>Ga0073899_10001257_pt1 | contig 23255 bp, 28 predicted proteins | sample KloWWTmetaKNB5Ph_FD_88975 | JGI IMG/M metagenome (GOLD analysis project Ga0073899, IMG submission 88975) | Active sludge microbial communities from Klosterneuburg, Austria, studying microevolution and ecology of nitrifiers - Klosterneuburg... | ecosystem: Engineered > WWTP > Aerobic digester >... | reverse complement strand
CGATGAGACGGTTGTGTCTCCGAAACCGTCACGTATAACAAACGACGGCACCCGGCCATTCATCGCCCCCTCGATCATCGAGGAGGCGAACTCTTCATCAGCTCGCGCCGGGAGAAAGGAATACACCCGCTATAACCACAACTCCACCACCAGAGAAGACAGCACCGTCTTCTCGCTATACCGGCCCGCGCTTCTCGACCATCCTGGCCGACCCGCCCTGGGATGTGCAGCAGAAGGGCGCGAGGGGCGCCGAGCGCAAGTACGACCTCCTCACGCTCGACCAGATCAAGGCAATGCCCATAGAGCAGATCGCGACCGAGGATGCGCACCTCTGGCTCTGGGTGACGAACGCGACGCTGCGCGACGGGTACGACGTGGCCGAAGCCTGGGGCTTCACCGTGCGCAGTCCGCTGACCTGGGTGAAGTGGCCGCGGATCGGTCTGGGGAACTACCTGCGGAACAACACCGAGCACTTGCTGTTCGCCACCCGCGGCAAAGCGCCGGTCAAGTACCGTTCGCAGCCGACCTGGTTCACCGCGCCGACCACCGACCACTCGCACAAGCCGGAAGCCCAGTTCTCGACCATCGAACTGGTCAGCGGCGCCGGCCCGAAGCTCGAGCTCTTCGCACGGCGCCGTCCACCGCAGACACCGGACAGCCCGTGGAGCGCGTGGGGCAACGAGATCGACTCCGACATCTCGATCCCGGACTACCCGGTTCCGAGCGACTTCGACGACCAGACCGAGAGGAGCTGACTCATGTCCTGGTTCAGCAATGACGACAAGAAGCACGACGAAAAGAAGAAGGACACCATGAGCCAGAAGTTCTTCAACGCCTGCCTGCTGATCCTCGGCGGGGTCATCGTCCTCGCCCTGGCGATCCAGTTGCTGTCCCAGATTTGGGTCTGGGTCGTCATCGGGCTCGCGGCTTTCGCGGCCGGATGGATCGCCTTCCGCATTTGGATGGCACGCCGGAATCGGTGGTGAAAAGCGTGAGCACGTTCACCTCTGAAGGGATGTTGTGGAATACGCAACACCTCTTGACGATTCGCACCCTATTTCGTATAAGCAAGTCGGGAAGGACTGTCCCATTTTGTGGACAGCAGACGGTGGGTCTGTCATTCCGCTCAAGTAATAGCAACCGTAAGCAGGAGACCCACCCTCATGCCTAACCCGAAGCCCCAGCGTGCCACCAAGCGCGCCTATCGCAGTAGCGACCATCAGCTGCGCGCATTCTCCGACCCGACCTACCAGACCGACATGCTCGCGCTGGCTGACGCCTTGCGGCTGCACACGGCCCAAGCTCAGGCCGACGCGGAGCACCGCCCGGCGGGTCTTCTCGCCGGGGTGCAGAAGCTGGCCGGATTCCGGCCGGAGCTGGCGATGGAGAACACGGAGGCCCCCGATGCCTAAGCCCACGTCCTCCCTGGTGTTCTCCCGCCTGTTCCTGCCGCATCCGCTCCCCGCGGATCACGTCGAGGCCTTCCTGACTCGTCTTGCCTCCGACCGCCGCGATCAACCCGTCATCCTGGAGACCCGCGTCAGTTCTGAGGGCATCGTGCACCTCGTCGGCTGCGACCAGAGCTACATCCACGAGCTGCGCCGGCTGCTCGGCGATCTCATCCCTGGCACCCTCATGACCGGCCTCGACGGCTACGTCCGTAATCCCTTGCGCACCAGCGGCACCGTGAAGATCACGCCGGTCGGACTGCCGCTGAACGTGCACGGCCCCGAGCGGATCAGTCGCGCCCTCTACTCGACGCTCTCGCGCCGCTTCCAGCCTGGCGAAGAAGTCGTCCTGCACGTGCTGCTCGGCCCCGGCATCCCGCCGCGTCAGGTGCCGCCGAAGATCGCCCCGCCGGGCGGGATGGGCGTCTGGCAGGCTCTCACGAAGGGGAAGACCGACGCGCCCAACGAGATCCGCAACGCGGTGCGCGACCGTGCTGCCCAGTACGGCATCGACGGCACGATCCGCATCGGCGTGAACGCCGTGGACGACGACAAGCGCCGCCGCCTCGGCCTGGAACTACTCGCCGGGCTCCGCTTGGCAGAGTCCGCCGGCACGAGCATCCGCCTGTACCGTGACCAGTCCTCGACGCTGAATACCCCAAGCCGTCCGCGCTCCTTCACGGCGCACCTGGCCGTCTCCGAGCTCGTGCCGCTCTCCGGCTGGCCGCTCGGCGCCGATCCGCTTCCCGGGATGCCGCCCGCGCATCCGAAGCTGCTGCGCGCCGAGAGCAAGGTCTCGGACGGCCCGCTCGCCATCGCGACCTCCCTCGTTCCCGGCGACAACCGAAGCCTCGGCATCTCGTTCGCCGCCGCCATGCACCATCTGTTCGCGCTCGGCCCGACCGGCGTAGGCAAGACCACCATGCTGGAACACCTCATGGCGACGGTCATCGAGGCGGGGCATGCCGCGCTCATCCTCGACCCGAAAGACCAGACGCCAGCGGCGCTGCTGCCCCGCATCCCGAAGGAGCGGTGGGCGGACGTCTACGAGATCAACGCCGCCGACGAGCATCCGAACGGCTTCAACCCGTTCGATCCCGGCGACCGCGATCCTGACGTACAGGCCGACAGCATCCTCGCGGTGTTCGAGAAGGTCTTCATCGACCTCGGCCCGCGTACCTCGGATATCCTCAGTGCCTCCGTCAGGACGCTGCTTCGCACCGGCACTCCCGAGAAGCCGAACACGATCCTCGACCTGCCCCGGCTCTGGACGGACGCCACGTTCCGCCGCCAGCAGGCAGGCAAGATCGCCGGCGACGTCACGCTGGCGGGATTCTGGGCCTGGTACGAGTCGCTCAAGCCCGCCGCACAGATGTCCGTCGTCGCGCCGGTGATGAACCGGCTGCGGCAGATCCTGCTGCGCCCCGGCGCGGTGAAGATCCTCGGACAGCCGAGGCCCGCCTTCCGGCTCCGAGACATCTTCCGCGAGCGGAAGATCGTCATCGTCCCGCTCAACGAGGCCCTCATCGGCCCCGTCACGGCGAACCTCATCGGCGGCCTCATCATGGCCGAAGCCTGGCAAGCCACCCAGGAGCGCGCTTCGGAAGAAGGGCATCAGAAGCGTCCGGGATTCGTGTTCGTGGACGAGGCCGACCGCTTCATGAACGGCACCCTCACCGTGTCGCTCGCGGACGCCCTCGCGCGGAGTCGGTCGCTCTCGGTCGGCTGGGCGCTCTCGACCCAGTACTGGGATCAGCTCCCGAAGGAGATGAAGTCCGCCATCAAGTCGAACGCGAGGACGAAGGTCATCTACCGGCTCGAAGACGAGGACGACGCCCGCACGATCGCCAAGCTCGCTCCGGACCTGGAGCCGCTGGACTTCATGAGCCTCGGTAAGTACGAGGTCTACCTCCGGCTCCTGGTCGACGGCATCACCACCGGCTGGGCGCTCGGTAAGACCCTGCCGCCCGTCGCCGGTGCTCACAAGGTGACCGAGGTGCGCCGCGCCTCCCGCGAGCACCACCAGCCCGTGCCGTTCGACCACGAGAACCTTGTCGACGTCACCCCGGGGCTGGAGGAAACGGAGCCGCCGCCCGACCTGCTCCAGCCCGCACCGGGGCCGCTCGGACGCCGCAGGAGGCAGCCATGAGCGCCCTCTCCCGAGCGATTCGCGCGACGGCGAAGCCGGGCGCGCCTCGTCGCATCGACCGTCTCACCGACCGTCACATCGCGACGCTCACGATGTCCCGATACCCGCGTATTTCCGCCCCTGTCGCCTCTGTCCCGGATGGGACTCACCCCTTGTTCAGGGGTGACGCCAGCTGCGACGAGCCGCCGACCAGACGCCCGTACCGGAGCATCCCGACCAGTACGAGGAGGGGAGCATGAACCCCGTCGATGCCGCCTTGCTCGCCACGCTCTCGGCCCGCGACCTCGCGATCCTAGACGACCTCGAGCAGCTGCGCCTGCTGACGTCCCGCTCCATCCAGCAGCTGCACTTCCCGGTCGCCCCCGGCGCCCACGCCACCATGACCGGTGCCACTCGAGCTGCGATGCGCGTGCTGAACCGTCTCAAGAGCGAACGCCTCATCTCGCACCTCGCCCGGCGCGTGGGAGGAGCCCGGCGTGGGTCACAGGGCTTCATCTGGCAACTCACCAGCCTGGGCGACCGCATCCAACGCGCCCGAAGAGGCGAGAAGGGACGCCGCCGCTACACCGAGCCCTCGACGCAGTTCGTTGACCACACGCTCGCCGTCACCGATCTCGTCACCACACTGCGCGTCCTTGACCGGCAGCGCCAGGTCGAGCTTCTGAAGGTCGAGACGGAGCCGAGCTGCTGGCGCGAGTTCACCGGCCCGCACGGCACCGTCCTCACGCTCAAGCCCGACCTGTACGCGGTCACCGCGGCCGGGGCGTGGGAGGACTCTTGGTTCGTTGAAGCCGACCGCTCCACCGAGCACCTCCCCGTGATCCTCGCCAAGTGCCGTCTCTACGCCCGCTACGCCGCCACCGGCATCGAGCAGCAGTCCGCGGGCGTCTTCCCGATCGTGCTCTGGGTCGTACCCGACAAGGCCCGCGAGGCGCAGATCATCCGCGCCATCCGCAGCGACCACTCGCTCCCGGACGACCTGTTCCGCGTCGTCACGACCGAGCAGTTCGCCGCGCACTTCACCACTACCAACCCCTGACCTTCCGAAAGGAGGACACCCCTATGGAACACATCCCCCGATCCCGCGCCGGCCACGGCGACCAGGAACACAGCACCACAACGCAACACGAACACGCCGACACCGGCGAAAGCCTCCCGGAAGACGAGATGGCTTTCCTCATCGAGGCCCTCCAGCACAGCACCCGCGAAGCGATCCTTGGCGCGCTCGCCGAAGGGCGGCCCCTCACCCACGCGGAAGCGCGCCTGCTGATATCAACGATCCCTGCTGGCGACGACGCCCGCCACATCGACATCCGAAAGCGCTTCATGATCTCCGGCAGCGGCGACCCGGCCGAGGCGCGTGCCAGCCTGCAGCCCGCCTACCGGGGCGAGCACAGCCGCGAGACGGTCACCACGGCGGACTGGCTGGGCACCCACCTCATCCATGCTCAACATCCGCAGCTGGCAAGCGGCCTGCTCCCGCTGATGGCCGACGCCGTCGTGCGGTTCCCCGACAGCCCCGCCGAGCGCGACGGCATCTGGAAGACCATCGCCTACGTCACCAGAGACGAGCTGACCGAAGCAGAACACGAGACGCTCCACGAACAGCTGGCAGCCCACGTCAACGAACACGGCGAGCCCTTCCGCGCCTTCCTACGCCTCCCCGGCGTGAACGCCCAAGACTCCGCCCTCGTCGCGAAGTTCCAGGCCGCGCACGTCACCACCGTCGATGACCCTGACGATCTGTACGACCCGGCGCTGCCGGTGGCGATCGATGCCATCGACCTGAACGGCCGCATCCACGTCTTCGACGTCTCCGGCCTCAGCGGAGGGCAGTCGTGATGGAACGACCGACCCCGAACCCCGAGCGGCGCGATGAGTTGTCCGAGCTAGAAGAACTGCTGCAGACGCTGCCCGAGCCGAAGGAGGCGGGGATCTTCGTCACGGCGATGTTCTCCGACAAGACCCAGGACGTCATTTTCGAGACGCAGGCCGCCGGGCAGAACATCGACCCGATCACGGCGCGCCTGATCGCGTACACCCTCACCGCGCATGCCCCGGACGAGCTGGAGACCGCGCGGCTCCGACGCTTCTTCGCCACCGGAATCGGCTCACACGAGCACCTCAAGGCCGAGTACCTGCCGCTGCGCGAGCACCCGGCAATGGAGCCTGAAGAGCATCTGCTCATCGACTCGCTCGGCACCTACTTGGCGAACAGGGAAGGTGACCAGCCGCGACAGGATCGTCGAGCACGTCGGATGGGACAAGTGCTGTTCGCGCTTCTCACGCACGCCGACGGCCACCACGACGGTCTGCTGTTCAAGACCCGCGCTCAGGTCGGCGAACTGGGAGCTGCCGCGCTCGGACTTCGCCTGGCCCGGCTGGCTCATGATCACGGCGAGCCGTTCATCGCGTTCCTGCGCGCCCCGGCCGTCGACGCCGCCGCGCCGGACATCGAGGCGCTCTTCCGTACCGCCTACATCGGCGAGCAAGACGAACTCGACGCCGTCCGCAAGGCGCCCGACAGCACGCACCCCGTCACCTGGAACACCGTCGAGATCGGAGGACGTAGCTATGTCTTCCACGGCTAACGCCCCGACCATCCCCACGTTCACCGCGATCCGAAGAGAGGAGGAAACCCGCATGGAACGACCATCATCAACCCCCGGCGAACGCCCTGTCCGCCAGCGCACCGCTGACGTGCCGAGCTTCGTGAACAGCTACCACGAGGAGCACGCCACCGCACTGATCTCCCAAGGCATCGAAGACGCCCGAAGGCAAGGGCTCGGCCTCAGCGCCTCCACCGCGCGCATCATCGCCGCGGCGCTGCACAAGGGCCACGGCACACACATGGAGCACTTCGCCGCCACCGGCGATCTGAACCCCGATGGCGTCCTGTCAGAGCTGGATCAGATCCGCAGCCTCGGGCTCGAGCACGTGCCCTGGGTCGTCGCACTCTGGGACTTCCTCGAACGCATCGAGGGAGCCGACCCCGACCTCATCGAGACCGAGCACGTCGAACCCGCCCCAATGGTCTTCGCCCAGGCCGACGACCCCGACATCGGACCACGCCCCGGCGGCGCCTGGCTGCACACCGACGTACCCGCCGCCGAGCTCCGCGAGCAGATGGAACAGCTCCTCACCGAGCACGCACCATACAGCGACCGCATCGTCGTAACCGCCTCCGTCGGCTTCCACGGCATCGACATCCCCGAAGACGCCAGCGCTGCCGACGTCATCACCTACGCGGACGGCATCCGCCGCTACGGCGAGGCCTACGCCGTCTTCGCCCGGCTCGTCGGCTACCCGGTCGGGCCTGCCGCGTTCTCGCTCCGCTACGAGAACACCTACGACACCATCACCGAGTTCATGGCCGATCACACTGAAGGGCTCACCGCCGCGGTCGAAGCCGCCGGAAAGGTCGCCACCCAAGCTCGCGAGGACACGGTCGATGAACACGAGGAACGGCTGCGCCGCGAATGGCTCGTCCTCGACGGCCACCAAGGCCGCGTCCACGTCTTCACCCGCAAGTTCGGGCTGCCCGAGCGGGAGGACGACCTGTAATGGAACGCGAGCCGATTCCCAGTGGCGAGCAGCCGAACGACCTCGCGAAGCTGGCGAGCGAGTTCCTCGCCATGCACGACATCGAGGCCGCGCGCCGCGAAGGCCGCGACATCGACGTCATGACCGCACGCATGTTCGCGTCACTCCTGCAACCCTCGCCGGATTCCGCGCTGGCCCGATTCGCCAACGCCGGCGAAGGAACCAACGCAACACTCCGCGCCGAGTACCTCCCGATCTACCACCAGGCCGACGCACCAGAAGAAGTCACCGAGGCGATCGACTGGCTCGGCGCGCATCTGGTCACGGCGGACAACGCCCGCCCGACCCCGGTCAAGCGGCCACCCGGCTCCCCGAAGCTGCGGAACATCCTTTGGCAGACCGACATCACCGTCAATCAGGCTCCGCTCCAGGTCAGGGTCCGCGCCGACACTCCGGTCGATGCCGTCGAGACCCTCGGTGAGCGGCTGGCTCCGCTGATCGCTCAAGACCCTGTGCCGTGGCGGCTCTTCCTCGCCCTGCCAGACGTCGACGCCGCCTCCGAGCACCTCACCGAAGCGTTCGAGGCCAGCTACCGCGGCGCGTTCGAGACCGAGAAGCAACTGCTCGATGCGTTCACCGACGCCCCGCAAATCCGCGACGTCCTCGACGGGCTCCGCGACAGATTCATCGGCGGCTACTGGGTCGAGTTCGACGAAGCCGGACTCCTCGAGGAACTCCGCGAGCACAAGGACGTCATCTTCCACGACGGCAGATTCCACGTCTTCGACCAATAACCACTCATCCCTCGAAAGGAGGAACCCCTATGGAACAACAACCCCAGAATCACGGCCCCGAGCAAGCCGAGAGTCGTATCGAACCCGCTGACGCCATCGACCGGATCGCCAGCGATGGCATCGCCGCTGCGCAGGAGGCCGGCAGCGAGATATCTACCGATGCCGCCAAGGCGATCGCACACGGCCTCGTCCAACTCCTCGGACGACCGAACACCGCGCTGGAGCACTTCTCCGATACCGGCGATGGCGACTACCTGAAGCTGCGTGAGGAGTACCTCGAGCTATACGCCGACCCGACCATCCCGGCTCACGCGAAGGAATGGATCGACTGGCTCGGCACCTACCTGATTCAGCGTGACAACGCTCGCCTGGCAGAAGGTGAGGAGGCTGGCAATGGAACGCGATAGCCACATCCCCCGAGACCCGGAACGTCGCCCCGACGACCAGCGCCTGCGCGCCGAAATCATTGAGCGCCTGCCCGGGACCGGAGAGCACGCCTCGCACCGCGCCATCGAGGTCATCGGCGCGATGATGGGCGCCTGCGTCATGGCTCACACCAAAGGCCGGCCCCTGAGCAGGGAGGACGCCCAGGGTGTCGCACACTTCCTCGCGCTCGGCATCGACAAAGGCACGGCACTGCGCAACTTCGCAGACGGCCGCGAAGTCGACGTTGACGAGGTCCGCTCCGAATGCCTCGAACTCGCGTCCCGTCCGAACGTCTACCCGGAAACCCGCGAAGTCATCAACTGGCTCGACGGGCACCTCCTCGACCGAGCAGCACCGCAACTGCGCCCAGCGCTTCCCGCCGATGAAACGCAGTGGCGGCATCTGATCTCCTACAAGGAGGATCTCGGCCTCACCGTGGCGATCCACGGCAGAGGCGACGAGAACCTGTTCGAGGACGGCACGGTGCTCGACCACGCCGAGCGGTTCGCACTCGATCGCGGCATCCCCGGAGTCGCCTACCTCCGTCTCCCGACCACCGACACGAGTCGGCCCGACGTCGAGCGTGGCTTCGCGTCGGACTACGTGGGCTCCTACGCCGACCTGGCCGAGCTGTTCGACACGACGACCAGGGTCTTCCAGCTCGACGATGACAACCACACGACCCCGGTCTCGTACCGCGACCTCAGCGACACCGCTCGGGCGCAGTTGCACGACGGTGCCGGTACGCATTGGAGCGCCGTCGCTGTCGCAGGACAGATCCACCTGTTCAAGAAGAACCACCATGCGAAGGAAGAGACAGTGAAATAGCACCTCTGTTGGACGTATAGGCGCAATAGCCGGAGTTCGCCGAAGGCAGACAGAAAGTGTTGTAAAAAACGCCTTTCATCAGGACTTTTCCACAACAAAGGAGTAGAATGGGTGAGATATGTAAATGGAGACCCGCACCATGAATAGCGCGACAGCGGCTATGCGCCTGGGCCCTTCCATAAAACAGGCGCGCACCCAACAAGGCCTCTCTCTCCGCCGGCTCGCGGAACGTACAGGCGTTCCCCGCACCACCATCGAACGCATCGAGCAGGAGAAACTCGAACGTCCTCGGCCGGACATTCTTCATGCTCTCGGAGAGGCCCTCAGCCTGGCCGTACCCGATCTGTACTCGCTGGCGAATTACCCGACCGTCACAGCACTGCCGTCGTTCGCGCCCTACCTGCGCGCCCGCTACCAGGGCCTCTCGGTACAGGCGATCACCGAACTCGACATCTACTTCCGCACCCTCGCGGAGCGTGAAGGCATCCTCGTCGACGGCCCCGCTCCCGGCGAAGACGAGCAGTAGACCCGCAGCACAGGCTGCGAACACCACAACAACCAGTCACTCCCGGGTGGGGGAAGGAGGAAACAACCAATGACACCTTTGACACACGCCGCAGCATCTGAAGCGCCGACGGCCACGCAGGTCTCGCGCCGATCCGTGCTGCGCCGGTTGCGCAAGCTCGTGCCCGAGCAGAGCTTCCCGTTCAGCTGGCGCGCCGCTGAGCGCATCGCGGAGCACCAGTCCTCGCTGCTGCGTCGGCTGGCCCGCACCGCAGCAACCGACCCGGTCGGGTTCGTGGAGAACCTCCCCGCGATCGTCATCCGCTTCGTGCCCGACCTGCCGCGCTCCAGCGAGAGCCACTGGGATGAGACCTCGAAGCACTGGGTCATCCAGATCGTAGAGACCCGCTCGACGGCGTCTCGCCGGTTCCTGATCCTGCACGAGCTCAAGCACATCCTCGACCACGGCAAGTCCGTCCATCTCTACGACCCGCACTTCCGTCGCGGCCCGCTGCAGGCGCAGATGGCCGGAGATCACTTCGCCGCCTGCGTCCTCATGCCCGCAGCCGAGATGCGCCGCGCCATCCGCGACGGGCTGACGACCACCAGCTCACTCGCGAAGCACTTCGACGTGCCCAAGCACCGCGTCGTGCTGCGCCTGAACGACCTGAACCTCATCAACAAGATCACCGACAACTAACGAAAGGAGGGGAACCCCTTCATGAACGACACCATCCAACAAACCGCCACCGGGCGCCTGCTCACGCTCCCGGAGAGCATGGAACGGCTACGAGTGAGCAAGGCGACGCTGTATCGGCTGATCCGAGACAGGGAGATCCCCTCGGTCAAGATCGCTGCCCGCCGCTTCATCTTCGAGTCCGACCTCGAGCGATTCCTCACGCACCAGCGCGTCGCCCAGCGGCCAGGAGCACATCATGGCTAAGCGCGCGAACGGCGAAGGAACCATCACCCTGCGCAAGGACGGCCGCTGGGAGGCCGCCTCCTACGTGCCGACACTCGACGGGCGGATGAAGCGCGTCCGCTTCTACGCCCGTTCGCGGAAGGAAGCCCATGAGAAGCTCGTCGCCAAGCACGAGGAAGTGCGTCGCGGCCTCCTGACCCCGAACTCGCAGGTCACGGTGGCCGAGTACCTGCAGCAGTGGCTGGAGTCTGTCGTGCCGCGCCGCAACCGGCGCAACACGGCGCGGGGCTACGAGGGCGTCGTCCGGCTGCACATCGTGCCTCGCATCGGCAGCAAGCGCCTGACCTTGTTGACTGTGCGCGACGTCCAGAACGCCGCCTATTCGCTGCTCGACGACGGCCACTCGATCCGCACCGCCCAGAAGTTCCGCACCGTGCTGTCTGCAGCGCTCACCCGCGCCATGCGCGACGAGCTCGTGAGCCGGAACGTCGCACGCCTCATCGAACTGCCGATGGCCAAGCGCAAGGAGTTCCTGCCCTGGAACCCCGATGAAGTCGCGACGTTCCTGCGCACCGCGCACGGGCACCCCTGGTACATCGGCTACCTCATCGCCCTGACCTACGGCCTCCGCGCCGGAGAGATCGCCGGGCTGCGCTGGGCGGACGTCGACTTCGCCACCAACCAGATCACCGTCCGGCAGCAGATCAGCCGTATCGACGGCTCGCTCCAGGCCGCATCCGTGAAGACCGACGCGGGCAACCGGCGACTGCCGCTCGTCCCGTTCATCAGGCACGCCCTGCTCGAGCACGCCACGGCGACCAGCGCCGTGATCAACGAGCACCTGTCACCGATCCCATCCGAGACGTTCACGACGGAAGGCACCGTGCTGACCAGCAAGGTCGGCACGCCTGTAGAACCTCGTGGCCTCCTGCGCACCTTCGACATCCTCACCGCACGGGCGGGACTTCGCCGCATCACCCTGCATCAGGCGCGCCACACCGTCGCCACGCTGCTCGGTAGCCTCCAGATAGACCCGAAGGACGTGCAGATGATCCTCGGGCACTCCAACGTCTCCACGACGATGCAGATCTACCAGCACGGCAACCACGAGCGCCGACGCGACGCCATCATGGCCGTCACGAACACCCTGGAAGCACACCTCGGGCAACCGTCGCCGGATGTGTCCGCGAGCGCGTCGGAGTCTGTGGAAAACTCGTACGGTAGCCGTCAAGGCGACGACGTTGCCGTCAACGCTTTCCCGCTCAGCGCGGCCGTTCTACAGGGGTCGCAACGTGATACGGAGCACGAAAACCCGAACGACCCTAGCGCCCTTCTAATCTTCAGGCCAGCGGTTCGAATCCGCTCCGGGGCACCACATTCGACCCCTGTTATTTCCGTGTTCGCGGACCTTCCACACGACCAAATCGTGTTGCTGGAAGTACGCGCGCGTAACCAGTTGTTCGGCGCGGTTGCCGTCAACGGTTGCCGTCAGATCGTCACATCGACCGTCGCATCGGCACCCCGGTTGCAGGCCGCTCTCAGTGACCTCATCGCGCTCCGCGAGGTGCTCGGCAACGCACACACAGCGCAGCAGACCCGCGCCGCGTTCCCCCTCAGCCTCATCCCGACCGACCGCCTCGACCCGATGGAGGAAGCAGCATGACGCCCCGCATCAACTACGGCCTGCCGGACCTGCCCGGCATGCCCGACCTCGACAAACTCACCGCGCCGCACGTCCGCCAGCTCCAGCTCGGGAACGTCCTGGACGCCACGCTCGACCTGGACGCGGTGCCGAAGGGCCAGCGCGCCGTCGTGTACTTCCGCGTCTCCGACCCCTCGCAGACCAAGACGTCCCGGGACTACGCCAACGGCGCCTCGATGGAGACCCAGCGGCAGCTCTGCTACGAACGCGCCACCGCCCTCGGCTACACCGTGATCGAGGAGTATGTCGAGCCCGGCAAGTCCGCGATGTCGATCGAGAAGCGGCCCGTGTTCCGGCAGATGCTCGCCCGCATCCAGGCCCGCCGAGACGTCAACGTCGTGCTGGTCTATATGTTCGAGCGCGCCGCCCGCAACCAGTGGGAGGACGCCGTGCTCGGCATCGTGTTCCAATCCCTCGGCGTGCAACTCATCTCCGTCACCGAGCCGATGGACGACACCCCGGCAGGCAAGGCCATGCGCGGCATGATCTCCGTGTTCAACGAGATGATGTCCACCTCCCGCGGTGCCGACATCAAACGCAAGATGGAAGCCGCCGCCAAACGCGGCCAGACCCTCGGCCGCGCCCGCCTCGGCTACCTCAACGTCCGCGACATCTCCGAAGGCCGCGACATCCGCACCATCGAAATCGACACCGAACGCGCCCCGTTCGTGAAGCTCGCCTTCGAGCTCTACGCCACCGGCGAGTACACGCTGAACGACATCGTCGACGAGCTCACAGACCGCGGCCTCACCACCCGGGCCACGGCGAAGCGCCCGGCCGGGCCGGTGTCCGTGAACAAGGTGCATCAGATGCTCCGCGACCCGTACTACACCGGCGTGGTCACGTACGACGGCGAGCAGATCCCCGGCAAGCACCACCCGCTCATCAGCCAGGAGCTCTTCGACAAGGCGCAAGAGGTCAGCCGCATCCGCGGGAAATCCTGCGAACGCCGCCGTGAGCACCATCACTACCTCAAAGGCACCGTGTTCTGCGGGCAGTGCAAGCAGGAACGCGACATCGACCGGCGCTTGCTCGTCCAGCGCACGGTCGGCAAGAACGGGCAGGAGTACTTCTACTACTTCTGCCCCGGCACCAAGGACGGCACCTGCACCAGCCCGCACCACAACCTCTACCGCGTAGAGGACGCCGTCGAACGCCACTACAAGACCAAGCGCTACACGCCCGAGTTCCTCCGCGCCTTCCGCGCGCTCATGGCCGACACCCTCGGAAGCCAGGACGAAGCCCAGCGACTCCTCAAGAAGCAACTCGACGGCCAACTCGACGCCCTCGACGTGCAGGAAGAGAACCTGCTCGACCTCGCCGCCGACGGCACCGTCGCCCCCGGGAAGATCAAGGTGCGACTGCGGAAGATCGGGCAGGAACGCGAACGGCTCACCACGCAACGCGACGCCGTCGCGGTCGACCTGACCTCCGGGGCGAAGTTCCTCGACTCCCAGCTCAGCCTGCTGGAGAACCCGCACGAGCTGTACAAGAACACCACCGACGAAGTCCGCCGCCGCCTCAACCAGGCCGTGTTCGGCGCGATCTACATCACCGACGAAGACGTCGTCGGCAGCCGCCTCACCTCTCCGCATGACGCGCTGTTCGCCACCGAAGCTGCCTACCAGGCCGCTACCCTCGGCCTGAACGAGGACGCCATCCGGCAGCACTTCGCCGCTGCCTTCGCCCGCAGCCAGGGCCAGACCATCCCCGCCAAACACAAAGAGACCGCCCCGAAGGGCGGTCTCTTTGCTGACAACTCAACAGTCGCGACAACGGCCTGGAGCTCACTCTTCACCGGCTCTGCAGCAGGTGCTGTTTCGAGTAAGCCTCCTATGGTGGAGATGGGGGGAATTGAACCCCCGTCCACCGCTGTGATTCTGCGCCTTCTACGGGCGTAGCCTGTAAGAGCGTTCTGCTCGGCCCCGACCTTTGCCACAGGCATCCAAGTCGACGGGCCCAGCCGGAGTGAAAGTCCCGCGTGACGCTCCAGGCGTCATCACGCAGCAAGTCCCCTAAATGACGCCAGGATCCGTGGCGGGAACACACACGGTCTGACGGACTATCGGGCTCGCTTAGGCAGCGAGGGCGAAGTCAGTGCGCTTTGCATCGGCACTTATTGTTTTTGCAGAGATCGTTTACGAGATAACCCTGCATCCTCGGCCCGCTTCTCGCAGTTTCGCAGGCGATGTCGAAACCGATCATCCCCATGAACCCGCTCGATGCTTTCGCAGGGGCCGTTGTCATACGCTGTTGAATTACCACTCCGGTCTCCCGGAGCATTGCAGTCTATAACAACATCGCGCTCTCAGCCATTCCGTGCCGTTCGCGAGGTAAAGTCGCGCCATGAGCGAAGTCACGATCACCGTCCGCGGCGAGCACGAAGCGCGCATCGCCCCCGAGCTTGCCGTTGCCCGCGTGAGCGTGCGCCTCGACGGCCCCGAGCGCGCCGCCGTGGCGGCCGAGGCCACCGGGCTCGGCATGACCCTGCGCGAAGAGATGCAGGCGCATCAGGATGCCGGGGCCGTGGCGCAGTGGTCGAGTGATCGTGTGGCGATCTGGTCGGACCGGCCGTGGAGCCAGGACGGCGCGCAGCTCCCCCTCGTGCACCACGCCACGATCGGCGCGCGCGCCGAGTTCACCGACATCGCGGCGCTCTCGGAGTGGGTGACGCGCCTCAGCGAGCGCGAGGGCGTGACCGTCGAGGGCATCGAGTGGAAGCTCACCCCCGAGACGGCGCGCGAGACCGAGCGTGACGTCGCCGCCGGCGCGGTGCGCGTGGCGAGTGCCCGCGCGGAGGCGTATGCCTCGGCGATCGGTCTGACGCACGTCGCGCCGGTCGAGATCGCCGATGTCGGCCTGCTCGCGCAGCCCGGCGAGTCGCCGCGGCCGCAGGCGCGGATGTTCGCGATGGCCGCCGACAGCGTCGGCGGCTCTGGCCCCGGCCTGCAGTTCGAACCGCAGCCGATCGTCGTCACGGCCGCGGTCGAGGCGCGTTTCACGGCGCGATAGCCGCCGCACCGTAGCCTCACCGCGGAGTCTCGCCGCCGAGCGGTGGAGCGGCCGAGCGGCCGAGCGGTGAACCTGCCGCGCTGCCGAACGGCCGAGCCTCGGCGCCGCCACCGCGCGGCCGCCCGCCTGCCCGCTACTCGTTCATGCGATTGCGGGTGCGCATGGCGCGCTCCGCGTCGCGCATGTCCTGCCGCTCGCGCAGGGTCTGCCGCTTGTCGAACTCGCGCTTGCCCTTGGCGATCGCGATCTCGACCTTGGCGTAGCCGTCCTTGAAGTACAGCTTCAGCGGCACCAGCGTGTAGCCGCCGGCCGAGATCGCGTGGCTGATCTTCACGATCTCCGATTTGTGCAGCAACAGCTTGCGCTTGCGCCGCGGCGGGTGGTTGGTCCAGTTGCCGTGCGAGTACTGCGGAATCTGCACCGCGTCGAGCCATACCTCGCCGCCCTCGACGAATGCGTAGCCATCGCTGAGGTTGACCCGGCCGATCCGCAGCGACTTCACCTCGGTGCCCGAGAGCACCAGCCCCGCCTCATAGGTCTTCTCGATCAGGTACTCGTGGCGTGCGCGACGATTGGTGGCAATCACCTTTTCGCCGGTCTCCTTGGGCATGCCCACTCCTTGATCAAGATCCGGGATGCCGCGAGCCGCGGCATCCACTCACCCGGCGCTTTGCGCCAGACAGCCCACCAGCATAGCAATGCTGCGCAATCAGGCGCGCAACCACCGCCGGATCGCGAAACTGGCCGAGAGCCCGGCGAGCACGACGCCGATCACGACCATCACGGGCACCACGACCCACAGCTCCTCAAGACCCACCCAGGTGGTCACGAACGCGATCCGCCCCGCCAGGTACTGGTCGATGCCGAAGTGCACGATCGCCACCATCGCACCGCTCGCGAGCACCGATCCGATCAGCGCCGCGATCACGCCCTCAAGCACGAACGGTGTCTGAATGAAGCGATTGGATGCCCCGACCAGGCGCATGATGCCGAGTTCGCGGCGGCGCGCATAGGCCGAGAGGCGAATGGTGGTCGCGATCAGCAGCACCGCCGCGACGAGCATGAGCCCGGCGATGCCGACGGCGATGTAGGTCGCAACCGTGAGCGCGGAGAACAGCGGATCGAGGTATTGGAGCTGGTCCTTCACCTCGGAGACCCCCGGGGTTCCGGTGAAGGCCTCGGCGATCACCTCCGACTGCGTCTGGTCGATCAGGTTGATCCAGAACGTCTCGTTCATGCTGTCGAGCGTGATCACATCGACGTAGTTGGGGCCGAGCAGCGCGAGCGTGTTCTCGTAGGCCTCCTCGCGCGTCTCGAAACGGATGGAGGAGATCAGCGGGGCGAGGGTATCGCCCTCCAATTCGGCGCGGATGGCGTCGATCTGCTCCTGGCCGGCCACACCGTCGATACAGCTTGGCGTGTCGTCGCGCTCGAGTTCGGTGCACAGGTAGATCGCCACCTGGGCGCGGTCGACCCAGAAGTCCTTCATGGTCGCGATCTGCATCTGCATGAGGATGGCGGCGCCCACGAAGGTGAGCGAGACGAACGTGACGAGCACCACCGAGACGACCATCGAGGCGTTGCGCCGCAGCCCGGTCGCCACCTCCGACAAGATCAGCGCGAGCCTCATGAGGTGGGCCCCACTTCCTGGTCGTCGTCGGAATCTTCACCGAGGCCGAGGCGGTCGGCGAGGCCGAGCTCGGCGACGTTGACCTCAGCCAGATCGATCAGCGGAATGCCGCCGGTCGCGTACTGGGTGGGCTCGGGTGTCGGCACGGGGGGCGGCACCGGTGTCGACACGGGGGTCTCCGGCGCCTCGGGAGCGGGCGCTGCGGGAGCGGGCGCTGCCGGCGCGAGCTTCGGCGCGGGTGGCGCGGCCACGGGCTCGGCGGATGCCGCGTCCGTCGGCGCGGCGGCGGGCGTCGCCGGGGCGGGCGCATCCGAGGCGTCGAAGGCGATCTCGACCCGCTCGATCGCCGCGGTCAGCGCCGCCATCGAGTCCACACCACCGCGAGCGAGGGGGGCAAGGCTCGGCAGCCCCGAGGTGTCGCCGTACCCGCCGCGCATCTCATCGCGCATGATCCTGCCCCCGCGCAGCTCGATCACGCGGCGCTGCATCTGGTCGACGAACCCGGCCTCGTGCGTGGCCATGACCACGGTCGTGCCGCTCGCGTTGATCTGTGCGAGCAGTTGCATGATGCCCACCGAGGTGGCGGGGTCAAGGTTGCCGGTCGGCTCGTCGGCAAGGAGCACCTGGGGGCGGTTCACGATCGCCCGCGCGATGGCCACGCGCTGCTGCTCGCCACCCGAGAGCTCGTGCGGCAGGCGCTTCTCCTTGCCTTCGAGACCGACCATGGCGAGCGCCTCGGGCACGGCCTGCTGCACGAATCCGCGCGAAGCGCCGATCACCTGCAGCGTGAACGCGACGTTGGCGAACACGTCCTTCGATGGCAGGAGACGAAAGTCTTGGAACACCGTGCCGATGTGGCGACGGAAGTAAGGCACCTTGCGGTTGGAGAGCGAGCGCAGGTTGCGACCCAGCACGAGCACATTGCCCGAGGTCGGGGTGTCTTCTTTCAGCATGAGCCGCAGGCACGACGACTTGCCCGAGCCCGACGCACCGACGAGGAACACGAACTCGCCGCGCACCACCTCGAAGTCGACGTTGTCGAGGGCAGGTCGAGGAGTGCCGCGATAGTGCTTGCTGACGTTTTCAAAGCGAATCATGGCTCATCGAGCCTAGGTCGCCGAAGGTCGGCCACGCCGAGCGACTCGCTGAGTCCCGAAAGCCGGGCTCGCCGGGTCGGCGTCAGTCGTCCTGCGGGCGCTTGCGCCAGCGGATTCCGGCGGAGATGAACCCATCCAGATCCCCGTCGAACACGGCGGAGGGGTTGTTCACCTCGTGCTCGGTGCGCAGGTCTTTCACCATCTGGTACGGCGCGAGCACGTAGCTGCGCATCTGGTCGCCCCAGCTCGCGGTGATGTTGCCGGCGAGGTCCTTCTTGACCGCGGCCTCCTGCTCACGCTGGAGCAGCAGCAGTCGTGATTGCAGCACACGCATGGCCGCGGCGCGGTTCTGGATCTGCGACTTCTCGTTCTGCATCGACACGACCGTGCCCGTCGGGAGGTGGGTGATGCGCACGGCGGAGTCGGTGGTGTTGACCGACTGGCCGCCGGGGCCCGAGGAGCGATACACATCGACGCGGATGTCGGTGTCGGGGATGTCGATCTCGTCGGTCTCTTCCATGAGCGGGATGACCTCGACCGCCGCGAAGCTGGTCTGGCGCTTGCCCGCCGAGTTGAAGGGGCTCATCCGCACGAGCCGGTGCGTGCCGGCCTCGACCGAGAGCGTCCCGAACGCGTACGGCGCGTCGACCTGGAAGGTGGCCGACTTGATGCCGGCCTCCTCTGCGTAGGAGGTGTCGAGCACCTTGGCCGAGTACTTGTGCTGCTCGGCCCAGCGCAGATACATGCGCAGCAGCATCTCGGCGAAGTCTGCGGCATCCACGCCGCCGGCGCCCGCGCGAATCGTCACGACGGCGGGGCGATCGTCATACTCGCCGTTCAAGAGCGTCTGCACCTCGAGGGCGCCGAGCACCTTCGCGATGGCCGCGAGCTCGTCGCGCGCCTCCTGCGCCGACTCCTCATCGTCGGCCTCATTGGCCAATTCGACGAGGACCTCGAGGTCATCCAGGCGCCGCTCGATGCCGTCGATCCGTGCGAGCTCACTCTGTCGGTGGCTCAGCGCGCTCGTCACCTTCTGGGCAGCATCCGGGTCATCCCAGAGGTCGGGCGCGCCCGCCTGCTCGCTGAGCTCGGCGATCTCTGCGCGCAGCCGATCAACCCCCACCACCTGACGGATGTCGTCGAAGGTGGCTTGGAGCGCGGAAATCTGCGAGGAAATATCGAAATCGAGCATGACCCGCTCAGACTATCGTGGATGCAATGACCGCAGATTCCTCAGGCAACATCCTGATGAGGTTCGCCCCGATGATTTACGGGCCGACAATCCTCTTCACCCTGGGTGAAGGCGCGGTCATCCCACTCTTCCCCGTCATCGCGGCACGACTCGGTGCCGACCTCGCCACGGCCGCCGTCGTCGCCGCCGCGCTTGTGGTCGGTCAGCTGTTCGGCAACGTGCCGGCCGGCTGGGCCGTGTCGCGCATCGGCGAGCGGTTGACCATGACCTTCGCCGGCCTCGCCGCGATCCTCGGTGTGGCGGCAATGGTCTTCTCGGCCAGCGTCGGCATGCTCATGGCGTCCGTGCTCATCATCGGCTTCTGCGCATCCGCGTTCGGGCTCGCGCGGCACTCGTTCATGACCACGCGCGTGCCGCTGCCCTTCCGCGCCCGCGCGCTCGCGCTGCTGGGCGGTTCGTGGCGCCTCGGCATGTTCATCGGCCCGTTTGCCGCCGCCGCCATCCTGCTCGTGACACGCGATGAGCACCTCGTGATGTGGTTCTTCGCCGTGTGCCTGCTCGCCTGCGTGCTCCTCGTCTTTTTCGGTCCCGATCCCGAGGAGCAGCTCCAGGCCGAGGCATCCGCCGCACGCCAGGCGATGGATGCCACAGACCCGCCCGAGTTCGAACTCGAGGCCGAGGATCTCATCCTCGAAGACACCGACCAGGTCGGGACGGGATCGATTCCGACGCTCGAGCGAAAGGGCGTCATGGCCACGATATGGGCCAACCGACGCGTGCTCAGCCGCGTCGGCGTGGCCGCCGCGACCCTGAGCTCCGTGCGCGCCGCGCGCACCGCGATGCTCCCGCTGTGGGGTCTCGCGATCGGGCTCGACGCCGAGAACATCGCCCTGATCGTCGGCATCTCGGGGGCGATCGACTTCGCGCTGTTCTACGCGAGCGGCCAGATCATGGACCGCTTCGGCCGCATCTGGGCGGTGCTGCCCTCGATGATCGCGATGGGCCTGGGCTTCGGCGTGCTGGCGTTCACGCTGGAGTTCGGCAACGCCGAGATCTGGTTCATCGGGCTGTCGATGTTCCTGGCGCTCGGCAACGGCCTCTCCAGCGGCATCCTGCTCACCCTCGGCGCCGACCTGGCGCCACAAGAGAACCCGGCCCCGTTCCTCGGCGCCTGGCGCACCCTCACCGACGCCGGCGGCGCGATCACCCCGCTCGCCGTCGCGGGCATCATCGCGGCGGCGTCGATCGCGTGGGCCAGCGGCGCCGTGGCGGTGCTCGGGCTCATCGGTGCGGGCATGTTCGCGCGCTGGCTGCCGAGATACGTGCCGCACAAGAAGCGATAGCACAGGCCGCGGCCGCGCCGGCCGAATTGGATGCCGCCGCCCGCGCCCGCACGGAGCGCCCGCGTCGACCGCCGCGTCGACGCCCGGACCTGCGGGGCCAGACCGGTTACGCGTCGAGGCGCTGCCGGTGCCCGCAGCGCGGGCAGCGCAGCATCGGGGCCTCGTGGTGCGCTTCGCCCTTGTGCCGCGGTTCCTCATCGTGCTGCGGATCACCCTCGATGAACGCGCCGCACTCCTCGCAGACGCGATTGAGCCAGCAGACCGGGTCACCACCGTCGAACTCGGCCGGGACCGCGCGGTCGGCATCGGGGCGTTCCGCGCTCACGCGGCACCACTCCCCCGCGTCGCGCGCGTGCGGCGCACCGCCGAGGGCGGCGACGCCTCGTCGGGCGGCCACGTGCCCGCCGTTCTCGCGCGCCCGAGCGACACCACGCAAAGATTCGGCTGCGCCATCGGCTGCAGGCGCACGGTGTTGTCACTGTCGGCGTCACGCGCGGTGTTGCGGTCGGTCTCGCGGTCGCTGTGGGCGTCGCCCGCGGCGTCGCGGTCGGCGTCACGCACGGCGTCGCGGTCGGCGTCACCGTAGCGGTCGCTGTGGGCGTCGCCCTCGACGTGGTGGGCGTCACGCTCGTTGTCACCCTCGGTGTCGCGGTCGGCCATGAGTTCGCGGATCAAGCCGAGGTGCGCCCCGCACACGACGGCTGGATGCTGGCGCGCCGCGTCCCGGAACGGACACGCGTGCAACAGCACCTCGTCCTCCTGCCGCTCGGGCGCGAAGCCGAGCGCGTCGAGTATGCGCACCAGTTCGTCCGCGCGGGCCTCCTGCGACATACGGGGGTTCGTGCGCCCGCGACCCCACGCCCGACCGGCGTCGATCGCGGCGGCACGTCCGCGGTCTCCGTCGTGGTCGGCTCGCGCCGCGAGCGCGCCGGCAAGCACGCGGATGAGCTCGACCTGCGAGCGCTGGGCGGCGTCCGCCTCGGCGTTGCTTGCCACCAAGGTGCCGGCGTCCACCGGGGTACCGGCATCCACCGCGGTGCTGGTACCCACGGAAGTGCTGGTACCCACGGAAGTGCCGGGAACCACGGAAGTGCCGGCACTCACCGTGCCTGCCGCTTCGCGGCGCCCCGGCCGTGCGTCCGCGGCGAACAGCACCCGCGGGCGTCCACGACGCTGCTCGACCGAGGGCACGCGCCACACGAGACCGACCGATTCGAGCTGCTCGAGGTGAAAGCGCACCGTGCTCACGTGCAAATCGAGGCGTACGGCGATCGTCGCGGCATCCACCCCGCCACCCTCACGACTCGCTGCCTCGACCACGGCGAGCATGCCGCGGCGAGTGGGCGACGCCAGGGTCGCGTGCAATCGTTGTTCGTTGACGGCGCTCATCGCGCGAGCAGGTCGCGCTCGTCGAGCGCCTGGCGGGTCTTCAGGGTTTCGAACTCGCTACCCGAGCGGCCCTGCACCCGACGAAGCATCGAGCCCGCGATCCGCGTGGCCTGCAGCTTTGCGCGCTCGGCGACCTCACCGGCGAAGTGCTCGTCGATGTTCGTCGTCCAGATGTGCAGCCAGCGCTCGAAATGCTCGGGCTGCAGCGCAGCCTTGGCGTGCAACACCAGGTGCACCTGCAACGCGTTGCGACGATACGTACCGGCGCGAAAGAGCACCGTCTCCCAAAAATCGGTGAAGATCGGCAGGTGGTGTTCGAGGTCGAGGTGTGCGACCTCCGTGAAGATCGGGCCGATCATCGGATCGACGAATGCCCGCCGGTAGAACGCGTCGACGAGCGCGCTGATATCGGCGCGGTCGCGGATGTCATGGCCCATGCCCCCATGCTAGGCGATTAAAACGGAAGATGTTACGTTTAAATCCCATCACGCGGATGCCGCATGGCACCCGTGCCGGGCGTCGCGGGCGGGATCGCGCCCCACGAACAGCTGGCCGATCGGCCTGATCCGGGTCGTCAGATCCCGCACGATCCGGGTCGTCAGATCCCGAATTGGAGCAGCAATGACAGACCCCGCCTTCACATTGATCACCGGCGACCGGACCGAGCTGCTCGGCGAGCTGGCCATCGAGGCGAGAGCCGTGCGCACGCGGCGCATCTTCAAGGGCAACGGCGTCACGCTCATCCGCCTGGCGCTCGATGCCGGCACCGTGCTCAAGGAGCACACCGCAGCGGCACCGATCCTGGTGGAGGTGCTCAGCGGGCACGCGACGATGCTGTTCGGCACCGAGGCGATCGACATGCCGGCGGGCGCGATCATCCATATCGAGGCATCGATCCCGCACTCGGTCGAGGCGATCACCCCCACCCAACTGCTACTCACGCACACAGCGCGACCCGCGCGTTGACCGGCGCGCAGGCGCAGCACGCACCGACCGGTCGAAGGAGGAGATCCACATGTCGCGCGCATTCCACATCGCGTTCGAGGACGACTGGGAGCAGAGCATCGGCTTCGGCAGCTACGAGGCGGCAACCCGCGGGCACCCCTACGAGCCCGGTGACTACATCCGCGCCACAACCGCCGACGGCGTGCAGGGGGACTGCTGCACGAATAGGTGACAGGTTGTAGTCACGCCGCCAGTGCGGCGGTCGTGTTCATGATGGTCTCGAACTCGATGGGCGTCAAACGGCCCAGGCGGAGTTGGCGCCTCCGGCGGT
>Ga0073899_10001256_pt1 | contig 23259 bp, 29 predicted proteins | sample KloWWTmetaKNB5Ph_FD_88975 | JGI IMG/M metagenome (GOLD analysis project Ga0073899, IMG submission 88975) | Active sludge microbial communities from Klosterneuburg, Austria, studying microevolution and ecology of nitrifiers - Klosterneuburg... | ecosystem: Engineered > WWTP > Aerobic digester >... | reverse complement strand
GGTACTGGCGTTCCTGGTTGTAGTCGCAGTCGTTGTGGTCATGGTTCAGTGATCCGGTTCTCGCCCTGTCAGGTCAGATAACGGTTACCCGTCGGTGTCTCACTCCACCCTGGCAGACAGGGGATTGGTGGCGGGAGGGTTCTCCATGGCCACCGGGGAGTACATGTCGGTCCGAACCGAAGGCGAAGCGACCGAGTCCCGGGTCAATGAGGTGATGGCGCGCCTGGCAGTCGATCCCGATGCCAATCAGGAGCTGCTCTCCAGCATCTACGAGCGGCGGGGTGTGCGCCCTCATGTTGCCGAGGCCGTCGCCGAGGACCTGTCCGCCAACCCCGAGGAGGCACTCCGCTCCCACGCCTGCGAACTGATCGGTGTCGATCCCACGAACGTGGCCCGGCCCTGGGTGGCGGCGGTCAGCAGCTTCTTCAGCTTCGGGCTGGGGGCGGTCATACCGTTGCTGCCCTACCTGTTGGGCTGGACCTCGCTGGTCGCAGCGCTGGTCTTGAGTGCGCTTGCCCTGTTCGTCGTGGGTGCCATGGTCTCGAGGTTGACCGGCCGTCCTGCGCTCTACAGCGGCGCCCGACAGTTGGCGTTGGGTGCGCTGTCGGCCGGTGCCACCTTCCTGATCGGAAGCCTCATCGGCGCATCGATCTAGCCGCGAACCCGTGGGGCTCAGCCCGGAGGGCCGTCGGTGCAGGAGTCGGGCTCGGCAAGGACCGTGTCGGCGATCTCGGCCATGGCGTCGATCTGCGCAGGGGTCAGGAGATCGATAAACAGGCGCCTCACCGAGGCGAGGTGTCCAGGGGCGGCGGCAGCGATGGCGCTACGTCCTTGAGCGGTAATGACGATAAAGGCACCGCGGCGGTCCTCGTCACAAGGTTCCTTGGTGATGAGGCCCCGGTTCGCCATGCGGGTGAGGTGGTGCGAGAGCCGGCTCTTCTCCCAGTCGAGGAACTTGCCGAGCTCAAACAGGCGCGTCCGGCCATCGGGCCGGTCGGTGAGCGCTACGAGTACGACGTAGTCGGGGTACGACAGGCCCGACTCGGCGGTGAGCTGGCGCGCGAGCTCACCGCCGAGACGCGCCTGCATGAACTGCAGTCCTCGCCACGCTCGCTCCTCACGTTCGTTCAACCATCGGACGTCCTCCATAGACGAGATACTACCAGCAACTAGTTGACACGTCATCCGCCGTGGGTCATGCTGAGACCAGCACATGGATGACACATCAACCACCAACCGAGGAGAGTCCCCCATGACCACCGCCCCCACCACCCCGACCGGCACCTACGCCATCGACCCGTCCCACAGCCGCATCGGCTTCGTGGCCCGCCACGCCATGGTCACCAAGGTCCGCGGCTCGTTCAACGAGTTCGAAGGCTCCGGGCATTTCGATGCCGAGAACCCCGCCAACTCACATCTGGCCCTGATCATCCAGGCGAACAGCATCGACACCCGCAACGAGGACCGGGACGGACACCTCAAGAGCAATGACTTCTTCGACATGGAGACCTACCCGGAGATCAAGTTCGCCTCGACGGCCGTGGAGAAGGTCGACGACGACAACTACCGCGTGACCGGCGACCTCACCATCAAGGACGTCACCAAGCCTGTGACCGTCGACTTCGAGTACACCGGCACGGCGGTCGACCCCTACCAGAACCAACGAATCGGCTTCGACGGCTCCACCACCGTCAACCGCAAGGACTGGGGCGTCAACTGGAACACCGCCCTCGACACCGGCGGCGTGCTCGTGAGCGAGAAGGTCACCCTCGAGTTCGACGTCTCCGCCATCCGCACCGAGGCGAGCTGATCCGACACGCTCGTCCGCCCGGGCCGGTCCCCCGCCGGCCCGGGCTGGGCGTCGCCCCCACTGAAAGAACCGAACCATGAGCTTCTCGCCCGTGCGCCTCAACCACGCCGTACTCTTCGTCGCCGACCTCAACCGAGCCGAACGCTTCTACCGGGACGTGTTTGGCATGCAGGTCATCGCCAGGGAGCCCCGCGCCGCCGCGGCCTTTCTCCGCCTGCCGCGATCGGGAAACCACCACGACCTGGGCCTCTTCGGCGTCGGCAGCGCCGGCGCACCCAAGCAACCCGGCGCCATCGGGCTCTACCACCTCGCCTGGCAGCTCGACACCATCGATGAACTCGCAGCTGCCCGCCGGACGCTCGTCGATGCCGGCGCCTACACCGGCGAGTCCAACCACGGCGCCACCAAGAGCATCTACGGCACCGACCCCGACGGCAACGAGTTCGAGCTCATGTGGATGCTGCCCCGAGACCAGTGGGGTCCCTACGAGGACGCCGCACCGGTCGACCGCCTCGACCTTGCGGGCGAGCTGCAACGGTGGAGCGGCGTTCGCACCGCCGGGCACGTCGCGGTCGACACCGACGAGGCGCCGGCCTGATCGACCGGTTCAGGCGAACCGGGCCGCCAGGGCGGCGTACGCGTCGGCCACCGGACGCTGTTTCCGCTCGGCGTCGAAGAGTCCAACCTCGGTGACGGCACCGACCGGTACGGTCAGCGCAGTGTCCCAGTCGAACTGGTCGCCTCGGCTGTACCAACAGATCCCGCGCACCGGCAGGCCCCGCTCGCCGAGCGACACGAGCGACGCGGTCAACGCATCGAGCCACTCCGTGCCCTGCTCCACCGGCAGCGACAGGTTGGAGGTCTCCGACACCCAGAACGGCACCCGGTAGCGCTCGTACCAGGAGCCGGCGGTGGCCTCGTAGGCCGCGACCCGCTCCGCGATGCTGATCGGACGTTCGGCCCGGCTGCCGTGGGCGGTCACGCTCACCGGGTAGATGTCGTGGCCGGCCACGATCCGGTCGGTCGGCACCACCCCGACCAGAGCCTCGATCCGATCGAGAACGGCGGGTGCGATCACCTCGTTCATTCGTGCGGCGATGCCCCGTGGCGCCACTCCGAAGTGCAGGTCCCACACCGCGTACTCCAGGTCCCGGGCATCGGTGGCGGCCTGCGCAGCGGTGGCGTCGTCGGGGTCGGTCAGGTGGCAGCCGAAGCCCTCCGATCCGATCCACCAGCCGTCGCGATCGGCGCGGACCAGCCGCAGCGCCTCGAGGTTGGCAAGGGCGATGTTGCCCAGCGCCGTGAAGTAGTCGCCCTCGGTGGCCAGGCGGTCGTTCCACATGCCCAGGCGGGCCGAAAACATGGCGGTGATCCCCGGCTCGTTCACCGGGGTGAACCATCGGGGTTCGGGGTAGCGGGCCAGGAACGCCTCGACGTACCGCGTGAACCCGTCGACCCAGCCGGCGCCGCAGAACCCGGCGTAGTGGTCGGGCAACCCGAAGTGGCAGAGGTCGATCACCGGTTCCAGGCCGTGGCGACCACAGGCGGCGAGCGCCCGGTCCCACAGGGTCCAGTCGTACACACCGGGCAACGGCTCGGCCAGGCGCCACGGCATGCCATAGCGCCACACCCGCACGCCCAGCGCCGCAACGTCGGCCAGATCGGCGTCCATACGGTCGTAGTGGCCGCTGGCCGCGTACTCGTCGACCCGGACCAGCTCGCCCTCGTGGAGGACCAGCGGGTCCGAGCCCTCTTCGCCGAGGGCGACGGCGAAGGCCGGAAAGTCTCTGTCCTCGCTCGACCCGATCGGTGGGGGTTGCACCTCAGAGTCGTTCCGTGAGGCGGGCGGCCAGGCGTGCCCGGCCCGAGGCAACGCTGGACCAGGCCAGACGGCTGGCGTGGGCGCCGCGCGCCCCGGCGGTGATGTTGGTTTTGCTCGCTGCTGTGGGGTGCCTAGCCATGAGAACGAACCTCCCCGACCGACGATACCCGTGCGGCGACCTCACCTTGATAGCGGGATCGACCACCTCTGCCGGGCGCACCGGGCGTGGGGTTTTATGACGGGTCGACGGTGTCAGCGAGCGTGGCCGTCTCGCGCATCCAACACAGTTCGCAGAAGTGGCCGTCGGGGTCCTCGAAGGTGACGCTGAGAAGAGCGCCGAAGTCGGTGACCTCACCCGTGCTGACGCCGGCACCGACGAGGCGCTGACGGAGGCGCTCGAACTCCGAGTGCTCCCCGACGTTGAGCGCGAGATGGTCGATCCGACCGCGTTCGAAGATCGGAGCCGGTTTCGGACCGTCCTGCTCGAACGCGTGGAGCACCGACGATGGGCCGACTCGCACGAGGCCGTGTCGGAGCCCTCGGTGATCCATGCGGTGCACCTCCTCGACCTCGAACACCTCTCGGTAAAACATCTCCAGGCGGTCGAGATCCGGGGTGAGAATTGCGACGTGATTGAATCCGTCCAGCATCTTGAGCTCCCAAGGTAGACTCATAGTAAGATGACTAAACCCACAGTAAACCTAACGGATGGGCCGGTCAAGAGGCCATACCGGTCGGCCATACGCGAGGAACAAGCGCTGGCGACCCGGCGCCGCATACGAGAGGCCGCTTCCGTCCTGTTTATCCGTGACGGCTACGCGGCGACGTCGATGACAGCCATCGCCGCTGCGGCGGAGGTCAGCCGCCCCACCGTCTTCAACAACTTCGGGTCCAAGGCCGAACTCCTGCGCGACATCGCCAATGTCCTCCTGGCGGGTGACGACGAACCGGTCGACGTCCTGTCACGACCGCAGGCACAGGCCATGCTCGAGGCGAGCGACCCTGAGGAGGTCCTGCGACGTCACGCCCGGCTCGGCGCCGAGTTGCTTCAGCGAGTGGCCCCCATCGTCGCGGTCGTGACCGAGGCGGCCGCCACCGATCCCGATGCTGCGGCACTTCTGGCGACGCAAGAGCAGGGGCGCCTTGACGGCATGGGTGCGACAGCCGATCGGCTCGCCAAGCTTGGGGCCCTACGCGATGGGCTGACGGCGCAGGCGGCGAAGGAGTCGCTGTGGATGCTCAGCGGCCTCGAACCATTCCAGCTCGCGGCACGACGGCAGTGGTCGCTCGATGCCTATACCGACTGGTATTGGCGCTGCGCGCGGTCGTTGCTCCTCGACATCACCTAGGGCGACTGCCGATCCACTCCTCGGTCTGCCCGGCGACGACGAGGTTGCCGCGGATCGTGTCGTTCTTGATCGACCACGGAATGTCGGCCCCGGCGCGCCCGTGACGTCTTGGCCAACGGTGAGCGTTGCCGGTGCGCTCCAGACGCTGCTCAGTCGATGTCCTCGAACTCGGCACCAGGCTCGTACTCCATGAGTTGGCGAACCGCCTCGACCGGTGAGAGCGAGCCGTCCAGCACAGCTTCGACCTTTCGCGTGATCGGCATGGGCACACCGAGTCGTTGGGCGAGAGCGGCAATGGCCGGCGTGGAGCTGACACCTTCGGCGACCATCCTCATGTCAGCGGTGATGTCGCCCAGGGAACGGCCCTTCCCAAGTTGCTCACCGACGTTGCGATTTCGGCTCTGGTGGCTGCTACATGTCGCTGTCAGGTCGCCGTTGCCGGCGAGTCCCAGGAAGGTTTTCGTCTGGCCCCCCATCGCGACACCCAGGCGCTCCATCTCGGCCAGTCCTCGGGTGATCAGCGCAGCCTTCGTATTCCAGCCGTAGCCAAGCCCGTCCCCGATCCCGGCGGCGATCGCAATCACGTTCTTGACCGAGCCGCCAACCTCGCAGCCGATGACATCTCGATTCGTGAACACTCGAAGCGTCTCGGTCGTGATCATCCGCCCCAACCGCTCTCCTCGTGCAGCGTCGCGGCAGGCCAGCACCGTTGCCGACGGCTGACCGGCCGCCACCTCCTTGGCCAGGTTCGGACCCGATAACACGCACACCCGGTCCGGGTCGTGGTCGAGCACGTCACCGATGACCTCGGTCATGCGGAACCCCGTTTCAACCTCGATCCCTTTCGTCACGGAGACGAGGTCGGCGTCGGTCGGCACATCGGGGCGTACCAGCTCGAGGACGGACCGGGCATAGCGCGACGGCACGGCCAGCACGATCAGGTCGGCTGCGTGCAACGCCACCTGTGGGTCCTCCGTCGCCCGCAGTGACGGACACAGTTCGAAGTCCGGAAGAAAACTCGAGTTTCGGTGGTGACGGGTGATCTCGTCCGCCACCTCGGCCTCCCGAGCCCAGAGCAGGGTGTTGTGATTCGTCGCCAGCAACGACGCCAAGGTCGTTCCCCACGATCCGGCACCGAGTACGGCAATGTTCACTTCGAACCTCCCGTTGGCACCGTACTCGTCGGGTCCCAGCGCACAGCCCTCAACCGAAGGTGCTGCTTGACTCCCTACGGCCGAGGGGTGCCTAACCTGGACCGATGCACCGGATCTTCACGACCAGGTTCGCCGAGGTGTACCCGCTCTACGTGACCAAAGTTAAGCGGAAGGGTCGCGCCAAGTCCGAGGTGGACGAGGTGATCCGGTGGCTGACCGGATACGACCAACCGGCGCTGCAGCAACACCTCGACTCAGGAACGACCTTCGAGCAGTTCTTCGCTGACGCTCGGCTGAACCCGAACGCATCGGCGATTACCGGCGTCGTCTGCGGGGTACGGGTCGAGTCGGTCGAGGATCCGCTCATGCAACAGATCCGCTACCTGGACAAGCTGGTCGACGAACTGGCCAAGGGCAAGCCGATGGAGAAGGTCCTCCGCAGAACGCTCTGACCTCGGATCGAGCCCCAATCGGGGCCGCTTTGTCTGGTCGAACACAGCCTCGGCCTGTGGGTGGACGGACCGAAGAGTCACCATGCCCTGCACGCGCTAGCCGAATCATCCCCTTTCACCCCGCTTCGGCCGCGGGCACATTGCCCACATGAGCGCCGTCGATGGGCCGGGTCGTCGACCTCGTCGCCTGAGCAGCCCGAACTCAGCTCCCGTCGCCGAGGGTCAGGTCGTCGATGTTGACGTACTTGGCGCCGCCGGAGTTGGAGCTGGAACGAACCAGCGAGAGGTAGGCCTGGCCCGGGGCGGTCACCGCTGTGTCGGCGAGCGTGACCCGCCAAGCCGACGGCTCCGCCTGACCGTCGACCCAGGTCTTGTACTGGATGGTGGAGCCCACCACCCGCAGGCGCACCCACTGCTTGGCCGTGCTCACTTGCTGGGCACCGGCGGCACGGTTCAGGTCGGTCACCGTTCCGTTGACCGTGCGTTTGACCGTGACGGCGTTGGAGTCGGCAGCGAGCTCCAAGCCGTAGCCGTTGGCCGGCCGGTAGCTGTTCTGCCACCCGCCCGAACCCCGCAGGTTGATTGAGAGGTATCCCCGCGGGGAGTTGGCCGACCATCGATAGGAGAACTTCAGGTCTGCGTCCGATCGGGCCGCCACCCCGCTGAGGATGGCCCGGCCGTTGGCGCCGGCGACGTCGTCGAAGGCGAGCCGGCCCTCGCCGGCCTGCCGGGTCACCGACCCGTTGCCCGTAGTGGTGGTCCACGATGCCCCCCACGCCGAGCCGTCGGCCCCGGTGAAGGTGTCGCCGAAGAGCACTGGGTTGACCGGTGGGGACGCCGCAGTGGTTACAGGCGCGGTGCCGCTCGTCGGGCCCACCAGACCCACCTGATCCACCGCCCGGACGGCGTAGGTGTAGCTGGTTGAGGGGGCCAGGCCCGTGTCGGCAAAGGTGGTGCCGGCGACGCTGCCAGGCAGTTCCACACCGTTGCGGATGATCCGGTAGCCGGCGATGCCGCTGGCATCGGTGGCCGCCGCCCAGTTCAGCGTCACGCCGGTGGAGGTGACGTTGGAGGCCACCGGCGTGCCCGGGGCGGTGGGCGGTGTGGTGTCGGGAGCGAGCAGGTTCGGATCCTCGAGCAGCGTCAGGTCATCGAGGGTGAGCTGACGACTGCCCGCCGGTGGAATCGGCCAGCGTCGACCATCACCCACGGATCGACCCGGCCGACGATGAGCGCCAGGCGGTCGCCCGCACTTCGCCATAGTGACTCAGCGGCATCGGGAGCATCCGGCCCGACCAGCACCGGCACCCCACCTGCGTCCTGGGCGTGCTCCCGCCAGCCCTCGGTGTCATGTGGGTTGGCTGCTGCCAGGGTGGTCAGCCCGGGTTCACGCCCCAGCTGGTATCGCACGGCGACGACGCCGCCGGTGAGGTCGGCCTCGACGAGCACGGCACCTTCGAGCACCGACGCCAAGAGAAGCGACGTGGTGGTCACGCCGGGGGCTCCACGAACTGAGGTGAGAGCGACGGTGGTCATGGCGACACCAAGACCAGACGAAGTGATCCGGAGCCTGAGGCGGCGGCCACTGCCTCGGCGTCGCCTTCGGGGGCGACGATCGACACCAGGCGGCGGTCGCTTGCCAGTTCCTCGACGGAGAAGACGGTGGCGTCTCGGGTGAGGACCACCTCAGCTGATTCACCATCACCGTCGACCGCGGCGGGTTCTGCGGTACGGATCACGCTCACTCGGTCACCGGGAGCCAGGCCCAGCGACGGGTAGCCGCCCGGTTCCAGGGACAGGCCGACCACACCCTCACCCGGATCCAGCGAAGGTCGGTCGGCCACCACCGATCGGCTGAGCAAGGTCCCGGGTGCGAGGTCGACGAGCGCCACCTGGCCGACCACTTGGGTGAGCTGAGACTCAGGGAGTCGGGCCAGCGCGTCGTCGCTTGAGACGTAGATCACCTTGACGTCGGCGGCCGTGATCGTGTCGCCTCGCTCGACCGAGCCGACCACAGCCAGGGCGGGGGTTCGATCCACGGCACTCAGGTGCAGCAGCACCGCACCCAACGCGAACACGATGATGACGACCAGGCCGACGATCACCTCGGGGCCACGTGTCCGTCGGCCAGGGGGTGAGATGGTGACGGCGGGAGCCTTGCCGTGACCATTCGAGCTCGGTGCAGCTGGTTTCGGTCTGGTCGGGGTCGTCGCCATGTCACGCGCCTCCTCGGGTGCCGATCGCTTGGATCTCGCCCACTTCGACCTCGAGCGTCGTGGTCCGGCTGATGGCTGGCAGTGCACCGCCGAACGGCGCGTTCGAGGTCCACGTGACCTCGAGGGTGACCGTTGCCGCCATCGCGAACTTTCCGCCACCGCTCCCAGCGGAGGAACGGCGGTATGTGTGGAGGCAGTCGGTTCCGTCCTCCGGTGCACCAGCGGTCCAGGGCGTGCCGGGACCCGAACATGCAACGGTGTTGCCGTCGCCGAGCTTCCAGGAGACCGAGACTGGTCGCGCTGTCACCGTCGACCACACCCGTCCGCTGCTCGCCGTGGCCGTGTAGGAGTGCCACCAGGAACGGTCGAGCCAGAGCCATGTCGGGACCTGGACGAAGAGCTTGCCGCTCTCCGATGGGCTCGTTCGGATCGCAGGTGGGGCGATACCGATCGAAGCCAAGGCCTCTCGGGCAAGGGCTTCAGGGTCGACCAGCCCGCCTTCGGGGGTGGCGTAGAACCCGTTGACCTCGGTGACGCCGTACCCCTCGCACCAGTACTGGAGCCAGCGGCCCGTGGCCGAGTGCTGGGTCTCCAACGTGTCGACGCTGTACATGGCCTGGACGAAGTCGTCCTCGATGATGACTTCCCAGTGGCAGGGCGGCCCGTCGCCTCCGCCGCCGCTGCCGCCGCCGCCAGGGTCGACAACGCCCTCGACTGCAATCGCGGTCGGCGATCCTTGTTCGTCGACGTAGGCACCGCCGCCTCCATTGGGTGGACGTTCGGCTTGAGCCGCCGAGCTGATGCTGAGCACCAACGTTCCGACCACCAGCGCGGTCAAGAGTCGAGAGCGCATGCCGCCACCCCCTCGAACCTCTGCAGAAGACGAGCCGATGACACCTTCCAGACCCCGTCGACTCGGAGCAACTCTCCTCGGACGTTGTGGGTGGCGACGACATCGTTGATGACTTCACCGGTGTCGCGACGGAAGATGACCTCGTCCGAGACCACACATTCCTGCACGACCGCCCGATCACCCTCTATCTCGACCACGGTCACCTGCTGGAAGTCGTGCGGATCGTCAGCCGCTCGGATCGCCAGGCCCTCATCCAGGTTCGACTGCGTCTCCTCGATCACCGCCTTGAGCTGCGCCCCGGTGGCGAAGGCGGGCAGTCCCGGGTCGGCCGGGTCCGGCGTGCCGCTGTTGGCCTCGAGACGAGCGTTCCAGTAGCCGACGTACCGGTCGATCACCTCTTGTTCCGGCGTGGTTCTGGGAGCGGTGGTGGCAGGCGTCTCATCGGCGGTCGTCGTGGTGGACTCCGATTCAGGCGTGGTGGTCGTCGACGAGGTGGAAGTGGACGTACCGATAGAGCTGGTCGTGGTCGATGCCGCCGGCTCATCGTCGTCGCCACATCCGACGACCAGGAATGCGAGCGCGGCGACGACCAGCGACACCAACGCAGTTCGAGAGTGCGATCGTTCAGACCAAGGCACGTGCGCGCCTCCTCGTTCGGGAGAAACCGAACCCGGTGCGGGTGCCACGAGGAACGAGACGCTCGGGCAGCCGGGCATCTCCGGGCGGTCACCGCCAGATGCACTGGGTTGGGAGGTCCGCCCCGTAACGGTCAGGCAGACGAGACCGAGCTTCGCGAGAACGACGCTGGCGAAAACGGTACCTGAACGATTTCTCGTTGTCTCGCGCGGGTTCATATCTGTCAGAGCCGGTTGGCCGAGGCCACGATCAGCTCGCCAGGGGAAGGGCTCGCAGCTGCTCTTCAGCCTGAGTGCGACGCCGCCAGATCGCATCGGGCGAGATCCCCAGATCAGCCGCCACCTCGATCAGCGACTCGCCCATGACACGGGTGCGAAGGACCGCCGCCAGACCCGAATCGCTGACGACACCACAGTCCTTCGCTGCGGCGAGCTTCTCGAGGATCACGGTGTCGCACATGAGCTGCTCCGGGTTCGGTGGGCCGTCGGGCCGGTCGAACACAGGGTGCGCCAATGTCCCCGGGGCATCCGGGTCCTTCATACGGAAGTACTGCTTGCGCACATCGAGCAGCACGTTCGGCGCAACCGCACCGCGCCGACACGACGGGTAGGTCCGGGATCCTCATCCATGCCATCGACACCAGTTCGTCGACGACATCAGCGTCGCCGTCGCCGACCTTGTGCGACAGGCAGACCAGCCCGCCGAGGAGCGCCTGGAGCAACGTGCGCGCAGCCAGATGGTCGACAGGCGCTTCGGCAGCGAGAGTTCGGTGGGCGTCGCGACCCCGTGTGGGATGCGAGCGGATGTCGACGAGATCATCGACGCTGCGTGCCCACGCCAGGTCCGGATGAGCGGTGGTCCAGCGCATCAGGGCGCGCCGGGCCGTTGGGGAGTCGGCGATCGACGCCCACTCCTCGTTCAGGGACTGCACGATCGGTGCCATCGGGAACCTCCGGGTGTCGTTGGGACCCCGTGAGACTCCGCGCGGCACCTCCCGTTGGTTCTCCCGCTACATATCCGGTTTGGAAGATTCTTCGGAAACGTCACCGGGAACGGTGGCTCTGGCGAGCCACTCCACCGACTCAAGGTTCCAAACCGGGAATCGAAATGCTCTTCAACGACCGCCCAACGACATCGACAAGAATGTCCGTATGTCATCAACTCGCGATGAGCTGGACGGCCTTCGGCGAGCGGCAGAGCAGGCTGCCAGCGCAATGCGCTTGGCCGCCGACGAACTCAGCGCGATGGCCACGTCACAGTCGTCGTGGGGCAAGGGCAAGGTTCAACGCCAGCAGCTCGACCACGCCGCGAAGCGGCTTACATCGGCCGCGGACCTGCTGGTGGCAGAGGTCGCAGCCAACAGCCCTCGGACTGCAGGCCTCGTCGCCAGGGTTGCCCGGCGTGCACTGCTCGCCAGCGGAGGGCTCGCCCTCGCGGTCACCGCAGGGATGTCCGAGGGGGCCGGTCAGGCTGCCTACGAGAGTTTCAAAGAGCGCGAGTCTCAAGCGCAGGTCTGCCTCGATCTCGTTGCAGAAGAATCAGATGCCTCGATTAGGTCGATGACTGCAGCCATCGACGGCGAACTGGATCGGCGCGCAGAGGAGATCATCGAGATCGCCACACGCCGTCCTGAGCTCAGCAGCCATCCCGCGTACCTCGGTGCGGTCGATTTCGCCCACCAGGCACAGGACGAAGCGATCGGCATCGACCGCCGACTGTCGCTGCTCATGGACGCCGCCACCAAGGTCAACGGGTTCATCGGGCCACTCTCTGACTACGAGGACGATCCCGATCTGCACCAAGCAGTGACCTCCATCCGCGATGACGTCACCGAGTTGGGTTTGCACCTCAACGCGTTGCGGGCGCGAGCCCTCGGCCTGACTCACGACTTGGACTAGCGACCGAATCGGCCCGCCGGCTCCGGCTAGCGAGACACGTCTCAGCCTGATCTCTCGTTCGTGACAATAACCATGATGCGCGGCTTCTCCGCCCCTTTTCGGCCTACAGGGGTATGGAACGTGACCAGGTCATCACCCTCAACCCCGTCAGCCACCCGGACCGGCGGGTGCGCCAGGTCGGCTTCGGGCTGACCGATCCCTACGTCGAGCAGTGCTGGTCAGCGGTCGTCGGTCCGAGCACAACCCTGCTCCTCCGTCGCCTGCCCGAGCTGTGGCGAGAGCATCAGCCGGCCCAGATCGAGGCCAGTGAGCTCGGTCGTTCGCTCGGTCTGAGCCCCAGCATGGCCAAGCACAGCCCGCTCGCCTACACGCTCGGCCGTCTCGTGCGGTTCAGGTTCGCCCGGCCAGTCGGTCAACAGCGCGACAACCTCGACGTCTTCGTCGAGGTGGCGCCGCTCATGGCCCACCAGTTGGCCAAGGTGCCGCAGTGGACCCGGAACGCCCACGATCGCCTCCTCGATGCCCACCTCGAGCAGTTCGACGGCGTCTCCGAACACCAGGCGAAAATCGACGCCGCCACCGCTCGGCTGGACCGAGCCCAGTTCGGACACGACCAAGCCCCCACGGCAGCGCCTGTCCTTCGGAAGTCCCTCGAGCGATGAGCCTCCGACGCCGGCACGGCCTCTGCGGAAGCTCCCGTTCCGCCGTCTCCATTCTGCGCGGAGAACGGCAGATCTGGCGCGCACACATTTGCAGGTTTCCCCTCGGGAAACCTGCTGGCTCACCGGTTGGCGGTGCGCGGTGAAGTTCACGGTCACGCCGCTGGGCGGCGGGCGGGCGGACACTGCCCGCGTCGTGGACTCGATCGTCCGGTACCTCCAGCCGCCCCAGAAGGCGGTCCCGTCGCCGGGTTCTGGATCAGGCAGCGGACAGGGCGGCGTGGAGCAGTACTACGCGGACCGTGGGGAGGAAGCCGGTAGATGGCTCGGCCGAACGGCAGGGTCCGCGGGCCTCACCGGGTCGGTCGAACGCGAGGACTTCGCGTCGGTTCTGGCGGGTCGGGATCCGCACACCGGCGAGAGGTTGATCACCGCTCAAGGGTCAGCGGGACGACGCCCGACTCTCGGAGCCGGCGCTCACACGAAGGTGACCGACTCCGGTGTCCGGCTCTACGACGTCGCGGATGCCGCTGTCGTGCTGGGAGTGTCCCATCGCGACGTTGAACGGCTGCTCGCAGTCGGCGCAGCCGAGACCCGATCGCCTGGCACTACCGAGCCCTTCGCCGAGCCGGAGCGGGGACCTGACGCCGATACGGATAGGACCGGCGCTCCTGCTGGCTCTCCTGCTACCTATCCGGATGGCGACGAACCAGCAGGTCACGAACTCGGCACCCGCGTCGCCCAACCTGGAGGTTCGTTCCTGGTGCCAGTCGTCGAAGCGGACGGCACGTGGTGGGTCACCGAGACTGAACTGCGGCGCTGCCAGGAGGCCCGCGAGTTGGGTACCTCGCCCGAGGAGATCCGCTCTCTCGGCGCTAGCGATGACCAACTCACGATCACCGAAGCGGCTCGGCTCGTCGGGGTCACCAACCAGTACCTGCGTGGTGTGGCCCGCCACCACGAACAGCACAGGACCGAGATCGACCAGACCATCGCTGCTGGCCGCCAACCCCGCAAGGCGTTCCTCGAAGCGCACCGGGGCTCCAAGAACCAGTGGCTGGTGACACGGGAGCACCTCGCTCAGTTCCTCGAACGACGCCGGCCCCCAGCTGTACGAGTCGCCTACGACCTGACCTTGACCACCGAGAAGTCCCTCGGGGTTCTGGCCATGCTCGCCCCCGACGCGGTTCGAGACGTCGTGCTCGACTCCATCCGGGCCGGCAACGACCACGCTCTCGGATGGCTCGAGGATCGTGCCGTCGGACGGATCGACGGCAAGCCCGCCCCGGCTGATGGGCTCATGGTGGCCTCGTTCCGCCACCTCACGTCGCGGGCGCTCGACCCGTTCCCTCACCACCACAACGTGGTCATGAACACGGTCCGGTCCAACGACGGGAGCCACCGTGCCCTCGACGCCCGCTTCCTCTACCGAGACGCCCACGCCGCCTCCGCGCTCGCCACCGCTGAGATGCGCCACCAGCTCTCCGAACGACTCGGGGTCCGGTGGCGGCCGGGCCGCAAGTCAGGTTGGGAGGTCGACGGGATCAGCGCGCAGGTGATCGCGGAGTTCTCGACCCGGCGCAGCGAGATCGACGACGCCCTCCGAGAGCTCGAATCCGAGATCGGGCGAGGCGCCCACCCCAAAGAGATCGAACACATCGTGCTGCGCACCCGGCCCGCCAAGAACCACACGCCCGCCGATGAACTCGTCGCGTCGTGGCGAGGACGAGCCGCCCAGCACGGCCTCACCGTCGAGAAGCTCCAAGCCGTCTACCAGGGGAAACGCCTACAACCGGAGAACCAGCAGGAGAACCAACCGGATACTCAACCGGAGGTCGTGTTCTCCCTCCTGGCCGCTCCCGACGGGATCTGCGCTGGCGGGTCGGTGTTCTCCAGGTCCGAGGCTCTGACCGCGCTCGTGAACGTCGGGGTACCCGACGGCAACGGTGAGCCGCAACCGCTGCTGATCGGTTCTGAGGAGATGCTGCGCCTCACCGACGACTTCCTCGCCTCGCCCCACGTCGTGCAGCTGACCGTCGGCGACGAACCGTTGTTCACCACCGGGGAGATGCTCGACGTCCAGGACCGCATCACCCTCCGGTTCGACAAGGGCATGCATCAAGGCGCGCACATGGTCAACAACGACCACATGGAAGCTGCCCTCGCGGAGCACGCTCACCTCACCGCCGAACAGCGCCAGCTGGTGACCGGCTGGTGCCAGAGCGGCCATCGGTTCCAGGCCGCGATCGGCCGAGCCGGTACCGGCAAGACCACCACGGTTGCCGCCTGCGCCGAAGCCTGGACCAACGCCGGGTACCGGGTGGTCGGCGCCGCGGTGAAGGGTGAAGCCGCCCGCACGCTGGCGGCTGCGACCGGGATCGAGTGCGAGACCGTCGCCTGGTATCTGGCCCACACCGATCCCGAGCAGTACCCACTCGACTCCCGGACCGTGCTCGTCGTCGACGAGGCGTCGACCCTTCACGACCGGGCGCTCGACACGCTCATGACCATGGCGGCCGATACCGGCGCGAGTGTTCGGCTCATCGGCGACCCTGCCCAGCACGGTGCCATCGCGGCCGGCGGCATGTTCCGGGTCCTGTGCGAGCACCACGACCGAGACACGCCAGAGCTCACCACCACCCACCGACTCCAGGACCCCCGAGACCGAGCCGCCGCGGAAGCCCTCCGCCAGGGCAACATCGATGAAGCGTTCGACCAGCTCGCCGCGGCCGGTCACCTCCACGTCGTCGACGACGACCTCACCATGTACCGCGAGATCCTCGGCCGATGGTGGGACGCCCACCAGGCCGGCGACGACCATCCGATGGTCGATCGCCGCAACGCCACCCGCCGCCAGCTCAACCGGCTCGCCCACCTGCTCCGACACGTCAACGGAGAACTGACCGGAGACCTCGTGCCCGCGACCGGCGACCGCACCTTCGCCGTCGGGGACCGCATCACCGCCCGAGCACCCAACCGCGACCTCCACGTCGACGGCGACCGCCACGCCTACGTCCGCAACGGGGCGCTCGGCACCATCACCGCCACCCGCTGCGACCCGGACCAGCCCGACCAGGACACGCTCACCGTCGAGTTCGACGACATTGGCACGATCGACCTGTCCCGCAGCTTCTTCGACCTCCACCGAACCAGTTCCGGTAGGGCCGAGGTCGGGATCGACCACGCCTACGCCCTCACCAGCTACGCCGTCCAAGGCTCCACTCGCTCAGTATCCACCAGTCGTGTCGATGCCACCGCCACACGGGCCGAGACCTACGTCGACATCACCCGAGGCCGTGACGCCAACCACCTCTACCTCACCGCAGCCACCGACCCCCTCGACGGCGAAGCCCTCCCCCGCGTCCCACCAGCGCCCGCTGACGTGGCCGTCGCCGAGCGACTGCACCGGTCCACCGGCGAACTCACCGCCTGGGAACTCGCCCACGCCACCGACACCGGGGGCCACGACCAAGCCATCGGGCTCTGAGTGGGCCGAGCGCGGTTTTCGAGCCCCGAATCGGCCTACAGGAGTAGCGATCTGCCTCAGGAGGGTTCCATGACCACCACCGTCGAAGCCGACTCCACCGTCGAGGTGCTCACGATCGAGGAGGCCGCCGCCATCCTCCGCATCAGCCGAAACGCCGCCTACGCCGCAGCCCGCAAGTGGCGTGCCACCGGCGGCAAGGTCGGCATCCCCTGCATCGAGATCGGCCGCACCGTACGAGTCCCGAGGGCCGACCTCGACAAGCTCCTCGGCCGCAGCAGCGGAACCGACGCTGCCTGACCGGTGAGATGCGAGTGCGAGCGTTGCCTTGCGCCTAGACGTCCCAGACCTGATCGGGTCGCTTCAACTCGGACACGACGATCTCGAGATTCGCAAGTTCCTTGAACGGGCTTGTCTTCGCGAGGTCCGTGATCGACGTGAGGAACGAGGCAACCTGGTTGGGGTCGTCGGCAGCGAGCGCCGTGTCGAGACCATCGAAGAGCCGGCGGAAGTTGTCCCGCCGCTCATCGAACGTCAGCTCGAGGGCCTTCAGCAGCACCTCTCGCTGCGCGTGGATCCGCTCAATCTGAGACTTCTCCCACGCAGCGATCCCTGCTCGTTCGGTCTGGGCCCGTTGGGCCTCAACGACCCACTTGTCGCCGTACTCGACCAGGGTCTGGACAACCTCGAACGGGTTGATCGTCACCCCGACCTTCTCGGAGACAACTACAGCCTTCTGTCCACTCATTGGTACTTCCTCACGATCTTCAGGGATACGTCGGTCAACTCTCCCGTTTCCTCATCGAGCAACGGTGTGTTCACGACCTCTCGAATAGCTCGGACGAGCTGGATGGCCCTGGAGAAGTCAGCGGCGTGCTGTTCGGCAACGAAGTCCAGGGTCTCCAAGTGGTCGATCGCCGCATCTGCTCTGCCCCTCAGCGAGGCCAGCACCTCCGAGAGCTCTCCGACGCGACCGGTGATCCTGGGCATGAGTTCGATGGCAGTTCGAACGTTCTCGATAGCGACGTTTACCTCGGCGGCGTACTGCTTGGCGCTCGTCTTCTGCTTGGAGCCGACAACCGCCACCGTGATGCCCCCGATGAAAGCCGCAGGAGCCGCCGCGATCAGCCCCAAGACAGCCGATCCGGTCGCCATACCGCCTCCGCCAGCAGCAAGTGACCCACCTCCGAGCCAAGCGAGGGTCGCGTTCGTGGCTGCCGCGCCGCTCAGCGAGGAGATCGCCGTACCGGTGCTCGCAGTGGCAAAGGTCGATACGCCCAGGATCGCAGCCTGTGGCGCGGCGACCGCGGCCGTCGCTCCAGCGGCACCGCCCTTGATCCAAGCTCGGGCCTGCTTGATTTCGTTCTTCAGGTCAGGCAGCTCCGGGACGGATACCTCAACCCCGCCCACGGCATCGTGCCCCAGCCGATTGACGGCCATCTGGTTGCGCTCGACCCAGTCGGCGAAGCATCCAAGCGTGACCGTGACCGTATCGATCAGCTCAAGGCCGTAGGCCGCTACGCGGTCATGCACCGGCCCTTGAGCAGCCTCAAGGTCGACCAGCGCCTCCTCGTGCCGGGCCCGGGTCTCCTTGGCCAGCTTGTGGCTGTGGACCATGTCAGCGATCCCCTTCGCTGCGGCCACCGCCCCGATCCCAATGACGCCCGCCAGGCCGGCAACACGCTTGTCAGCCATTCCGGTATCCGCCTACCAGTGCCCACGTCATGGAGATGCGACCTGCTCCCGTTCCTGGCGACGACGGGTCCACGGTCGCCCCGAGGCAACAGTACCCGGGGCCCGTGACAGGCCGACCGGACAGATGGAGAGGTCACACTTCGCCAGAGCATGGCCGTTCCGCCGCAGGTGCATTTGAGCCTGTGCCAGAGTGAGTACAACCTCACCGCGATGGCCGAAGCCCTCGCGGTCCTGATGGCGGAGGACCTCGAGGTGACGGTGCTCACCGCCGATGTCCTCGACTGGCTCGCCTCGACTGGCCTGACGCTCCGGCCCGACCTCGGCGATGCCGCCATTGCCTACACCCTCGCACTCGAGGATGACTTGGACCTGTAGCCAAGACCTGCCACCAATCGGCACTTTCGTGACAGGTAGAGGCCTTGCGTCCGACCATAGACGGGCGTGGAGGCGGGCGCCTTGTCTGGTCCCGGACCGCGACGTGCGAACTCGGTCCTCGCCATCGGGGCGGCGAGAACCGTCGAGAACCCTTTCGCACGTACGGAGCGGGGGACGCCCCGCAGGCGTCGTTCTGCAGACCCTTGGACTCCACTGGTCGGGCCAGCAGTTCGCCGGGACTCGTCCACGCGGTGCGGGTGTCGAGGCGATTGGGCCCTGCCGCTCGGCGGGGCCCGATTGTCTCGTGCGGTGGCGGACTACGGGAGCTTGGACGCGAGGACGTCGGCCGGCAGGATCTCGGGCGCTGCACCGAGGAGCTGCTGGTTTGCCATCAGGGCTTCGACGATGGCGCCGTTGGCGTGGACGTCGCGAGCGGCCTCGTCGGGAAACGCGTCGAAGATCCAGAAGGTGTCGGGGTGGGTACGGACCGCGAACCAGACGATCGTTCCTTCTTCTTCGTTGGCGAGTTCGACAGCGCCGGCGAGCAGATCGCCGAGCGCGTCGTGCTGTCCATCGGCCGCGACGATCTTGGCGACGAAGGCGTACGGGAGTGATGCGGGTGTTGACACGGTGATCTCCTTGTTTGCGGGGTTGTTCGTGTGAGGAGTCCAACGTACGACGAGCCAGGGGCGATAGGAAGTGGCGCATACGGCAATATTGCTACCGTTCACGCCATGCGTATCGGACTGATCGCACTCGACGGTTGCTTCGGCTCGGCGGTCGCGTCGGTGATCGACATCGTGCGGGTGGCCGACGGAGCCCGCGGCGATGTCGACCCGCACATCGACCCGATCGAACTCGCCATCGTCGGACCGAAGCGACGGGTGACCACGACGACATCGATGACCCTGTCGGTGGACCACCCGCTGTCGGAGACCGGCGACTTCGACGTGGTCGTCGTCCCCGCGCTCGGAACCCTCACCGCCGCCGCCACCAACGACGCGCTGCAGAGCCGAGATGCTCGTTCGGTCATCGAGTCACTCAGGCGGCTCGACGATGCGACCACCCAGATCGCCGCGGCGTGCACCGGCGTGTTCACCGTCGCCGAGACCGGACGGATGCACCACCGGCGGGCGACCACCAGTTGGTTCCTGGGGCCGGAGTTCCGGAAGCGCTATCCGACCGTCGACCTCGATCTCGACACCATGGTCGTGGTCGACGGAAACGTCGTCACCGCCGGCGCCGCCTTCGCCCACATCGACCTCGCACTCTCACTCGTGCGATCGATCAGCCCCAACCTGGCCCAGCACGTCGCCAAGCTGCTCATCATCGACGAGCGCCCGTCGCAGGCGGCTTTCGTCGCCTACGAACACCTCCGCCACGATGACCCGATCGTCGTCGAGTTCGACCGCTTCGTGCGCGCCCACCTCGACGAACCGCTCGACGTCGCGTCCGTCGCGCAGTCGCTCGGCACCAGCCGGCGCACCCTCGAACGACGAGTCCGTTCGGCGCTCAACCTCACTCCGCTCGGCTTCGTCCAACGTCTTCGCATCGAACGGGCTCGGCACCTTTCGGCAACCACCGACCTCAACTCCGCCGAGATCGCCCTGCGAGTCGGCTACGCGAACGCCGAGACACTCCGCTCCCTCCTGCGCAGGGAACGACGCCGTTCCTGAGCCCAGCACGAGGCATGTAGCCGGTGTAGTAGCGCCTGGTTGAAACCAGACCTCAGCACTTCGCATCGACGCCCATGCATCGCCCCTGACTGGTCACTCGACACGCCTGCAGCGCAGGCCATGCCCGCCCACGGCGTCTGCAGCTGCCACCGATTGTTCGGCGGAGCACTCGCCCGGACTGCCCACCAACGCCGGCTCAGGGTCACGCTGCGAACGCCGCACTCGTTTCCTCACGCGGGCGCTAGAGCCGGACAAGGTCCTGACCGGTTGCGGGGGCGGCGTCGAACTCGAAGCCGATGACGGCGCGACCGTTGAGGGCTTCGGCGAGGCGGCGCAACGTGTCGGTGCCACTGCGGTGCTGGCCGCTCTCGATCCGCGAGATCACCGACTTCGTGGTGCCCATCCGATCCGCTAGCTCTTGCTGCGTGAGCCCGAGGTGGGCTCGGCGCATGATCACGACACGGGCGATCTCCTCGAACGGGCGCAGGCGGTCCTGGGTCTCCCGGTACTTCGCGCTCCTAGCGCGCTGGCTGGCGTTGTCGTCCTCGACGCTGGTGCCGACCGAGCTCACGTTCTTGGTCATAGCGATCACCTCAGCAGTCAGGTTAGCACTATTGCGAACCATCGGTCAGGGGGCGTCGTGGCCTGCCGCTCGAGGCGGGCGACGTGGGTCGGCGTCCATCCGGGCCTTGAAGTCCTCCCACCGATCCGTTGCGGTAGTGATCTCGGCGGCGGGGATCTTGGCGGTTCGCTTGGCGAAGATGTGGAGCAGCACCAAGAGCCGATCCGACCGGCGGTAGAGGACTCGGTACAGCTGGCGGCCGTAGTGGCAGCGAAGCTCGCGCAGCTCGCCGTCGACCTGGGAGCTGTGGGGGAACGGAAGGTGGGGCAGCTCGTCGCTAAGCATGTTCAGGCGATCGATCTGCAGGGCCAGCGTGGCGGAGACCTCGTCGTCGAGCGCGTCGAGGAAGTCGCGGACGGGCTCGGAGGAGTCGGGGGCTCGGTAGTAGACGGCGTGAAGCACTGCCATCACAGACCTCGATCGGCTGAATCCGGTTCGTACAGGTGCGAGACCGCGCCCTGCGCGACAGCGAGATAACGACCAGCCTCATCGACACAGCAGCGAGCCGCCTCCAATGCGGCGGCCGCGCTGGCAACGACAGCATCGGGGCCGAGGTCCGTCGCCGCATCGGCCTCGTAGGCCTCGACCGATCTTCCGAGGTGACCAGCGATCTGATCGAGCGCCTGAGGCAGGCGATCCACGAGGGTCCGGACCTCGGTCATCACCCGGTACAGGTCGCCGACGTGCTCCCAACCGACGGTGCCCGGCACGAGCGGCACGAGGGTCAGGTGGTTCAGCGATCGGACCGCCTCAGCAGCACGCTCGGCCACCTCGGCGGGACCCGCTTCGACTCTGGACGACACGGAAGAGTTCATCCGTCCGCCTCCGTGTCAGGGTCGTCTACGTCTGCCGACTCCTCGTCGGCGGCCTCGGCCTCCAGTTCCTGATCGGCGGCGGGCCTCGCCTTGTTGCGCTCGGTGCGTAGGAGGTCCGAGAAGGTCTCGGCCGCGGCGGCCTGCATGCCCGGCAGGACGTGCTGGTACACGTTCATGGTGAAGGCGACGTTGGCGTGACCGAGCCGCTCGCTCACCACCTTGACCGGCACCGCCGCCTTCAACAGCAACGTCGCATGCGTGTGCCTCAAGTCGTGAAGGGAGATGTCGGGCACGTCGATCTTGGCGACGGTCCGGTCGAACAGCTGACTGAACACGTCCGGGTGCGGTGAGGTTCCGTCGGCCTTCACGAACACCAGATCATCCGGGGCCGGCTCGACGCCGTCCCGTTCTTCGGTACGGACCTTGCGCCAGTCCCGCAGCACCTGGACCAGGTCCTCTTCGATGTCGATCGTGCGGCGGCTCATCCCCGTCTTCACGTCCGAGATCGACACCTTGTACGCCACCGACACCAACGCTTGGCGCACCGAGACGCGGGCGGCGTCGAGGTCGATGTCGCGCCACCGCACCCCCAGCACCTCACCGCGGCGCATGCCGGTGTTGGCGGCGAACTCGAACGCCGGAGCCAGGCGATGCGACGCGATGGCCTCGAGGAACAGGACGAGCTCGTCGATCTCCCATGCCTTGATCTCGGGCCGCTTGTGCGCCGCCAACGACGGAGGATCGGCAAGGGCGGCGACGTTTCGCACCACAGTGCCCTTACGGGCCGCGTCGCTGAGCGCCTTGTTCAACATCACGTGGATGTTGTGCACCGACTTGGGAGCCAGTCCCTTGGCCGGACCCTTCTCGCCCGGCCGCTTCTTGCGGCCGTTCTTCAACAGACCGGCGTAGAACAGATCGATGTCATCCGCGCTCAACTGGTCGAGCGGCCGCTTGCCCAACGCCGGGATCACATGCAGCTCGATGTTGCGCCGATACGACGACAGCGTGCTCGGCCGGACCCGGGCCGCTTGGATCGGCAGCCACCGCTCCATCAGGTACTCCGCCAGGGTGAGCTTCTCGCTCACCACCGTCTCGCCCCGGTGCGCCCGCTTCACCAACTCGGCCAGCAGCTTCTCGGCGTCACCGCGGCGGGTGCCGGCTTGGACCCAGCGTCGCCGGTAGTTGCCCGTCGCCGGGTTCACGCCGTCGTAGATGACGGCGTACCACTTCTTGCCCTTCTTCTGGACGGTGCCACGCATCAGCGTCCCCTTCCGTTGGAATCGGATGGGGACATCGAGCAGGCGACGAGGCCGAGGTTCCCACGATGTCCGACGGAACGCTGGCGCTGCCCTTTCGACGGTACACGTCGAGGTCGCCAGGGTCGACCCCCGTCTCGGTTCCCACGACCCGTTCCACCGCCATCGCCCAGAAAACCCGAAGATCGCGAGAACCGCCCTACCGCCCCCTCTCGGGTCACCCCGACCGAGGAACTTGGGCGGTCGGCCGACAAGGGCCGAGATCCCGTCCCGTACCGCCCTATGCCAGGCCCGCGTTGCCTGTCATGCGCCGCACAGTAGAAAAAACGGTAGAAATCCGGTGGAACGGGCATGGAAGAGGCCCTCCTCGATGAGTCGAAAAGGGCCTCTGACCAGGTACTTAAGTTGGTGGCGGGGGCAGGATTTGAACCTGCGACCTTCGGGTTATGAGCCCGACGAGCTACCAGACTGCTCCACCCCGCGGCGT
>Ga0073899_10001255_pt1 | contig 23260 bp, 21 predicted proteins | sample KloWWTmetaKNB5Ph_FD_88975 | JGI IMG/M metagenome (GOLD analysis project Ga0073899, IMG submission 88975) | Active sludge microbial communities from Klosterneuburg, Austria, studying microevolution and ecology of nitrifiers - Klosterneuburg... | ecosystem: Engineered > WWTP > Aerobic digester >... | reverse complement strand
GGTGGCGACCTTGGCGATCAGCTCCAGGGCCTGGGGCTTGAGGCCCGCAAAAAGCGCCACTTTGCGCAGTTGCTCGACGCGGTCCTCGCTCACCGGTCCCGGACTCTAGCGCAAAGGTCGCTGGGCGGGCGACTCTCGTGCGGCGTCAGCGGGTGAAGCGCACCGGGAACGGGCTCGTGGTCTTGACCAGGGGCTGACCGTCTTTGTCCACGCCCACGTTGTACTGCATGCGCATCGCGCAGCTCTTCGCCAGACGCCCGAACCCGTGTCCCGGGTCCGAGAGCACGGTCACGCTCTTGGCTCGGCCGTCCGTGCCCACCGTCACGCTGATCATCACCGTGGCGTAGTCGATCTGCTCGAAGTCGGCCTCGGGAGGGAAGCCGCAGTTCCAGCTGCGGCTGGTGGGCGAGGCCGGGCGCGAGCCGTCTTTGGCGGGCGCGGCCGGTGGCGGCGCGGCACCCGGCTTGTCGCCCTTGCCGCCCGGGGCCCCGCCGGGTTTTGCACGCGGGTCCTTCACCGCGGTCTTCGACGTGCCGGCGGCCGCGGTGGTGCCCCCGGCGAAGCGGTCGCTGGTCCCGCTCACGAAGCCGTCGCCGGTCATGTCGACGGGCTCGTTCGGATCCGGCTCTTGGGTGAGGACCTTGCCGGCCTCGGCGGCGGCGGGCGGCGGCTCGCCGGCCTTCTGATCGGTGGCGGCCTCGGGCTTGGCCTCGGGCAGCTTCTCGACCTCTGCCTCTTTTTCGGGCTCGGCGGGCAGCGGGGGGGCGGGCGGCTCGGGCTCTTTCGCGACGTCGATGTCGATGGACGCCTGCTGCCGCTCGAGCACCAGCATGCGGACGTTCTGGGCGAAGGTGGCGACCTCGAACAGCGTCGACGCCATCTTGTATGCGGCCAAGCCGTGGACCAGCAGGGCGCCGATCAAGCCCAGGGCGACCCCGATGGGCAAGCCGCTTTCCCCCAGCGCCAGCACCGGGCCGAGCGGGTCGCGATCGCGGTCCGCGTACACCGGGGAGCCAGGTTCGGCGAGGGCGGTCATGGTCACTTCGGTTTGGTCGTGTCGACCGGAACCCCCTCACCGGACGGCGTCACTGCGAAGGCAATCTTGGCCACGCCGGCGCGCTTCAGCAAGTCGAGCACGTGGATCACTCGACCGTGCTCCACCTTCTTGTCGGCACGGATCACCGCACGAAGGTCCTTGTTCTTGGCCTTGGCGTCCTTGGCCAGCTTCGAGATGTCTTCGTCGCTGCCCACGCCCTTCGAGTCGACCACCGTCTTGCCGTCGGCCGCCAGCTCGACGCTGAACACGGTCTGGATGTCTTCTCCGCTGGCCGCCTTCGGCAGATCCATCGGCATGCCTTGAGAGACGATGATCTTCGCCGTGACCATGAAGATGATCAGCAAGACCAGCGTGACGTCCACCAGCGGCGTCACGTTGATGCCGCTGATCAGTCCGTCGTCGTCCTCACCGCCGCTGGCCGCCATGCCTCACTCCTCTTCCTCGCGGTCGGCCTTGCGCGAGCCAGAGCCCGACACGGCCGGGGCGTTGCCCGACTCGACCGCGGCCAGGTGAGAGAGCAAGACGCGGGTCAGCGCGTCGGTGTTGGCCAAGATGGCCTTCGCCTGACGCTGGAACACGTTGTACATGACCACCGCGGGGATCGCGACCGCGAGGCCCACCGCCGTTGCCACCAGCGCCTCGGCGATGGCGAACATCACCTCTTGCGGGGCCATGGCACCGGTGGTCTGCGCCGTCTGGTTCTGACGGCTCAGCGCCTCGAAGGCCTGAACCACGCCGATCACCGTGCCAAACAGCCCGATGAACGGCGCGTTGTTGCCCAAGGTGCCCAGGAAGGCCAGGCGTCGCTCGAGCTTGATGCGCTGCAGCGCTTGCGCGCCCTGCATGGCCTGCTCGGCGGCCTTGCTGCCCCGATCGGCTTCCAAGAGCCCGGCGGTGACCACGGCGGCCTCGGCGCTGGGCGACGACTCCATGCGCTTGCGGGCGCCGTCGACGTCGTTCGCCCGGAGCCGGTCCCGCAGGTCGTGGGCGAGCTTGGCCAGATCGTCGCGCAGCGACCAGTAGAACCACGCGCGTTCGAGCATCACTGCGACGGAGAGCACACTCAGGACGATCAGGAGCCACATGACCCAACCCGCTCCGAAGTTGGTCATCAGCCGCTGGAGCCACGATACGAGATTCATAACGGTTGTCCTCGGACGCGCGTTCGACGCGCGAAGCAGGCGATATCTTTAGTGCTGATCGCCGCTCGGGCCATAGCCAAAGGTGAAAACGGCCGTTTTGATGCCAGATCGCGCGGGCGTGGGGGCGTCACAGCTCGTGCGGCATCAGATCGTGGGGTGAACGGAAGAACTGCTGGGGGGAATAGGCGAGCAGGTTCGAGACCCGGCGCATGTAGATGTCGGCATAGGTGGCCACTTGCAGGCCGAAGCCGCTCATCTCGTTCTCTTCTTTCAAGAGCGAGCCCCAGTAGGGGTGGAAGGTTCGATCGACCCGCTCGTGGAGCACGGTGTGCTCGTGCTCGATGCGACGCAGCTCGGCTCGCAGCCGGTCGATGGCGCGCTTCACCCGGGCCTTGTCCGCCACCCGGTCCACCCCGTCGCCGTTGCTCGCCTTTCCCAGCTCTTTGAACTGGGTCTGGAAGAAGCGCAGCTCGTCCTCGATCTTCTCGCGCTGGTCGTACAGGTCGCGGATCCGCGACAGCTCGGCCGAGCAGGTCTCGAGGGCGGCGATCTCGGCATCGAGCTCTTGGATGATCATGGCGGTGCGCCACGACGTCTCTTTCTTGGAGCGCAAGATGTCGCCGTAGATGTGGTCGCCCACATAGAGCACGCTCGACCCCCGGACGTTCACCAGCCGCTCGAAGTCGGCGAGATTGCCGTTCTCGTAGATGCGCCCGCGTTCGAGCCAGCCCTTCGCGGGGCGCGTGCCGTCGCCTTCGCGCTCCAGGAACGGTTTGCCTTCCATGAACCAGTTGGGCTTCTGCGCGGCGCAGATCACGATGTCGAAGTAGTGCTGCCAGCTCGGGTACTCGGCCAGCGCGCCACCCAGCAGGTACTTCATCACCTGGTCGGTGTAGCTGGTGGGCGAGTTGGTGAGCAGGAAGAGCTTCTTCCCCGCCGACCGGACCTTGTGCAGCGTGCGCGCCAGGTCGGGGTCGCGCTCGATGTAGCGTGGGAAGTCGGCGGTCACGTGGGCGTACACCGAACCGTCGCGGTGGGCCTCGTCGATCGAGGTGCGCACGTCGGTGAACACGCTGGCGTAGTCGACGTGCTCGCCGCGACGCTCGAGCACGTCCACGATGGCGGAATAGGCCGTGACCTCCGACAGGGCGAAGAGCGTGTCGATCCAGTGATAGCGCGGCGTGTGCGGCCGGATGCGCTTGTGGTGATAGAGCTCGTCCAGCTCTTCCTGCGCGAGCAGGCGCAGCCCGTGATAGCCCTTCAAGACGCCCTTGTGGCGGTCCATCTTCAGCACGTGCCCGAGCTTCTTGTCGACCAAGAGCCCGCGGATCGGGAAGCGCGCGTCGTAGCTCAAGTGCTTCAAGTAAGCGGGGTACCCCCGGCGGACCATGCGCTCGGCGGTCAGATCGATGCTGATCGCGTCCATCTGCTCTTGGTTGTAGATGGCCAGCGTGTAGTCCATGTCGAAGCCGATCCACTCGATGCCGGAGAGCCGCAGATTGCGGTTCACCGACACCCGATCGGCGCGCGCGATGCCGAGCCCCCGCCCACCGTCGGCGGGCATGCCGGGAAAGGGCAAGAGCAGCTGTTTGGGGTGCAGGGGCAACGCTACGACCTTAGCTCAAGTGTGGCTCACGCCGTGGCCGGCGACGATGCCGCCGAGCGCCAGCCGCGGGCCCCGCTGCTCGAACCCGCCGACCAGCGGCCGGCTGGCCATGAAGAGCGGAGTATCCAGATCGACGAAAGAGAAGCCGCCGAGCCCGGCGGCGAAGCAGGCCGACGTGGTCATGCAGAGCTCGGTCTCGACCATGCCCCCCACCATCAGCCCAAGGCCCGCGGCCCGTGCGGCGCCCACCATGTCGAGCGCTTCGGCGATGCCGCACTTCATCAGCTTGATGTTGATCACGTCGGCGGCGCGCTCGCGCCCCAGCACGCTCACGGCGCGGGCGTTCTTCGCGCTCTCGTCGGCGGCCACCGGCACTCGCCCCTGCTCGCGCACGCGGCGCAGGCCGTCGAGGTCGCCGGCTGCGGTGGGCTGCTCGAACAGGGCGACCCGGGTTCGCCGGGCGCCCAGCCCGTCGAGCACGGCGAGGGCGTCGTCGGCCGACAGCGCGGCGTTCGCGTCCAGAATGAGCCTGGCGCGCGGCGCCGCGTCGAGGACCGCGTCGAGGCGAGCCACGTCGTCGGCGATGCTGCCGCCGCCGATCTTGACCTTGAGTGTGGAAAACCCGTCGGTCGCGGCCTGGGCGGCGGCCGCGCGGGCCGCGTCGACCGTGCCGGTGACCAGCGTGAGATCGGTGGTCAAGCTGGTCTCGGCGCCGCCGAAGAAGGTCCAGAGCGAGAGCCCGGCGCGGCGACAGAGCGCGTCGAGCAGGGCCGTCTCCACGGCGCAGCGCGCTGCGGGGGCGCCGGGCGCGGCTTCGGCCAGCTGGGCGGCGATTCGCCGCCAGCGGCGTGCGTCCTGCCCCACCAGCACCGCGCGCAGGTTGTCGAGCGTGGCCAGGGTCTGGTCCTGCGTCTCGCCGCTGACCACCGGGAACGGCGCCGCCTCGCCCAAGCCCAAGGCCCCGCCTTCCAGCGTCACGCGCACCAGCACGTTCTTGGCCGTCGCTTGCGTTCCCCCGGCGATGCCGAAGGGCGTCGTCAGGGCCACGTCGAGCGGCTCGGCACGGAGCTGGGTGATGGCGAGCATGCGGGACGACGACTAGAGTAGGGCAGCGATGCGTCCGATTGCCATCTTGGTCACGGGGGACCCCGTTCCCAGGGCGCGGTCGGCTCGGGGCAGCTTCGCGGACATGATTCGTGCGACGGTCGGCGATGCCTTTCCCGGGCCATGGCTCGAGCTCGACGCTCGGAGCCCGGCCCCCTGGCCCGAGCGCCAGGCGCTTTCGGCGATGATCGTCACCGGCTCGAGCGCCAGCGTGACCGAGCGGGCGCCGTGGATGCTCGAGACCGAGGCGCGCCTCGCCGCCTGGGTGGCCTCCGGCGCTCCGGTGCTCGGCATCTGCTTCGGGCACCAGCTGCTGGGGCAGGCGCTGGGCGGCCGCGTGGCCCCGAACCCCCGGGGCCGTCAGATCGGCACCGTCGAAGCCGAGCTCACCGGCGACGACCCGCTGCTCGACCGCTCGCGCCGTCCGTTTCGCGTGAACACCTCACACCGTGACGTGGTGGTCGAGCTGCCACCCGGCGCGCAGGTGCTCGGCTGCACGCCGCTCGACCCCCACGCCTTCGTGCGCTTCGGCGAGCACGCCTTCGGGGTGCAGGCACACCCCGAGTTCGACGCCACCGTGATGCGCGCCTACGTGGAAGAGCGCAGGGCCATCTTGCGAGACGAGAACCTCGACCCCGATGCCGTGCTGGCCGGGGTCGACGACGCCCGAGCGGGGGCCACCGTTCTTCAGAGGTTTGCGCTGAAGCTCGGCAGTGATGCGTAGCGCGCGAGGTGGAAGGCGTCGTCGCCGAACAGGGTCGCGAGGATGTGCATCCGCTTGAAGTACAGCCCCACGTCGTGCTCGTCGGTGACGCCGATGCCGCCGTGCAGCTGGATGCCCTGCCGCGTGACGAACGCGCCGCTCTCGATCACGCTGGCCTTGGCGGCGCTGATCGCGCGCTGTCGCTCGTTCGGATCGGGATCTTGGGCCTTGATCATGGCCAGCATGGCCACGCTCTTGGTCAGCTCGGCCTCGACGAACATGTCCACCGTGCGGTGCTGCAAGGCCTGAAAGCTGCCAATCGGCACGTTGAACTGCTTGCGCTCCATCAGGTAGTTGCGCGTCATCCACAGCACGGTCTGCAAGATGCCGCTGGCCTCGCACACGCTGGCGGCGGCGCCCAGATCCATCAGCGCCGCGAGCAGCGGTCCGGCCTTGCCCACGCCGCCGAGCACGCGATCTGCCCCGACCTCGACGTCCGCGAGCTCGATCATGGCGGCCTTCTGGCCGTCCATGGTGCTGACCGGCTGGACACGCACGCCGGGCAGGCTGCGATCGATCACGAACAGCGACAGGCCGTCGGCGCTGGCCTCGCCGCCGTCGCTGCGCGCCGAGACCACGATCACGTCGGCGGCGTGGCCGTTCAGCACCCAGCGCTTCTTGCCGCGCAGGCGATAGCCCGCGCCGGCCGGGTGGGCATGGGTCCGCACGCTGTGCGGATCGTGGCGGCTCTGCTCTTCCAAGAAGGCGAAGGCCAAGCTCTGCTCACCGGCGAGGGCCGGCGCCAGGAAGCGCTGCTGCTGCTCGGCGCTGCCCGCCTCGGCCAGGGCGCTGCCGGCCACGAACAGCGGAATGATCGGCTCGGGCACGAGGGTGGTGCCCAGCTCTTGCACGATCAGGCCCGCCTCGACGAAGGTCATGCCGGCGCCGCCCACGGCCTCGGGGAACATCACGCCCAGCCAGCCGAGCTCGCCCATCTTCTTCCACACGGCGCGGTCCCAGCCGAGCTCGGTGTCGCGCAGCTTGCGCATGCGCTCGACCGGCGATTCCTTCTTCACGAAGTCGCGGACGGTGTCGACGAGCAGGGTTTGGTCTTCGGTGAGGTCGAAGTTCATGGCAGCCCCAGGATCATCTTGGCGATGATGTTCTTCTGAATCTCGTTCGAGCCGGCATAGATGGTGGCGGCGCGCAGGTAGTTGAACCCCGGCGCGACCCACTGCTCGCGCGGGGGGACGACGCCGGGCTCGTTGAACCACGACAGCGAGTTGTCGCCCATCAGGAACATGAGCAGGTCCATGCAGCCCTGTTGGATCTCGGTGCCGCGGAGCTTCAAGATGCTGGACTCGGGCCCCGGGGCGTGCCCGAGCTTGGCCCCGGCCAGCGCCCGGTAGTTCGCCATGCGCAGCGCGTCGAGGCGGACCTCCAGCGTGGCGATGCGCGTGCGGATCACCGGATCGTCGAGCAGCGGCCGACCGCCGGCCAGGGTGTCCCGCGCGTTGCGCTTGGCCCGCAGCAGCGCCCGGGCGCTGATGCCGATGCCCGCCACCAGGGTGCGCTCGTGGCCGAGCAGCGCCTTGGCGTAGGTCCAGCCCTGGTTCAGCTCCCCGACAAGGTTCTCTTTCGGAACCCTCACGTTCTCGAACCAGGTTTCGCAGAACGCCGGTGTGCCGCCGGTGGTCAAGAAGGGTTTGGCGGTCACGCCCGGCGACTTCATGTCGCACAAGATGAAGCTGATGCCTTCTTGCTTCTTCTTGGCCTCGGCGTTGGTCCGCGCGAGCACGAAGATCCAGTCCGCGTACTGCGCGTAGGTCGTCCAGGTCTTCTGCCCGTTCAGGATGAAGTGGTCGCCACGGTCTTCGGCCCGGAGCGCCAGCGAAGCCAGATCGCTGCCGGCGTTCGGCTCGGAGTAGCCCTGGCACCAGACCTCTTCACCGCTGAGGATCTTGGGCAGGTAGCGCTTCTTCTGCGCGTCGTTGCCGAACTGGATCATGAGCGGGCCGACCATCGCCAGGCCGAACGGCGACAGCCGCGGCGTGCCTGCCAGCTCCAGCTCTTCGCTGAACAAGAAGCGGCGCGCGGCGTCCCAGCCGGTCCCGCCCACTTCCTTCGGCCAGTGCGGCGCGGCCCAGCCTTTGCCCGCCAGGATCTTGTGCCACTCCATCACCTCGGCGTGGGTGAACTCGGCGTCCATTTCGGCCTTGGCGGCCAGGTGCGGAGGCAGCGCGCTCTTGATCCAGGCGCGCACTTCGTCGCGAAACGCGAGCTCTTCGGGGCTGAACGAGAGGTCCATGGCGGCCGCGCTTATAGCACGGCGCGCCATGGCGGAACGGGCCTCGGTTTTCTTTGCGGACTGGCCTCCAGAGCGTAGCGCAAGACGGCGCCGAGCGCAGCCACGCCGTTCTGGGCGGCAAGCACCTCCGCGTCGAGGTCGATGAGCTCGCTCAGCGTGACCGGGGACGTCCACCCGCCATCGGCGTGACTCACGACCATCGGCACGATAGCGGGCAGCTTCCTTGCCCCGGGAGGGCTCTGGCTAGGCCACGACCACAGCGTGCCGGTACCCGACAGGTAGCGGAATACATCCGGGCTCAAGAAAGCGCCCAGCTCCGGACTCCACACCCGGTTTCTATGGTGGACCCGGACGCCTTCTCCACGCCCGCGCGCAGGCTTTCCCGACGCGTTCCGCGCGGATGAGAGCTCGAAAGCCAGACGCGATTTCCGCTGGCCCGAGCTCGAAACCCCGCACGCGTGTTTTCGCGTGCAGCGCGGCGAGCGCCGAAGCGGTCTCGGCCATGCTGGCGCGCGTGGGGGCGAGCGCAGAGGTCGGCAGCAGCAACACGAAGAGCGCGATCGCGAGCTCGACGAGCTTCGCAATCACGCTTCGACGGCGGCGTTCCCCGAGGGCCATCAACTCTTCGAGCTGAACTGCGTTCCGGAGAGGCAACCAACCGAAAGAAGGGGCTCACAGCTTCGGCTCTCGGCCCCGCTGGCCACCCCAGAGCGCGTGCACCCTGACCACGTCGGGCGCGGGCCGTGAGAAGTACAGCTTCTATTTCGTTCGCTTCAGGACGACGCAGAAGATCTCTTGTCCGCGCCGCTCGCCCCAGCGCTCACCGATGCTCGTGCCCTGCTCGAGCAAGTCGAAGCAGTGCTCGATCTCCTCGCGCAGCAGCGTTGGCGCATCCGGACGGTTGGCGACCCACCAGCGCGCCGCCCGCTCGATCTCTTTGCGCGCGCGACCAGAGACCTCGAGGCGTTTCACCCGATGGCTCGCAGCATCGCGCGCACCGAGGCCCCGTCGACGACGCGGCCCGCTTCGAAGTCATCAAGCGACTCGTCGAGCGCCGCTTCGAGCTCCGCGCGCTCTCCGGCACTCATCTCGTCATCGTCCCCCTGCGCGCTCACCACCACGAAGAGCTTCGTTCCTTCGGCCAGCTCCGCGGGTTCGTCGAGGACGATCTGCCCGTTTTCCACGTGCGCTTTGAGCGCGTTCATGAGGCAGACTCTACCACCGTCGAGCCCTGATTGCCGCCCATCGGCTCTCGCGCAAGGCCGCCCATCGCCGGAGCGGAGCCCGCCGCCCGCGCTCAAGGCTGCGCTCTGGCGCCTGCTTTCGGGCGGGAAGCTCGGCGCGCCCGCCAAGCGGCAGGTCGTGCTCGGCGGCTTTGTCGCCGACTTCGCGGTGCCCGCGGCGCGGCTCGTCATCGAAGTCGACGGGCCTTGCCACGCGCGGCAGCGGGCGCGGGATGCGCGCTCAACTCGCGCGCACATAGGTGCGACGCACGCACACCCCACGAAGTGAAGTGTGTCGGTTTGAAACGCATGGGTCGCGCGCGACCTGGCAGATCGGCCAGTTGTCGGCGCGGGAGAAGTGTGCTGCGCCACCGAGACGGAAGCCGCGTCGCAAGCACGCGGCCCAGGCGCTCACGTTCCGCAGGTGAAACGCTGCGCCCACACCTTGATCTCGCCAGAGCCGCCGTCTTGCTCGGCCCAGGCCACCACGTCGTACTGTGCGACCTGCACGGCCACCGCGCGCAGCACCTTGTTGGTGCCCGTGGCGATGTACACTTCCTGGTTGAAGACGTTCATCTTGCCGGTCGTGCGCGAGGCGTGCAGCACGCGGATGCGCGACTTGGACTGATCCACCCCGGCGGCCACCACGCTGTCGGCGTCGATCGAGCGGCGCTCGAAGGCGGTGATCTCTTTCGACGAGGCCAGCGACCAGACCAGCGGCATGCTGGTCGGGAGAGGCGACGCGCTCAGCTTCTGATAGTCGGCGATGCTGGTCGTGCCGGCCCAGGCATCGCCGGCCATGCCGTCGGTCTTGAAGGCCCCCACCGCCAGAACCGCGCTCGTCACCGGATTCACTCCGGCGAGCGGCGCGGCGTAGAACGGCAGCGAGATTCGCGCCGGATCGTTCAGGGGATCGAGCTGGTGCACGATGGCCAGCTCCGCCGGCGTGGTGCCGAAGCGGTAGTAGCCGTCCTTGAGGAACAAGAGGTGCGTGCCGTTGGTCACCGTGTAGTGCTTCGGCATGTGCTTCTGGAATTCGGCCGGGTTGGTCGTTTCCGCGACCTTGATCGGCGTGGTCGACCCGGTGAAGAACATCCACAGCGACACCGTGCCGCTCTTGTTGCAGGCAAACGCGGGAGACTGACCCCAGCCGGCTTCGGGGTGGTAGGCGAACGCCTCGATCTGGCCACCCTGGCATTCGGTGGGCACGCCGGTGCTCACGTTGTTTCCGGTTGGCGCCACGCCCGACCCGCCCTGGACCGGGAAGGTGAGCCGTGAGAACACGCTGTCGCCCAGCGTTCCCCAGAACGTGACGTTGGTTGCGAGTTGTGACAGCCCGTCGACGTAGCGCGGGCGGCCGGCGTGGGCGAACGAGCCGTAGCTGCCGACCCACGAGAGCGACACGTCGCGGACGCTACGCACGTGGAAGCGATGGTCGCCCGTGCCCTTGCTCACGATGCCCACGTGCCCCATGCCCTGGCTGTGCACGGCGACCAGGTGCTCGGCGTCGACCGTCTCGCCATTGAACTCGGTGCCGGACAAGAGCACCACGGGGCCACCCGCTTCGGGAGTGCACTTGAACACCGGTGGGGAGCCACCCGTGCCGCCGGCCCCGCCGGCCCCACCCGATGCGCCGCCGCTGCCGCCGGCCCCGCCGGCCCCACCCGATGCGCCGCCGCTGCCGCCGGCCCCGCCGGCCCCACCCGATGCGCCGCCGCTGCCGCCGGTGCCGCCCGTCGGGCCGCCGCCGCCGCCGGTTGGGCCGCCGCCGCCACCCACGCTGCCGCCGGCCCCGCCCGACGGCGCCGCGCCACTGCCGGCCTGGCCACCGCTGGCGGGCGCATCTTGGAAATCGTCGAGGCCGAGAATCGAGCTGCAGCCGACGAGTGCGACGGCGATGAGTGGAAGCGCATGGCGCATGATGAACGAGCCCTCCAGAGACGTAAGCTTCGCACTTTACACGAGGGGCTGGGCATTACGCACCTCTGCCGCGAGTCTGCTCGACTTGCCCCGGGCCTTGGGCTAAAGGCCGGCCCCCATGGGTTTTTCCTGCGGCATCGTCGGGCTGCCGAACGTCGGCAAGAGCACGCTCTTCAACTCGCTGTCGAGCGCCAAGGCCGAGGCGGCCAACTTCCCGTTTTGCACCATCGAGCCCAACGTTGGCGTGGTGACGGTGCCGGACCCGCGGCTCGACGCGCTGGCCAAGATCTACGGCCCGCACAAGGTCTCGCCGACTACCATCCGCTTCGTGGACATCGCGGGGCTGGTGAAGGGCGCCAGCAAGGGCGAAGGGCTCGGCAACCAGTTCCTGTCGCACATTCGCGAGGTCGACGCGATCGCGCACGTGGTGCGCTGCTTCACCGACGAGAACGTGACCCACGTGGAAGGGCGCGTGGATCCGGTGGCGGACGTGGCGACCATCGGCACCGAGCTGTGCTTGAAGGATCTGGACACGGTGCAGAAGCGGCTCGACCGTGCGCGCAAGCAGTCGAAGGGCGGCGACGCGGTCGAGAAGCTGGCCGTGACGGTGTGCGAGAAGCTGGCGCCCCACCTGGATGCCGGCAAGCCGGCGCGCAGCTGCCCCTTCGAGGACGACAAAGAGCGCGCCATCGTACGCGACATGCAGCTGCTCACCGACAAGCCCACCTTCTACGTGGCCAACGTCGACGAAGGGTCGCTGGCCAACCTGGGCGACAACCCGCACTATCAGGCGCTGGCAGCGCTGGCGAAGGAAGAAGGCGCGCCGATCGTGCCGATCTGCGCCTCGCTCGAGGAGCAGATCGCCGAGCTCGAGCCGGTCGATCGCCCCGAGTTCTTGGCGAGCGTGGGGCTGAGCGAGCCCGGGCTGAACCAGGTGATCCGCGTCGGCTACCAGATGCTCGGGCTGATCACCTATCTGACCGCGGGCGAGACCGAGTGCCGCGCCTGGACCATCCAGAAGGGCTGGACCGCACCGCAGGCGGCTGGCGTCATCCACACCGACTTCGAGCGCGGCTTCATCAAGGCCGAGGTCATCTGGTGGGAGGACCTGGTGACTCTAGGCAGCGAAGCCAAGTGCCGTGAGGCCGGCAAGCTTCGGGTCGAAGGTCGCGACTACGTGGTGCGCGACGGCGACGTGATGCACTTCCGCTTCAACGTGTGAGCGTCAGCGCCAGCCCGCGTGCGTCTTCACCGGCACCGGGCCGCCGAACGCGCCGAAGAAGCGCGCGCCCCAGACGCCGAGCAACAGCACGAAGGTGACGAGCGCCACCGCGGTGAGCACCTTGCTGAGCCAGGTCGCGGGCAGCTTGGCGATGCCGCCGCGGACGTAGCCCCAGGCAATGCTGCCAATCACGCCGAAGTACATGGGCGTCGCGATGAACACCAGCGGGTGGTAGTGGAGCGCGCCGTGAAAATCGCCGCGCAGCGCCGCGAGCGTGGCGCGGGTGAGCCCGCAGCCAGGGCAGGGGAGGCCGAACATGTAGGCGGTGGGGCAGGCCGGCACGTCGACCAGGGCGACCGCGAACAGCGGCGAGAGCACCAGCGCGACCAACAAAAGGCGCTTGGGCCACCCGGGTTGGAACCCGAGCAGCCCAAGAGGAGCGCCGCTTGCCAGCGACGTGCTCACATTCCCCGGCCGCCGCCGGCGGCCTGCCAGATCTCGTTCAGATCCGCCGTGAGGAAATACGGCCAGAGGAACAGATACAAGATCGGGTGCGGAACCTGTGCGTTGGGCACGCCGGCCATCTGCTTGGCCTCGAGCACCTTCTCGGGCAGACCCCAGACCATGATGATGTTGAGGATCGGCACCAGGAACATGATCGGGTTCAAGTCGTCCTTCTGGCGGAACGCCTTGAGCTCGTTGATCTCCACCCAGAGAACGTAGATCAGGTAGAAGCCGCAGATGCAGCCGATCACCAGCTGCATGATGGGGTTGCGGGTCTGCCCGATGGGGCCGAAGCCACCCATGGGCATGCCGCCGCCCATGCCGCCCATCATCGGGCCAGCGCCAGCGAGCTGCATGGCGCCGCCCGGAGCGGGCGGCGCCCCACCGGGTGCGCCGAAGCCAGGCGGCGCGCCGGGTGCCGGACCGAAGCCGCCCGCGGGGGCCGGCGGCGGACCGTAGGGACTGGCAGGACTGCCCGGAGGCGGGCCGCCGAAACCGGGAGGTGGGCCACCCATCGGGCCGCCCGGAGGCGGGCCACCCATCGGACCGCCCGGAGGCGGGCCGCCGAAGCCCGGAGGCGGACCGCCCATCGGACCGCCGGGAGGCGGGCCGCCGAAGCCCGGAGGCGGACCGCCCATCGGACCGCCGGGAGGCGGACCGCCGAAGCCGGGCGGAGGACCCGCGTCGGGCGGCGGAGCGCCGGGTGGCGGGAAACCAGGCGGGGCACCGCCAGGGGGCGCGACCAGCGTTCCGCCGAGCGGATCGGCCGGACCACCGAAGGCCGGTGCGGGTGCCGGCGCGGGCGCGGCCGGAGCCGGCGCCGGGCCGGGCGGCTGCGGCGCCGAGCCCATTGAAGGCGGCGCCACCCCGAGCATGGTCCCCTTCAGCTGGGGCTTCGGCGTGACCGGTGGCGCCGCTGACGGAGGTGCCCCCGGAGCGGGTGCGCCTGGCCGCGGAGGTGCTGCGGCGCCCCCCGCTTGCGGGTTCACCATCAGCATGGTGCCTTTGAACTTGGGGGCTGCCGCGCCCTTCAAGTTGAACCCGCACTTCGTGCAGGTCGTGGCTGTATCAGGATTCTGCGTCCCACAGTTCGGGCAAAACACGCGTCACCTCCGCGCCTCGACGATTCCCCGCCGAGCGGCGCCAGCCTACACGCCACCGTGGGCGGTTCTCAAGTCAGAAGGATTGAAATTTCGAGGACCCACGCCCGCCTTGACACCGCGCTTTGGCGCTCACTAGGGTTCGCTCGCCCGGGCGCCCCGGGTCGGCACGGCCCACCCCCATCGCCCGGTGCCGTGCCCCCACGGGGCTCGAGGGTTCTCGGCCCATCGGCTCCGCCTGGGCTAGCCCCAACCGGCACCACGGAATCCCGAACATGGCCTTTTCTCTCAGCGCGGAGCAGGAGCGCGAGCTCGGACGGATCCTCTCGCGCTACCCCAACAAGATGGCAGCGACCATTCCGGTCCTGCACCTCTGCCAGGCAGCCAACGAGAACTGGGTCAGCGACGAGGTCATCCAGTTCGTCGCCGACAAGCTCGAGGTGGGCACGGCCCACGTCCAGGGCGTGGTCACCTTCTACACGCTGTTCAACCAGTCCAAGCCCGGCAAGCACCAGGTCTGGGTCTGCCGGACCCTGTCGTGTGCGCTGCGGGGCGCCGAGGGCATCCTGCACCACTGCGAGAAGCGGCTGAAGATCCACGCGGGCGAGACCACCGCCGACGGCAAGGTCACGCTCCGCACCGCCGAGTGCCTCGCGTCGTGCGGCAGCGCGCCGATGATGCAGGTCGACAAGACGTACCACGAGAACCTCACCACGGAGCGGGTCGACGAGATCCTCGATCGCCTCATCGCAGACTGAGCTCCCATGCTTCAGAAGACCACCTTCCTTTCTCACTCGTACGCCAAGCCCGACGGCCACACGCTGGCGGCCTACGAATCCGCCGGCGGCTACAAGAACGCCCGCAAAGCCCTGGGCATGAGCCGCGACGCCGTCGTGGACGAGGTGAAGAAAGCCAAGATCCGCGGGCGCGGCGGGGCCGGTTTCGACTGCGGCACGAAGTGGACCTTCATGCCGAAAGAGAGCAAGAAGCCCTGCTACCTGGTGGTCAACGCCGACGAGGGCGAGCCCGGCACGTTCAAGGACCGGACGATCATGGAGTGGAACCCGCACTCCGTGGTCGAGGGCTGCATCATCGGCTGCTTCGGCATCGGCGCGCACGCCGCCTACATCTACGTGCGCGACGAGCTGCATCTCTCGAAAGAGCGGCTGTGGGCCGCCATCGAAGAGGCGCGGGCCAAGGGCTACCTGGGGCAGAAGCCGTTCGGCCTGGACTACCCGGTCGAGGTCTACGTGCAGACCGGTGCCGGCGCGTACATCTGCGGCGAAGAGACTGCGCTGCTCAACTCGCTCGAGGGTCGGCGCGGCGAGCCGCGTTACAAGCCGCCGTTCCCGGCGCAGGTCGGGGCCTTTGGTTGCCCGACCACGGTCAACAACCTCGAGACCATCGCCATCGTGCCGACGGTGATCGGCATGGGCGGCGAAGCGTTCTGCAAGCTCTCGACCTTGGCCGAGTTCAACGACGGCGGCTCGCGCCTGTTCGGCGTGAGCGGCCACGTCAAGACGCCGGGGGTGTTCGAGTGCAGCGTGGGCCTCACCCTGCGCGAGCTGATCTACGACCTGGGCGGCGGCATCTTGGGCGACAAGCGCCTCTTGGCGGTCATTCCCGGGGGCTCGTCGTGCCCGGTGATGCTGCCCGAAGAGCTGGTGAACGTCCCCGGCGACCCCCGCTTCGAGCCCTACAACGGCAAGAGCGTGCTCGACCTGCCGCTCGGGGTCGAGACCTTCCGAGCCGTGGGCGGCATGCTGGGCACCTGCTGCGCCATCGTGCTCTCGGAAGACGCCGATCCGGTGCTGGCGCTGCACAACCTGATGCGCTTCTACCGGCACGAGTCGTGCGGCCAGTGCACGCCCTGCCGGGAAGGCTGCGGGTGGATCGAGCGCATCTTGGACAAGATCGTCGAGGGTCGCGCGACCCTGGACGAGCTGGATCAGCTCCACCGCATCGCGTCGGACATCACCGGCAACACCATCTGTGCTTTCGGCGATGGCGCGGCCCAACCCGTGCTGTCGTTCGTCAAGAAATTCCGCAAACAGTTCGAGGACTACGTCCTGACGGGCGGCAAGTCCCAGACCAAGAAGCTCGTGGCATGAGCGTCGGATCACTCTTCTTCAGCGTGTGCGCGCTGGTCGCGCTGGTGGGCGCGGTGAGCACGGTCGCAGCCAAGAACCCGATCCGCAGTGCGGTGGGGCTCTTGGCCACGATCGTGGCCATTGCCGCCTTGTTCTTGAAGCTCGCGGCGCAGTTCCTCGCGGCGATTCAGCTGATCGTGTACGCCGGGGCGGTCGTCGTCCTGTTCGTGTTCGTGATCATGCTGCTCGGCCCCGACGCCACCACCGGCGAAAGGCCCGCTCGGCTGCGGCTGTCGCGCTGGGGCGGGGCGGTGCTGCTCGCGGCGATCACCGGGGCCGCGCTGTTCGTGATGCGCAAGGGCTTCGGGCCGCTGGTGCCGCTGGGCCCGGTCCGTGCCGACTTCGGCTCGACCGAGGCGGTTGGCGGGCTGGTGTTTCGCGGCGGCCTGGTGCCCTTCGAGATCGCGACCGCGCTCTTGATCGTGGCCGTGGTGGGCGCCATCGCCGTGGCGCGCAGCAAGCCTCAACCGAAGAAGCCGCGGGCAGAGGGGCACGAGACGCGCCGTCTGTTCGCCGGGCCGCTCCACCCGCGGGACGCCGAGCGCCCCCTGCCGAAGGAGTCCGCGCGATGATGGGTCAACTGGTCCAGCACTACGTGCTGCTCTCGACGGTCATCTTCTTGATCGGCGCCATCGGCTTCTTGGTGCGCCGGAACATCCTGGTTCAGCTGATGAGCATCGAGCTGATGCTCAACGCCGTGAACCTGGCTCTGGTGGCGTTCAACCGCCAGCACCAGGGCAACATGAATGGGCACATGTTCGCCTTCTTCGTCATCGCGGTGGCGGCCGCCGAAGCGGCGGTGGGTCTGGCGATCTTGCTCGCGTTCTACCGACTGAAGGCCAGCGTCAATAGCGACGACGCCGACACTCTGAAGCACTGAGGAAACGACCATGCACGCGCTTCAGAAGCTCTTTCCTCCCACCGAGTTCGCTCTGCTCGCGGTGATCCTGGTTCTGCCGCTGATCGGCGCCATCGTGAACGGCGTCTTCGGCAAGCGCCTGGGCAAAGAGGCGGTCACCACCATGGCGCTCTTTGCCATCGGCGGCTCGTTCCTCGCCAGCCTGGTCTCGTTCTCGCTGCTGGCTAGCGCCCAGGCGGCAGCCCACGCCAAGGGCTCGGAAGAGGCCGTGCGCTTCCTCTGGAAGGGCTGGGAGTGGGTCCGCGTCTCGGGGCGGCACGACATGGCGCAGGTGCCGCTGTCGATCGATTTCTCGGTCGACGCGCTCAGCGGCGTGATGAGCCTGGTGGTCACCGGCGTCGGCTTCCTGATCCACCTGTACTCGACCAAGTACATGGAGAAGGACGCGGGCTACCACCGCTTCTTCGCCTACCTGAACCTGTTCGTCTTCTCGATGCTGGTGCTCATCTTGGGCAACAGCCTGCCGGTGCTGTTCGTCGGCTGGGAAGGCGTGGGCCTGTGCAGCTATCTCTTGATCGGCTTCTGGTTCGACGACGAGAAGAACGCCGCCGCCGGCAAGAAGGCCTTCATCACCAACCGCATCGGCGACTTCGGCCTGATCGTGGCCATGGCGCTGCTCATCTATTACGTCGGGTCGCTGGACTGGGCAGGCATCGAAGGCGGCCGCTCTAACCTGCTGACCCGGGTGCAGATGTGGCCCGTGGGCAACCAGGTCCCGGGCACGAGCCTCTTGCAGAGCAGCATGCCTTCCCTGGTCGAGGCGCTGAACCGGCCGCGCTACGTGTCCGCGGCGTCGCTGGTGGGCATCGCGCTGTTCCTGGGCTGCGCCGGCAAGAGCGCGCAGTTCCCCCTGTATGTCTGGTTGCCCGACGCGATGGCCGGCCCGACCCCGGTCAGCGCGCTGATCCACGCCGCCACCATGGTGACCGCCGGCGTGTACCTGGTCTGCCGTATGGCCGGCGTGTTCGTGCTGTCGCCGGCGGTGATGTTCACCATTGCCCTGGTGGGCGCGGGCACGGCGCTGCTCGCGGCCAGCATCGCGCTCGTCCAGAACGACATCAAGAAGGTGCTGGCGTATTCCACCGTCAGTCAGCTGGGCTACATGTTCCTGGGGGTGGGGGTGGGCGCGTTCAGCGCCGGCTTCTTCCACGTCTTGACCCACGCCTTCTTCAAGGCCTGCCTGTTCCTCGCGGCCGGCTCGGTGATCTACGCAATGCACAAGCGCATCCACGACACGGATGCGTCGCAAGACATGCGGAACATGGGCGGCATGAAGAAGTACATGCCGCACACCTTCGCAGCCTTCGCCATGGCCTGGGTCGCCATCATCGGTGTGCCCGGCACCAGCGGCTTCTTCTCGAAGGACGAGATCCTGTTCAAGGCGTACACCTCGAGCGTGGCGTTCCCGATCCCGGACGGGAAGCTGATCGATCCGCGGTCGGGCAAGGTGGCGCTCGAGCTGTGGGGCTGGCCGAGTTGGGGTCCGACGGTGCTCTACGCCATGGGCGTGCTGGGCGCGATGATGACCGCCTTCTACATGTCGCGGCTGGTGTTCGGCATCTTCTGGGGCGACTTCAAGGGGTGGAAGATCGTGAAGGGCTGGAAAGAGCCCGAGCACGACGAGCACCACGGCCATCACGACGATCACCACGCTGGCCCCGTCGAGGGGCCGAAGCCCCAAGAGAGCCCGTGGCAGATCACGGTGCCGATCTTGATCTTGGGCGCGCTCAGCATCGTCGCGGGCTTCCTCAATGCTCACCCGCTGCACATTGCGCCGCTCGACCACTTCCTGGAGCCGGTGTTCAAGTTCGCGAACGGGGCGAAAGACGTGGTCGCCGCCGGCAGCAAGGGTGCCGGCGTGGTGGAGCACCCGGGCGCGCACGGCTTGATGTGGCCGCTGATGGCGCCGGGCCTGTTGGCGCTGGTGGCGGGCGCCGGCGGCGCCTTCTGGGTCTACCTGCAGCAGGCGGGCGGCCCGGCCAAGGCCCTGGCCGAGAAGCTGCCGGGCCTGCACGCGCTGGTCTACGACAAGTGGCGTGTCGACGAGTTCTACGAAGAGACCATCATCGGCGCGGTGGACTCGCTGGCCGAGTTCGCGGTGGTCTTCGACCGTATCGTGGTCGACGGCATCGTGGCGCGCGTCACGGCCTTCGTCGTCGCCGCCACGGGCACGGGCCTGCGCCGGCTGCAGACCGGACACGTTCAGGCGTATGCCGCGGTGATGGTCGTGGGCGTCGGCGGCCTGGGCTGGTTCTTCGTGGCGCCGCACGCCACGACCACGGTCAAGCCCGACGAGGCGACCGGCAGCTATCAGATCACCGCAGCGCCCGGCCTGGGCTACCAGTACCGCTGGGACAGCGACGGCGACGGCAAGCCCGACTCCGACCAGTTCGGCGCCGAGGCCAGCCTGTCGGTGAGCCTCGAGCGCGGCCAGCAGAAGAAGGTGGGCCTCGAAGTGAAGAACGCCTTCGAGCGCGTCTCGAAGAAGCAGGTCACGCTCTTCCGACCCAAGGTGGACGCCAGCAAGGAAGGCCCCGGGGTGATCCAGATCGAGCAAGGCCCCGACGGTCAGCTGCGGGGCGTGATGCCCGGGCAGAACAAGCCGCTCGAGCTGCGGCGCCCCCCGGCGCCACCGCCCGGGCCCGGCGGGCCGCCGCCCGGCCTGCGCATGGCGCCGCCGCCCACCCGCCCGAACCCCGCTGAGCCCCACCAGCACCAACCTGGAGACGTGCATTGAGCCCCGGACTGAAACTGGTCTTCGAGGCCTGGCCGTACCTTCTGGCGTTCGTCGTCGGGGTGCTGATCCCGCGCCGTCAGGGGCTCTACGAGCGCATCGCCGTCGGCGTCGTCGCCGCGCTGTCGGTGCTGCTGGTGATGGGCCTCTGGCCCAGCAAAGAGGTGGTGGTCGACGCCCCCAAGCCCAAAGAGTGGCCCAACCTGCTGAACGTGATCGTGTTCCTGCCGATCTTCGGCTCGGTCTCGATCCTGTTCTTGCCCCGCCAGTCGCCCAAGCTCTTGCGGCGCTTCACCCTGCTGGTGCTCGGCCTCGACTTCCTGGCGTCGCTCTGGCTGCTCGGGGTGCCGATGACCGCGGGCTGGCACTTCCAGTACATCCGCGAGTGGCTGCCCAGCTTCGGCATCCGGTACCACGTGGCGGTCGACGGCGTCTCGACCTGGCTGGTCTTGCTCAGCACCTTCACCACGCCGATCGCAGCGTATGTCTCGTTCGGCAGCATCAAGGCCCGGACCAAAGACCTGTGCTTCTCGCTGCTCTTGCTGCACGGCGCCATGCTCGGCGCGTTCGTGTCGCTGGATCTGTTCCTGTTCTACGTGTTCTGGGAGCTGATGCTGGTGCCGATGATCATCCTGATCGGCATCTGGGGCGGGGTCGAGAAGATCAAGGCCGCGTACAAGTTCTTCCTCTACACCATGGCGGGCAGCGTGCTGATGCTCGCGGCCATTCTCTACATGGTCTGGACGCACAAGGAGCTCGCGGGCTTCGTCACCTTCGACTACCTGGCGCTGAAGAACCTGGTCTTGCCCAAGACGGCGGCCATGCTGTGTTTCGGCGCATTCCTTCTGGCGTTCATCATCAAGGTGCCGATGTTCCCGCTGCACACCTGGTTGCCCGATGCCCACGTGCAGGCACCCACCGGCGGTTCGATCATCCTGGCAGCGGTGCTGCTCAAGCTGGGAACGTACGGGTACATCCGCTTCTGCATGGGGATGTTCGCGGGGCCGGCCTGGTCCGCCGCCGCGAACCTGGCGGGCTTGGCGGTGGGCGGCGGCGTGCTCTACGGCGCGCTGGTGGCCTGGAAGCAGGACGACGTGAAGCGCCTGGTGGCGTACTCGTCGGTGGCCCACATGGGGTTCGTGATGCTCGGGCTGTTCGCGGCCACGCGAGCCGGCGTCGAGGGTGCGCTGCTCCAGATGGTCAACCACGGCATCTCGACCGGTGCGTTGTTCCTCTTGGTCGGCGTGATCTACGACCGGCGCCACACCCGCGAGGTGCGCGAGTTCGGCGGGCTCGCCAAGGTGATGCCGATCTACGCGGCGGTGTTCGTGCTGGTCACCATGTCGAGCATCGGCGTGCCCGGCACCAACGGCTTCGTCGGCGAGTTCATGGTCATCATGGGCACGTTCGTCTCGCTGCCGCTCGGCTCGCACGGCCAGCTGCAGGCGGTGCTGGCCACCACCGGCGTGATCTTGGCCGCGGTCTACATGCTGTCGCTGGTGCAGAAGATGTTCTTCGGGCCGCTGTCGAACCCCAAGAACGCGAACCTGCCCGATCTGAACGTGCGCGAGACGCTGGCGTTGGCGCCGCTGATCGCGCTGATCTTCGTGCTCGGGTTCTTCCCCAACGTGTTCCTGGACCGCGCGCGCGACTCCGTGGCGACCGTGATCGAGGGCTATCAGGAGGGTCGCAAGGCCTACATGGGGATGGAGCCGGGGGCGGCCGCCAAGCTCCGACCCCGCAAGGGGGGCAACCTGGAGACGGGCTATCCCGAACCGCCCAAACCCGGCGGTGATGCCGCGAAGAAGGACCCGGCGCCCACCGCGCAGCTGGATCCGGCTCGCCCGGCAGGAGGTGCGCCGTGACGTTCTGGTTCGGGCTCTCGCCCATCCTGGTCGTCGGCCTGGGCACCCTGCTCTTGATGCTGGCCGAGGCCTTCGGCAAATCGCCGAACAGCGCGAACCCCTCCGACGCCGGCTCGGGCCGCTCGGGCGAGCTGGCGCTGGGCGCGGCCGTGGTGCTCTTGGTCGGTGCTGCCTTCAGCATCGGCGTGTGGATGGTCGGCCCCGAGAACCTGGAAGGGCTCGAGGCCACTCGTCCCTACCTGGTGATGGACCGCTTCACGGTCTTCTTCTGCTTCGTGCTCTCGCTGGGCGGCGCGTTCGCGGCGCTGCTCGCCGGCGGGTACCTGCCCGAGCACGACATCGACCGGTCAGAGTTCTTCCCGCTGCTCTTGCTCAGCACCGTGGGGGCCATGACCCTGGTCGCGGCCGGGGACATGCTCAGCCTGTTCGTCGCCCTCGAGACCATGTCGCTCGGCGTGTACTGCATGGTCGGCCTCCGGCGCAGCCCACGCGCCGCCGAGGCGGCGCTGAAGTACTTCTTGCTCGGCAGCTTCGCCGCGGCGCTGCTCTTGTTCGGCGCGGCGCTCTTGTACGGCGCCACCGCACACACCGATCTGGTCGGCATCGGTCAGGCCATCAAGACCATCGGCCAGCCCGGCTCCACCGTTCCGGTCGCGCCGGTGCTGCTGGGCCTCACGCTGACGCTGGTGGGGCTCACCTTCAAGATCAGCGCCGTGCCGTTCCACATGTGGACGCCGGACGCCTACGAGGGCGCCCCCACGCCCGCGACCAGCTTCATGGCCGTGGCGGTCAAGGCGGCGGCCTTCGCCATCTTGTTGCGGGTGCTGGTCGTGGCCTTCGGTGACGATCGCTTGACCAGCTGGGGCACCGGCTGGCCGCCGGCGCTGGCCACTCTGGCCGTGCTGTCCATGACCGTGGCCAACGTGGTCGCCGGTCGACAGAGCTCGGTCAAGCGCATGCTGGCGTATTCGTCGATTGCCCACGCGGGCTACGCCCTGGTGGGTGTGGTCGCGACCATGCGCTCGGCGGACGGTCAGGCCAGCGTGCTCTTCTATCTGCTCACCTATACCGTCTCGACCGTCGGCGCGTTCGGCGCGCTGATCTATTGCGGCAGCCGCGGCGCCGAGGCGACCAGCTACGAAGATCTGGCCGGCATCGCCAAGCGTCACCCGGCCGCCGCGCTGGCCTTCAGCCTGTTCTTGCTCTCGCTGGCGGGCCTGCCGCCCACCGCCGGGTTCTTCGGCAAGCTCTACGTGTTCCGCGCCGCCTTCGACGCCGAGCTCTACGTGCTGGCCGTGGTGGGCCTGCTGAACAGCCTGATCGGCGCCTATTACTACCTGCGCGTGATGGTCTTCATGTACATGCGCGAACCGGCCCCCGGCGCGCAGCCTGCGGTTCCCATGAAGTCCGCGTTCGTGTCCAGCGCGCTGGTGCTGGCGGCGGTGCTGGTGTTCGCCCTGGGCATCGCGCCCGGCTGGTCGCTGGACATGGCCGGCGCCGCCAAGATCGTGGTCAGCGCGAAGTAGCCGGCACAAACGAAAACGGGGCGCCTGGTGGGCGCCCCGCGGGGACTCGAGCTCGAGCTCGGTCAGCGACCCAGGTCGAACTTCACTTCCTGCTTCACCGTGCTCACGATGAACGGGTTGTAGGTCAGCTTGAGGTTGCTGGCCTTCTGGGGCACCTCGAAGGTGATCCACCCCTTG
>Ga0073899_10001254_pt1 | contig 23283 bp, 21 predicted proteins | sample KloWWTmetaKNB5Ph_FD_88975 | JGI IMG/M metagenome (GOLD analysis project Ga0073899, IMG submission 88975) | Active sludge microbial communities from Klosterneuburg, Austria, studying microevolution and ecology of nitrifiers - Klosterneuburg... | ecosystem: Engineered > WWTP > Aerobic digester >... | reverse complement strand
GCCGCCGGTGTCACCAGCAGGAACTCGCCACTGCCGCCGGTGGCCTTCCGATACCAGAAGCGCTCACCACGGAGCCAGGTCGGGCGTCCGGCGCCACCGGTGACGAGCGGTGTCGTGGCCGCGGCGAGGAGGCGTTCGGCGCGGGCGTAGTCGGCAGCCGTGACCTGCTGGGCGGTGAGCGTCGGCGCGAGTGCCACGCCGCCAAGGCAGGCGACGGCGAGGAATCGGAGGGCAAGCATGCGGGTGCCTCGAGCGGATGGGGGGTGGGGGAGACCGCGTTGAACTTGCCGTTCGCCCCCGAAGGCCACAAGGGGCAATGGACAGGAGGCCACGCTCGGCGCATCCTTGGCGCTGGCCCGACAATCCGACGCAGGACCTCACCCCATCGTGCAGGAGTCCCCATGGTGCAATCCGCAGCCACCACGGTCGAGGCCTATCTCGACGCGCTGCCCGACGAGCGCCGAGCCGAGTTGGCCAAGGCCCGGGCCCTGGTGAAGAAGTACCTGCCCGAGGGGTACCGCGAGGGCATGCTCTACGGGATGATCGGCTGGGCGATTCCGCTGGAACAGTTTCCGAACACCTACAACAAGCAGCCGCTCTGTACGGTCGGGCTCGCCGCGCAGAAGAACCACCTCGCGCTCTACCTGATGTGCGCCTACACCGACCCGAACGACGACGCCTCGCTGCGCGAGGCATACGAGGCGGCGGGGAAGAAGCTGGACATGGGGAAGTCGTGCATCCGGTTCAAGCGCTATGACGAACTCCTGCCGGAGGCGATCGGTCGCGTCATCGCCGCGATGCCGCCTGAGCGGTTGATCGCGGCGCACGACGCGGTCCATCGCAAACGCTGACTCAGGGCGTGGCGGGTGTCCGCGCCACGGGCGTCTCGTCGAAGCGACGGACAAAGTCCGCCACGGTCCGCACCACGCCCACATAAAAGCCCGGCATCAGGCGCTCGGGCGTGTCGCTCGGCTTGTGGTAGTCCGGGTGATCTTCCACGCCGAAGTAGACAAACGGAATGCCCTTGCGGTGGAACGAACCCTGGTCGGACTGGTTGGTCCAGTCGTTGCCCGGACCGGCCGCGGGCGTGTCGTGTCCGAGGAGCGTGGTGACGGGCGAGCACGCCGCCGTGGCCTCCACCAACGGGCGCAGTTGCGGGTACTTCCCGGGGCCCGCGGCATAGACCTCGCCTTTGGCGTTGCGGCCGATCATGTCGAGGTTCACGTTGACCAGGATCTGTCCCAGTGGCACCGTCGGCGCGTCGACGAAGCCGCGGCTTCCCGGCATCCCGCGTTCCTCGCCATCCACGGCGGCGAACACGATGGAGTGCCGCGGACGGGCCTGCTGGAAATGTCGGGCGAGGGTAACCAGTGCGGCGGCGCCGGAGGCGTTGTCATCCGCGCCGTTGTAGAGGGAGTCGCCATCGACGACCCGTCCGATGCCGACGTGGTCGTAGTGCGCGGTGATCACGATGTACTGCTCCGGCTGCACCGTGCCGCGGACCACGCCGATCACGTTGAAGGCGTGGTCAACGTTGTTGTTGCGCGGTGCCGGGATCACCGGGACGCGATGCAGTCGGCCTGGTGCGATCGTCGCGATGCCGAGCGCATCGAAGCGGGCCGCGAGGTAGTCGCGCGCCTTGGCGCCTTCCAGCGAACCGAGATGGCGGCCGCGCATCGAGTCGTCGGCGAGGCGGAACACATCCGAGAGCAGGCCGACCGAGTCCATCACCGGAAGGGCGGGGCACCCCGCGCGAACCGCCGGCAGCGTCGCCACGCCCGCGCCGATCCGCGCCGGCGAAGAGTCGGCCGGGGTACCGCCACCGCCCGTGGCGCAGGCCGTGGCGAGGAGCAGCAGGGGGGCGTAGCGCGCGCGATCAATCATCAGGTGGATCCGAGGATGGAGGTGGGGGACGTCAGGGCTGACGCTGCAGCGAAGGGTATCGCCATCGCAATGCAGGGGCCAGTCGGCGCGGAGGTTATCTTGCAAGTTCCCCCCACGAGGAGCCCTTCATGGTCCGCCGCGTCGCATTGCTTCCGTTCCTGCTCGTCGCCTGCGGCGGCGGGACCCTCGCGCCACCTTCCGACTCTACCTCCGCCCGTGCCGCGTCCGCGCCGGCCGGTCCGGCGCCCGCCGAGATGTCGCACGGCGAGGCGAAGATCGGCGACCCCGCCGTGCCGTTGCAGCGTGGCGCCGAAGCTCCGCCGCGCAGCACGGTGCGCCGGCACACGGTCCGGATGACCACGGCGCATGTCCGCCACGTCGTGTCACCTGGCGTGGTGTATGAGGGGTGGGCCTTCGACTCCGTCATTCCCGGCCCGGTCGTTCGCGTGACCGTGGGCGACACGGTGGACTTCACGATCGTGAATGTCTCGCCGATTCCGCATTCGATGGACTTTCACGCCGCCGAGATCGCGCCGAGCCGGGCGTACGTCAACGTGAACCCGGGCGACTCGCTCTCGTTCCAGTTCGTGGCGCGCGTGCCGGGAGCGTTCATGTACCACTGCGGCACCGCGCCGGTCGCGGCCCACATCGCCAACGGCATGTACGGGGCCATCATCGTGGACCCGGTGAAGGCGCTGCCTGCAGCGCGCGAGTTCGTCCTCGTGCAAAGCGAGTTCTATCTCGGGGCGCCGAGTGGAGCGGACTCGGTACGCGGCCTCGATTGGGCCCAGCTCCTCGACCTCTCGCCCGACCATGTGGTGTTCAATGGCGTGGCGGGTCAGTACGCGGCGAATCCGATTCCCGCCGACCCCGGGGAGCTGGTTCGCTTCTATGTGGTCAATGCCGGCCCGAATCGCGTCTCGGCCTTTCACATCGTCGGGGCCATCTTCGATCGGGTACGGGTCGGTGGCTTCGGGGCGCCGCTCGAGGGCGTCCAGACCTTCAACGTCCCGGTCGGCGGAGGGGTCATCTTCGAGGCCCGGGCAATGGAGGAGGGGATCTATCCCTTCGTGAGCCATGCCTTTGCCGATGCGACCAAGGGCGCGGTCGGGGTGCTCAAGGTGGGCAACCCGAAGGGGGCGGTCGGCGCGCACTGACCCGGCTGGGGGAGGGCGTCCGGCTTGGCTCGGGTGCCCGTCCCCCGCTACTTTGCGCCCCGCGCGGTCGACTGGACCGAGCCTGGACAGGTGCTCGAGTGGTTGAAGAGGAACGCCTGGAACGCGTTTAGGCGGTTTACGCCGTCTCGAGGGTTCGAATCCCTCCCTGTCCGTTGTGGGAACCGAAGGCGCCTCTCGGGCGTAGGTAAGGAGTCACCTCCCCCGGAGCGCAGCCTGTGTTGATTCGTCGTCCTCCCGATATTCGCACCGCCGAGATCACCGACGAGCGTCATTACCTCTCGCGTCGCGAGTGGTTGGTGGCCGCTGGCCTCACCGCCGCCGCCATCACCCCCGAGCGACTCGCCGCGGCGACCGGTCGCCTGGTGCAGGGCGCCGACGACAAGCCGACGTCGTACAAGGACATCACCACCTACAACAACTTCTACGAGTTCGGCACCGACAAGTCCGATCCGGCGGAGAACGCGCACACCCTGCGGCCGCGTCCCTGGTCGGTGATGGTGGAGGGGGACGTCAAGAAGCCCGGCCGGTACGATCTCGACGTGCTGCTCAAGGGACTTCCGGTGGTCGATCGCACCTATCGGCATCGCTGTGTCGAGGCGTGGTCGATGGTGATCCCCTGGAACGGGATCCAGCTGCGCGACCTCGTCAATCGACTCGAGCCGGGGCCCAAGGCGAAGTACGTCGAGTTCCACACGCTCTACGACGTGCAGCAGATGCCGATGCAGCGCAGCAACATCATGCCGTGGCCGTACGTCGAGGGACTTCGGCTCGATGAGGCGCGTCATCCGCTGACGCTGCTCGCCACGGGGATCTACGGCAAGTCGCTGCTCAACCAGAACGGTGCGCCGCTCCGGCTCGTGGTCCCGTGGAAGTACGGCTTCAAGGGTGGCAAGTCGATCGTCAAGATCCGGTTCGTGGAACAGCAGCCCCGCAACAGCTGGCAACTGCTCGCCCCGGACGAGTATGGCTTCTTCGCCAACGTGAATCCCGCCGTCGACCATCCGCGGTGGAGTCAGGCGCGCGAGCGTCGCATCGGCGACTTCCTCAAGCGCCCGACGCTGCCGTTCAACGGCTATGCGGCGGAGGTCGCGTCGATGTACGCGGGGATGGACCCGCGCACGCTCTACTGAGTTGATGACCGCCTCCCAGTGGATCGGCCGGGTGGTGCGCCCGGCCGTGATCGTCGGGGGCATCCTCCCGGCGCTCTACCTGGCGCTGGGGGTGCTCGAGATCACCACCATCGACCTCGGCGCCAATCCGGCCGAAAAGCTCGAGCACTTCACCGGCACCACCACGCTGGTGCTCCTGCTGCTCTCGCTCGCCATCACGCCGTTGCGCCGCCTGAGCGGGATCAACCCGCTGATCCGCCTGCGGAAGCCGCTCGGACTCTGGGCCTTCGCCTATGCCCTGATGCACATGAGCTGCTACCTGGTGTTCGACCAGTCGCTGCTCTGGGGCGAGATCTACTACGACATCATCAAGCGGCCCTACATCACCGTCGGCTTCGCCGCGTTCCTGATCCTCCTGGCGCTGGCGCTCACCTCGAGCGCGTGGGCCATTCGGAAGCTCGGCAAGCGGTGGAACAGCCTCCATCGTCTGGTCTACCTGGCGGCGGCGCTGGGGGTGTTCCACTACCTCTGGCTCGTGAAGCTGGACACCTCGACGCCGGTGGTGTTCGCGCTGGTGCTAGTGGTGCTGCTCTGGCTGCGACGGGAACGGCGCCCCCCTCCCGAGTTGGCCCGCGATCCCGTAGTTTCTGCGCCGTGATCGCCTCGCTCCGCCGTCTCCGCTGGCTCCCCGCGCTCCTCACCCTGCTGTCGCCAGCGGTGGGGGGCGAGGTGCTGCCGCTGCTCCATCCCTGCCCGGTCGAGTCGCCGTGGCTCGGGGCCGACGGGCACGACGCGGCGGCGATCGAAGACGCCCACGCGGGCCACCACGCCGGGGCCGCAGCCACCGAGACGCCCCCCGCGCCCTCCCACGACCATGACGCCAACGGGTCGTGCAGCTGTCTCGGCAGCTGTCATGCGCCTGGGCTGCTCGAAGTCCCTCGCGCGCCCCTGCTCGATGTGGCCGTGGGGGCCGAACAATCCCGTCCCCTGCGGTGGCGTGCCATCGAATCTGCGGTTGCGGCCCAGGTCGCCGACCGCCTCCCACCGAAGACCGCTCCTCCAATCGCCTAGGGCGGCCCCGCCGCCCTCCCGTGTCACGACACGCGTCCCCACCCGGGGGGCGGGTGCTTTCACGTTGCGCGATGCGGCGTGCCGTTCCACGGCGCGTCCACACCGAGGAGTGGTTGCATGCATTTCCCCCTGAGCTCGCTCATGGCGCTGGTGCTGTTCGCCAGCGCAGTCCCCCTTGCCGGCCAGTCGACCGGCGCGCTCGCCGGTGTCGTGACCGACACGCTCTCGGCGCGTCCGCTCGCGGATGTGCAGGTGCGAGTGCTCGACCGCGCCGCCACGACGGACGTGGCTGGCCGCTGGCGTCTCGAGGCCCTTCCGGTCGGCGTGGTCGAGGTCGTATTTCGCCGCCCCGGCTACGCCCCCGTCCGCGCAGTCGCCACCATCGTGGCCGCGGCCACGGCGCAGGTCGACGTGGCCATGGCCGCGGCGGCCACGACGCTGACGCCAATCGTGGTGAGTGCCACCCGAGACCAGCGCTCCCTGGCGGAAGTCCCCGTGGCGGTGAGCGTGGCCGACGAGACGACGATCCAATCCGGGCGTACCGCCGGTCTGCATGAGGTGCTGCGCCTGACACCGGGCGTGCAGGCGACCTCGCGCTTCGGGCTGGATGACGTGAACCTCTCCATCCGCGGTTCGGGGGTCCGCACCACATTCGGCGTCCGCGGCGTGGCGGTGGTGGTGGACGGTGTCCCCGTGACCGAGCCCGATGGCCAGACCCGCCTCGACATCGTCGAGCTCGGTGCGGCCCGCCAGGTCGAAGTGGTGCGTGGACCGGCGTCCGCCCTGTATGGCGGCACCGCTGCCGGCGGCGTGGTCAACGTGATCTCGCGCTCTCCTGCCGAGGCACGCGGCGTGACGCTCCGTGCCAGCGGCGGCAGCTTCGGTTTCCAGAAATACGACGCGACCATCGGCGGCGTGACGCGAGACGGCACGCTCGGCGGCTATCTCTCCGGCACCTGGACGGAGAGCGACGGATTCCGCCGCAACAACACCAACCTGATGAAGCGGCTGAACCTGCGCGGAGAATGGAATGCCGCGGCGCGCACGCGGCTCACCCTCGAGGCGAGCACGTCGGATCTCGACATGACGATTCCCGGTGCGCTGACGGAAACCGAGTTTGCGACCGCGCCCTTCGCCGCCGAGCCGGCGACGGTCGCCAACAAGTACGGCCGGCGCGATGTCCGCTGGCGCGCGGGACTGAAGCTGGACCAGGGTGTGACACTGGCCGGCCGCGCCGCGACCGTGGCCGCCTATGGCTTCTACGGGGGCCGCGAACTCGACCACCCGATCTTCCAGGTGATCGACCAGAGCCTGCACCGGGCGCAACTGGGGGCGCGGGTCGCCGTGCCGCTGTCGTCGGTGGAACGCGGTTGGCGCCTCACGACCGGCGCCGATTACGACGTGCTCTATGGCTCCTCGGATCGCTTCGCCAACGTGGGTGGCAGCCGCGGTGTTCAGACGGTGGGGCAGCGCAACGACGTGCCCAATGTCGGCACCTTCGGGCAACTGGAGGGTCGCCTCGGATCGGCGCTCTCCTTCTCACTGGGTGGTCGTTGGGATCGCGTCGAGTACGGCGTGACCGACTATCTCGCGCCGGCCAAGTCCGCCGCGCCGAGCTTCACCCAGTTCTCGCCGAAGGGGACGCTTTCCTATCGCCTCGGCGGTGATGCCTCGGTGTATGCCTCCGTTGCACGCGGTTTCGATGTCCCCACGCTCGGCGAGATCACCGCGACCGCCGATCCGGCGGCCGGCTTCAATCCGAACCTCGGACCGAAGCGACTGTGGAATTATGAGGTCGGCGTGAAGTCGCTGGTCGGCACCCGGCTGTTCCTCGATGCCTCCATCTATCGCCAACAGGTCACCGGCGAAATCCTCCCGCGCAATGCCGTGGTCGCGGGAACCAACCAGAGCGTGACGGTCTACGACAACGCCGGTCGCTCGCGGCACACCGGGCTCGAGTTGGCGGCCACCGGCTACCTCACCTCCTCGGTGGACCTCGGCGCGTCGTACACGTACTCGGACTTCCTGCTGCAGGAGTTCACCGGCACGGTCACCGGGCCGAACGGCCAGCCGGTCGTCACCGACTTCGCGGGGAATGCGCTCCCCGGTGTTCCCCGTCACCGGGTGGCCGCCGAGTTTCGCGTCCGTCCCGTGCGCGGCGTGCAGCTTGGCGTGACGGGGGAATGGCAGAGCCGGCTCTTCGTTGACAACGCCAACACCGAATCCGGGACGGTCTATGTCCGCGGCTTCGGTGCGAACCCCACCATCACGCAGGTTCCCTTCGGCCAGGTCGACAGTTGGGGCCTGGTGCATCTCAGTGCCACGGGGACGCTGCAGGGACAGACGCTCTTCCTGAATGTCGAGAACCTCTTCGACGCGCGCTACATCGCGAACACGACGCTGAATGCCGCGAATGGTCGGTTCTATGCTGCGGGGGCGGGTCGCTACCTCGCCGCCGGGGTGACCTTGCACGCGTTGGGGCAGCGATGAGCGGCCGGGGGCGGTGGGCACTGCTGCTCGCGGGCTGCGCCGCATGCTCGGACCGCGAGGCCGTGCGGGTGTTGGATGCACCGCCCCCGGTCGTCGTCTCCGCGGCGACGGCGAATGGGGCAACGCCGATGTTTGCCGTGGCCGATGACGGCACACGACTCCTGTCGTGGGTGGCAGCGGTCGATGGCGGGACCGACGGTGTCCTGCACCTGCGCAGTGAGGGCCCGCGTGGCGTGATCACGTCGTCGCTCGTGGATCCGCTCGGGGGCATCGAGCCGCACGGCGAGGCGCCGCCGGTCGTCGCCTCGGGTCGGGCTGGTGTCGTGTATGCCCTCTACACAGTCGGCAAGGAAGGGGAGGGGCGCTTCCCGAAGAGCGCGTTGCGATTTGCGCGGAGTGATGACGCTGGTGCCACGTGGAGCGAGCCCGTCTCCGTGAATGAAGGCGAGGCCTTCGGGTCGCACAACTTCCACTCGCTCCTCGCCGGGCCGGACGGGCGAGTGTATGCCGCGTGGTTGAGCAATGTGCGCGGGGCCTCGGCGGTCTGGCTGCGCGCCTCGACGGATGGTGGGCGCACGTGGGACACCGGACGGGCGATCCATGAGGCACCCACCTGCCCGTGTTGCCGCACCGCGCTGGCGCTTGATGGCGATGGCACCCTGTACGCCGCGTGGCGCAAGATCTTCGACGGCGAGGTCCGCGACATCGCCGTGATCGCCTCGCGTGATGGCGGCACCACGTGGGCTGAGCCGGTAAAGCCACGCGATGATGGGTGGGTCTTTGACGGGTGCCCGCATGCCGGTCCGTCGATGCGCGTCGGGACGGATGGTGCGGTGCACATCGCCTGGTGGACCGGCAAGGCGGGAGCGGCTGGGGTCTGGTACGCGCGCTCATCCGATCGCGGGGCAACGTGGCGCGCCCAGCCGATCGACACCGCCCAACGGTCCGCCCCGGCGCACGTGCAACTGGCCCTGTCGGACGGTGGGACCGTGGTGGTGGTGTGGGACGATGGCAAGAATGCCCGCCCGGGAATCCTGCTGCGTGCGTCCAGTGATGGCGGCGTGGCCTTCGGACGCGTGGTCACCCTCAGCGATGGCCAGACTGCCGCCGCGTATCCAGTCCTCGCCGTGCATGGGGATTCGTTGACGGTGGCCTGGGCGCAGACGGCAGATTCGGCATACCGTGCGATGATGGCGGCCCGTCCCGACATGAAGGACCCCAACGCCAAGATGGGGCTGCCGCGGGTCGGGCAACAGGAAGTCGTGGCCCGGGCGATCGCCATCGCAGAGCTCGCCACGCCGAAGTAACCGGTTCGCCCTCCCGCGTTGGCCTGGACGCCCCCTTCCCAAGGGGGCGTTCTGGCGTCAACCTTGTGGGCCCCCACTGCGTATGGGGGCTGTCGGACTCCTGACCGACGCTTCCCTCCAGCCATGAGACCGCCTGATGCGACGTTTCCACGTCCGCGCCGCTGCCACCTGCCTGTTGCTCGGGGTCGCCGGCCCCGTGTCCGCCCAGCTCTCCACGCCGCTCGATTCGGCCACCGTCGCCACGCATCGCTGGCGCGAGATCGGCCCGGCCAACATGATGGGGCGCGTGACCGACGTCGAGGGACTGCCCTCACCCTCCCGGACCTTCTACGTGGCCTCGGTCGCCGGCGGGATCTGGAAGACCACCAATGGTGGCGTGACCTTCCGGCCGCTCTTCACCAGCGAGCGCGTGGTCTCGATGGGTGACCTCGCGATTGCCCCCAGCGACAGCATGCAGATCTGGGCCGGAACTGGCGAAGACGATTCCCGCAACTCGATCTCACCGGGTCAGGGGATCTACAAGTCGATGGACGGCGGGCTGACCTGGAAGCTCATGGGTCTCGAGAAGACCCAGGCGATCGGCCGCATCATTGTCCACCCGACCAACCCGAACATCGTCTGGGTCGCTGCCCTCGGCGCCATCTGGAACAGCAACCCCGAGCGCGGTCTCTACAAGACCACCGACGGCGGTCAGTCCTGGCGGCTGGTGAAGTTCATCAGCGACAAGGCCGGCTTCGTTGACATGGTCATCGACCCGACCAACCCGAACATCCTCTTCGCCTCGAGCTATGAGCGCGTGCGCGGTCCCTACTTCCTCAAGAGCGGCGGCCCGGGCAGTGCGCTGTGGAAGAGCACCGACGGCGGCGAGACGTGGGCCGAAGTGCAGGGCGGCGGCTTCCCGGCGACGATGAAGGGCCGCATCGGCCTGGCGATCGCGCCGAGCGATGCCAAGGTGGTGTACGCGCTGGTCGAGGCGGACACGGCTGCCAATCCGAAGGGGAAGCCGGGTGTCGGCACGCCGGCCACTCGTCCCTCGGGCTTGTACCGCTCGGCCGATGGTGGCGCGACCTGGACCTTCATGGCGCCGAACAACGTCCGGCCGTTCTACTACTCGCAGGTGCGCGTGGACGTGAAGGATGCCAACCGCGTGTACTGGTCGTCCACGCCGGTGAACTTCTCGACCGACGGCGGCAAGACGGTGCGGACCACCACGGTCGGGTTGCACGTGGACCATCACGCGATGTGGCTCGACCCGAACGACGCGAACCGGATCATCGTCGGCAACGACGGCGGCATCGGCATCACCTTCGACAAGGGTGGCAATTGGTGGTTCCCCAACACCTTTGCCCTCGGCCAGTTCTACGCCGTGTCGTTTGACTACGCCACGCCCTACAACGTCTGCGGCGGCCTGCAGGACAACGGCTCCTGGTGCGGCCCGAGCCGTCGCCGGCAGGGCGGCATCACCAACTCGATGTGGTTCACCTTCAACGGTGGCGACGGGTTCGTGACGCAGCAGGATCCGACCGACCCGAACGTGATCTACGGCACCTCGCAGGGCGGCGCGATGTCGCGCCTGAACCTGGCGACGGGTGAGCGGTCCGGCCTGCCCAAGCCGAACTGGCGCCCGCGCGCCGCGGCATGGCGCGACACCATCGCCGTGCTCGAGGAGAGCCCGACGGCGCAGTCCAAGGCCACGCGTCAGCGCATCGCCGAGATCAACGCGATGATCGCCGCCGACTCGGCCGCCCTCACGCTGCGCTGGAACTGGAACACGCCCTACATCCTCTCCCCGCACAACGCCAGCACGTTCTACGCGGGCTCGAATCGGGTGATGAAGTCGGTCAATCGCGGCGACGGGATGTATCCGATCTCGCCCGACCTCAGCTACGCCGACACCATGAAGATTCGCGTGTCCACGCGCACCACCGGCGGCATCACGCCCGACGCGACCGGTGCCGAGACGTACGGGACCATCGTGTCCCTGGCCGAATCCTACGTGCGGCCCGGGCTGCTGTATGCCGGCACCGACGATGGCCGTCTCTGGCTGACGCGCAACGATGGCGCGACGTGGGAAGAGCTCACGGCTCGCGTCCCCGGCGTGCCTGCCGGCACCTATGTCTCGCGGATCGAACCGTCGTACGCGGACAGCAACACGTTCTACGTGACGTACGACAATCACCGGAACGGTGACTTCACGCCCTACGTCTACATGACGCGGGACATGGGGAAGCGCTTCACCTCGATCGCGGCGAACCTGCCGACGGGTGGTCCCGACTTCGTGCACGTGGTGCGCGAGGACCCGGCCAACCACAACGTCCTGTACCTGGGCACCGATGTCGGGGTCTACCTGTCGCTCAACAAGGGCGGCACGTGGCAGAAGTTCATGACCGGCCTGCCGACGGTTCCCGTGCACGATCTCAAGGTCCATCCGCGTGATCGCGAACTCATCGCCGGGACGCACGGCCGGTCCATCTGGATCGTGGATGTTGCCGCGATCCCGCAGATGAGCGATAGCGTGATGGCCCAGTCGGTCGTGGCGTTCAAGCCGAAGACCGCGGTGCAGTACTACCAGGCACCGATGAACGGCGAGTCCACCGGACAGGCGATCTTCTCCGCGCCCTCGCCGGCGTATGGAGCCGAGATCCTGTACCGCGTGGCGCCGTCGGCGGCCGCGTCGTCCGCCGCGATCCTGATCGTGAATGTGGCGGGCGATACCGTGAGCCGGTTGACGGGCCCGGGCGCCGCGGGAACCCACCGCGTCAACTGGAACTTTGCGGTGGCCGCTCCGCCGGCCGCCCCGCGCGCGCAGACGCCGTCGCAGCGCCGCGATTCGATCCTCGCGCTCCGTCGCGTGGACGCCGTGTTTGATTCGCTCAAGAAGGCCGGTGCCGACAGCGCCGCGCTGGCGCGGGTGCGCCGTCTGGTCCAGAACCCGACCGCCGCGCTTGGTGCTGGCGGGCGTGGGGCGGGCGGGGCTGGTGGCCCCGGTGGGGGTGGCCGTGGCGCCGGCGGTGGCGGTGTGCCGACCTGGAATGAGCGGCCGGGTGAGGGTGGCGGTGGCGGCGGTGGTGGTGGCGGCGGTGGCCGTGGTGCCGGCGGGATTGCTGGCGTCATCGCGCAGGCGGCCGGTGCTGACAGCACGCTGGCGCGGACCGTGGCCGGATTGATTCAGCTCCCCGGCGCCGGCGGTCAGGGTGGCGGTGGTGGCGGCTTCGGCGGCGGCGGTGGTGGGACGGCGCAGCCGGGCGACTACCTCGTGATCGTGCGCGTCGGCGGCACCATGTCCAAGCAGACGCTCCGGGTCGAGCGGAAGGCCGGGATGGCCGGCGGCTCGCCCTTCGGCTTCGAGGTCATCGAGGACAAGGAGGGCGGTGAACGCCGCCCGTGAGTCCGACCAAGCGGTACGATGAGGCGTATTTCGATCGGTGGTATCGTGACCCGGCGCACGCCGTCGGGTCGCGAGCCGATCTGGCCAGACATGTGCACTTCGCGGTGGCCGTGACCGAGCAACTGCTCTGTCGGCCGCTTCGTTCGGTGCTCGACGCGGGGGCGGGGGAGGGACGGTGGCAACCGCTCCTTCACCGCCTCCGTCCGCGTGCGCGCTATGCCGGCGTGGACAGCAGTGAATGGGCGGTTGCCCGGCATGGTCGGACACGGAACATTCGTCTCGGCACCCTCGAGACGCTCGGCGAACTCGGTCTCGACGGACCGTTCGATCTCGTCGTGGCGGCCGATGTGCTCCACTACCTCCCGACACCCAACCTCCGGCGTGCCCTCGCCGAGCTGGTGCCGTTGATTGGCGGTGTGGCATTTCTTCCCTGCTTCACGGCCGAGGACGCCAGTGAGGGCGATCACCACGGCTTTCAGGCCCGGCGTGCCAGTACCTATCGCCGGCTCTTCGCCGACGCGGGGTTGATCCCGATCGGGATGCACGCGTGGACGCTGCGGTCACGCCGCCGTGAACTCTCGGCGCTGGAACGACTGGCATAGCATCGCCGCCGTCCCGAACCGGGTTATCATGACTGATGACTCGGTTGACCACCTTCCCACCCGATTTCGTCTGGGGCGCGGCCACCTCGGCCTACCAGATCGAAGGACATCCCCTCGCCGACGGCGCCGGTGTTTCGATCTGGCACCGTTTCGCCCACACACCCGGCACGATCGCCGATGGCACGACCGGCGACCTCGCGTGCGATCACTACCATCGCTGGCCCGAGGACATCGCGCTGATGCGCGAGCTCGGGTTGCCGGCGTATCGCTTCTCGATTGCCTGGGGCCGGATCTTTCCGGACGGGATCGGTCGCGTGAACCCGGCCGGCCTCGCCTTCTATGACCGCCTGCTCGACGGACTGCTCGAGGCCGGCATCGCCCCGTGGGCCACGCTCTACCACTGGGATCTCCCCGCCGCACTCGACGACCACGGCGGGTGGCTGCACGAGGACAGCCCGGACTGGTTCACCGAGTATGCGACGTTCTGCTTCCGGCATTTCGGCGACCGGGTCGCCTCCTGGGCCACCCTGAACGAGCCCCGGATCATCGCCGATCGCGGCTACTTCCGGGGAACCGGCGCACCTGGACATCGCAACCTGTCGGCCGTGCCACGGGTGGTCCACCACCTGCTCCTCGCGCACGGACAGGCGGTGCGCGCCGCCCGGATCGAGGGGGTGGACGAGATCGGCATCGTGGTGAACATCGAGCCGCGCGAGCCGGCGACGTCGACGCCCGCGGATCTGGCAGCCGCGCACCGAGGCAACGTCTACTTCGACCAGATGTTCCTCGATCCGATCCTGCTCGGACGCTACCCTGATGCATTGCCCACGCTCCTCGGTGAGCACTGGCATCATCCCGACCCCCGTGACTTTGCGCGCATCGCCGAGCCGATCGATTTCGTCGGGATCAACTACTACACGAGAGTGCTGGTCCGGCACGACCCGGCCAACCCGCCAGTGGAGGAGGCCCGCGTCCGGGTCGAGACCGCGGCCCATACCGCGATGGACTGGGAAGTCGTGCCGAGGGGCCTCACGCTGACGCTGCTCGAGCTCACCGACCGCTATGGCGACATCCCGCTCGTGGTGACCGAGAATGGCGCCGCCTACGACGATCCGGCCCCCACGGACGGTGTGGTCGCCGATGCCGATCGCGTGGCCTACCTCCGAAGCCACATCCAGGCCGCCCATGCGGCCATCGCCGCCGGCGTGGACCTGCGTGGTTACTTCGTCTGGTCGCTGCTGGACAACTTCGAGTGGGCCCATGGACTGGCCCGCCGCTTCGGGTTGATCCACGTGGACTTCGGCACGCTCGCCCGGACCCCCAAGCAGTCGTTCCACTTCTACCGCGAGGTCATTCGGAGTCGGGGGGCGGCGGCGCTGGCCACAGCCCCGGAGGTCCCGACGGAGTGAGCGTGGTCGGCGAAGGGGAGGAGGATTATCTTCCGTCTCCGATGCCCACCTCTTCCCGCCTTCTCGACGCCCCCGCCATGGGACGTGTACTCGCGCGGATGGCGTCGGAACTGGTCGAGCGGACCGCCGATGCCAGCAGCGTCGCCCTGGTCGGCATTCAGCGCCGCGGGGTCGAGCTCGCCGAGCGATTGGCGCCGCTGATCGAAGCCCAGCTCGGCCGGCCCCTCCTCCGTGGCACCCTCGACATCACCCTCTACCGCGACGACCTCCAGGCCATCGGGCAGCGCCCCGTGGTGCACGAGACGCGCCTGCCCCAGGCGCTCGATGGGGCGACGGTGGTCATCGTCGACGACGTGCTGTACACCGGCCGGACCGTGCGGGCCGCCCTCGACGAGATCGCCGACTTCGGCCGCCCCCGCCGCGTGCTGCTGGCGGTGCTGGTCGACCGCGGTGGCCGCGAGTTGCCGATCGCGGCCGACGTCGTCGGCATCACGGTGACCACGATGCCGACGGATCACGTCGGCGTCTCGGTCAGCGAGCGCGACGGCACCGACGCGGTGGACCTCGTGCGCGGAGGGGCGGCATGACGAGCGGCGCGCTGGGGAAGGACCTCGTCGGACTCGAGCACCTGTCGCGGGAGCAGATCACCGCGATCCTCGACACCGCCGAGCCGTTCAAGGAGGTCTCGGAGCGCCAGATCAAGAAGGTGCCGGCGTTGCGCGGCAAGACGATCGTCAACCTCTTCTTCGAGGCCTCCACGCGGACGCGGATCTCGTTCGAGTTCGCCGAAAAGCGCCTCTCGGCCGACACGGTCAATGTCGCGGCTTCCGGGTCCTCGGTCTCCAAGGGCGAGACGCTGGTGGACACGGCGCGCAACCTCGAGGCGATGCGGATCGACATGGTCGTGATCCGGCACGCCTCGTCCGGCGCGGCGAAGTTCCTCGGTGACCGCATTCGCTCCAACGTGATCAACGCGGGCGATGGGATGCACGAGCATCCGACGCAGGGCCTGCTCGACCTCCTCACCCTGCGCGACCGCTTCGGCAAGATCGAGGGGCTGAAGGTGTGCATCGTGGGCGACGTGCTCCATTCGCGCGTGGCGCGCAGCAACATCTGGGGGCTCACGCGACTCGGGGCGGAAGTGGCGGTCTGCGGACCGGCCACCCTGTTGCCGCGCGAGGTCGAGGCGCTCGGCGTGCGCGTCTTTCGTCGTGTCGAGGAAGCGATCGAGTGGGCCGACGCGCTGAACGTGCTCCGGCTCCAGCTCGAGCGGATGACGTCGGGCTTCATCCCGTCGCTCCGCGAGTACAACCGGGTCTTCGGCGTGACCAGCGAGAAGCTGGCGCGCGCGCCGAAGGACCTGCTCATCCTGCATCCCGGGCCGATGAACCGCGGCGTCGAGATCGACTCCGACGTCGCCGACGGCCAGCATTCCGTCATTCTTCCGCAGGTCACCAACGGCGTCGCCGTTCGGATGGCCGTGCTCTACCTGCTCGCCGGCGGTTCTCCCGAATGGGGCGCTGGCGGGGGCGAGGCCGCATGACCGCTCCAATTCTCTTCCGCGGCGGTCGCGTCGTGGATCCCTCGCAGGGCCTCGACGAGGTCTCGGACCTCCTCGTGCTCGACGGCACCATTGCCGCCATCGGGCGCAACATCGGCACCCCCGATGGCGCCCAGGTGATCGATGCCGCGGGGTGGATCATCGCTCCCGGACTCATCGACGTGCACGTGCATCTTCGTGAGCCGGGCCAGGAAGAGCGGGAGACCATCGCGACGGGCGCGGCGAGTGCCGTCGCAGGCGGGTTCACCGGCATCTGCGCCATGCCGAACACCGACCCGGTCATCGACAACCAGTCGGCCGTCGGCTTCGTGAAGTCGCGAGGCGAGGCCGCCGGGTTGGCGCGCGTCTTCCCGATCGGTTGCATCTCCGTGGGCCAGAAGGGTGAGCGGCTCGCCGAGTTCGGCGAGATGGTCGCTGCTGGCGCCGTCGCCGTGAGCGACGACGGACACCCGGTCATGTCGTCGCAACTCATGCGCACGGCGCTCGAGTACGCCCGGACCTTCGACATCCCCGTGGCCGATCACTGCGAGGACACGCCGCTCGCCATCGGTGGCGCAATGCATGAGGGGATCGTCGCCACCCGACTCGGCCTCAAGGGCATTCCTTCGGCGGCCGAAGAGATTCACGTGGCGCGCGACTGCATCCTCGCCGGCCTCACCGGCGGCCACGTGCACCTCTGCCATATGAGCACGCGCGGTTCGGTCGACCTCATTCGTCGCGCCAAGGAGCAGGGACTCTCGGTGACGGCCGAGGCGGCGCCGCACCACTATACGCTCACGCACGAACGGGTCGGCGACTACGACACCAACGCCAAGATGAATCCGCCGCTGCGCGAGGACGCCGATCGGGCCGCCATCCGTGCGGCGCTTGCCGATGGCACCATCGACTGCATCGCCACCGATCACGCGCCGCACACCTACGATGCCAAGGAGCGCGAATTCGACGACGCACCGAACGGCATCATCGGGCTCGAGACGGCGCTCTCGCTCGGGCTGCGCGAACTGGTGCAGGGCGGCGTGCTCACCCTGCCGACGCTCATCGAGCGGATGAGCTGCGCCCCGGCGCGGCTCTGGCACCTCCCCGGGGGCACGCTCCGCGTTGGTGGCGTCGCCGACATCGTCGCCTTCGATCCCTTGGCGCAGTGGACGGTGGACCCGGCGCGGATCCGCTCCCGCTCCCGCAACACCCCCTGGGCTGGTGAAACGCTGCCTGGGGTCGTCCGGATGACGCTGGTTGGTGGGCGGGTGGTCTTCGCGGCCTAGTGGGGCGGGGCACCCGTCGATTTCGCGGCGGCACGTCCGATACTCGAGGGTGGGCCAGTGCCTGCCGCTCCGGTTTCCACTTTCTCGCGTGGTCACTAGCTTCCACGTCATGACCTTTTCCCTCGGCGCCTCATGACCACTCCCTCGAATCTCGCCGACGTCGAAGCGCTGCTCGGTGAGCGCGGTGCCGTCCTTGGCTGGCTGGCGAAGCTCGATGCCGCCGACAGTGCCGTGCCGTCTTCGGTGCGGGAACGCGTCCGTCGCGACTATCAACTCCGTCTCGAAGGCGTCAACCAGCAGCTTCAGGGGCATGGCGACGCGATCGCGGCGAAGCTCGCCGATGAACGTGCGGAGCGCGATGCCGCGGCGGCCAATGCCTCGACCGCCCGCGACGCGCTCGCGGAAGCGGAGCTCAGACACCTCGTCGGCGAATACGATCGCTCCCGCTTCGAGGGCGAGCGGACGCGCCACGCGGCCGACATCGAGCGCCACGAGCGGGCGCTTGGCGCCGTCTCCGAACGGGTGCGCAAGCTGGAGGATGCCCTCGCCCAGATCGTGGCCCCGGCGCAGGCCGTCGTCGCCGAGGCCGTGGCGACGTCCTCGGCTGACACGACTGAGCCAGAAGAGCCTGCCGTCGTGCAGGTGACCGAGGCGACGGTCGACGTGGAGGAGACCATCCTTGAGGGCGAGATCGCCGACGAGATTGACGAGCAACTGCTCGCGATCTTCGACGGTCCGGCGGACTTGTCGGAACTCGACATCGAGCTGGTCGAGGATACGCCGTCGCCCGGGGCGCCGACGCCGGTTGATGAGCGCGGTCCGCTGTCGTTCCGTCCGGGGACCGGGATGCCGGCCGATGCCGACCGCTCCATCCCCTCGTTCGGCATGCCCGCCGAAGTCCCGGCCCGCTTCACCCCGGTGTCGGAGCCGCAGCGCCCAGCCCCGCCCACCTCGGCGCCGGTCACCCGCGGACCGATGTTCGAGGAGGACATCGTGGCCACGGGCCCGACGCCCGAGCCCTCCGCCGTGGTGGCCGGTCGGACGCTGCGCTGCGCCGAGTGTGGCGCGATGAACAAGTCGTCGGAGTGGTACTGCGAGAAGTGCGGGGCGGAGCTGAACGTCGGCTGAGGCAGGAGCCGGACGCCCCCAAACACGAACCCCCGCCGGGCAGTGCCTGGCGGGGGTTTGCGATACCGGCGGAGCGGGGAACTAGGCCTTGGCGGCCTTGTTCGCAGCCTTGGCCAGGCGGCTCTTGGTCCGCGCGGCGGTGTTCCGGTGGACGAGGTTCTTGCGGCCGGCCCGATCGAGCAGCGACTCGGCGCCCTTGAGCGCCTCGGCGGCTTCGGTCGGCGTGGCGGCGGTGCGGACCTTCTTCACGGCCGTGCGCAGCGCGCTCCGCTGGGTCTTGTTGGCGGCAGTGCGGACCTTGGTCTGACGCATGCGCTTCTTGGCGGACTTGATGCGCGGCACGGGCTTCCCCTGAAAATGGCCGATCGGTTCCTGGATCTCGGGCACACCATGGCCCGGCTAGCCAAGCAGAATAGCCGATGGCCCCCGGCGTGGCAAGGGGGAGGGAGGGGTCCGGCTTTGACCCAACCCCCCGTCCCGCGCTACCTTACGCCCTCTTCCCTCCCGAGGAACGCGCCCTGCTGAGTGACCTGCTTCTCGCCCTCCCCATGCTCCTCTTCGCCCTCGTGGCGCATGAGGTGGCGCATGGCTGGGCGGCGCTCAGGCAGGGGGACGACACGGCCTACAAGCTGGGGCGGCTGACCTTCAACCCGTTGCCGCACATCGACCCGGTGATGACCCTCCTGGTCCCGGTGGCGCTCTGGGTGCTCTCCTCGGGGCAGTTCACCTTTGGTGGGGCCCGCCCGGTGCCGATCACCCCGCGCAACTTCCGGAATTACCGCCGCGGCGACCTCATCGTGTCGAGCGCCGGCGTGATCACCAATTTCGTGATCGCCCTGGCCCTGACCGCGCTCTTCGTCGGCATCGGGGTGGCCCACGACCTCCTGGGCGGCGCCGGGACCTCCACGGTCGATGCGGCCCAGCGCATGCTGGTCTGGGGCATCTTCCTGAACCTGATCCTCGGCGTCTTCAACCTGATCCCGATCCCGCCGCTCGACGGCTCGCGATTGCTCTACCACGCGCTCCCGCCGGCCTTGGGCGCGCAGTACCGGGCCCTCGACCGCTTCGGGTTCCTGATCCTCTTCGCCTTCATGTTTCTGCTCCGGCCCGTGCTCGGGTGGTTGATGCAGCCGGCGTGGTGGGGCTTCAACCAGCTGCTGAATCTGGCCGTCCCCTTCGCCGTGGGTGACGGCTGGAACATCTTTCAGTCATGACAGACGCATTGCAGCCCCTCGGGGCGGGGTCGCCGCCGGAACTCGGCTTCGTGGTCGACCTCGAGGGATTCTCGGGACCGCTCGACCTGCTCCTGCACCTGGTGCGCGAAGAGCAGATCGATATCGCCGACATTCCGGTGGCCCGCATCGCCGACCAGTTCCTCAAGGCCATCCACGCGCTGGGTCTCAACCAGGCCGCCGACTATCTGGAAATGGCCGGCCGATTGATCCGCCTCAAGGCGCAGCTCCTCCTGCCGCGACATGGCGACGAGGAGGGGTGGGAGGATCCGCGGGCCGAACTCGTCCGCCGGCTGCTCGAGTACCAGCAGATCAAGGAGATCGCGCTCTGGATGGCACGGCAGGCGGAGCGTCGTGCCCAGCGCTTCGCCCGCGGCTTCCTCCCGCCGCCGCCGCCGGCCCCGGCGCCGCTGCCGATCACGGTCGACCTGCTCGACCTGCTGACCGCGGTCGAGCGGGTGGTGACCAACATCCCGTCGCCGATGTTGCACAGCGTGGTGGCGCGGCCGCTGGACGTCGAGTCGGCGGTGCTCCGCATCGAGGCGCTGCTCGCCACGCAGGAAGAATTCGACTGGCGCGAGGCCTTCGGCCCGGCGCCGACCATTGTCGAGGTGCTCTCCACGCTCCTCGCGATCCTGGAACTGGCCAAGCGCGGCGTGGTCCGCGTACGTCAGGACATTCCCTTTGCCCCGTTGGTGGTGGCCCGTGAGCTCGCTGAACCCGCTGTCGCAACTGCTTGAGGCCGCACTCTTCGCGGCCAACCGTCCCCTCACGCTCGACGAGCTGGAGGGGCTGGAGTCGGAGGCGTCGCCCGCCGAGGTCCGCACGGCGCTGGACCAGCTGCGCGAGCATTACGACTTCGACGGTCACAGCATCGAGATCGTCGAACTCGCCGGGGGCTACCAGATCCTGACGCGTGCGACCTTCGCCGCCGCCGTCGAGCGCGCCCAGGCGATGCAGCGTCAGCCGCGACTGTCGCCGGCCACGCTGGAGACGCTTGCCACGATCGCCTATCGCCAACCGGTCGGTCGCGCCGAGATCGAGGAGATCCGCGGCGTGAATGCCGGCGGCGTGTTGCGCACGCTGCAGGAGCGCGGGCTGATCGAGGTGGTGGGGCGCAGCGAGGGACTCGGACGCCCGCTCCTCTATGGCACCACGCCGCTCTTCCTCGAGTTGCTGGGTCTCAACGATCTCGCCGACCTCCCGCGCGCCGAGGAACTGACCATCGCCCTGCAACCCCATCGACCGGAGCTGCCGCTGGATGATGCCGGGGCGCTCGCGTCCGTGGAAGAAGGATGAGCACCGAACCGATGCGGCTGCAGCGCTACCTCGCGCGCGCGGGTGTCGCCTCGCGCCGTCAGGCCGAGGTGCTGATCACCGACGGCAAGGTGAAGGTCAACGGGAAGACGGCCTCGCTCGGCAGTTCGGTCACGCCGGGGAAGGACCGGGTCACCGTGGGTCGCAGCGTGATCACGCTCGCGGTCAAGCGGTGGATCGCCTTTCACAAGCCGATCGGCGTGGTCACCACCGCCGACGACGAGCAGGGCCGCAAGACGGTCTTCGACCTGCTCCCCGACAGCGCCGGGATGACCTACGTCGGCCGGCTCGACGTGGCCACCACGGGGTTGCTGCTGCTCACCACCGATGGCGATGCCGTCCACCGGTTGACGCACCCCAAGTACCGCGTGCCGCGCAGCTACATCGCCCTGGTGCACGGCCTCGACACGGCCGAGCTCGAGCGCATGGCCAACGAACGCGTGACCGTGGACAATCGCGTGGTGCAGCCCTCGCGCGTGCGGGTGCGTGCAGGGAAGGAGGGGCGCAGCGTCCTTGAGGTGACACTGAGCGAGGGGCGCAATCGTATCGTGCGTCGGTGGGTCGAGGCGATGGGCGGCAAGGTGGATCGCCTCGCGCGCGTCGCCTACGGGCCGGTCCGTCTCGGCGACCTCGCCCCCGGCGAATGGCGCCCGCTGACCCCGCAAGAGGAACGCGGCATCTATCGCGCCATCGGGATGACCCCTGAGGAGGACTGAGTGACCTTTCCGGTGCAAGCGGTGCTCGCCGAGGTGCGGAAGCGCGTCGTCGGGCAGGATGTGATGGTGGAACGACTGCTCATCGGCCTCCTCACCGGAGGCCACGTGCTGTTGGAGGGCGTGCCCGGGCTCGCGAAGACGCTGACGGTGCGCACCCTCGCCGACGTGTTGCACTCCTCCTTCTCGCGGATCCAGTTCACGCCGGACCTGCTGCCGGCCGACGTGGTCGGCACGATGATCTACGAGGCGCAGAGCTCGGCCTTCACCGTGCGTCGGGGTCCCATCTTCGCCCAGATCGTCCTCGCCGACGAGATCAACCGCGCGCCCGCCAAGGTGCAGTCCGCGCTGCTCGAGGCGATGCAGGAACGCCAGGTCACCATCGGTGGCACGTCGTATCCGCTGCCAGAGCCGTTCCTGGTGCTCGCGACCCAGAATCCGATCGAGAGCGAGGGGACCTATCCGCTCCCGGAGGCGCAGCTCGACCGCTTCCTCCTGAAGATTCGCGTCGGCTATCCCGCACGCGCCGAAGAGCGGGAAGTGCTGCTGCGCATGAGCGCGTCGGGGCACATCCCGGTCGAGCGACTCGCCGAGCCGGGTCAGGTCATCGCGGCGCGTGCGGCGATCGAGGCGATCCACCTCGACGCACGACTCGCCGACTACATCGTGGATCTGGTGCGGGCCACTCGCGAGCCGGCCACGATCGGCCTCGCCGCGCTCGCACCGATGATCGCCTTCGGGGCGTCGCCGCGCGCGTCCATTGCGCTCGCCCAGACGGCGCGTGCGCACGCCTTCCTCCGCGGTCGCGACTTCGTGATGCCCGAGGACGTGCAGGCGCTCGCCCCGGACGTGATGCGGCACCGGATCGTGCTCACCTTCGATGCCGAGGCCGAGGGCGTGGACACCGATGCGGTGATCCGACAGGTCCTCGCCGCGGTGCCGGTGCCGTGACGTGGCCGGCCTCCTCCCGCCCGCGCTGCTGAAGCAGGTCCGCACGCTCGCCCTGCGCGGGCGGCGGGCCACCGAGGCACTGCTCGGTGGCGAAGTGCGCTCGGTCTTCCGTGGCACCGGCATGGAGTTCACCGATGTCCGCCCGTACGCCGAGGGCGACGACGTCCGGCATCTCGACTGGAATCTCCTGGCCCGCACCGGCCTCCCCTACGTCAAGCTCTACACCGAGACCCGCGAGCTCACGCTGCTGCTGGTGCTCGACCGATCGCGCTCCACGTCCGTGGGCGATCCGGAACCGAAGGCGTCGCGCGCCGTCGAGGTGGCCTCGCTCCTGGCACTCGTCGCCGCGCAGCAGCAGGACCGGGTCGGCCTCGTGGCCTTCGGGGAACGCGTCGGGCCGGTGATTCCGCCGGGCCGTGGGCGGCGCCACGCCTACGCCATCGTGCAGCGCCTCTTCGAACTCGAGACGGAGGGCGGCGCGACGGACCTCGCCGGCGCACTCCGCGCCGCGGGTGCCTTGCTCAAGCGTCGCGCCCTGGTGGTGGTGCTCTCCGATTTTCTCGCCCCCGATTGGGAGACGCCCCTCAAGGGGCTCGCCGCGCGTCACGAGGTGACCGCCATCTCCCTCGATGACAGCCGCGAGACGGCGCTCCCGACAGGTGGGTGGGTGCAGCTCGAGGG
>Ga0073899_10001253_pt1 | contig 23300 bp, 21 predicted proteins | sample KloWWTmetaKNB5Ph_FD_88975 | JGI IMG/M metagenome (GOLD analysis project Ga0073899, IMG submission 88975) | Active sludge microbial communities from Klosterneuburg, Austria, studying microevolution and ecology of nitrifiers - Klosterneuburg... | ecosystem: Engineered > WWTP > Aerobic digester >... | reverse complement strand
TCATCCCATTGGTCGAATCGCGCACCAGTAGTAGGGGATTTTTGGATGAGCTGTTCGTCTACGTTGAAGTCGATGTTTGTTTCGTTGTTTCCAGCCATAAATTCACGAGCGCTGGTGACGTAGATGCTGGGGTCGATTGATAACGGGAAGGTTGCCCTTGAGAGGCCAGTTGTTGTAACTGCTAGCGTAGTGTCATTGAGCTCGAATTTTGCACGAGCATACTCTGACTCATTGCCGTCGGCCTCCAGCACAATCGGGGCTGGAATCTTGAAGAGCAGGGAAGTCTTTTCGGAATTTTGGCGTGCCTTTTTGAGAAGCTCAGCGTCCTCTGTCGCAGTAGCGGTGATGTCCCCACTGAGTAGTGTGTTGCCGTAGATTCCCAGCCCGCCGTCTTTTTCGATTTTCGACTCGAGCCCATCACCAAGTGAAAGCTCATAAGAAAATTTACGAGTGTCTTGTTTTGATTCTGTGAGTATAATATCTTCTTTAACCCCAGTTGTTTGCATCGAATAGACTGTCCAGCCATCACCCGTCGATAGCGGATAGACGATCCGGTTGTCTTCTTTTCTGCCAATACTGTGGTTGTCTTTTGCTTTCATACCAAAGCTAATGTCGTTGACCGTGTCCGTGACAGTGAAGCCTTGTTTGATGTCCTCGTGAAATGAAGCTTCGATGCCGCTGGCTGACCCGCCAGACACCGGCTCAGGTTGTTTGTAGCTAAACGAAGAAGATCCATCATCGAATGAGATCTGGCTTGCGATACGACTGTTTGCTTTTGGTAGGAGTTTTGCGGATTGGCCTAGGTCGTAGGGTTTTTCTTTCAGAAACGGTGTAAGAATTATGGCTGCGTCTGCGAATATTAGCAGCAAGACAGACGCGATCAGCGTATGTTGACGAATCGAAGACGCGGTAAAAAAATACCGCAGGCGTCTTGCAGGACCTCGTAAACGTAGCATACCCTTAATTATACCGTACTTGTAATGGTTATTTATTGCTAAACTTGAAGTTCAAGTTGCCGATATATGCATTTGCATTTTGGCTGGCGGTCACATTAATTCGGAAGACAATACTATTGCCCGGCACAAACCCACATGTCGAAGGATCTGCTGTGCCTGTGGCTGCTCCCGGCTGCCATGATGTGACAACCCCAGAGGAAACTAAGACGGCGGGCCCGCATGGGGTGAGGCCAGAGGATGAGTCATCACGATAGACCTGATATTCCATCGTCGAGTTAACACTGTCGGTTCTGCCAATAATTGACGTCGCGCCTGATTCAAAGCTCTTGAAGCTTGCCGGCAACTGATACGTGACATAAAGGCCATACGTTTGTGCGCTTGGCTGAGGCGAGGTCCACCTGTAAAAGTTGAACGTCTCATTTGTGCCGCAGACATTTGGCTGTCCAGATGACCCGTCATTGATATTGAGGGTATCTGAGCAAAGGTCTGAGACCATCGTGCCGATACCAGTTCCGTGCAGAACGGCATTTGTGAACTCTGGCGAAATAGTCACGATCGTGTCTGGACTTGAGCCGCATGCTCCCCATCCGTCGGCTTCGTAGCACTGCAGCTTGCCGAGCGTGGTGTCATAGTACATTGAGCCAAGCAGCGCATCGTTATTGATTGCTATCGGCGCTGAGGCAGATTTATCGAGGGTCAGTAGAGTAGTTGGGCCGCCATTTTCGCCGCCACCGATTTGCACGTTCGATGCTGTATTGGTCGTTAGTGTCATCGTAAAGGCATCGACACGGAAGGTGCGCGCGGCTGAAGACTCCTCGACAAAGTAGACATGAGGATTTGTTGCTGCGGTGCCGCTTGTTTCGATGAAGCAGGTGACCTTTGTCCACGTCGTCGTAGTCAGCACGCGCGTGTTGTAGTCGACGCAGTCAACATAATTGCCTGCTGCTCCAGTGCTACCATCCGGCGAGTAGCGGATCTTGAAGTCGTTAAATGTGCCAGAGGTGACTTTTGCATAGGCCGTCATGCGGTAGAGCGTCGATGGGAGTGGATTGACAGAAAGGCGGTTGCGAATACCTGCATTTGCCGCACCAGTACTGAGTGTTACTTGGGCGCTGTCGCTCGCGTCTTCTCCGTCGGTCGTACTTCGGGTAATAGAGCCGACACCTGAGGTAGCGTTTACAAATGACCAGTTTGTTGCAAAATTATCTCCATCGTTGACACTGCCGTCGGTTGCATAATTAAAGTCAGCTGCGATCGTGACACTCAAGTTATCGACGTAGAAAGTGCGCGCAGTACCGGCGTTGGCTTGTCTGATGAACATCGAGTTATCGGCAGTTATGCCGGAAGCTGGAGCAACGAATGTACAGTTAATCTTTGACCAGATACTTGTCACCGGTGACTTGGTGGTTGTGCACGGCACTGATGCAGCCGAGCCGTTAATTGAATAGTACACCTGAAGGTCATTGAAGTTACCTGACGAAAGCCGAGTTCCAAATGAAACGTTATATGTCATGTTCGGCACTAGAGTAGTATTGAGACGGTTTCGTACACCACTACCCGCGGTCGTATTTGTCGCGACAGACACAGAGCCTTTACCGGTTGCGATATAGTTGCCAGCAGTGGTGTAGCGGGAGACGGTCGCGCCGCTTATTAAGGACCAGGTATTTGCCGGGAAGGTCGACGCACTGGCACCAGCTACCTCGGCGCCACTATTGGTTGAGTATTCGGCAACGTTGCCGTTTACCGACAGCAGCCCAGCAGCGGATGATGTCTGTACGCTCAGTAGTGTTCCATTAACTGGGTCTGTCGAGCTATCTCGGATAGTTAGCCCATTTGTTGTTGAGGTTTTGCTCACGACTAGCTCTGCGCCACCTGCGCTTTGGAGTGTGTTGTCATAGGCGCTTTGAAGCGTAGTCGAGCTCGATGCTCCCGCAGCCGTCCAGTCTGCGCCGTTCCAGATCATTGTCGCTGTCGTATTCTGGCGCATAGCGATCGTATTTCCTTGACCGCCACCGTTGACGACGAGTGAGAATTCACTAGAGCCGTTTGCGGCGGTTACATAGACGACACGACCAGCGGTAAGTGTCGTAGGGTCAGGCATGTTGGCAGTCTGACCAGTTGTCGAGAAGCCTACGATAACTGCAGAGCTGCTGTTCACCGAGTTGGCAGTCATAGTACATGTGGCAGCGACGACGGTCCCTCCTGTGTAGCAGTTTGCGTCGTTTGCAGTCGTGGAGAAGGTTGGGGTGGTCAATATGACGAGACCATTGACGCCACTGCCGACACCCGAGCCTCCACTAATAGTGACATTGCCTCCGTTAGCATTTCCGACGGTCGCATTCCCACCCTGGACACTCAATGCCCCTCCAGCTACACCGCTTGTTGAACTTCCTGTGCCGCGGATTGCGAAATCGTTAGGAGCTGCAGCAGTTACGCCATTGCCAAAATAGATACTGTTCGCGCTATCCAGCGTAGCGCGTGTTATGCCGGCAGTCTGCAGGGTCAGGCCTGACTGGCCGTTGAGGCTCAGCGTTTGACCGGCCGCCGAAGAGATGCTGGCTGTCGTGGCAGCGCTAAATGTCAGCGCGCCATTTGTGAGTGTGGTGACTCCTGCGACCTTATAGTCGGTGCTCGTGTTGATGTCACCGACAACATCGAGTGCTGAGCTCGGTACCGCCGCACCAATTCCAATACGCGAGTTGACCGTGTCAACGGTTAGCACGGTGTTTGTGCCAGCGGCATTTTGAACCTGAAGGGCACTCGTACTGTCGCTCAGTGGTCGTAAGGCTGGTGTGGTGATAGCGGTGCTGGCAGTAAATGTGTTTGCGCGCCCGCTACCGTCTACCCAGAAGTTGGTGGTAGTTTGTGCAGCTGCATTTTGGTTTTGAATAAAACCTGCCGAAGTCAGTCCTCCGAGCATGCCAGCATTCATTGCATATGGCGTCGAGCCGAGTCGCTTCATCGGGAGCATTTCGCCATCGAGTGCACAGCTGGTGATTGGCGTACAGCTGACATTTGTATTGCCTATGTTGATGCTGAGCCATAAAGTGTCTTGGTTCCAGTCAACCTGTGAGCCAAATGGGTTGACTGAGCCGAGTTGAACGGACATGTAGCCGTTTTTGACCTGGACACCGTTGCCACCTTGGTTGGTCCAGTCCTCAGTCCACTCCAGCGTTCCAGTAGGATTATTCGCGACTGTGCCGGTGCCATCTTGGTATATCTTGAACTGAATATTGTAATAGCCATCGGCTACTGCTGCACCCTGTGCATTGAGTAGTCGGCCTTGGAAATTGACTTGCTGATTGATGCCGGGTGCTGCCGATGCGGTGCGCGGAGAAAAAAGCCCGGATACGACGAAACCGCCCAGTAAAAGGGCGACAATGGATATCCTCAATAAGGCGCGGAACGCACAATAGACACTTTGCATATTTTTGTTTTTTAAGTGTTTGGTTTGGTTTTTTAATTCTGTAAAGCCGTTTTTGTCTCACACATAAGGTTTTACAGGTCTCACTATACCCGCTTATGGTAAATAATGCAAGCGGATTTTTGGAGAAATAGTTACAGAGGTGATCAGCGGTAGTGGGGCAGTAATTTGCCATGTTTTTCGAGCTTGTTTTTCTCCCGCCATTCGCCAACCCAAAAACTGACGACAGTTGCAAAGGTAATCGCGTAGAGCGGCCACAGGATGAGGAGGCTGCTGGTGATGTTTTTGTCGGTCGTGGCGGCTACTTCAGCTGGCGGCTGACCGTTAACGATCGCAGCAACAGTCAGGAAGGCGACGCGGCCGTCGGCATCGGTGGCTTGTAGTGAAAGCTGGTACGTACCAGCTTTTTGGTAGGTGTGGCTCGTCCGGAAGCTGGAATTATCGTTACGGGCTATGATCTTGTTTGTCGCATCACCCCACTGGACATTAACTGCATACGGAGCCCGGCCTCCGAGAATATCGATAGGGATTGTCATCTCCCGACCTGGAAAGGCCCCCCTAAACACCGCATCGGTGTTGATGAGCAGTTGTTCGCCGCCGAAGTTGAGGCCTTGTAGCGGGCCAGCCTGAGCACCTAGGGCGTCGTAAAACACGACAACTGAGTTCGAGTCAGGCCCTTGTTGGTTAAGCGCATCATATACTCGAGCAATAAGCGTGTTTTGGCCAATGAGTAAGTCGATTTCGAGGCTAAAGGAGCCTGTCGTCGAGCAGGGAGTTGAGCCTGCGAAGATGTCGTTCTTGTATAATTCAACTAATGTATTTGTCGGACAAGTACCTTTGATGGTCACGGGAGTCGTGCTAAATCGTTGTCCTGAGCTCGGCGACGTAATGACAGCCCCCTGTGCTGGTGGTTTGCCTGCGACCACCCCACTGAGGCCCACGGAGCCAGCTGCGGGTCCCGGGCGAGTCCATGTAAGGTCTGCAGCGGTTGCAGTGAAGTTCAACATAATAAATCCTACGACGAGCAGAACGAGCGCGAGCGGTAGGTAGGTGGTATGTTTGTGTGGGCGAAGCTTACCACTGTGATTGTGGCCCAGTGTCGCAAGGTGTGGCATAGGACTAGTATACCATGAGTATTATGGCTGGCGCCCTGGTGGTTATCGGCGGCGAGTGCGGCCGCGCGTCTTGCCGATCACTCGTTCTCGGTAGCGCTTGAGGAAGACTCTGAGACCAACAACGATGAGTATGATAGCAATGATGATTGCAGCAATAAGCTTGTAGGGGATTACCCAGAATGACAGGGTCTCGGTCATCGATTTTTTCGTACCGTAGTCAAGGGTCAGCTCGGCAGTATAAGGTCCGAAGAGGAAGCGATCACCTAGGCCGGCCTTGTCAAACGGCTGATCGAACTTACGGACAGTATTTGGGAGGACGTTACGTTGCTCGAGGTTGACGTTTACATTTGCCGTCACGTTGCCGAACATATCTTTAATTAATATTCGTCCAGTTGGTTGTTCGTAGACGTTGCCGGTGTTCTTAACTCGTTCGGTGAAGTTGAAAGGGATTCCCTCGAAAAATGAAGTTTTTCGACCGTGTATATCGGACGTATAGAATTCTTCGACGTTCATTGACTCTTTTGCGTCTCCGTTAACTCGTAGCAAGACAATCGTGCCAAGACTTGCAGATAACGAAACGCCACTTTCCTCGATATTTGGTGCGGTTGCGGTGAAGCGAATAACACCATAATAGCCACCAGGCGCAGCGTTGCTAGGGATTTTTATCGATACTGGGAGGGATTGGAGCTGTTTGGGCTGGAGCGTAAACGGTGCCAGAGGACTTACCCATTTTATTATCGAGTAAGGGCTTGGTTCGGCTTGTTCGAGCAGGACTTTTGGTGAGCCATCTTCGCCATTAGCGGTGAAATCATTTACTTGGCTCGTGACGCGTAACGGAGAGGTCGAAACATCGCGAATCATTATCTTCGTTTCGATTGTATCTCCTGGGTTGCCTTTGATGTTCAGGACTGGAGGAGCAATTTCGAGTGCTTGGCCAACTGCGTTGGTGGGCTGTTCAGTTGTTGGGGTAACTGCATTGGCAGAAGATGAAGCGACAATCGTCACTATGGCGAGAGATACTAGGGTCGTGGCGGGTGCATAAATTCTTTTCATAATCTAGAAGGTAGGTGTACAGATATAGGTTAGTGTCGTGGTGTACGTACCTGAGAGCTGATTACCGGCGACATTTACGATATAGGATGCAGTATAAATTTGCGCGTTTGTTGGCCCTGCACCACCATTGTTACTTTGTGCGACAGTATCGCCCGAGACAAACTTGAAGGTATCGACAGTGTTATAGCCAGCTACAGGTTGACCGCGTAGGTTGGTGGCGTCGGGGCTTGGTGCAACGTTGGCCCCGATAGGCGTTGTTGAGGTTGCAACCGTATTTGCGACGAGGTTCATGCCAAATTCGCTTGTGCCACGAGTGATTGTGGCAGCGGCGGCCATGCCCGGGATGGTATTGCTTCCGGAGGTCATAGTCGTACCGTTAACGGTGATTGCGTAGCCTGTGGTTGCATTTGTCGATGCTGCCATTTTAGATTCTGCAGTTGCAGTATCAGAGGGTGAAAATAACTGGTTGAAGTTGATGACGCTGTTGGTCGCAGTTGAGCAGTCGGGGATACCGCCTGGCGCCGAGATAGCTACGCCTGTACAAAAGATCAAGCTTTCTGGCATCACACCTTCGAGTTGGATAGGGTTTGCAGTGCTTGCAGCGACTGAGCCTGTATCAAGCGGTGAGCCAGTTGCATTTGTTGCTGTGTAGGTCGAGATGCGGACGAAGAACGTATAGTTTGTCTGACTTGGGTTGACAACACTATTAAGTTGATAGGTTACCGGTACACTTGTACCGACAGCAGCGGCAGTTCTCGTCAGGTAGGGCGCGCCATTGGTAGCGTTATTGACTGAAAATCCCGTGACGCCAGTCTCTCCACCAAGTGTTGCTCCGGTTGTGGTGAGCCCAGTTGGTGTGACGCAAGCAGTGACTTGGGCGACAGTACAGTACTCAAACTTGATCGAGCCAACAGTGTTTCCGCCAGGTAAGGTAAAAGTGAAGAGGTGGTTTACTGTACCGCTTGGCTTCGAGCCACCGTCAGTTGCACCTGCGACAAGTCGTAGTGAACGACTAGTAATCTGGGCAGCATAAGCGTCTGGTGCCTGATAGACCGATGTTATAGCTGCAAAAACAAGCAATGTAGCTAATAGGTAAGCTTTTCCCCTCACACTTCTCATATACTGAAGTGTAGCATAAGCACCAACCCCTGACAACAACTTTGATGCTTATGCTGGTTCGAATTGTTAAACTGTGGATATCTAGTATGTAGGCGTACAGATGTAAGTGAGGGTCGTCGCGTACGTTCCGGCAGGTTGGCTACCTGGTACGTTTGCGATATAGCTGACGGTGAAGATCTGTGCGTCTGTTCCGCCGGCCCCGCCGTTGGCGCTGTCAGCGACAATATCTCCAGAGGTGAACTTAAAGGTATCGACAGTATCATAGCCGGTGACTGGCTGGCCGCGATAGTTTGTCGCATTTGCTACCGGTGCCGGTTCGATACCGACAGCGACCGTTGATGTCGCAACCGTATTTGCCTTTAGGTTAAGTCCGAACTGAGCTGTACCGCGTGCGATAACCCCTGCAGTGCCCATCCCGGCGATAGTATTACCACCCGAGGTCAGCGTAGGACCGTTGACGCTGATGGTGTATCCGGATCCAGCATTTGTAGAGGCGGCCATCTGTGAGGTCGATGTGGCGGTATCGGTTGGCGAGAAGAGCTGGTTGAACTCAATCGTTCCTGCGGTTGCAGTGGAGCAATCAGGTAGAAGAAATCCGTTGACACCGACTGTCGCACCTGTACAGAAGACGAGAGATTCTGGCATCACCCCCGAGAGGAGTATAGGGTCGGCGGTGCTTGCTGCAACCGTGCCGTTATCGATTGGGGTGCCAGTTGCATCAAAAGCTGCATAGGTAGATATTCGGACGAAGAATGTTGAGTTGGCGGTCGTAGGGTTGACGACACCAGCGATGAGGTCCGTGACGGCAGTGTTGGCGCCACCAGGTGTGAAAGTACCGCCTGGTGAGCGTGTGAGGTGGAAGACGTTTGCGGAAGAGTGGACCATAGTGAGACCTGTGACTCCGCTGGCAGAGTTGAGTGTAGCACTGCTAGTGTCAAGGCCAGTCGGAGGGGTACAGGTCGAGGCACCGACGTCAGCTGCAGTCGTACAGTACTGAAACTGTATCGAACCTATAGCGGACACAGAAGGGATCGTATACGTAAACAAATGATTCACCGTACCGCCTGGTTTGGAGCCGCCATCACCACCCGCACCTGCCTGAAGCGTAAGGCTACGGGAAGTAATCTGCGCTGCATTAGAAACATTGCTAAATAGTGCTACTTGAGCTGTGAGGACTGCGAAAAGTGTCACGACACTCATCGCTCGAAAAAAGGTGTTTTTTGATAGTTTGTTCATGGTGGTGGTTTTTGTCTATGTTTATTAGGTTTCTATAGCGATATTACCACTAGCGGTAATGTGATGTCAACTATTTTTGGTGATGAATATTATGGAGTTATCCACAAAGGCTAAAATGTTCCAAGCACGACGAGCGTTTGGTCAGATTTGTACTGCCCGCCAGGAGTGAGGCCTTCGACATTTACAAGATAGGTAATAGTATAATTCGTTACGCCAGAACTTTTGGGCGACTGAGCGATAGTATCACCTGATACATAATAGTACTGGTTTGGCGTACTATAGTTGCTCGCGACAGCACCAAATCCAAATTGCCCATTATCGGGGTTCGCGCCGATTGAGCTTGGTGATGTATTGGCAACAAGATTGATCCCGAACTGCTCAGTGCCAGGCTGAGAGCTGTCGAGCATGCTCATCGGTGCGATTGAGTGAGCTCCGTTGGTCGGTGCATTTCCGATGATTTGAACGGTGTAGCCCCAGCTTGTGTAGTTCATGACCGAAAACGTCGCCGACGCGACAGACGCACTGCTCGGTGTAAAGATACCAAAATTTGTTGCTGATGCCGTCACGCTAAATCCAAGGACGGGAGAGGGGTCTGTTTTCGAACCGGCTTGAATTTGAAAGTTAGTCGAGGAAGACTCGCCTACACCAAGATCGCCAGTTGCTTCGGAGATGCCAAAGTTAGCGGAGCCTGAATTTATGAGACCGCTCGTACCGATACTTGTTTCGTCGAACTTGAAGTTTGTCGACTGCAGTGCGGATGTATCGATCGTCTGCATGGTTAGGAAACCGACAGTATATACTGCAAGGATAATAACTCGTCCCATCCACCAGTGACGTTTCATATGCCCTATTGTGGGTAATGCTCTCGCTTTTTTCAAGTGCAACCTGCTTGTGCTTGTCATTTAAAAGGGGTATAGTTTGATTAAGAGTACTATCAAAAATCAATATGAGCGATGAACAGAAAGATAATTTAACTAATACCCCAAAGCCCGAGGCTTTGTCTGTTCAAGCGAGTAATCCATCTGAACAGTCGTCGACTGGCGGGGCAGATCCGGCTCCAGGTAATAGCGAGCTACTCCGTAGTGCGCTCAAACCGAAAAACCGCGCGACATATCGCCCGAGTCACAAGGCGACGTTTGTGGGACTGTCTGTCGTTGCAATCATCTTGATTATTAATGCCGTCATCGTCGCATTTGTGATGAGGGCCAATTCTAGTGCTGAAGACGAAGCTACTAAGCAGGGCGTCACCTTGAGCGCCGAGACGCTCAATAAGCTTGGAGTTGACCGCAATCCTATCGGTGACGCCAAGACGGAGCTCACGATTGGACCAAGCACGAAGTTCAATAATAATGTCGTTATGGCGGGAAATGTCAATGTCGCCGGCCAGCTAACACTAAATAGCAAGTTTACCGCGACCGATGCAAGTATTAGTAAGTTTGAGGCAGGTAATACATCTCTGGGGCAACTAAACGTCAATGGTGACGGCACGATTACAAGTCTTAATCTGCGCCGGGATCTCATCGTTGCTGGTAACTCCCGATTGCAGGGTCCAGTTACAATGACGGGCATATTGACAGTCAACAATAGCGTGAATATAGCCGGTAGCTTGTCTGTTGGCGGCGCACTATCCGTTCGAGATTTTCAGGTTAACACCTTGACTGTTGGCAGTCATATTATCACTCGCGGCAATGCGCCGGGTGTTGGTGCGGGCGGCGGCATCGGCTCAAATGGCACCGTATCGATAAGTGGTAACGATGCGTCTGGGACTGTAGCGGTAAACACCGGTGTTGGTGCGGCAGGCGGGCTGCTGGCGACGGTCACATTTCAGACAAAATATGGCAGCACACCTCACGTTGTGGTGACAGCTGTGGGTCGGGGTGTCGACGGGCTCTACATCAACCGCACTTCAGCAGGATTTTCTATCTACTCATCGGGCGCACTTGCGCCAGGTGGCTACGCGTTTGACTATATCATTATGCAATAGGTGGCTGCTTCTACATATTTACAAATAGTAATACTTGATTGTCTCGGACGGTTATAATACCGTTGCTGACGTCAAACTTGAGCTCTTCAGTGTCGGTGGCGATAACCATTGTGCCAGCCGTGAGCATAGAGAAAAAGTCTGCATGACCAGGCAACACGTCAAATGTTCCGACCTTGTTGTGGCCAGTCACGGCATAGGCCTCACCCTCGTAGTAGACGTGAAACGGTGCGCGGGCTATGACTGTGAGGGTTTGTTCGGTTTCGGCCATTATTTTTCACCGTTTGGCTTGTCTTTTGTCTCTACGGGAGCTTTTTCGTCAGGGGTTGCTTCAACGACCGGTACCTCTTCCTTTTTTTCTTCCGGCTTATTCTGGATGATGGCCTCGATACCTGCGAGCGTTTGCTCGAGGGTGAAGTATTCACCGGGTTTACCAGAGAATTTTTCGGCGACGGCGAAGTCTTGAGAGAAAAACTGAATTAATTTCTTGGCATTTTGATAGTCTGCGCGGTCGCCTGGCGAGAGCTCATTTTCGCCAACGATGGCGATGATGTTTTTGAGGCTGTCATACTTTTGCATGATAGCCTGGACACGCTCAGCTAGCCGATAGTGGCGCTCACCGACGATACTAGGTGTGAGGAGGGAAGACGTCGTCTTGAGCAAGTTGACGGCAGGGCGGATGCCTTGCTCGGCGATCGAACGGTCGAGCACGAGCACAGAGTCGAGCTGCTGAGAGATGGCTTGCACAGCAGGGTCAGACAGGTCGTCGGCAGGGACATAGATCGCCTGGACACTTGTGATTGTGCCATGTTCAGTACTGGCGAGGCGATCCTGCAGCCGGCGCAAGTCGGAGAATACCATCGGTGAATAACCGCCCTCGGAGGGGATAAGCCCAAGATTTGTCGAAAGCTCAGTCATGGCCTGGACGTGACGATAGATATTGTCGACGAAGAAGAGGATATCTCGGCCCTCCTCGTCACGGAAATATTCTGCGGCGGTTGCAGCAGCCGGACCGACCATACTGCGTATCGCTGGAGTCGCGTCCATTTGCCCAAAGAACATTACCGTGTTTTTCAGGACGTCGGTATCTTTGAGAGTCTCGTAGAGCTCATTACCTTCACGGATACGCTCACCGACACCGCAGTAAATTGACAGAGATTTGTTGCTTCCGCCTTGGGTGACGTTGTGGATCATCTCCATAGTGAGGACGGTCTTGCCGACACCCGCACCACCGATGACACCGATTTTGCGGCCTTTGACAAATGGCGTCAGAAAGTCGATAACCTTGAGGCCCGTTTCGAGCAACTCGAGTTTTTCGCTTGATCGATAGCTTTTGGTTCCGGTCGGCTCAGATATGACGCGGAGATTTTCTGTAATCGGCTCCATCTTGTCGAGTGGCTCGCCGAGAGCGTTGAACACGCGTCCCATGGTTGCGGGCCCGACAGGCACGCTAACTTTTCGTCTGGTGCGGGAAATCTTCTGGCCACAACGGACGATTGGATTATTGTTCAGGTTGAGGCAGACCGCACGGTCGCCGCGAAAGAAGTTTACCTCTAGGAAGACTTCCGGGTGGTCTTCGACGGCGAGTAGCTCCTTGATGTCAGGCTTGGCGCCGAGGATTCGAACCTCAACGGTGAGGCCTCGGAGCGTCGTGATGATGCCGACGTATTCTTGTAGGATATCTGGCTGAGTCGGTTTCATTATCGGTTTCCTCCGGCGAGCGCTTCACGTTTTTTCTTTTTGATACTGACGAGCACTTCACGAAGCCGTCGGTCAGATTCGGAACGTTTAGCACGGTGAAACTCAAGCGTATACTCGCCGAGTAAATCGGTCGCGCGGTCTTCGGCGACGGTCATGGCGTTGAACCTAGATGCAGCTTGCGCCAAGCCTGACTGGAGAATAGTCTGCGACAAAGCGAGGCTCATCATGGTGATTTCCATCTCATCAGCGATTTGTTCCAGTGACGGTTCAAATATTGTGTCTTCGTCACTGATTATATCTTCACCGTCGGCTGTTTCGCTCATAGATTTCATGTGGCTGACGAGGTCGATTGAGCGTACTTCTTGTTGTCCGAGCGATAGGTACTCTTCATAGAACACGACAATCTTTGAATATGGTAGAACTGCCTCTATCACGGGATTGACGTTTATGTAGCTATCACTTTCTGGCACTTGAAAAAACCTGATGTATGGGATGCCACGCTGCGACAGCTGTCCCGCGCCGTGGCTACCGAGCACGATGATATCAGTCGTTTTTGGATCATAGGTTGCCTGCATAGTTTCGATCACGCGCATATCGAGGTCGCCCGAAAGGCCAGCTTCGGCAGAGATCAGGATCATCACCGTGCGTCCGTTGCCATCTTGCTCACGGTTGGTGATCTGCTTTCTCGGGTCGATACGAATCGATGTATAGCGCTGCCAAAGTAGCTCAAAAAACTCTTGCGAGAGTTGTGCCTTGCTTTTGACTTTTGCGACCTGGGTACTAGCCAGGCTCTCGAAGACGTTTGTAAGGTCCTTGAGTGTGCCGATACCGCCCATCTCTTTTTCGATGATATTGGCCCTACGCATGAGACTTCTCCTCGGTTTTGTCTTTGTCTACCGGCTCGGGTCCACCGGCTGGCTTTGTCTCGGCCAAGACGTGGGCAGAAAACTTTTCATATAGATCAGCTTCAGTTTTGTCGTAATCTTCGTCGGAAGTCACGTTGGCGCCTTGTTCTTTGACGGCCGTCTTCAGCATCGCGACATCGATAGCGCGGTCATCTTCACTTTTCATGATTGTCTCGAGCATCAGCTGCTGCTCAGGAAGTGAAAAGAGCTGCTCTGGCGGTTGTTGAAGCGCAGTGTACAGGTGTTTTCCCCTGGTCAGGTCGAGACGCGTTTCTTTTGATAGCTGGCTTGAGAAGTGAGAGAACTCTTCGGCTTGGTGGTACTTTGCCAATGATTTGAAGAGCGCAGTTGAGAGCTGTTTTTGGCGTTTTGTTTGAGCCTGGCCACCGACTCGCGAGACAGAGAGTCCGGCATTGACGGCAGGGCGTACGCCTCGGCGGAAATAGCCGAGATCAAAGATAATCTGCCCGTCAGTGATGGACATAATGTTGGTCGATAGGTAAGCGGTGATGTCATCGTTTGGCGTCAGCACGACAGGTAGACTGGTCAGCGTTTTATCGTTGCTGAGAAGTTTACCGGCGCGCTCCAGGAGGCTCGAGTGAGTGTAAAAGATGTCGCCAGGATACGAGTCGCGACCCGGATCTGTTTCCTGAAGCAGTGATAGCTGTCGGTAGGCCTCTGCATGGCTCGAGAGGTCGTCGTAGATGATGATGACGTCCTGGCCTTCGTACCAGAGCTTTTCAGCCATGGCGCAGGCTGCGTATGGCGCGAGGTAGCTCTGGGTGAGCGAGTCGAAGATATTGGCGAGGACGATGATGGTATGCTCCATGGCGCCAGATTCTTCCAGCTCGCGGGTGAGCTTCTCGACGTCGACTTTGCGTTTGCCGATGAGCACATAGACGACGATGCGATCGGTACCTTGTTGGTTGGCACTGAGCTGTGAGAGGAACGTCGATTTACCAGATTTTGAGTCGCCAAGGACTGCGATACGCTGGCCGAGGACGATAGGGAAGAAACTATCGACGGCTGTGACACCACTCGCCAGCTGTGTGTCGAGCATTTTGCGGTCCATGATACCCGGCGCTGGTGTGAAGATGCCCGAGGAGGCGGTGGCGGTAATGGCACCTTTATCGTCAACGGGCATACCCATAGGGTTGACGATACGGCCTATCATCTCTTTGCCGACGGGTACGCGGAGCTCGTCAAACTCAACGACGACGAGACAGCCGAGTGCGACATTTTCTGAGTCGATGTTGTAGAGTATAACTCGGTCGCCGTAGGCTTCCCGCACCATACCGCGTTGTCCATCTTCGAATAATACTTGCGCACCGATACGGACGCCTTCGAGGCCTTTTACCTCCACGATAAATCGATTAATCGATACGATTTCACCGGTTAGGCTGCCGGCCTCGACAAGCTTTTGGAAAACGGCGTTATCAAACACGGCTCATGATCTCCGGAATTTTATGGCGCTCGTTCATGATGACGCGACGAAATGACCAATCATAGACATGGCTACCAAATCGAACGACCATGCCACCGAGAATCGTCGCGTTGAAGCGAAAGCTAATCAATACATCAGGTGAGATGTTTGCGCGCGCCCAGCCTACAAGTGATTTTTTCAGCTCAATGGTGGCTGGGGCTGCTAAGGTTATCGTCATTGTTCGGGCCTGGGACTTGATAGACTCTAATGTGCGCACCAGCTCATCTAGCCTGGCTGTGGTCAGTTGCTCTTCGTTTGCCCAGGCACGGATGACATCTCCTGCGACAACGGAGAGTTCGGGCTGGGCGGCTTGGTATTTAGTACCAGCTTTTTGCGCGACAACAAATTGGTTGAACCATTTAGCGTAGCTGCTGATCTCAAGCGACAATGTCATCAGATCTTCGCTCGAAGAAATGGTTTCTGGTAGCGTGAAGCTCATTCTGAGATTCCTTTTTTGAGCTCGTCTTTGTGGGCATCAAGCGTCGCGACGAGGTATGCTGTTTGGGCGCCGAGGTCGACGTTATGGCCGAGTGTTTCAGTCAGAAATGCCGCGACTGTATCTGCAAGTTTGGTGTCAATCTCGCGGATGTATGCCTCGCGCTTGACGGCCATATCTTGTTCAAGCTTGGCGTCGAGCTCAGCCTGTTTGGAAGCGTGTTGTTTTTGTCGTTCAAGCAATTCGCTGTCGAGAATTGCTTGATGCTCGGCAAGTTTTGTTTCGCGCTCTTTGACGATGGCTTCGAGCTCAGCTTGGTGTTTGGCAAGCGCGGCCTCGACATCTGCCTGGCGCTTGGCGTATTCGGCTTTACGTTGTTTGAATTCTTGCTCGAGTTCATTTTGCCTTGCCGCGAGAGAGGCTTCGAGTTGGGCTTCGTGCTCTGCTAGCTTTTTGTCGATCTCCGCCTGACGATCTGCGAGCTTTGAGCGAAGTGTCGTCTGATGTTCGATGATTTCTGACTGGGCATCGGTGATGCTTTGCTTGGTCCCTTCTCGGAGTTCATCGAGACCTGCTTTGTACCGCTGCATCTCGTCAGTCATGATCGACCCTCCGAGTCTATCAAGCTGAGTGTTGAGTTTCTCTGTCGTAGCAGATAGTGAGCGCTCTAGCTCTTCGGCCGTCTTTTCGAGAACCGTATGGTATTCCTCCTCCGCTTCGTCAAGTATCCGTTGACGAGTGTCGTGTGGCAGTACTGGTAGGTAGGTTTTTTTCGGTTCTTTTGTGCGCTCAGGTTTATAGTGAGCCCGGGCGCTCGCGATAGCAAGGGCCACTACCGCTCCGATGACAAGGGCGTTGATAACGAGGAAGACGGTAAGAAATAAATTATCCATGGCTATAGCTTCGTCAAGATTATGTAGATCGCGATCAGGGAGACACTCATGATGATTATGACGAGGGCGGAGAGCTGGATGACGTCGCGATAGACGGCAGATTGGGCCATCGGATTGCGCCCGATCGAAATAATACTACTGCGAATCATCGAGTAAATGATGCTTACGACAGCGACGAGCATAATCACAAATATCGCTGCGCTTACGAGAATCGGTAGCGTCGAAACTTTTCTGCCAGCGACTGCATTTGCGATGTTTTGAAGTGCGGGTGGAATGACGGTTTTTTCAGGTGACTTTGTGTAGTACGACACACTGATAACTATCGGAACTTGGCCGAGGCGAAACGATTCCTTGTTGCCGGATTCATTTGTGTACTCGTGAGGTTTTGAGTCGTAGGCGGGACTGCTCTGAGAGATACCTATGACCTTCGCATTGCTAGTCGCCTTCATACCGACACCCTTGATAGGTGATGCGGTGATCTGGTCACCAAGCTCGATATCACCATTGATATCCGAGACGATGAGATTGGCAACTCCACTGGTCGCTACTTGTGCCTGCGTAGAGCCATCAGAGACCGACAGTAGCGAACTATCTTCGTTGACGACGACACCGATAATGCTGTTGCTGGTTGCGGTAGTAGATGGCTCGACAGTATCGTTTGAGTTCTTTTTTAGGCTGACGAGTGCTCCCAGGCTAACCGGTTCTGTCGAGGCATAGCCTTGAGATAGGGCAGTGAGGGCAGAAGTTGATTGGGTCGCCACAAATGAAAGCGCTACGAGCGCTATGAGAGTGTATAGAAAATGCCCACCAGGGAATTTGTGTTTCGTCACGCGGTAATCCCTTCTCTTGTCGATTAGTATACCAAAAAAGCATAAGAACTACTACTGTTTTTGGTGCTATTATAAAGGTGAAGTAGCATGGAGTGTATGGCTATATGATTGATCCAAAAACGAGTCACGGATTTACGATTTTAGAGTTTGTCGTTATGGTCGTTGCCATAATGATATTGTTGGCGGTTGCATTCTTGATGCAGCTGCAAAATAAGTAACACAGAAAGGTAGTTTTTAATGAAAGCAGTTCACTTAGCTAATGGCACAAGCATCCCCGAGATTGGGCTTGGTCTCTGGAAGATAACCAATCAAGCGCAGTTTGATGTAGCTTTTGAGGCGGCTGTCGCTGCCGGGTATCGGCATTTTGACAGTGCACAAATCTATGGCAATGAAGATATGCTAGGGGCGGCGATAGCAAAATCAGGCTTACCTCGTTCAGAATTTTTTATCACAACAAAGATCCACGTGCTTAATTTTGGGGCGAAACGTGCGCTGAAAAGCTTTGAAAAATCGCTCGAAAAACTCCAGACCGATTACCTCGACTTACTACTACTTCATTTCCCTGTGACTGGCCTTCGCAAAAGTACCTGGAAGGCCCTTGAGCAACTCCACGGTGAGGGCAAAGTCAGAAATATCGGCGTCAGTAATTATACAGTCAAGCATCTCGAAGGAATGAAGAAGTACGCGACCATGACGCCAAAAGTAAACCAAGTTGAACTTCACGTTTTTTTGCAGCAGCCTGAGCTAGTCGAATACTGCAAACGTGAAGGGATTGTTGTCGAAGCGTACTCGCCTTTGGCCCACGCAAAAGCGATGGATTCGGATGTGATTGCTCGCATCGGCGAAAAGCACGGTAAGTCGTATGCGCAAGTCATGCTTCGCTGGTGCCTGCAAAACGAGTTTGTGATCTTGCCAAAATCAGTAACCCCAAGTCGCATACGTGAAAATATAGCAGTCTACGATTTTGCCCTCGATGACGATGACATGAAGCAGCTAGCAACGCTCGATAAAAATCTGAGAACCTGTTGGGACCCAACGCTCGTTCCGTAACTAAAACGGCCAGAGTTTCGACGCAAGTTGCTTGAAGGACACTTCAGACAGCCCGACCATAACCATGAGGGCGAAGATTGATTTTGAAGCTGCAAGAATCGGCTGTTCGTAGTATATAAATGGTAAAATCGCTAAAATTTCGATAAATGCCGCCATTCGTAGCACGGATGCTGAACCGTGTAACTTTTTACGTGTAAACAGCCATACCCCGACAACTAGAACAGTAAGATGAAAGATAGATGCTGTCGCGTAGATCCAATCTATCGCATTGAGACCACTGTCTGCCCTGCGGACAGCGACGAGGGCAATAACCGTTGAGATCATCTGAGCTCCAGCCCATGTGATTAGGAGCATCCCCTCCCATCGCTTTGAAGGCCACTGAGCAGGAAGAAAGAACAATTCGCTAGTATTGCGCACTACCGCGACTCTTGCGATGAGCCATATCAGGAGGACCGATACGTACATCAAAAAGAACGATCCGTCATAGAAGTAGTTATTGTCAGTTGTGACGAACTTGCCTACTTCGTCGATGAAAAAGCCAAACCCGACACCGCCCAGTAATGCTATGACTAGTCGATTAGTGTGCGACAAAAGGCTTGCTAGCAAAGTGACGGTTAGGAGCAGCCCGCCCCACAATACGTGGGCGATGTGATAGGCATCTCCACCAATTTGAGGAAATCCCGTCAGCAGTAGGAAGCCGCGAATTATCACGATACTTGCAATGCTCGCGAGTGTAAATGTGTCGATAATATCAAGCTTTGATGGCTGGCTTCGTACTTTGTCCATATCGGCATTATCGCGAATAAGCCAGATATCCGCAAGCTGAGGATTTTTATGATCTTGTGAAAATAGTTACAGGCGTTCAGGCTGTGCTCGTTCTATCATACGAGTATCAACAAATCATCAAAAAAGGAGAAACACGATGGATTTAATGAGTATTGTAATCTGGATTGTTGTCGGCGCACTTGCCGGATGGATCGCGTCAATGATTATGAAAACTGATGCCGAGATGGGCGCACTTGCGAATATCGTCGTTGGTATCATCGGTGCATTTATCGGTGGTTGGGTTGTAAGTTTGTTTGGCTCAGCACCTGCAGCAGGCGAGCTCAATATACCAAGCATCCTTACCGCAATTCTCGGTGCAGTAGTGCTGCTCGCAGTCCTAAAGATGTTCCGTCGAGCATAACATTGGCAATCTAGGATTAAAAGAACTATGATTCGCAAAAGAGCCAGAAATCTTCACTTCTGGCTCTTTTGTTGTATAATTAGGAAATTATGAAACGGCTGGGAATATCGTATGACCAACTCTTTCATGCCGTTCCAGGCTACTATCTTGTTGTGCAGCCGCATGCGCCAGAATATACAATCATCGAAATAAGTGATTCACTTGCCGCGCTTCTGGGCGTTAGCCCGGGCACGCTAATAAATCAGAGATTATCGGCGATATTCCAACGGATTGGTCGCCAGTCAAAAAACAATAGTGCCCAGGGGTTGGTCGGCGCAATTCGGCAGGTGATCGCAACAGGCGAACCGTGCCACGTCCTGCTCGAGTCGCATCGCCCTGCCGGAGCAACTGCGGCCGAGTGGCATACCGGCATATTTCCGATCAAACATGCCGGAATTACGGCAGGAATCATTGTATCGATTGATCCCGACAAGCCGTATTCTGCAGAAGACGCGACCGACGACCATGTGCGTCGTCTCGAGCACCTCATCAAAATAAATCAGTCTAAAGACGAATTTATATCGATTGCCTCTCATCAGCTACGTACGCCCGCAACTGGCGTCAAACAGTACCTCGGGATGCTACGCGAAGGAATGTTTGGTGAACTGAGCCCGGCGCAAAAAGAGATACTTGATAGGGCGTACGAAAGTAATGAACGCCAGCTTGTGATCGTACGGGATTTATTGAAGGTTGCACAAGTCGATGGAGGCAAGGTTTCGTTGCATTTCGAAGGCGTCGACATGAATCAGCTTGTCCAGCACGTGACGCAGGACAGTGCAGATGTCTTCAAGAGCCGACGACAGACGTTGAAGTATCACGCAGCTAAGGACCGTATCATCGTTAGCGTCGACGCAGACACTATTCGGATGGTGGTGGAAAACATACTCGACAATGCCAGCAAATATACTGAGGAAGGTAAATGTGTTGAGGTGCGTGTACGGGAAACGAAGAAGTCAGTAAAAATACGTATCGCAGACCAGGGAGTTGGCATATCCACGACCGAGCAGTCCCGGTTATTTGAGAAATTTTCACGCATAGAAAATATTCTCTCGACGAAGGTGGGGGGAACCGGGCTAGGGTTGTATTGGGCCAAGCGGGTAATCGATTTGCATGGCGGATCAATTACGTACGCGCCAAACAAACCGCATGGTAGTATCTTTGAAATCGTACTACCTAAGGAGACCAATCTGTGAAAATAGTTACAGTAAACAGCCCAAGTAGTGATAAAATACCAGAGTATATGAGTACTCAATCGAACAATGCAACAATCCTCGTCGTCGAGGATGACGCTGCTCTCAATGACGCCTACCGAACCATACTTGGAACTGTCGGGCATAACGTTTTGGTTGCTTTTAACGGCCAGGAAGCGCTCGATGTGCTCGCGCAGGAGAGAATCGAACCCGATATCATCCTGCTTGATCTTCGTATGCCGGTGCTCGATGGTGTTGGATTTTTGAAAGAGTATCATCCTGAAAAACACCCAGATACGACCGTTGTTGTCTTTAGTAATTATGATGCCCACAAAGACATCGATGCAGCATACGAACTTGGCGTCGACCGCTATGTGCTTAAAGCACGCGCTGCACCTAAAGACTTGATACACCTCGTCGACGGCATCATGAACGAAAAATCAGACGATTAGTCTTACTTGAGTTCTAGGTTTCTGAAACTGTCTTCGCCAAGATAGTTTTCAAGCTTTCTTTTGTTGACAGTGTATGTAGACGAAGAATACTCGACGACACCAGCATCTTTTAGTGACTTAAGATTTTTTGCGGTGCTCTCGCGTGTTTGCCCGATGAGGTTTGCTAGCATGCTCTGGGTTATCTTGAGATTTATCTCGTAGACACCCGGAGTGCGCTCGATACCGTAGCGAAACAACAGGAAGTACAGCGTGTAGCAGATTTTTTCCGTTGCACGCGACTGAGAGAGCCCAGTGATACGAAGTAGCAGGCCGGCCTGGCTCTTTGTGACGTGGTGCAAGTATTCCCGCATCATTTCTGGATTGTTTTCGATCGCTTCGGTGAAGTCTGCTTTGCGAATTTTTATCGCCCTGACGTCGTTCACCGCGTCGTAGTTAAACAAAGCTGTGCTGGACTGGTTATTGAGCCAGGCCACAGGAATGATAGCTCCTTTTGTAAAAAGGTGCACGATTACTTCTTCACCGTCGGGGTTGATGGTATAGGCCTTTACGACGCCATCGAGCAAGATAACAGCATACCGAGGTACTTCGCCCTGGAAGAATACATTAGACCCCTTGCGGTAGAGGCTCGGAGTACCGATGCTTCGTAGGTGGGATAATAGCTGCTTCATATCGAGTAGTATACCGTGGCCTGTGAAATTAGTCACACCAAAACACGGATTTTTGCTCGTAGGACATGAAATTAACTCTGAGAGATGGCGCTATATGCAATTTGTCTTTTCTGTAAAAAATGTCACTGCATACTGCACACCCCCTACGATACGCTTGGTGCATACCAAATTGAAGTGAAAGTGTCAGCATGAAGAGAATCCTCACGATCGCCACAGCTTTAGTCCTCTCTGTGATGTCGATTGCCTCCTTGGCGTCGAGCGACATCGGATTTACGCTCATGATGAGTGATAGTCCCGAGCATAATATTGCGAGGATGGCACTCATAGGAACCCTATCGTCACTAACCGTGATACGCCAACCACGCTCACGAATATGCCGCATTGGGCTCGCTAGCATTGCGACAGGGATTGTGGCCTACACGCTAGCTCAGACTGCAAACTTTGGGCTGCAACTCTTCGACACGCTCGCGTACGCCCTAGTAGCAGTCATCTTGATGACTGAATCACTGGAAAATGAGCAGGCTATAGTGCTCTCAAGTCGAAGTCGTCGAATTGTGTCGTAGCATACTTACCAGCCACGATATGATGCATCGTCACGGTTTAACGCTGCGCGTTTCTCGAGAATGCTAGAGATAACTGCTGTAGCGATGAAGACAATGCCGATTGATCCTATCATCCACTCTGGAAGCTCAACATGGTACAGCTTAACGAACATCACGCTGCCGAGTGCCAGAATCGCCCAGTGTGCACCATGCTCGAGATAGCGGTACTTGGCAAGTGTGCCGGTTCTGAGGAGATATATTGTCAGCGATCGTACCCATACCGCGCCTGCGGCAAGCCCTGTGATTATCAGAACGATATTATCTGTGATTGCAAACGCACCGATGACGCCATCAAATGAAAATGACGCATCAAGAACCTCTAGATATAGAAAAGCCGCAAAAGCCGCCATTCCAACGCGGTGTTTCACTCTGTTCTGCTGGTCTTCGTATGCTTCCGAAAAAAGCTCTAGGCCCATGTGTAGCATCACGCCGAGGATACTCGCGACGAGTACAGTTACCCGGTAGGCATCATCAACCGTTGCGTATAGCAGCATCGCAACTGATAGCATGACAAGCGCCTTGAGGTTTTGAAATTTACCGGCACGCGCGAGCCGTCGCTCGATAGCCCCTAGCCAGTGGATGTCTTTGTGTCGGTCCATGAAATAGCTAATACCTATCATGATCAAAAATGCGCCACCGAACGCATCGATCATAGGTGCGGATTCTTTGAGGGTTTTACCATAAGCGGCTGGGTCGTTGAGGGCGAGGTCAAGGACTGTCTGAAAGTCGAGTCCTGCTGCGACCATGACAACAACAATCGGGAGCAAGAAACGCACGACAAATACTGCGATAAATATACCAACTGTCAAAAATAATAATTGCCAAAATCGTGACATCGTGGCAAGCACCTTGCTGTTAATCACGGCGTTGTCAAAGCTAAATGTCACTTCGAGCACCACGAGAATTGCGAATAGCCACATGCCGACGCTGCCAAGCCGAGAAAATACAAATACGCCGAGGAGTATTGTGACGATGGAAGAG
>Ga0073899_10001250_pt1 | contig 23337 bp, 19 predicted proteins | sample KloWWTmetaKNB5Ph_FD_88975 | JGI IMG/M metagenome (GOLD analysis project Ga0073899, IMG submission 88975) | Active sludge microbial communities from Klosterneuburg, Austria, studying microevolution and ecology of nitrifiers - Klosterneuburg... | ecosystem: Engineered > WWTP > Aerobic digester >... | reverse complement strand
TCGGGTTGGCGATTTCGATATAAATGGTGATCGTCCGGCTGCCGCTGGCTGCCTGCGGGCCAATGCGCGCGACGCGTCCTTCGAAGCGCTGCTCGGAAAAGCCCTCGATCTTTGTTGAGAACACCTGTCCGGGACTGACGCGGGCGACTTCGTTGGCGGGTATCAGAGCCTCGAGCTCAAGGCGCGAAAGATCGACGATGCTGAACAGATTGCCATCGACGGATGTCTTGTCACCGCGCTGTATGGAACGTTCAGCGATCCAGCCAGAAATCGGTGCGCGTACGACGGTGTCATTGAGTGATTTTTCTGCCAGTGTCAGTTGTGCTTCCAGCGACTGCACCTGCGCAGCAGCGACCGCTGCGGCGGATTTGGCGTTGTCATAGGCTTGCGACGAGATGAATTTCTTTTGCAGGAGTTCCTCGTTTTTACTGCGTGTCGATTCGGCGAAAGTCGCCTGAGCGCGTCCGGCTTCCAGACTGGCTCGCCGATCCTTGACGTGTGCGACATATTCGCTATCGTCGATGCGTGCCAGCACCTGTTCAGCCTGAACATGTTCGCCTTCACGGGCATTAACGGCGACAATTTCTCCGGCGACCTTGGCGCGTATCACGCTTTGCTGGATGGCGCGCAGCGTGCCGTTGGCGCTCAGCATCTGGCCGATATCGCCGCTGCGTACCGCGACAATGTCAGATGGCGCCAGCTCGATGAGGCTTTCAGTGGTCTTGCCGGATGCTGATTTTGTGGTTTTATGGGGCTGACAGCCGCAGACCACAAGGCAAGTGATGCCGACGGCAATCCAGCTGTAGCCAGATTCCCGGATTAAAAAAGGCATCATGGTTTTTGTGGTTTGTTATTTTTAAAGCCCACCAGGTGGTGGGCTTTTGGATACTGCTGGTATTGCCGGTGTTACTGTAGCTACGAACCTGTTACTACGCACATTGGAGCAATGGAACAATGCTCAGGCAGCCTGGGCGGGAATTGTCTTGCTCTGGTTGATGATGCGGTTGCGTGCATCGACATAAACCAGCTCTGGTTCGAACTTGGCCAGTTCGAGCTCGCTGAAGCTGGCATAGGTGGCGATGATCAGCAGATCTCCGGCGGAGGCTCTACGTGCGGCTGCGCCATTCACGGAAATAATACCGCTGCCGCGCTCGGCGCAGATGGCGTAGGTGGTGAAGCGCTCGCCGTTGGTCACATTGTAGATATCGATCTGCTGGAATTCCTTGATATCGGCTGCATCCAGCAGGTTCTGGTCGATGGCGCACGAACCTTCGTAGTGCAGTTCGGCATGCGTCACGGTGACGCGGTGCAGCTTGGATTTCAGCATGGTGCGTTGCATAACGATTCCTCTCTCATGCAAAGGTCGGTATCTAATCAGGGGTAACTGGGATATAGGTCTATATCTTTCGATATATTACCAGCGAAGACCCCAACGGTCCTGCTTCTGGCCACCACCGGCATGAGCGCATCGCAGTGGCCTACACTTCCAGGTTGTCGATCAGGCGCGTGCTCCCAAGGAGTGCGGCACCCAGAATGACCAGCCCGGAATCGTGAGCAGGGGGTAATTGTAGCCCAAGTTTTTCGCGGACGGCAATATAGTCCGGAATCCAGCCTCTACTGCGCAGTTCGGTCATGGCCTCCTGCTCCAGTCGGGCAAAGTCCCGTTCGCCGCGCCGGATGGCGTTGCGCATGCCATCCAGCAACCGGTGCAGGTTGGGCGCTTCGGCTCTTTCCTGCGCGGAAAGGTAGCCATTGCGTGAGGAGAGCGCCAGACCGTCGACAGCGCGCACCGTCTCACCGGCGACGATCTCGATGGGCAGGGCAAGTTCTTGCGTCATGTTGCGCAAGACCATCAGTTGCTGGAAGTCCTTGCTGCCAAACAGCGCCACTTGCGGCTGGGCGATGTTGAACAGCTTCAGCACCACCGTGGCGACACCGCGAAAATGGCCGGGGCGGAACGCACCATCCAGAACGCTGGCATGTTCTTGCGGCGGTTCAAGGTAATAACGTTGCGGTGCCGGATACATCTCTTCCTCGGCAGGGAAGAATAAATGATCGACACCTGCTGCGACGAGTTTTTCGCAATCTGCCGCAAAGGTACGTGGATATTTTTCAAAATCCTCACCGGGACGAAATTGCAGCCGGTTAACGAAGATTGTCGCGATAACGATATCCCCATGCTGGCGCGCCTGGCGCATCAGCGCGATGTGGCCGTCATGGAGATTACCCATGGTGGGGACGAGTACCCTGCGGCCGGCATTTTTTAGAGCCTCGCGCAGGTCGGCAATCGTTTCATGAACTTTCATGGCTGAAGCAGGCGTCAATAGGGATCAGCAGGGATTAATACGCGTGTTCCGCAGCCGGGAAGCTGCCATCCTTGACGGCGGCGACATAGTTTTTGACAGCTTCGTCGATGCTGGCGGCGCCGTTCATGAAGTTGCGCACGAAGCGCGCCGTCTTGCCCGGATAGATGCCGAGCATGTCGTGCAGCACCAGCACCTGGCCGGAACAGCCGGCGCCGGCGCCAATGCCGATGGTCGGGATATCAAGTCTCTCGGTGAGTTCGCCGCCTAGTCTGGCGGGAATCATTTCGATGAGCAGCATTGACGCGCCGGCCTCCTGCAACGCAAGGGCATCGTCCTTCAGACGCCGCGCTGCTTCTGTTCCCTTGCCCTGCACGCGATAGCCGCCCAGCGCATGCACCGACTGCGGTGTCAGGCCGATGTGCGCCCACACCGGAATGCCGCGTTCGCTGAGAAAGCGCACGGTTTCCGTCATGATCGCGCCACCTTCCAGCTTGACCATCTGCGCGCCGGCGGCCATCAGACGACTGGCATTGCGCAATGCCTGTTCCGGGCTTTCCTGGTAGGAGCCCCAGGGCATGTCGACGGCGACGAAGGCGCGCTGGTTGCCGCGTGCCACACACTCGGTGTGATAGATCATCTGTTCCATGGTGACCGGCAGCGTTGTGGCGTGGCCTTGCAGCACATTGCCGAGCGAATCGCCGACGAGGATCGCATTGACACCACAGCGGTCGAGCAGGGTGGCGAAGCTGGCGTCATAGGCCGTCAGCGTGGCGATCTTTTCGCCGTTGGCGTGTTTTGCGGTGAGTTCGTGCAGCGTCACCGGTTTGTCATTTTTCAGATAGCTCATGGTCTGGCGGTCTAACAGAAATATCAGCGAAATATGAAATATACCGCGCCAAGCATACACAATCCTGCCCACAGATAGTCGAGCTTCAGCGGTTGCCCCATGTAAAGAATCACAAACGGGACAAAAACGGTCAGGGTAATGACTTCCTGCATGATCTTCAGTTGCCCAAGATCAAGCTCCTGATGGCCAATGCGATTGGCCGGCACCTGCAATAGATATTCAAATAGCGCGATACCCCAGGACGCCAGTGCGGCATACCACCAGGGCCGGTCGGCGAGATTCTTCAGATGCGCATACCAGGCGAAAGTCATGAAGATGTTCGAGGCGGCGAGCAGCAGCCCTGTTTGCGCAATAATCGGCAGGCCGAGCCAGTTCTGCATCAGGCAATCAGGCAGTCGGGTTGTCCCGCGCATTCGGCAATTCTGGTAATGCGCTGGTCATGGCAGGCATCGAGCAGTGTGCGTACCGCGCCGTAGCCGGGAATTTCGCAGTCCGGGGCAATTTCCAGCAGCGGTGCAAGGACGAAGGCACGCTGATGCATGCGCGGATGTGGCAAGGTCAGAGCTGCTTCATTGAGCGTTGTCTCGCCATGCAGTAGCAGATCAAGATCAAGGGTTCTTGCCGCATTGCGAATACTGCGCTGGCGGCCGAAGCTCGCTTCGATTTCGAACAGTGCTTCGAGCAATGGCTGCGGCGCCAGCGCGGCTTCCAGCGCGACGACAGCGTTGATGAAGTCTGGCTGATTCTTCAGGCCGACAGGCGCCGTGCGATACAACGAAGAGACCGCCACGAGCCGCGTTTCGGGTAACTCAGCAAGAGCGGCGATCGCTGCGGCGACGGTTGCTTCGGCATCACCGAGATTCGCACCGAGGGCGATATACGCCAGCGTCATGCAGTTGGCTCCTGACCTCCGGGATTGCCATCCTGGGTCTTCGCGCCGCGCCGACGGCTGCCGCGCCGACGTTTTCTGGTCGTACCGCTGTCCGGCAGCAGCATGGCCATGCGCTCATCGATATCGACCTCCTAAAAGCGCGTCCACCAGTCGGCCAGTTCCATATCGACTTCACCGCTTTGCGCGCGCAGCAGCAAAAAGTCGTAGCCAGCACGGAAGCGCGGTTGCTCAAGCAGGCGCAGAGGCATCTTGCCATTGCGCTTGTCGAAGCGCGGCTGCAAGGCCCAGATATCCTTGATGTCGCCGCTGATACGACGTGTGATGGCGAGTTTCTCCGATTGCTGATCGAGCACGCCATCCATCGCCTCAAACAATGCGGGAGTTGGCGTTTCGTTGCGCGCCTTGCGGGTTTCCCAGTCGGCGAGAACCTCGTGCCAGAGCAGCGTGGCGAAAAGGAAGCCTGGCGAGGTCGGCTTGCCGTCGAGTATGCGCCGGTCGGTATTGGCCAGTGCCAGCATGACAAACTTCTCGCCGAGCGGTTGCTCGAGGATCACATCGAGTAGCGGTAGCAGGCCGTGGTGCAGACCTTCGTCGCGTAGCCGCCGTATGCATTCGCAGGCGTGGCCGGAGAACAGCAGCTTGATCATTTCGTCGAAGACGCGCGCCGCCGGTACATTTTCCAGTAGCGACGCCATCTCGCGGATCGGTGCGCGTGCCGCCGGATCGATGGTCAGGCCGAGCTTGGCGGCGAGGCGTACAGCACGCAACATGCGCACAGGGTCTTCGCGGTAACGCGCACGCGGCTCGCCGATAATACGCAGGGTCTTGTGTTTGATGTCGGCGACGCCATGGTGGTAGTCGAGCACCGTTTCATTGTGTGGATCGAAGTACAGCGCGTTGATGGTGAAATCGCGCCGCGCCGCATCATCGGCCATGCTGCCCCAGACATTGTCGCGCAGTACGCGGCCATGTTCGTCCTTCTGCGTATCCGCATCGTGGGCAGCGCGGAACGTCGATACCTCAAGCGTTTCACCACCCTGCATCACATGCACAATCTGGAAACGTCGACCGATGATGCGTGAACGGCGGAACAGGCTGCGTACTTCATCGGGTGTCGCATCCGTGGCAATATCGTAATCCTTGGGAGTGATCCCGGCGATCAGGTCGCGTACCGCGCCGCCCACCACATAGCCTTTGAAGCCACCCTGCTGTAGAGCCTCGCAGGTTCGTCGCGCGCCGGAGGAGATCATTTCGCGGCGAATACCATGCCGGGCAAGCGGAATCGCCGATGGCTCGGCGGCAGCACTGGCTGCGGAGGGGCTGCGGAATGCCTTGGCGGCGCGATGCAACAACTTGCGGATCATCGATGTGACATACAAAAAAGTGGGGAGGCAGTCGCCAGAGAAGGGCGCAATGATACCGGAAATCGGCCTGTCGAAGCCTGACACAGCGGTTTGTATGCCCCTTTTCTGGTCACTTGCAATACAAAATTGTTCTGAATAGGCAAGGGGTCGATACCGTCAATCTGGCTCCATTTTTTCCTCGCTTCATGAAAGGTAGTCCATCAATCAACGCAGACTGATCACTGGCCAATCCATTTGCCGCGCATGCTCGTGCAGCGTATCGTCTGGATCGACGGCGACAGGATTCGTGACCAGCGACATCAGCGGCAGATCGTTGTGCGAATCGCTGTAGAAATAGCTGCGCTCGAAGCTGCCCCACCACAGGCCCTGCGCTTCGAGCCAGGCTTCGACGCGGGTGATCTTGCCGTCGCGGAAGGACGGCAGGCCGTGTGGCAGGCCGGTGAAGTTGCCGCTGCGGCAGTCCTGTGCGGGGATCGTGGCGATCAGGTGTGCAATACCGAATTCGCGGGCGATCGGACCGGTGACAAAGCTGTTGGTAGCGGTGACGATAGCCATGACGGCGTTGTCGGTACGATGTTTCTCGACCAGCTTGCGCGCCGCTGCGCCGATATTCGGCAGTATCCGCGTCTTCATGAATTCGGTGTGCCAGGCGTCGAGTGTGGCACGGTCATGACGCGTCAGCGGCTGCAACTGGAAGTCGAGGAAGGCGTGGATGTCCAGTGTGCCTGCCTTGTAGTGTTCGTAGAACACGTTATTTTTTGCTTCATGGACTTCGCGGTCGAGGACGCCCTGGGCGATCAGGAATTGCGCCCATTCAAAGTCGCTATCGGTGGACAGCAGAGTGTTGTCGAGGTCAAACAGTACCAGATCCATAATCCTTGCCATTCAAATTCAGGGAGGTTTGCAATATTTCACGCAGCAACGGCAATGTCGCCGGACGCCGTTGTTCTAGTGAGGCCAGGTCGAGCGCATCGAGGCTTGCCAGCAACGATGGCAGGTCGCGACGACCATGGTGCAGCAAGTAGTCGATCAGTGCATCGTCGATGCGCAGGCCGCGCCCGTCTGCGTGGCGGCGCAATGCAGCGGCTTTCTCTGTATCACCGAGGGAACGTACCTCGAAGATCAGCGCGTTGCCGATGCGTGTGCGCAGGTCTTCGCGCAGCGTCTGTATCAGTTGCAGTGGCGGTGCACTGCCGGCAAGGAGCAGCGCCAGTCCGACCAGACGTGCGGCGTTGAAAATGCGGAACAGGGTGATCTGCGCCGTCGCATTGAGTCGGTCGACGTCGTCGATGATGATCAGGCTGCCGGGCTGTGGGGCGAGTTCTTCACCGAGTTGGGCACCTTCGATAAAACTGACCGGCCGGCCGAGTGCCTGAGCCGCGGCCAGCGTGGCACGCAACAGATGACTGCGTCCGCTGCCCGCTGCGCCCCACAGATATATCTGGTCGAAAGCGTCGGGATCGGCAAGGGCGGCGAGACGCGCGACGAGTTCGCGATTGTCGCCAACAACGAAGTTATCGAGCGTCGGAGAAGGCTCTGGATGGATATCGAGCAGCAGCTGTCGTGGTGTCATTTGATCAGCGCAGGGAACGATTTACAGGGATTCATTACAGATTTATTTCCTCGTTGTCGGTATCGCCGCGATATAGATGGCTGGCGTAATACAGTGTGCGGATTTCGCGCAGGGCGACCAGCAGGGTTGCCGATGCGGGCAGCGCCAGCAGTACGCCGAAAAAGCCAAAGAGCTGGCCGAAGGCCAGCAGGGCAAAGATGACGGCCAGTGGATGCAGGCCGATGCGCTTGCCAACCAGCCAGGGCGTCAGCACGAAGCCTTCGAGAATTTGCCCGATGCCATACACGATGAATACGCCGATCAGTGGTTCCATTCCCTTGAATTGCAGCAGTGCAACGAGCAGTGCGAGGACAAGCCCCATGATGTAGCCAAGATAGGGAATGAAAATCAGCAGACCGGTGAGGACCCCGATCGGTAGCGCGAAATCGACGCCAGCCAGCCACAGGGCGGTGCTGTAATAGATTGCCAGCAGCAGCATCACGGAGATCTGTCCGCGCAGGAATTCAGCGAGTACTGCATTGATCTCACCGCAGATACGCAGGGCGCGCACTTGCCACGGGCGTGGGATGGTGCCGCTGATACGCTGCAGCAGGGAATTCCAGTCGAGTAGCAGATAGAACATGGCGATCGGCGCGAGGGCCAGAACGACGAGCAGGCCGAGCAAGGCCATACCGCCGATCTTCAGCGATGGCAGGATACTTTGCAGGACACCTTGCGCATTTTCCCAGTTGTCGCCGATGAGTTTTTTCAGTGAGGCCGGATCGAGATGCAGTCGCAACTGGAAACCGAGATGCTGGCGCACCCATGGCACGATGTTCTCGTTCCATAGCGCGACGGCATCGGGAAACCGTGTGGCAAGTAGTTGCGCCTCATCACGCACCAGCGGAATCATGATCAGGATCAGCGACACCAGAATGGCGGCAATCATCAGCATGATCAGCAGTACACCGCCGATGCGCGGCACGCGCCGCTGTTCGAGATAGGCGACCAGCGGTGCACAGATGTAGGCGAGGATCCCGCCGAGCAGAAAGGGGGCAAGAATCGGGCTCAACAGGTACAGCAGCCAGAGCACGGCAAGTCCCCAGGCCGCCCAGAGCATGGTTTGCAAGCGATCGGCGCGTTTATCAGGCATTTCCGGTAGAATTCCTGTCTCGATTCGAATCAATTCGTGGCGTCGATATCCGGGCTTTCCGGCTTGACGACACGTCAAGCCGACACTTTAGCCGCCAGCCCGCAGGAACTCAACTTGACTTCAACTTCTTCGTCAAATTCTCCGCTCACTTATCGTGATGCCGGTGTCGATATCGATGCCGGCGACGCGCTGGTTGATCGCATCAAACCCTTTGCCAGACGCACCATGCGTCCCGAAGTGCTCGGTGGCATTGGTGGCTTTGGTGCTCTATTTGAACTCTCGAAAAAATATCGCGAGCCGGTGCTGGTATCTGGCACCGACGGTGTCGGCACCAAGTTGAAGCTGGCATTCCAGCTCAATAGGCACGACACGGTCGGTCAGGATCTGGTGGCAATGAGCGTCAACGATATCCTCGTGCAAGGCGCCGAACCACTGTTTTTCCTCGACTACTTTGCCTGCGGTCGGCTCGATGTGGCCACTGCCGCAACGGTTATCCAGGGCATTGCCCAGGGTTGCGAACTGGCCGGCTGCGCGCTGATCGGCGGCGAGACAGCGGAGATGCCGAGTATGTATCCCGATGGCGAATACGATCTGGCGGGTTTCGCCGTCGGTGCCGTGGAAAAGTCGCAGATCATCGACGGCAAGTGCATCGCACCGGGTGATGTGGTGCTTGGCCTGGCGTCGAGCGGCGCGCATTCAAACGGCTATTCGCTGATCCGCAAAATTCTCGAACGCGCCAAGCCTGACATGACCGCCGATTTTCATGGCCGTCCGCTTGGCGACGCCATCATGGCGCCAACGCGCATTTATGTGAAGCCGTTGCTGGCACTGATGCAGGCATTACCGGTCAAGGGGCTGGCGCATATCACCGGCGGCGGTCTCACCGAAAACGTGCCGCGCATCCTCGCCGACAATCTCACCGCCACGCTCGACCGCAGCCAATGGCCGCTGCCGCCGCTGTTTCAGTGGCTGCAACGCGAGGGTCGGGTTGCCGATGCCGAAATGCACCGTGTCTTCAACTGCGGCATCGGCATGGTCGTCGTGGTCGCTGCCGAACACCAGAAGGCAGCTATCGACATGCTGCACGCCGCCGGCGAAACGGTGTACGCCATCGGCCGTATCGAAACGCGGGCAGCCGGGCAGCCGCAAACGACGGTAGTTTGAGGTTTCTTTCTTGCCAAGACGCGGCTATGGTCGGTTAGTACGACGAACCTAGCCGAGCATGTGCGAAACCAGCCCGTCGGCCAGTTTCGGCTCGAACCAGGTGGATTTCGGCGGCATGACTTCGCCGGCGTCGGCAACGGCCATCAGGTCTTCCATCCGGGTTGCATGCAGGGCGAAGGCGACGGCCATCTCGCCGCTATTGACGCGTTTCTCCAGTTCTTCGAGGCCACGGATGCCGCCAACGAAGTCGATACGCTTGTCGCGACGCAGATCAGTGATGCCGAGGATCGGGCCAAGCAGATAATCGGAGAGCAGGCTGACGTCGAGGCGGGCCACCGGATCGTTCTGTGGAATCAATTCCGGACGGATGTTCAGACGCAGCCAGCGGCCATCGAGATACATGCCGAATTCGCCGGGCCTTGACGGGTGAACCCGCACGGCGCTCGGTGTCGTGGTGAAGCTTGCGGTGATGCGTGCAAGCAGAGCCTCCCCGTTCAGACCGTTGAGATCCTTGACGACGCGGTTGTAATCCATGATGCGCATCTGGTGATGCGGGAAAATTACAGCAAGAAAATAGCCGGACTCACCCTCGTTGTGGCGCGCCGCAGCGACGCGCGAAGCGGCGGCTGAGCGGTGGTGGCCATCAGCAATGTACAGCGCCGGCATGGCGTCGAAGGCTGCCGAAATTTGCTGGATCAGGGCGGCATCGCGCACCACCCAGATACTGTGCCGGATACCGTCGTCGGCAGTCACGTCGGCATCTGGTGCACCGAACGAAACTTGCGCCAGCAGCGCATCGGCAAGCGGTGCAGCGGGATAGGCGAGCAGCACCGGACCGGTCTGTGCATCGAGCGCCTCGATCTGGCGGACGCGGTCATCCTCCTTGTCGGGGCGTGTGAACTCGTGTTTGCGAATGCGATTGGTATCGTAATCGGCGACCGAGGCGGCGGCGACCAGCCCGGTTTGCACATGCGTCCCCATCTGCAGGCGGTAAGCGTAGTAGCAAGGCTGATTGTCGCGTTCGAGAATGCCGGTGAGCAGCATCTTGTCGAGATTTTCCGCCGCCATTGCATAGACCTGTGGCGAGTAGTGGTCGGTCTCCGGCGGCAGATCGATCTCCGGTTTCGAGATGTGCAGGAAGCTCCACGGCTTGCCGATGGCGCGGAGGCGCGCTTCCTCGGTGGACAGCACATCGTAGGGCGGTGCGGCAACTTCGGCCGCATGGTGTGGTGCAGGGCGCAGGCCGGCGAAGGGTTTGATCAGAGGCATGGAGTTGTTTCCGTGAGGGGCAAGGATGTGAAATTGCAGGTTGGGTTATGTCGCCCAATCTGCATAGTTAGTTACGTGAAGGTTATGAGGATGCGTTTCCCTTACTTGTTGCGCGCAGACAGCGCATCCTTCAAGTGTCGATGCATGCTGCGCAATGCACCTTCGGTGGTCGCCCAGTCGATGCAGGCGTCGGTCACCGAACAGCCGTACTTGAGTTGAGAAAGATTGGCGGGGATCGGCTGGTTGCCGGCTTCGATGAAACTTTCGATCATCACACCGACGATGGAGCGGTTACCGTTGACGATCTGCAGGGTACAGTCACTCAGCACCAGCGGCTGCATTTCCGGCTTCTTGAAGCTATTGGCATGCGAACAGTCGACCACCAGGTTCTGCGGCAGTTTGGCCTTGGCCAGCGCCTGCTCGGCCAGCGAGATACTTACCGAATCGTAGTTTGGATTTCCGCCACCGCCGCGCAGCACGACGTGGCCGTAGCGATTGCCACGGGTACGGACAATGGCGGCCTTGCCCTGGCCGTTGATGCCGAGAAAACTGTGTGGGCTGGCAGCCGAGATGATGGCGTTGATGGCGACATCGAGATCGCCGTCGGTGGCGTTCTTGAAGCCAACCGGCGTCGATAGCCCGGAGGACATTTCGCGGTGAGTCTGCGATTCGCTGGTGCGCGCACCGATCGCCGTCCAGCTGATCAGGTCACCGAGATATTGCGGCGAGATCGGGTCAAGCGCCTCGGTCGCTGCTGGCAGGCCGAGCTCATTCACGGCAAGCAGGAATTCGCGGCCCTTCTTCATCCCTTCTTCGATGTGGAAGGAGTCATCCATGCGCGGATCGTTGATGTAGCCCTTCCAGCCGGTCGAGGTACGCGGTTTTTCAAAATACACGCGCATCACCAGCACCAGCGTGTCGGCCACTTCGTCGGAGAGTTTTTTCAGGCGTTTGGCATAGTCCATGCCGGCGAGCGGATCGTGGATCGAGCATGGTCCAACGACGACGAACAGGCGCGGGTCCTGACGGTCAAGGATGCGTTGCATGGTCGCACGGCCATCGGCGACGGTGGCGGCGGCCTTGTCGGAGAGTGGCAGCAGTGTGTGAATTTCCTCCGGCGTCGGCATGCCAGTGAAGGATTCGATATTGAGATTTTCAAGTTGTGCGTGAGTCATGGTCAGCCCTGCAGTCTTTTCAAAAGTTCGCGTACAGCCTGAGCGCGGTCACGCAGGCTGGCGGTTTCACGTTTCCAGTTCAGCTTGTCCTGCCCGGCGAACTTCAGATTGCGATCCTGCTGGATTAGTTCGATGATGCGCACCGGGTCGATAGGCGGATTTGGCACAAAGTGTAATTGTATCGCGTGTGGCGACGCATCGATCTTGATGATCCCCAGCGGCCGCGCAGTGATGCGCAGACGGTGGGTATCGAGCAGTGCCTGCGCCTGCGGCGGCAGATCGCCGAAACGGTCGATCAATTCCTCCTGCAGGGTCTGCAATTCCTCCGTTGTGTCAGCGTTGGCCAGCCGTTTGTAGAGTGTCAGACGCTCGTGCACGTCAGGTGCGTAGGCATCCGGCAGCAGCGCCGGCGTGTGCAGATCGATGGTCGAGACGATGCCGAGCGGTTGGGTGAGGTCGGGTTCCTTGCCTTCCTTCAGCGACTTGACGGCGGAATTCAGCATGGTGGTGTACAGCGCGAAACCGATTTCGTGGATGTCACCACTCTGGTTCTCGCCGAGCACCTCGCCGGCACCGCGAATCTCCAGATCGTGCATGGCGAGGAAGAAGCCCGCGCCGAGTTCCTCCATCATCTGAATGGCTTCAAGACGTTTTGTGGCCTGTGTCGATGGCTTGGCATCCTCGTGCGTCAGCAGGTAGGCATAGGCCTGATGGTGTGAGCGTCCGACGCGACCGCGCAACTGGTGCAACTGCGCCAGACCGAATTTATCGGCACGATTGATGATGATGGTATTGGCATGCGGATTGTCGATGCCTGTTTCGATGATCGTCGTGCATAACAACAGGTTGTGCTTCTGCTGCGTGAATTCGCGCATCACGCGCTCCAGTTCGCGCTCCGGCAACTGGCCATGGCCGACGACAATGCGCGCCTCTGGCAGCAGCTTTTCCAGACGCTCCTGCATGTTGGCGATGGTGTCGACTTCGTTATGCAAAAAGTATACCTGGCCGCCACGCTTGAATTCGCGCAGCACTGCTTCGCGCACCAATCCGGTAGACCAGCGCGAGACGAAGGTCTTGATTGCCAGCCGCCGCGAGGGCGCTGTGGCGATCACCGAGAAATCGCGCAGACCTTCCAGCGACAGACCGAGCGTGCGCGGGATCGGTGTGGCCGTCAGCGTCAGCACATCCACCTCGGCGCGCAGCGCCTTGAGGGCTTCCTTCTGGCGCACGCCGAAGCGATGCTCCTCATCGATGACGACCAGGCCAAGACGCGAGAACTGCACGTCCTTCGACAACAGGCGATGCGTGCCGATGAGAATGTCGATCTTGCCGGCGGCGAGATCAGTGATGGCCTGCTGTTGCTCCTTCTCGCTGCGGAAGCGCGAGATCTCGGCGACCTTCACCGGCCAGTCGGCGAAACGATCGTCGAAGGTATGGTAATGCTGCTCGGCGAGCAGCGTCGTCGGACACAGTATCGCCACCTGCTTGCCACCGGCGACGGCAACGAAGGCCGCGCGCAGCGCCACCTCGGTCTTGCCGAAGCCGACATCGCCGCACACCAGCCGATCCATCGGCTTGCCCGAGCGCATGTCGGCCACCACGGCATCGATGGCCGCTTTTTGATCCGGCGTTTCCTCAAAGCCAAAACCGTCGGCGAAAGCCTCCAGATCGTGTTGCTTGAAGTCAAATGGATGGCCCTCGCGCAGGGTGCGCTGGGCATACAGGTGTAGCAACTCGGCGGCGGTGTCGCGAATCTGTACAGCGGCTTTTTTCTTCGCCTTCTCCCACTGGCCGCTGCCGAGCCGATGCAATTGCACGGCCTCCGGATCAGCGCCGCTGTAACGGCTGATCAGATGCAGTTGGGCGACCGGTACATACAACGTATCGCCGCCGGCATATTCGAGATGAAGAAATTCACTCTTCTCATCCCCACTTCCACTATCGAGAAGTGCCAGGCCCAGATAGCGGCCGATACCGTGCTGCTCATGCACCACCGGGTCGCCGATCTTCAACTCGGAAAGATCGCGCAGCCAGCCTTCGAGATTGCTGCGTCGCGCTTCGGCACGCTTGCCGCGCGGCCTTGCCGTGGCGGTATATAGCTCGTTCTCGGTGAGCAGAACAAGGCCCGCAGTGTTCAGTGAGAAGCCACCGAACAGTGGAGCGACGCCGAGCATGAATTTTTCTGTGCTCTCAACGAAGCTGACAAAATCAACGCAGGGTACGGCGTTCACTCCATACTCGTGCAGGTATTCATTGATCGTTTCACGCCGTCCGGCAGATTCGGCGAGCAGCAGCGTACGGCCGGGAAAAGTTTCCAGATGCTGGCGCAACATCCGCAGCGGGTCATCGGCACGACGGTCGACGGCGATGTGTGGCGGCGGCGCAGCGGGGGAGTTCGCCGGTTCAGTCTCGGTAGCCGACGGCGTCGCAGGCAACACCAAACGCGGGAAGACGTTGGCAGCGATGAAGAATTGTTCGTCGGAGAGAAACAGGTCCTGCGGCGGCAGTATGGGACGAGAACGTTCGCCGCTCATCATCCGGTAGCGCTCGCGGGTATCCCGCCAGAACTCTGCGATGGCGCCGGGTACGTCGTGATGCTGGAGCAGCAGCGCGTCTTGCGGCAAATAGTCGAACAGCGTTGCGGTCGCATTCTCATCGAAGAACAGCGGCAGGTAGTACTCAATGCCGCCTGGCGCGACGCCGTTCGAGACATCCTTGTAAATCGCTACGCGCGAGGCATCACCCTCAAAAGTTTCGCGGAAGCGCTGACGAAAATGCGAACGTCCGCCGTTCGGTGCATCGTCGAGCGGGAACTCGCGCGCCGGCAACATGCGGATTTCCGGTACCGGGTACAGCGTGCGCTGGTTGTCGGCATCGAAGGTACGGATGCTCTCGATCTCTTCGTCGAACAGGTCGATGCGGAACGGTAGCACTGCGCCCATCGGGAACAGATCGATCAATCCGCCGCGCACACTGAACTCGCCGGGTGCCACGACCTGCGTGACATGCTGATAACCGGCCAGCGCCAGTTGCGCGCGCAGCTTGTCGAGCGCCAGGCGTTCGCCCTTCTTCAAAAAGAAGGTGTGCGCAGCGAGAAAAGCCGGCGGCGCGAGTCGTGTCAGCGCTGTTGTTGCGGCGGTCAGTAGTACGTCACAGGCACCCTGCGAAACGGCATACAGGGTAGCGAGACGCTCGGAGACCAGATCCTGATGTGGCGAGAAACTGTCATATGGCAGCGTCTCCCAGTCCGGCAGCAGATGCACGCGCAGTTGCGGCGTGAACCAGCGCACTTCCTCGCTCAGGCGTTGCGCATCGAGTGGACTCGCTGCAATCACCGCCAGCAGCCGTCCCGGCGTGGCCAGTTGGGCGATGCACAAGGCATCTGCCGAGCCGCTCAGGGTAGGCAAATCCAGACGTGCCCCGGCTTTCGGTAAACCCAAAGCAGCAATCTGCGGCAACAGCGCGGGAGTAGAGGCGGTCATGCGAATGGGAAGGTCGAAGCGAGGCTGTCAGCGCAGATGCGGGATGGCTTGATTATAAGTCATCCATCCCTTAGGCCGGAAAAGCCGATGGATCAATCCTTGTGATCTGGCATCAAAACTGGAAAGACTGGCGCGAATATAGTGGCATATTCACCTTGTGCTGGATGAATACACCGAATTATCATTGGAACGCATCAATACCAGAAGCCCATTTATTTCACCCGCTTTCCTTTCAGGAGAATTCTTATGAGATCTGCCTTGATTCGTATCCTGCTTGCAGCATCGGCATTGGCCCTTTCCCAATTCGCTCATGCAGTCGTATGTTCAGCGGGAGACAGTGCTTCAGTGACCTGGAAAGGGGCGGAATACCCGGCCAAGGTGCTCAAAGTTAACGAAGATCAGACGCGCTGCTACATCAAGTATGACGGATACGGCGACAACTGGAACGAATGGGTTGGCGAAGACCGCATCAGGGTCAAGGGCAAGGCTCCGGCAGAGGAAAGTTATACCTTCAATGTTGGCGACCCGGTGGAGGTGAAGTGGAAGGGAACCTGGTATCCGGCCAGCGTGCTGTCACGCAAGGGTGGCAAATACAAGATTCACTATGACGGATACGGCAGCAACTGGGATGAATGGGTAGGCAACGGCCGCATCAAAGCTAAATAACTTGAACAAGGCCAATTGACAGAACGCTCGTTATTCCGGGGACGCGTAGCGGAACCGGAATAACGAGGCATTCCAGTTGCGCTACGGCTTCTGTTCTTGGATCACCGGCAGCACCAGGCTTCTGCCTTCCTCCAAAAGTTGCGTGTATTCAGCCACTGGCAGCGGCTGACTGAAGTAGTAGCCTTGCATCTCGTCACAGCAATGCTGGCGCAGATAGTTTATCTGGTCTTTGGTTTCAACACCTTCGGCAATCACCGTCATCTTCAGGTTGTGGGCGAGGCCGATGATGGCGATGCAGATCGCTGCGTCGTCGGGGTCGGTAATGATGTCGCGAACAAAGGCGCGGTCGATTTTCAGGTGGTCAAGCGGAAAACGCTTGAGATAGCTGAGCGAGGAATAGCCGGTACCAAAATCATCGATGGAAAGACTGACGCCAAGCGCCTTTAGCTGATGCAGGGTGATGACAGCCCTTTCCACGTTGATCATCGCCGTACTCTCGGTAATTTCCAGTTCCAGCAAACCGGGGTCCAGACGATAACGTTGCAACGCCTGATGTATCGTCTGTTCCAGATTCTCCTGGCGGAACTGACGCGCCGAAAGATTTACCGCCACAGGTGGCACTGTCAGTCCGGCGTCGAGCCAGCTGCGCATCTGTTGGCAGACGCTATCGAGTACCCATTCACCCAGCGGTACAATCAAGCCGGTTTCTTCGGCCAGCGCGATGAAATCGGCTGGAGAAATCATTCCCATCTCGTTGTGCGGCCAGCGCGCCAGCGCTTCGGCACCCACAACCTTGCCGCTGGCGAGGTTGACCTTGGGCTGATAGTACAGACGAAGTTCGCCGAGTTCCAACGCCCGGCGCAAGGCTCCTGAGAGTGCGAAGCGGAATGAGACTCCTTGATTCATTTCTGCCGAGAAGAAGTGGAACATATTGCCGCCATCGCGCTTGGCGCTGTGCATGGCCGTGTTCGCCTGGGTCAGCAATGTCTCCGCATTTTCGCCGTCGCGTGGGTAAATGCTGATGCCGATGCTGGCAGTAATGAATACATCCCGCTCGTCCAGCCTCACCGGCTCGACAATCGCCTGCAGCAACTTGTGGGCAAGCGACACCACACTTTCGGGCTGCGTCAAATCGTTCACCACCACGCCGAATTCATCGGATGACAAACGTGCTACGGTGTCGCCTTCGCGCAGTTGCGCGGTAAGTCGCTGACCGATTCCGGCCAGCAACAAATCGCCGGCCTCATGGCCGAGGTTCTCGTTGATGCCGGTGAATCTGTCGAGGTTGAGCAGCAACACTACTGTATGACCACCAGAGCGGCCGGCATGAATGACCGACTGGCTGAGTCGATCGAGAAACAGATTGCGGTTGGCCAGGCCGGTGACGATATCGAAATTTGCCTGAAACTCCAGCTCGTGTTCAAAACGCTCACGCATCGCCGCATCGCGCAAGCTGACAATACCGTAGGCGAGGTCGTCGGCCAGTTCCTCCAGCAACTTGATTTCCGCCGGATCAAAGGCATCCGCCTCGGCGGCGTAGATACTGAGTACGCCGAACGTCCCTTCTTTGCTTTTGAGCGGCAGGGAAATGACCGACGAGATGCCAAATTCCTTTGCATCGGCACACCAGGGTGCGAAGCGAGGATTGCTCTGGATGTCATGTGCGACGTTGGGCGTGCCCTCGCGGATCGCCGTGCCGGCAGTGCCGCGGCCGAGATCTTCGTCGGCCCAAGTGAGTTGCAAGCGCTCGAAATAGCCCTTGGTCGTTTCTATCCCGGCATGGACCATGGGTTCTATGCTTCTCGCCGGGTCGTTCCGCGCAAAGCCCACCCATGCAAGGCGGTAACCACCGACGTCGATAATGTGACGGCAGATATTCTCCAGTAATTCGTTTTCGTTCGTTGTGCGAACCAGTGCCTGGTTGCATTCTGAAAGCATGTGCAAGGTGCGATTGAGCCGCCGCAGTTCCTTTTCGGCCTGTACGCGTTCCGAGATATCGCGTACTGTCGCAGTAATCAGCAAGCCGCCTTGACCGGTGAATGTCGAGAGGCTGATCTCGGCTGGGAAAATCGAGCCATCCTTGCGCCGGGAGACGCACTGGCCATTGGGCCCCATCATTCTCATGCGCGGCTGCCGGCTGTAGCCATGACGATGTTTCTGGTGAATATCACGCAGATGGTCGGGCACCAGTAACTCGATCGACTGGCCGATCAGTTCCTGCCGCGAGTAACCAAACAGGGCCTCCATCTGTTTGTTGATGATGAGAATATGGCCAGTCGTATCGCAAATGACAATACCATCGGCCGCCGATTCGAGCAGTCCGCGAAACTTTTCCTCGCTCTCACGTAGCAATGCATCGGCCTGCCGACGCTCCGTGATGTCGGCCACCACGCCCAGCATGCGCACCGGCTGTCCTTGCGTATTGAGCTGCACCTTGCCCTGGATACCTATCCAGCGCAGCTCGCCATCTGCCCGAAGGATACGTAACTCCATCTCGCATTGTCCGCTGGTCAATGCGTTTTCAAAGCATTGCCGGGCGCGCTCGCGATCCTCCGGGAGGACATGCTCCAGGAAGGTTTGTCTGCTCCACTCGGGCGCGGGCGCGGCGTAGCCGAAAATTTGCGCGTGACGCAGGGAGCGGATAGTCGTATTTTGTACCAGATCCATATCCCAACTGCCCAACTGTCCGCCGTCGAGTGCCAGCTCAAGCCGGGTATTGGCATCGGACAACGCCTTGATCTGGCGCCAGATCAGTTGTTTGCCGATGAACCATGCAGCAGCCAGGCCGATCAGGGCTATCGCCGCCATCGTCCACAGCGCCTTGGTAACCAGCGCATCGGCAGCGGCATACAGTGTCGCCACTGGCACATTGACACCTGTATAGATGCCGGAATCTGCATATTCCGCAGGCGGTGCAACAAAACCGAAAACACGTCGGACACCGTCAAACCCAGGTGTTTCCAGCGTGCCATCGCTGTCTTTGGCCACAATCGCAGCCGCCAGTGCTGGATCGGTAAACTGCTTTCCGGACAGATGTTCGTCATCCGGATAACGAAAAAGCAATTTGCCGGTATCGTCCCATATGAGAAAAGTCATGCCGGGGATGCGCTGAGACTGGGCCATCAACTGGCCATGCTGGTTCAGGTCAAGCAAAGCAACGATCAAGCCTGATGCTTGTCCAGCAGCATTCTTGATGGGCAGGGCAATCGGCAGGCTGTGCTTGCCGCTGTGGCGATCGAAGATGGGGCGATCCACTACGGCGCTGCCACTTTGCATCGCTTTCTGGAAATACGGCTGGTCAGCGTAGTTTTGCAACAATTGCACGGCCTGTGGCCCACTGCACCTGACAGCACCGTCGGTAGCCACGACAATGAGATTGGCAAGTTCCGCATTACCCGCCATCATCTGTGCGAGCCAGTCAGAGCATCGCGGTTCCTTGAAGTCGCGCACGGCCGACACCTGGCTTAGCATGCGTCCTTCCTGCAACACAGTGCGAATGTCGCGTTGCAGATTCAGCGCGGTCAACTGCGCAATTCCATGCAGCCGGTTTCTGGCTTCAGCGAGTTGAAGTGTGCGATTGTCGAGCGCGGTTTTGTACACCAGCAGCGTCGCTGGAACGACGAGCAGCAGTACCAGAAAAATCAATCGCCCGCGGATGCTTGTCAGGAAGACCATGTGCACCTTTCTTGCAGCAGAAAGATGAGCCTGTCAGCCATCGTCCGCAGCATAGTGACTATTGCATAAATTGATTATGCCAGCAATTGCGGAGAGTGTGCGTGGAGCGTGTGCGCACTCGTCAACCAAGGGTCACGGCAGCCTTGTTTTAAGTCATTCCTGCGAAAGTGGGAATGACTAAATTTGGAGGTGTTAAGTGTTTCCCTCATCGGCGCGTTCCTGGGTTGAAGCGTGTTTTTGCAGATCAGCCACCATTGCGCATCTGCAGAAACCGCTCCTTGCTGATATGGATGAACAGTCCCTCGCAGCTTGCAGTCATCACATCATTAGCCCATATTTCTCCGGTGAGAATGTTCTTGCGCCCCTTGACATCCTTGACGCGACCAACCAGCTTCAATTCGACATTCAGTGGTGTGGGACGATGGAAGCGTGTCGTCAGTGTGCCGGTGACACCGGGCTGACCGGTGATCAGTTGCGCGATGCCGAGGAACTGGTCGAAGATCGCGCAGACAAAGCCACCATGCACGGTGGCCGGTGGGCCTTCGTATTGCCAGCCGAGCGTGGTGCGACCGTGGGCGACATCGCCGTCGATCCAGATACTGAATGGCGGAGAGATCGGGTTTGATTTTCCATCGAGCGGATTCAATTCATAGCCGAGGCTCGTCAATGTGCCGAATCGGCCGTTTTCAATTTCCTCGAAGGCCTTGCGTCCCAACAGGCGCGGTGCAGCGGCGAGTGTCTCGACTTGTCGGCGAAGGTTGGCGGTAACGGCCTGCAGGGTTCCCTCGTCGCTGGTGGTGGTAACCAGCGTCTCGATCAGTTGTCGGGTGGCCTCGGCCAGTTCCCGCTTGGCCGCCCATTCTCCATCGAGAGGCGCTTTCAGGGCAGGGGAGTCGAAGGGGGTAAAAATGTCGCTCATCGTCTTACTTTCATGGCATGGATCGATTCTGTTGCAGGCAGGCGGCGCGAATATACGGTTCAGGGGAGCAGGGGCATGGGGATAATACCTGCCTTGTAGGATAAAATCGCCGTAGCCAAAGCCGATAGCCTGCCTTTCCCATCCGAGAAACCGAACATGAAGAGCGTCCTGTCAAGCCTTTGTCGACACGTTATCAATCTGCTCTGGCTTATTGCTGCGGTAGCGCATGCAGAAGTATTCACAAATCATGTCGGCATGAAATTTGTAGACATTCCGACCGGTAGTTTCTACATGGGATCATGCAAGCTTTCGGCCGGTCAGTCGAACAGACATGCGTCACCGGGAGGTGCGGCGGCCGGCACCGCATGTCCTTCCGGCGCCGGCAGCGATGCCGAAGCCTACGATGACGAAACCCCGCAGCATCTGGTCAGCGTCAGGTCTTTTCAGCTGGCGACAACCGAAGTCACGCTCGGGCAGTTCAAGCGCTTCATCCAGGCGACAGACTGGCCGGTGGACGGCAATTTCAGAAAATACAACGATGCCATGGGCGACCATGTTCCGGTGGTACAAATAAGCTGGCACGATGCCCAGACCTTCATCCAGTGGCTGAACCGGAGCAAACCAAAGACCGACCGTGGCGTGTATCGCCTTCCCAGCGAAGCCGAATGGGAATACGCCGCACGCGCTGGCACCCGCACACGCTACCATTTCGGTGACGGTATCGAACACATTGGCGAATACGCCTGGTATGACAAAAATGTAGGCGACCGACAGCGCACGGTTGCCAGCAAGAGGTCCAACGCCTTCGGCCTTTACGATATGCACGGCAATGTATGGGAATGGACGGAGGATTGTTGGCACGACAACTACCATGGTGCCCCGTCCGACGGCAGTGCATGGCTCGATGGCGACTGCAAACGGCGTGTGGTCCGTGGCGGTTCGTGGTTCGACGTACCGAATTACCTGCGCGCTGCCGTCCGCTTCGGTGACCGCGCCGACAAACGCATTGATTTTGATGGCTTTCGCATCGCAAGAGCGTTGCCGTAGCGTAGTGCGCTGTTCTACCTTCCACGCAGTTCCCGTGTTTTAAAAATCCTCGACAGGCTAAAAAACTTGGTAATATCGCATCTTCCGCATTCAGACAAATAAACCGCGATGTTTGCACGCTTCATGCCCCTGGAGGGCAAGTTTTTTGACTTGTTCAACACTCATGCAGATCTGATTGTCGCTGGCGGTCAGGAGCTGTCCTCCCTGATCGCCAACCTTGGCGTCACGGTCGAAACTGCCGATGTGCATGCCAAGGTCATCGATGGCATTGAAACCCGCGCTGACCGGATCACCCACGAAACCGTTACGCTGCTACACCGCACCTTCATCACACCGTTTGACCGCGATAGCATCCATCAGCTGATTTCGCGTATGGACGACATTCTCGACCTGATTCAGGATGTCGCCGAGTCCCTCGTTCTTTACGATATCCGCAATGTTTCGCAGGAAGCGCGGCAACTTGCTGACATATGTCTGTCATGCTGCGAGCGGGTCAAGATCGTTGTCGCGCTGTTGCCGAATATGGAGCATGCCCAGGCCATTCTCAAGACCTGCCAGGAAATCGATCAGCTGGAATCCGACGCCGACCGCGTCATGCGCTCGGCGATCTCGCGCCTGTTCCGCGAAGAACCGGAAGTACGCCAGGTCATCAAGATGAAAACCCTGTACGAACTGCTGGAAACCATCACCGACCGTTGCGAGGACGTAGCCAACATCATCGAGGGCCTGGTCCTCGAAAACTCCTGATTTATCATTCTCGAACAGGCAGGCAGGACACATGCATTCGCTGGAGATAGGCCTCTGGGTCGTCGTCGTACTGGTCGCTCTGGCGATGGTATTCGACTTCATGAACGGCTTTCACGACGCCGCAAACTCGATCGCCACAGTTGTTTCAACAGGCGTCCTGAAACCACACCAGGCGGTTGCCTTTGCCGCATTTTTCAATGTGGTTGCCCTGTTCGTATTCCAGTTGAAAGTGGCGTCGACCATCGGCAAGGGCACCATCGACCCGGCCATCGTCGATCACTATGTCGTGTTCGGTGCGCTGATCGGCGCTGTTTCCTGGAATTTCATCACCTGGTATTTTGGTATTCCATCGAGCTCCTCGCATGCCCTGATCGGCGGACTGGTTGGCGCGGGCGCGGCCAAGGCAGGCTTTGGCGCGCTGGTCTGGTCGGGTGTCGGCAAAACCATCGCCTTCATCCTGATTTCACCGCTGCTTGGTTTTCTGCTCGGTTCGCTGATGATGCTGGCGGTATCCTGGCTGTTCTTCCATTCAACACCGCAACGCGTCGACCGCTGGTTTCGCCGTCTGCAACTGGTTTCCGCATCACTCTACAGTCTTGGCCACGGCGGCAACGATGCACAAAAAACCATGGGTATCATCTGGATGCTATTGATGGCTGCCGGCTATGCGTCAAGCACCGACACCTCTCCACCGGTGTGGGTCATCATCTCCTGCTATCTGGCAATGGGCCTCGGCACGATGTTTGGTGGCTGGCGCATCGTCAAGACCATGGGCCAGAAAATCACCAAACTGAAACCGGTCGGCGGCTTTTGTGCCGAGACTGGCGGCGCGCTGACCCTGTTTCTGGCGACAGCACTGGGCATTCCGGTATCGACCACCCATACCATTACCGGCGCCATTGTCGGTGTCGGCTCAACGAGCGGTGTGCGCAACGTGCGCTGGGGGGTCGCCAGCAGCATCGTCTGGGCCTGGGTGCTCACCATTCCGTGCAGCGCTCTTATTGCTGCGCTGGCATGGTGGCTTGGCCGCATGGTGCTCTGAAAATCATACTTGTATAGAATGACGAAGGTTCGCCTGT
>Ga0073899_10001247_pt1 | contig 23365 bp, 20 predicted proteins | sample KloWWTmetaKNB5Ph_FD_88975 | JGI IMG/M metagenome (GOLD analysis project Ga0073899, IMG submission 88975) | Active sludge microbial communities from Klosterneuburg, Austria, studying microevolution and ecology of nitrifiers - Klosterneuburg... | ecosystem: Engineered > WWTP > Aerobic digester >... | reverse complement strand
GAACTGCGCAGCTACAAGCAGCTGCCGCGCAATTTCTATCACATCCAGACCAAGTTCCGCGACGAGCGCCGGCCGCGCTTCGGCGTCATGCGCGGCCGCGAATTCACGATGAAGGACGCCTATTCCTTCGACCGTGACTTCGATGCCGGTCGCCGCAGCTACGACGCGATGTACCGCGCCTATTGCGCCATTCTCGACCGCATGGGCCTGCGCTATCGTGCCGTGGCCGCCGACACCGGCGCCATCGGCGGCGACGTGTCGCAGGAATTCCAGGTCATCGCCGACACCGGCGAGGACGCCATCGTCTACTGCCCCGACAGCGACTACGCGGCGAATATCGAGCTCGCCGAAGCCCTGCCACTGCTGGCGCAGCGCGCCGCGCCCGCGCAGCCGCTGGTGAAGACGCCCACGCCGGGCAAGGCCACCTGTGAGGACGTGGCCGATCTGCTGGGCCTGCCGCTGCAGCGCACCGTGAAGTCGCTGGTGCTGGCCACCGACGAGAAGAACGAACGCGGCGACATCGTCAAGACCACGATCTGGCTGCTGCTGGTGCGCGGCGACCACAGCCTGAACGAGGTCAAGGCCGGCAAGGTAGAAGGCCTGAAGACGGGTTTCCGCTTCGCCACCGGGGCCGAGATCGAAGACCACTTCGGCTGCAAGCCCGGCTACCTGGGGCCGATCGCCCCGCGCAAGCCGGTGCAGGTGGTGGCCGACCGCACGGTGGCGGCCATGGCCGACTTCGTCTGCGGTGCCAACGAGGCCGACTTCCACCACACCGGCGTCAACTGGGGTCGTGACCTGCCCGAGCCCGACGCGGTGGCCGACATCCGCAACGTCGTGCCTGGCGACCCCTCGCCTGACGGCCGCGGCGTGCTGGCCATCCAGCGCGGCATCGAGGTCGGCCACATCTTCCTGCTCGGCACCAAGTACAGCGACGCCATGAGGGCCACCTACCTGGACGAGACCGGCAAGCCGCAGGTCTTCGTGATGGGCTGCTACGGCATCGGCGTGACGCGCCTGCTGGGCGCGGCGATCGAGCAGAACCACGACGAGCGCGGCATCGTCTGGCCGGCGTCGATGGCGCCGTTCACGGTGGTGGTCTGCGCCATCGGCTACGAGCGCAGCGCCGAGGTGCAGGCCGCCGCCGACCGCCTGCACGACGAACTGGCGGCGGCCGGCCTGGATGTCGTGCTCGACGACCGCGGCGAACGCCCCGGTGCCATGTTTGCCGACTGGGAACTGATCGGCGTGCCGGTGCGCCTGGTGGTGTCCGACCGCGGCTTGAAGGCCGGCACGGTGGAAGTGCAGGGCCGGCGCGACGCTGCCGCCACGGTGGTGCCGCTGGCCGAGGCCGTGGCCAGCGTGAAAGGCCGCTTGTCGGCATGAGGCCGGCGCGTCGCGCGCTGCTGGCCGCACCGCTGGCGCTGCTCGGCGCCTCGTTGCCGCAGTGCCCGGCGCACGCGGGCAGCCAGGTCGAGGAGCCGCTGGCCGATGCCGTGCGCTCGGCGTTGGCGGCTGCGGTGGCCGATGCCGCGCCTCCGAAGCCCCGCTTCGACAACGTCGACGACCGGCTGGCCTACCTGCGCTGGCTCGGCACGGCCAGCGAGCGTCTCAAGCGCCGCAAGGCCGAGCACCACACGCGGATCGAGTTCCTGGAAACGGTGTGGTACGAGAGCCGGCGCGCCGGACTGGAGACGCCGCTGGTGCTGGGGCTGATCCAGGTCGAGAGCGGCTTCCGCAAATACGCCATCAGCCGCGCCGGCGCGCGCGGCTACATGCAGGTGATGCCGTTCTGGGCCCGGCTCATCGGCGACGGCGATGCGCGGCGCCTGTTCCACCTGCAGACCAACCTGCGCTTCGGCTGCGTCATCCTGCGCCACTACCTCGACCGCGAGCGCGGCGACCTGTTCCTGGCGCTCGGCCGCTACAACGGCAGCCGCGGCAAGGCCGAATATCCGAACCTGGTGTTCGGCGCCCGCCGGGCCTGGGACATGCCGCTGGCTTGAGCCGCGCACCCGCCCACGGACGGGCGCCGCGCAGGCCTACAGCCCGTGCCACTCCCGTGGCGCTGCGCCGCGCAGGCCCAGCAACGCCAGCACCCGCTCCACGCTGTCGTCGACCATCTCGTCGACGCTCGCCGGCTTGAGGTAGAACGCCGGCAGTGGCGGAAAGACCACGGCGCCCATCTCGGTGACCGCCGTCATGTTGCGCAGGTGCGCCAGGTTGAACGGCGTCTCGCGCACCATGAGCAGCAGGCGCCGGCGCTCCTTCAGGGTGACGTCGGCCGCGCGGGTGAGCAGGTTGTCGGCGAAACCGTGGGCGATGGCGGCCAGCGTCTTCATCGAGCACGGCGCCACGACCATGGCCGCGGTGTCGAAGCTGCCGCTGGCCAGGCAGGCGCCCACGTTGCCCGGGGCATGGGCCTGGTCGGCCAGGGCTTCGAGCCCTCGGCGGTCGAGCCCCAGTTCATGGTGGGCGTTGAGCACACCCGAGGGCGTGACGACGAGGTGCGTCTGTACACCCAGCGCGCGGGCGCGCGCCAGCAGCTTCACGCCGTAGACCGCACCGGTGGCGCCGGTGATGCCGACGACCAAGCGCTGCGGCGGGGGCACCTCAAGCCTTGGCGAGCGCCTGCTGCAATTCGCCGCTCTGGTACATCTCCATCATGATGTCCGAACCACCGACGAATTCACCTTTGACGTAGAGTTGTGGAATGGTGGGCCACTGGGCGTAGTCCTTGATGCCCTGGCGAACCTCTTCGTCTTCCAGCACGTTGACGGTCTTCAGGTCGTCGGCGCCGCAGGCCTTCAGGATCTGGATGGCGCGGCCGGAAAAACCGCACATGGGAAACTGGGCCGTGCCCTTCATGAAGAGCACCACGCGATTGCCCTTGACCAATTCATCGATTCGTTGCTGGACGTCGCTCATGGTGATCGATCTCGACCGGTTGCCGTTGGAGCCGAGGTTATAAGGCATCCGCAAGGGGCCCGACCCGACGGCCCGCGATGCCCCGGCTGGCGTGTGGGCCTCCGGTGCCTTGCGCGCGCGGCGTCAGAAGGCGTAGGACACGCCGAGCTGGATGACGGGTGCCAGACGCAGGTCGTTGAGCATGTTCTCGAACTGCGCCGCCGTCGGGTTGCCGGCGCCGAAGCGCACGCGTTCGCCGGGGCGCTGGCCGCCCAGGCCGATATCGGCCGACAGGCCCCAGCCCTCGCGTGCCGACAGGCTGGTGTAACCCAGTCCGATGTAGGGCAGGGCGACGCGGGCGCCCTGGCTCTGGAACAGGTCGGTGGCTGGCTCGCGCGCCTCCCATTGCAGGCCGCCTCCGAGCCGCGACGGTGGCAGTGCGGTGGTGCCGTCGCGCGGCCCGATGGCCAGGCCGCTGGTCACGCGCAGGCCGCCACTCACCTGTTCGCCGCCGAAGCCCGGACCGGTGAGGTAGTAGTCACCCAGCACGCGGGCGCGCACGAGCGCCGTGCCCGGTTCAGCCACCGAAAGGTTCATGTGCAGGTCGCCGGGCCCGAAGCGCAGGCTGTTGCCGGCCGATCTCAGGCCCGGTGCCGCGTCCAGCGCCACGGTCAGCCCATCCTGCGCCCCGGCGGGGGCCGCGAGCAACGCCAGCAGGCAGGTCAGAGGGATCCGGTACATCTTCCACTCCTTTCCCGATGCACGAACCTGGCCCAGCGCAGAAATGGCTGGACATGGAAGCAATCGTATGCCGGCTGGCGCGGTTTGGGTCTGCAATTAGTCAACACATCCCCCTGTTTCAGGGGCTGGCCCGAGATACACACCACCGGCAGGTGCCGCTCAGCGCACGGGCGCGGCGGTTGCGGGGGGCTGCCTCCCGCCGCTGCAGCGTTCGTGGCCGGCCAGGTCGCGACGCGTGCCGATGCACTCGAAACCGGCGACAGAGAGGCGACGGCGCACCGCGTCGGCCTGGTCGAAGCCGTGTTCCAGCAGCAGCCAGCCGCCTGGAAGCAGGTGCCCGGCCGCTCCGTCGATGACGGTGGTCAGGGCCGCCAGGCCGTCGCCGCCGGGTGTCAGGGCGGCGATCGGCTCGTGCCGCAGGGCCGGCAGATGCGGGTCGCCGGCGGCGATGTAAGGCGGGTTGCTCAGCGCCAGGTGCACCCGGGGTGGCGGCAGGCCCGACCACCAGTCGCTGGCCAGCCAGCCGACGTCCAGGCCCAGACGTTCGCCGTTGGCCCTGGCCACGGCCAGCGCGGCGGTGCTGGCGTCTAGCGCACGAACGCTGGCGCGTGGGCAGCCCTGCTTGACCGCCAGCGCAATGGCGCCGCTGCCGGTGCCCAAGTCCACCACTTGCGGCTTTTCCACCACAGCCAGCTCGCCGGCGAGCAGTTCCAGCGCCCAGTCGACCAGGATCTCGGTGTCCGGCCGTGGGTCCAGCACGTCGGGGGTGACGTGCAGGTCCAGGCCGTGGAATTCCCGCGTGCCGGTCAGATAGGCCAGTGGCACGCCGCTGGCGCGGCTTTGCAGGTCGGCCAGCACGGGAGCCGCGGCTTCGGCAGGCAGGGCGTCGGTGTCGTGTGCCAGCAGCCAGCTGCGTGGCCGTCCCAGGTGGTGCGCCAGCAGCCGCTGCGCGTCGAGCCGGTCGACGCCCAGCATCCGCGCCGCAGCCATGGCTTCGGCCACGGTGGCCGGCAGCGTGGTGGTCACCCGCCGCCGCCGGCTTCCAGCGCCGCCAGCTGCTCCGCCGCGCGCGCGGACTTCAGCGCCGCCACCACGTCGTCCAGGTCGCCCTCCATGATCTGGCCCAGTTTGTACAGCGTGAGGTTGATGCGGTGGTCGGTGAGCCGGCCCTGCGGGAAGTTGTAGGTACGGATGCGGTCGCTGCGGTCGCCGCTGCCGATCAGGCTCTTGCGCTGCGCGGCCTCCTTCGCGGCGCGCTCGCTTTGCTCCTTGTCGCGCAGCCGCGCCACCAGCACCGCCATCGCCTTGGCCTTGTTGCGGTGCTGGCTGCGGTCGTCCTGGCATTCGGCCACCAGACCGGTGGGCAGGTGGGTGATGCGGATGGCGCTGTCGGTCTTGTTGACGTGCTGGCCGCCGGCACCGCTGGCGCGGAAAGTGTCGATGCGCAGCTCGGCGGGGTTGAGCTGCACCTCCTCGGCCTCGTCGGGCTCGGGCATCACCGCCACGGTGCAGGCGCTGGTGTGGATGCGCCCCTGGCTTTCGGTGGCCGGCACGCGCTGCACGCGGTGGCCGCCGGACTCGAAGCGCAGGCTTTCGTAGACGCGCTCGCCTGCCACGCGCAGCACCAGTTCCTTGTAGCCGCCGAGTTCGGCCGGGCTCTCGCTCATGACCTCGACGCGCCAGCCCTGGCGCTCGAACCAGCGCAGGTACATGCGCGCCAGGTCGCCGGCGAACAGCGCCGATTCGTCACCGCCCGTCCCCGCGCGGATTTCCAGGAAGGCGTTGCGCTCGTCGTCGGGGTCGCGCGGAATCAGCGCCGTCTGCAGTTCGGCCTGCAGGCGCTGCATGTCAGCGCTGGCGGCGGCGATCTCCTCGCGCGCCATCTCGGCCATCTCGGGGTCGCTCTCGGCGGCGGCCATCTCGCGCGCGGCCGCCAGGTCGGCTTCGCGCTGCTGCCAGCGGCGGAAGCGGCCGACGATGTCCTGCGCCTCGGCCTGCTCGCGCGAGAGCGAGCGCCAGCGCTTGATGTCGCCGGCCACCTGCGGGTCGGCCAGGGTCGCGTCCAGTTCCGCCAGGCGCAAGGCCAGGCGTTCGAACTGTTCGCGCAGGGCAGGGGTCATGGGGGGAATGGGGTCGAATCGGCAACGCCCGGCCGAGACGCCGGGCCGCCGTGCAGGCTGGCCGCTACCGGCCTTCGCCGCCGGGCCGGCGCTGGCTCTGGCGCAGGAACAGGCGCGACACGGTGTCGGCCAGCTTCTCGCGCTCGGCGCCCTCGGCGGCGTGCAGCTCGGCCAGCGTCCCGTGCAGCATCTTGTGCGTGAGGCCCTGGGCCATCGCCTCCAGCACGCGTTCCACCGGTTCGCCGCGCGCGAGCAGCTTGCGCGCACGCGCCAGTTCGACATGGCCCCAGTCGTCGGCCTGCCGGTTCAAGGCCTGGATCAGCGGCACCGCGGCGCGTTGGTCCAGCCAGTGGCTGAAACTCTGCACGCCGGCGTCGATGATGGCCTCGGCCTGCTCGACCGCGGCCTGGCGCTTCTCGCCCGCGGTCTGCACCAGTTGCGACAGGTCGTCCACCGTGTACAGGTAGACGTCGGACAGGCGCATCACCTCGGGTTCGATATCGCGCGGCACGGCCAGGTCGACCATGAACATGGGGCGGTGCCGGCGCGCCTTCAGCGCCCGTTCCACCGCGCCCAGCCCGATGATGGGCAGCGTGCTGGCGGTGCACGAGATGACGGCGTCGAATTCGTGCAGCCGCGCCGGCAGGTCGGAAAGCCGCAGCGATTCGGCGCCGAAACGCGCCGCCAGCCGCTCGCCGCGCTCCAGCGTGCGGTTGGCCACGGCCATGCCCTTCGGGCTGCGCGCCGCGAAGTGCGTGGCCACGAGCTCGATCATCTCGCCGGCGCCGACGAAGAGCACGCGGATCTGGCCCAGGTCCTCGAACAACTGCGACGCCAGCCGCACGGCGGCCGCCGCCATGCTGATCGAATGGGCGCCGATCTCGGTGGACGTGCGCACCTCCTTGGCCACCGCGAAGGAACGCTGGAACAACTGGTGCAGCGTGGTGCCCAGCGTGCCGGCTTCGTCGGCCACGCGCACGGCCTCCTTCATCTGGCCCAGGATCTGGGGTTCACCCAGGACCATCGAATCCAGCCCGGCCGCCACGCGGAAGGCGTGGCGCGCCGCGGCGCGGTCTTCCATCACATAACTGTGCGAAAGCAACTGGCCGCCGCTGATGCCGCCGTGTTCGGCCAGCCAGTCCAGCGTGGGCTGGACCAGCTCTTGCGCGCTGTGCTGGCCGGCGGCCACGTAGAGCTCGGTGCGGTTGCAGGTGGAGACCAGTGCCGCCTCGGGCCCGCTGCGCTGCAGGCGCTCGCGCAGGCCATGCAGGGCCGGCGCCATCTGCTCGGGCGCGAACGACAGACGACCGCGCAGATCGAGCGGCGCTGTCGTGTGATTGAGCCCGAGGGCAAAGACACTCACGGCACAATTGTAAGTTTTGCGGCGCGACGGGCTTGACTCGTGTCAAGCCGGGTCGTGTACCCCGGGTAAGCCTGTACTTTCGATGGGACCGCTGGACGCCCTGTGGCACCTTGCCAACCTGTTCGTGCCCGCGCTCGCGCTGGGTGCGCTGGCGGCTGCCTGTGCCAAGCTGCTGTGGCGGCGCGACCTGGCCGGTGTGAGCTGGCGCCGCCTGGCCGTCCCGGCCGCCACGGCGGGCGCGCTGGTCACGCTGGCCGGCCTGGTCTTGACGGGCCGCGACGGCAAGATGGCCACCTATGTCGCCATGGTCCTGGCCTGCGCCGTCACGCTGTGGTGGCAGGGCTTCGGGCCCGGGCGGCGCTGACGCCGTCGCGGGTGACCGGCACGCCGCGCAGCGAATGCGGCAGCTCTGCGGTGATTTCCACGTCCAGCATCTGCCCCAGCAGCCGGTCCGCCAGCGGGCCGCCGCTGAAATTGACGATGCGGTTGCATTCGGTGCGGCCCATCAGTTCCTGCGCATCCTTGCGCGAAGGGCCCTCGACGAGGATGCGCTGCACCGTGCCCACGCGGCTGGCGCTGATGCGCCGCACGTTGACCTCAATGGCGGCCTGCAACTGCTGCAGCCGTTTCAGCTTCATTGCCTGCGGCGTGTCGTCTTGCAGCGCCGCGGCCGGGGTGCCCGGGCGCTTGCTGAAGACGAAGCTGAAGGAGCTGTCGAAACCCACGTCCTCGACGAGTTCCATCATCTTGCCGAAGTCTTCATCGGTCTCGCCGGGGAAGCCGACGATGAAGTCGCTGGACAGGCTGATGCCCGGCCGCACCGCGCGCAGCCGGCGGATCGTGCTCTTGTATTCCAGCGCCGTATAACCGCGCTTCATGACCGACAGGATGCGGTCGCTGCCATGCTGCACCGGCAGGTGCAGGTGGTTCACCAGCTGGGGCAGCCGGGCGTAGGCCTCGATCAGCCGCGGCGTGAATTCCTTCGGATGGCTGGTGGTGTAGCGCAGGCGCTCGATGCCGGGGATATCGGCCACGTAGTCCAGCAGCAGGGCGAAGTCGGCGATCTCGGGGCTGTGCCCCATGGTGCCGCGGTAGGCGTTGACGTTCTGCCCCAGCAGCGTCACCTCCTTCACGCCCTGCTCGGCCAGACCGGCGACTTCGGTCAGCACGTCGTCGAAGGGGCGGCTGACCTCTTCGCCGCGGGTGTAGGGCACCACGCAGTAGCTGCAGTATTTGGAGCAGCCTTCCATGATCGAGACGAAGGCGCTCGCACCCTCCACACGCGCCGGCGGCAGGTGGTCGAATTTCTCGATCTCGGGGAAGCTGATGTCCACCTGCGGCCGGCGCTCGCTGCGCCGCGCCTCGATCATCTGCGGCAACCGGTGCAGCGTCTGCGGGCCGAAGACGAGGTCGACATAGGGCGCACGGTCGATGATGGCCGCACCTTCCTGGCTGGCCACGCAGCCGCCGACGCCGATGAGCACGCCTTTCTTCTTCAGGTGCTTGACGCGGCCGAGGTCGCTGAAGACCTTCTCCTGCGCCTTCTCGCGCACCGAGCAGGTGTTGAAGAGGATCAGGTCGGCCTGCTCGACGTCGGTGGTCGGCTCGTAGCCTTCGGTGGCGCGCAGCACGTCGGCCATCTTGTCCGAGTCGTACTCGTTCATCTGGCAGCCGAAGGTGCGGATGAAGACCTTCTTCGTTTCGCTCATGGCCGGCTCCAGGACTGCCTCGCCGGGTCGAAGGCCCAGGCGCGGGCCTGTTCGGGCGAGGTCGGCCAGGGGCGGGCCAGCTCGGTCGCAGTGAGCACCCAGACGTCCAGCAACTGGCCCCCGGTGTCCAGCGTGTAGTGGACCCACAGGCGCCGGTTGGCGATGGTGCCGGAAACGACGAGCAGGTTGTTGTCGCCGCGGATGCGCGCCCCGGGAGCCAGGCGGGCCGGGCGGCCGTTCAACTGCGCGTCGGGCGGCTGCAGCACCACGAGTTCGCCGCGCAGGGCATTGGCGGGGAAATTGCGCTGCATCTGGGCCGCAGCGGGCAGGGCGCACGCGATCAGCGCGGCAGCCAGGGTGACACAGCGAATCATGGTGTGGATCCAGGGGCTGTGAAATGAAAAAGCCCGGGCTCTGGAGCCCGGGCCATGTCTTGGTGGCGCTTCAGGGATTTGAACCCCGGACCTGCGGATTATGATTCCGTCGCTCTAACCAGCTGAGCTAAAGCGCCTGAGCCCGCAATTATAGCGAGCCATCTTCGGCTCCGCGCGACGCCGCCAGCAACCCTGCGGGATCCGATGTTCAGTTTTTTCAAGAAGAAGCCGCCGCCGAGTGTGGCGCCACCCCCGCCTGCCCCGGCGCAGGCGCCTGTGCCCGCGCCAGGCGCTGCGGTACCCGCCGAAACGCCGGTGGCGACTGCGTCTACCTCAGCCGGTACCACCACTGCGGCCGCGCCGTCCCCCGGCTTGCAAACGCCAGCCGCCGAGCCGGCGCCCGCGCCGCGCAGCGGCTGGCTCTCGCGCCTGGCGCAAGGCTTGCGCAAGACGGGTTCCGGCATCGCCCAGGTCTTCACCGGCACGCGCATCGACGAGGCGCTTTACGAGGACCTGGAGTCCGCGCTGCTGCTGGCCGACGCCGGCCTGCCGGCCACGCAATTCCTGCTCACCGACCTGAAGCGCCGCGTGAAGGAGTGCAAGGCCACCGATCCCGCGGCCGTGAAGGCACTGCTGGCCGATGCGCTCGCCGATCTGCTGCGGCCGCTGCAACGGCCGCTGGTCATCGGCGGCGCCGACGGCCAGGCGAGCCCGACCGTGATCATGGTCACCGGCGTCAACGGCGCCGGCAAGACCACCAGCATCGGCAAGCTCACGCGCTACCTGGCCGAGGCCGACCAGAAGGTGCTGCTGGCCGCGGCCGACACCTTTCGCGCCGCGGCGCGCGAGCAGCTCGCGGTGTGGGCCGGGCGCAACCAGGTCGAGATCGTCAGCCAGGAAGGCGGCGATCCCGCGGCGGTGACGTTCGACGCCGTCAGCGCCGGCCGCGCACGCGGCTGCGATGTCGTCATCGCCGACACCGCCGGCCGCCTGCCGACCCAGGTGCACCTGATGGAGGAGCTGAAGAAGATCCAGCGCACCATCGGCAAGGCCATGCCCGGTGCGCCGCACGAGGTGCTGCTGGTGGTGGACGGCAATACCGGGCAGAACGCGCTGGCCCAGGTGAAGGCCTTCGACGCCGCGCTGGGCCTCACCGGCCTGGTCGTGACCAAGCTCGACGGCACCGCCAAGGGCGGCGTGCTGGCGGCGATTGCGCGCTGGGGCGCCGAGCAGGGCCGCGTGGTGCCGGTCTATTTCATCGGCATCGGCGAAAAGCTCGAGGACCTGCAGACCTTCGACGCGCGCGAATTCGCGCAGGCCTTGCTCGGCTGAATGCGGCGCCGCCGGCGGCGCGCGCTTCAGCGTGCGCTGGGAGCCGGCTCGAAGTCGTCGAAGAAGCCCGAAGGCACGGGCTCCATCGTGGCGTCCAATTCCGCTTCCAGCGCGGCGCGGTCGCCATCGGCCAGGACCTGCGCAATGTCTGCCACCGGGATCAGCGGCATCGGCCGCGACGCCACCGGCTGGGCGCCTTGCGATGGCTCCCCGATCAGGGCCGCCATGGAACTGCGCACGTGGCTCAGGCTGGGCAACTCGCCCTCGCGCCAGACCAGAACCTGGATGCCGGCGGCTTTCAGCACGCGGCCCAGGCGCTCGTGCCGCTTGCGGCTGCGCTCGGTTTCCTGCGCCGCGCGCACGTCGATGACGGCCAGCACCCTGGAGCCCGAGTCGCACAACAGCAGGTCGGCGCTGAGCGAGCCCACGCGCTGCAGCCAGTCGCCATAGGAGCGGCGCGCCGGCACGCGGATGAAGCGCGCCAGCGGCACCTGTGCCAGCACCAGGTAGCCGGGCATCGCGCGCTTGAGCAGTTCGTGCGCCTGGCGTTCGGTGATCGACAGCACGCGCACCGACTCGGGAGGCCAGGCGGCCACGGTGTCCAGCACTTCGTTCGCGGCGCGGCCGCGGCGTTCGCCCTGGCGCTGGCGGATGCGCACGAACAGCAGCGTCAGCAACAGCAGCACGGTGGCGGGCAGGGCAAAGCTGGCAGTCGGTGTCAGGAATTCCATGGCAGGCGCCGGCAAGAGGTGGAGTCCACACCATCGGCCAGGCGGCGCCGGCGGTCAACGCATCGGGGCACAAGAGGTGTATCGAGCCGTGACAGCGTGGCCTCGCGGGAGCAGAGCGCGTGAAGTACTGCGCGCCCGGGCCGACTTCAGCGCGGCATGCCGGGGAAGCCGCCGCCGCCCATGCGCTTCATCATCTTCATCAGGCCGCCGCCCTTCATCTTTTTCATCATGCCCTGCATCTGCTCGAACTGGTTGAGCAGGCGGTTCACTTCCTGCACCTGCACGCCGGCGCCCGTGGCGATGCGGCGCTTGCGGCTGGCCTTGATCAGTTCGGGCTTGCGCCGTTCCAGCGGCGTCATGGCGCAGATGATGCCTTCCATGCGCTTGACATCGCGTTCGGCGCGGCCCATGTCGGCACCCGCGGCGCGGCTGGCCAGCTGGCTGGGCAGCTTGTCCATCAACCCGGCCAGGCCGCCCATGTTCTTCATCTGCGTGATCTGCGACAGGAAGTCGTTGAGGTCGAAGCCGCTGCCCGACTTCACCTTGTCGGCCAGCTTCTGCGCCGCCTGCAGGTCCACCCCCTTCTGCACTTCCTCCACCAGCGCCAGGATGTCGCCCATGCCCAGCACGCGGCCGGCATGGCGCTCGGCGTCGAAGACCTCCAGGCCGTCGATCTTTTCCGAGATGCCGGCGAACTTGATCGGCGCGCCGGTGACCTGGCGCACCGACATCGCGGCGCCGCCGCGCGAGTCGCCGTCGAGCTTGGTCAGCACCACGCCGGTCAGCGGCAGCGCGTCCTTGAAGGCCCTGGCGGTATTCACCGCGTCCTGGCCTTGCATGGCGTCGACGATGAAGAGCGTTTCCACCGGCTTGAGCACCGCGTGCAGCTCGCGGATCTCGGCCATCAGCGCTTCGTCGATGCCCAGGCGGCCGGCGGTGTCGACCAGCAGCACGTCGAAATAGTGGCGCTTTGCGTAGTCGAGCGCGGCCAGGGCGATATCGCGCGGCTTGTCGCTCGGCGCCGAAGGAAACCACTCGGCGCCGGCCTGCGCCGTCACCGTCTTCAGCTGTTCGATGGCGGCCGGCCGGTAGACGTCGGCCGACACCGTGAGCACCTTCTTCTTGCGCTTCGTGATCAGGTGCCTGGCCAGCTTGGCCGTGGTGGTGGTCTTGCCGGCGCCCTGCAGGCCGGCCATCAGGATCACCGCCGGCGGCTGCGTGGCCAGGTTCAACTCGGCCGAAGGCAGCGCGCCGGTGGGGTCGGGCCCCATCGTCGCGGCCAGCTCCTTGTGCACGATGCCGACCAGCGCCTGACCCGGGTTGAGCGAACCCACCACCTCCTGGCCCAGCGCCTTGTCCTTGACGCGATTGATGAAGTCGCGCACCACCGGCAGCGCCACGTCGGCCTCGAGCAAGGCCATGCGCACCTCGCGCAGCATGTCCTGCACGTTGCTTTCGGTGATGCGGGCCTGGCCGCGCATTGTCTTCACCAGCTTGCTCAGCCGGTCACTCAGGGTCGAGGCCATCGCGGTGTGGTCCCGCTGCGAGCGGGCCCTTGGTCAGTACACTGTCGCGATGATTCTATCGACCGCCTCCCCCACGCTCGCCCCGGACGGCGCGTTGCTGCTGGCGGCGGTGAGCGCGGCACTGTACGTGGCCGCGACGCTGCCGCTGCCGCGGCTGCAGCGCTTCTCGGCCGCCGCGCTGCTGGGGGGCTTCGTGCTGCACCTGCTGCTGTTGGTGGTGGACATCGGGGGCGTCGGCCAGGCCGAGCGCGGCGCGCGTCTGGGTTTCGGGCCGGTGCTGTCGATGGCGGTGTGGCTGGTGATCGCCGTGCACACGGTGGAAAGCCGCCTCGTGCCCTTGCCCGGGGTGCGCAAGTGGCTGGGTGGGGCCGGGGCGCTGGCGGTGGTGCTGGCGGCCCTGTTCCCCGGCGACACCCGGCCAGTGACTTCGGCGCTGGCGCCGCTGCACTTCGCGCTCGGTGTCGGTTCCTACGGCTTGTTCGGTGCCGCCGTGCTGCATGCCGTGCTGCTGGACGCGGCCGAGCGGCGCCTGCGCGCCGGCAACCCGACCGCCGGAGGGGGGCGCGCCACGGGGATGCCGCTGCTGCAACTGGAGCGGCTCACCTTCCGCTTCGTCGAGGCCGGCTTCGCCGTGCTCACGGCCACGCTCGTGCTGGGCACCTTCACCGCGGCCCTGGATTTGCACGGCTGGCGCTGGGACCACAAGACGGTGTTCTCGCTGCTGGCCTGGGGCGTGTTCGCGGCGCTGCTGCTGGGGCGCCGCCTGCGCGGTTGGCGTGGCCACCGCGCCACGCGCTGGCTGTATACGGGTGCGGTGCTGCTGCTGCTGGGTTACGCCGGCTCGCGCTTCGTGCTGGAAGTGATGCTCGAGCGCGGCGCGTCCTGAGGCCACTGGAACCGACCATGAAATACCTCGTGCTGCTGGGCGTCGTCGTGCTGGCCTGGGTGCTGTTCTTCAAGGGCCGGCGCAAGACGCCACCGGTGGATCGCGCCAAAGACATGGCCCAGGCTGCACCCATGCTTGCCTGCAGCCACTGCGGCCTGCACCTGCCCAAGACCGAGGCCGTGTTCGACGCCGAAGGCCGGCCCTTCTGTGGCGAGGCACATCGCCTGGCCGGGCCGCGCTGAAATGGCCGCCCGCGGCGCCGATGGCCGCTGACGAAGCTTCGGCCGCGGCGCCCCCGGCGTCTGGCCGTGGCGCCGCGCCGGGGGAGCCGGTTTCGCGGCGGCTCCAGGACGACCGCCGTCAGGGCGACCGCCGCGCCGGCGAGCGGCGCAAGACCGGCGGCCGCCGCCAGGAGGACTCGCTGTTCGGCGCCTTCGCCGGCAGTGAATCGCTGGGGGCGGCCGAGTCCTTCTTCGACCCCGGCTGGCTGGCCTCGGGCGACCGGCAGCTCGACAGCCGCTTCGTGCTGCGGCAGGCGCGTCGTGCCGCGCAGGCGCAGGACAGCGCCCTGGCGCGCGTCTACCGCACCTACGCCGCCGCACGTGCGGTCATCGGCGCGGGTCTGGTCGCGGTGCAGGGCGTGGGCAGCCTGCTGGGCGCCCGCAGCAGCGAATGGCTGGCGCTGGTCTCGGTCGTCTACGCGGTGCAGGCCATCACGCTGTGGCTGCTGCCTCGCTTCGGTGCGCTCGCGCAGCCGCAGCCGCAGGCCCGGCAGCGGCGGCGCCAGTGGCTGGCGACGATCGGCGTCGACCTGCTGGCCTTCACGCTGCTGCACCTGCTGGCGATCGGCTCCACCTTCAATTTCACCGCCCTGCTCGTGCTGCCGGTGCTGATGGCCGGCGTGCTGACCTCGCGCCTGCTGGCGCTGGGCACCGCGGCAGGCGTGGCGCTGATGCTGCTGCTGGTGGCTTCGCGCACGGTGCTGGGCGGCGCCGACGCGCCGCTGCTCATGCTGCAGTCGGGCCTGGCGGGGCTGGGACTGTTCATCATCGCGCTGCTGGCCGGCGAACTGGCCGGGCGCCTGGCGCGCGAGGAACTGGCAGCGCGCGGCAGCCTGGAACTGGCGCGCCAGCAGGCGCAGCTGAACCGGCTGGTGATCGAGGAGATGGTCGACGGCGTGCTGGTCGTCGACCGCCGCCTGCGCGTGCGCGCGGCCAACCCGGCGGCGCGCGCGCTGCTGGTCGACCAGGGCCTGAGTTCGCCGGCCCCCTTCACCCTGCACGATCGCACGCCGTGGACCGCGCTGCAGCAGGCGGTCGAGCGCGCGCTGGCCGAAGGCGCGTGGCCCGAGGCCGGGCGCGACATCCTGCTGGCCTTCGGCGCCGGGCACACGCGCACCTTGCGCCTGCGCGTGCGCTTCATGCGCCAGCGCGGCAACGAATGGGGACCTGCCGCCGCGGCCGAGGACGGCGGCGGCGAGCCCTTCGCCGTGCTGCTGCTGGAGGACGTGCGCACGCTGCAGGCGCGCATCCGGCAGGAGAAGCTGGCCGCCATGGGGCGCGTCTCGGCCGGCATCGCGCACGAGATCCGCAACCCGCTGGCCGCCATTGCACAGGCCAATGCCCTGCTGCTGGAAGACGGACTGCCGCCGGCGCAGCAGCGGCTGGCGCGCATGGTGGCCGACAACGTGGCGCGCCTGAAGCGGCTGGTCGACGACGTCATGGAGGTGGCGCCCGGCACCGCGCCCGAGCCGAATGCCATCGACGCGACGGCCGAAGTGGCCGCCGGCGTGGCCGACTGGTCGCGTACCGTGCAGCTGCCGCAAGGCCCCGAGAGCCGGCTGCGCCTGGACCTGCCGGCGGCGCCGCTGCCGGTGCTGTTCGACCCCGAACACCTGCGCCGCGTGCTCGTCAACCTGCTCGACAACGCGCACCGCCACGCCAGCGCCGACCCCGGGGCCATCTACCTGCGCCTGTCGGCGCGCGACGAGGCCACCGCCGTGCTCATGGTGCTGAGCGACAGCCCGCCGATCGAACCCGAGGTCGAGCGGCACCTGTTCGAGCCCTTCTTCTCCACGCGCAGCCGCGGCTCGGGGCTGGGCTTGTATATTTGCCGCGAGTTGTGCGAGCGCTATGGCGCGAGCGTCGAATACCGTCCGCGCCCGGCCGCCGAGAGGCTGCGCAACGAATTCAGCGTGGCGCTGCGACGTGCACCGCCAAAGGCCGCCGTCGCGGCGCCCGCCCCGGCACCGCCTCCGGCCACTTGAACACGCCCCGACTGCCGCCATGAACCCTCGCCTGCTGGTCGTCGACGACGAGCCCGACCTGCGCACCTTGTACGAGTTGACGCTGCTGCGCGAAGGCTATGACGTCGAAAGCGCGGGCTCGGTCGAGGAAGCCTGGGCGCTGCTGACGCAACGCGGCGTGGGCGGCTACCAGCTCGTGATCACCGACATGCGGCTGCCCGACGGCACCGGGCTGGACCTGCTGCGCCGCCTGGATGAATCCGGCCACCCGGAGAAGGCCATCGTCATCACCGCCTACGGGTCGCCCGAGAATGCGGTGGAGGCGCTCAAGGCCGGGGCCTACGACTACCTGACCAAGCCGGTGGACCTGCGCCAGTTCCGCGCCGTGGTGGCTTCGGCGCTCGGACGCCTGCCGGGCGCGCAGGCGCCCGCGCCCGGCAAGCGTGCGCCAGTCGCAGCGCGGGCCGCGGCGGTGCCGCGCACGGCGCTGGAGCGCATCGTCGGCGCGTCGGCGGCCATGCAGCAGGTGCGTTCGCTGGTCGAGCGCGTGGCGCGCAGCATGGCGCCGGTGCTGGTGTGCGGCGAGTCGGGCACCGGCAAGGAGCTGGTCGCACGCGCCATCCACGACTGCTCGCCGCGCAGCGGCGGGCCGTTCGTGGCCGTCAACTGCGGCGCCATTCCCGAGGCCCTGCTCGAGGCCGAATTCTTCGGCTATCGCAAGGGGGCCTTCACCGGCGCTCACGAGGACCGCGAAGGCTTCTTCCAGGCGGCGCAGGGCGGCACGCTGTTCCTGGACGAGATCGGCGACCTGCCGCTGCAGATGCAGAGCAAGCTGCTGCGCGTGATCCAGGAACGCGCCGTGCGGCCGCTGGGTGCGGTGGCCGAGGCGCCGGTGAACGTGCGCATCGTCAGCGCCACGCACAAGGACCTGGGCGCCGAGGTGCAGGCCGGCCGCTTCCGCCAGGACCTGTACTACCGGCTCAACGTCATCCGCATCTGGGTGCCGCCGCTGCGCGAGCGCATCGCCGACATGCCGGCGATCTGCGCCGCGGTGCTGGAGCGTATCGCCGCCGATGCCGGTGTCTCGCCAACGCCGGTGCTGGCGCCCGACGCGCTGCAGCACCTGCTGCGCTATGCCTTTCCCGGCAATGTGCGCGAGCTCGAGAACCTGCTGCACCGTGCGCTGGCGCTGGCGGCCGGCAACGAGATCGGCCGCGCCGACCTCGGCCTGCCCGAAGAGGTGTTGCAAGAGGCGCCGCCGGTCGAGCCCGAACCGGCGCCGTCGGCGCCCGCCGGTCCCGCGCGCGCCGGCGCCCCGGCACCGGCGGCCCTGCCCGCCGACCTGGCGGCGTACCTAGACAACGTGGAACGCGACATCCTGGAGCGTGCGCTGGAGCGTCACCGCTACAACCGCACCGCCGCCGGCGCCAGCCTGGGCTTGTCGCTGCGCCAGATGCGCTACCGCATGGCACGTCTGGGCGTCGGTGCGGCCGAGGGCCCGGCCGAGCGCGGCGAGCCGGCCTGACTGTGGCCGCACGCCCACGCTGGCAAGGCGGCTGGTGGCGGCCGGCGCGGCGCTGCCCGTCACCGAACTTCGGGCCGCGGCCGGCCGGCACGGCGGTCTCGCTGGTGGTGGTGCACTCGATCAGCCTGCCGCCGGGCGAGTACGGCGGTGACGATGTCCAGCGCCTGTTCACGAACCGGCTCGACACCTCGGCGCATCCGTTCTACGCCGGGCTGCAGGGGCTCGAGGTGTCGGCGCATTTCCTCGTGCGCCGCGACGGTCGCACGCTGCAGTTCGTGAGCTGTGACGAGCGCGCCTGGCACGCCGGGGTCTCGGGCTGGCGCGGGCGCGACAACTGCAACGACTGGTCCATCGGCATCGAACTCGAAGGCCTGGAGGGCCAGTGTTTCGAACCTGCGCAATACCGGCAGCTGGCCGTGCTGCTGCGCGCGCTGGCAGGCCGCTACCCCATCGCCGAGGCCGTGGGCCACGAGCACGTGGCGCCGGGGCGAAAGAGCGACCCCGGGCCGGGCTTCGACTGGAACGAGTTGCGACGCGTCCTGCGCCGCCACCGGCCGCGGCTGCCGATGGCCGGGACCGGCGCAGCCTGAATTTCCGGGTCGATCGGGTGCATTTCGAGCGTTCGGCGACGCCGGGCGCGGCTGGCCGGGCGGACCGCCGCGTGGCGCGCGGCCCGGCACCGCGGTCGGCATTTCGGAGCCTGGAATCGACCCACCCGGTGACCACGGCCAGGCCTTCCTGCCAATGAGGGAAGCCCCGGATCGAACACTAGCCGTAGTGGGTTGTGAGGGCCTCGACCCCCAGATATAGTGTCCAGGGGTGATAATGTGGTGAACGTATCGGCAGCGCTTCCTGCCGCCTGCGGTCATGTCCATCGGGGGTCCGGCCGCCGCAGCGCGCCCGGCAGCCGTGGGGTGCCGAAGCAGGTCACCGACACGTTCACCCAAAGCACATCCGTCGGCTCCGGGTCGCACGGCGCCCGGTCGGCGCGGGCCTGACCTCGCCGTTTCGGCACACCACACACGAGAGGGGATTCCATGCAGACTGTCCTGAGCACCGCAGCGCAAGGGTCGGCCCAGGCCCGCGGCACCACGCCCGCCGGCCCGCCGGCCGCCGGCAACGCCTACACCGGCTACCAGATCATCCGCCGCAACGGTGCCGTGGTCGGTTTTGCGCCGGACAAGATCGCGGTGGCACTGATGAAGGCCTTCCTGGCCGTGCACGGCACGCAGGGCGCGGCGTCGGCCAGTGTCCGCGAGACGGTCGACGGGCTCACCGAAATCGTGGTGCGCGCGCTGCTGCGTTCGCGTCCGGGCGGCGGCACGTTCCACATCGAGGACGTGCAGGACCATGTGGAGCTCGGCCTCATGCGTGGCGGCCACCACGAGGTGGCGCGGGCCTACGTGCTTTACCGCGAGCGGCGTGCCCAGGAGCGCGCGCGTCAGGCCACGCCGGCACCGGCCGGGGCGGCCGAGCTGCACGTCGTCGACGGCGGCCGGCGCGTGCCGCTGGACATGAACGCGCTGCGCGCGCTGGTCGAGTCGGCCTGTGCCGGCCTGGGCGACGACGTGCAGGCCGAGCCCATCCTGGCCGAGACGCGCCGCAACCTGTACGACGGCGTGCCGATGGAAGAAGTCTTCAAGGCCGCCATCCTGTCGGCGCGCACGCTGCTGGAGAAGGAGCCCGCCTACACCCGTGCCACGGCGCGGCTGCTGCTGCACACCATCCGCCGCGAGATCCTGGGCGGCGAAGTGACGCAGGCGCAGATGACCGAGCGCTACGCCGAATATTTCCCGCAGTTCATCAAGAAGGGCGTGCAGGCCGAGCTGCTGGACGAAAGGCTGATGCAGTTCGACCTGGCGCGCCTGGGCGCGGCGCTGGACGCCAGCCGCGACCTGCAGTTCGACTACCTGGGCCTGCAGACGCTGTACGACCGCTACTTCCTGCACGTCGACGAGGTGCGCATCGAGATGCCGCAGGCCTTCTTCATGCGCGTCGCCATGGGCCTGGCGCTGAACGAGATCGACCGCGAAGCGCGCGCGGTTCAGTTCTACAACGTGCTGTCCAGCTTCGACTTCATGAGCAGCACGCCCACGCTGTTCAACAGCGGCACGCGGCGCAGCCAGCTGTCCAGCTGCTACCTCACCACGGTGGCCGACGACCTGGACGGCATCTACGAGGCGCTGAAGGAAAACGCGCTGCTGAGCAAATTCGCCGGCGGTCTGGGCAACGACTGGACGCGCGTGCGCGCCCTGGGTTCGTACATCAAGGGCACGAACGGCAAGAGCCAGGGCGTGGTGCCCTTCCTGAAGGTGGTGAACGACACCGCGGTGGCCGTCAATCAGGGCGGCAAGCGCAAGGGTGCGGTGTGCTCGTACCTGGAGAGCTGGCACCTCGACCTGGAGGAATTCCTGGAGCTGCGCAAGAACACCGGTGACGACCGCCGACGCACGCACGACATGAATACCGCCAACTGGATCCCCGACCTGTTCATGCGCCGCGTCATGGAGGGTGGCCACTGGACCCTGTTCAGCCCCAGCACCTGCCCGGACCTGCACGACAAGTTTGGCACCGCCTTCGAGGAAGCCTACACCGGCTACGAAGCCAAGGTCGACCGCGGCGAGATCAAGCTCTACAAGCGCATTCCGGCCAAGGACTTGTGGCGCAAGATGCTGTCGATGCTGTTCGAGACCGGCCACCCCTGGATCACCTTCAAGGACGCCTGCAATATCCGCTCGCCGCAGCAGCACGTGGGCGTGGTGCACAGCTCGAACCTGTGCACCGAGATCACGCTCAACACCAGCGACACCGAGATCGCGGTGTGCAACCTGGGCAGCATCAACCTGGCGCAGCATCTGAAAGACGGCGAGATCGACCAGGTCAAGCTCAAGCGCACCACGGCCACCGCCATGCGCATGCTCGACAACGTGATCGACATCAACTACTACGCGGTGAAGAAGGCGCGCGACAGCAACCTTCGCCACCGCCCGGTGGGGCTGGGCATCATGGGTTTCCAGGACTGCCTGTACCAGTTGCGCGTGCCCTACGCCAGCGAAGAGGCGGTGGCCTTTGCCGACCGCAGCATGGAGGCCGTGTGCTACCACGCCTACTGGGCGAGCACCGAGCTGGCCGAGGAGCGCGGCCGCTACAGCAGCTACCGCGGCAGCCTGTGGGACCGCGGCATCCTGCCGCAGGACACGCTGGACCTGCTGCAGCAGCAGCGTGGGGGCTTTCTGGAAGTCGACCGCTCCAGCACCATGGACTGGGGCGCGCTGCGCGAGCGCATCGCCGAGCACGGCATGCGCAACAGCAACTGCGTGGCCATCGCCCCCACGGCCACCATCAGCAACATCATCGGCGTCGACGCGTCGATCGAGCCGAGCTTCGGCAACCTGTCGGTGAAGAGCAACCTCTCCGGCGAGTTCACGGTGGTCAACGAATACCTCGTGCGCGACCTCAAGCAACTCGGCCTGTGGGACGACGTGATGGTGATGGATCTCAAGCACTTCGACGGTTCGCTGCGGCCGATCGACCGCGTGCCCGAGGATCTCAAGCGCCTGTACGGCACGGCCTTCGAGGTCGATGCGTCGTGGCTGGTGGAAGCCGGGGCAAGGCGCCAGAAGTGGATCGACCAGGCGCAGTCGCTCAATGTCTACATGGCCGGCGCCTCGGGCCGCAAGCTCGACGAGACCTACAAGCTGGCCTGGCTGCGCGGCCTGAAGACGACCTATTACCTGCGCACCACGAGTGCCACCTATGCCGAGAAATCGACGGTGGCGCGCGGTGCTCTGAATGCGGTCTCGAATATCGAGGCGGGTGGTGTCGCTGCCATCGCGCAACCCGCGACCGACGTCAAGTTCTGCGCCATCGACAACCCCGATTGCGAGGCCTGCCAATGAAGCCGTGAAGGCGGCTGCAAATGATCACGGCGGGGTCGATGCGATGCCGCAACAACGAGAACGCCGTGATGTCAACTAGTGCTTGGTGTTCACGCACAACACTCCGATAATTCGACGCCATAGGAAGTACTCACATGCTGGTCTGGGAAGACGACGTCAGGACACCCTCTCATCAAGTGCCGCGCGGCCTGGCTCACCCTGTCGCCGCTGCCTCGAATGCAGCGCTAGCCCTTGCCTCCGAGTCGCGGTCCCTGCCGCAAAGCCAGCCCGCCTCGCCCGCGCCTGCCGCAGCGCCGGGCCTGGCACAAGACAACGCCGCCGACAAGCGCCGTGTCAATGCCGCCGACAAGCGCATCATCAACGGCCACACCGACGTCAACCAGCTGGTGCCGTTCAAGTACAAGTGGGCCTGGGAGAAATACCTCTCCACCTGCGCCAACCACTGGATGCCGAACGAGGTCAACATGTCGCGCGACATCGCGACCTGGAAGGACCCGAACGGCCTGACCGAAGACGAGCGCCGCATCGTCAAGCGCAACCTCGGCTTCTTCGTCACCGCCGATTCGCTGGCCGCCAACAACATCGTGCTGGGCACCTACCGCCACATCACGGCGCCCGAGTGCCGGCAGTTCCTGCTGCGCCAGGCTTTCGAGGAGGCGATCCACACCCACGCCTACCAGTACATCGTCGAGAGCCTGGGCCTGGACGAAGGCGAGATCTTCAACGCCTACCACGAGGTGGCGTCGATCCGCGACAAGGACGAATTCCTGATCCCGTTCATCGACGCGATCATGGACCCGCACTTCCACACCGGCACGCCCGAGAACGACCAGACGCTGCTGAAGAGCCTGATCGTCTTCGCCTGCCTGATGGAGGGGCTGTTCTTCTACGTCGGCTTCACGCAGATCCTCGCGTTGGGCCGGCAGAACAAGATGACCGGCGCGGCCGAGCAGTACCAGTACATCCTGCGCGACGAGTCGATGCACTGCAATTTCGGCATCGACCTCATCAACCAGATCAAGCTCGAGAACCCGGGCCTGTGGACGTCGGCCTTCAAGGCCGAGATCAAGGCGCTGTTCGAGAAGGCGGTGGAGCTGGAGTACCGCTATGCCGAAGACACCATGCCGCGCGGCGTGCTCGGCATGAACGCGAGCATGTTCAAGGGCTACCTGCGCTACATCGCCAACCGGCGGGCGACGCAGATCGGCCTGGAGGCGCTGTTCCCGAACGAGGAGAACCCGTTTCCCTGGATGAGCGAAATGATCGACCTGAAGAAGGAGCGCAACTTCTTCGAGACCCGTGTCATCGACTATCAGACCGGTGGCGCCCTGGCGTGGGACTGAAAGCGCCAGCGCCGTATTTGGAGCGTCCGCGCAGCCTGGGCAGGCGCGCGGCCGATCGAGTTCCCTGAGTTCCCAAGAATGACGAGCCAAGGCAGGCAAAAGACCGTGAGTACAGCCGAGCTCGTGACCCCGTTCACCGCACCGGGGCGACGGTTGCAGGGCCCGTGCCCCGCAGCAGACCGCCGGGTGGTGAATCTCCGCAGTGCCTTGTGCACCGCGGAGCCCTTTGCAACTTGATCAAGGAGATCGTTATGGCAACTGCGAAGAAGGCCGCTCCGGCCAAGAAGGCTGCACCGGCGAAGAAGGCTGCACCGGCGAAGAAGGCCGCACCGGCGAAGAAGGCCGCACCGGCGAAGAAGGCTGCGCCGGCGAAGAAGGCTGCGCCGGCGAAGAAGGCTGCGCCGGCGAAGAAGGCCGCGCCGGCGAAGAAGGCCGCGCCGGCGAAGAAGGCTGCGCCGGCCAAGAAGGCTGCGCCGGCGAAGAAGGCTGCGGCAGCAAAGAAGCCGGCGGCGGCGAAGAAGCCTGCGACGAAGAAGGCGGCCCCCAAGAAGGCCGCCAAGAAGGCGGCACCTGCGGCGCCCGCCGCCGCGCCTGCGAAAACAACGCTGAATCCGGCAGCAGCTTGGCCGTTTCCGACGGGCAATAAGCCCTGAGTGACTAAGAG
>Ga0073899_10001246_pt1 | contig 23371 bp, 20 predicted proteins | sample KloWWTmetaKNB5Ph_FD_88975 | JGI IMG/M metagenome (GOLD analysis project Ga0073899, IMG submission 88975) | Active sludge microbial communities from Klosterneuburg, Austria, studying microevolution and ecology of nitrifiers - Klosterneuburg... | ecosystem: Engineered > WWTP > Aerobic digester >... | reverse complement strand
GGTTCCCCGGACAGTCCAAGCGTGTTGTTCTAGGGCTTCGCCCGTTGGGTCAGGGGCAGGTCCCGGCCCTCACCCCGACGGGCGTCTGTGCATCCGCTCTCTCAGGAACCGTTGCACTTTCGGGCGGTCAAGTCGATCAGCGAGTCGGCGGCCCAGTGGGTTGTGAACAGCGTCGTGTGGATGAACTACAGGCGTGTCATTCACACGGCGTAACCTTGGAGAGAAGCACCAAGCCCCGGCAACCGCCAGGGCGGCTGTCCGGGGCCGGAGTCTTGCTGTGGTAGGTGGGCAACGGTACACGAGCAGCCTGAGTGCTTCCCCGTCGACCCCCTGGGGTCGGGAAAGGGGCCACGAGAAATGGCTCGTTCGTACCGGAGTGCCATCACCGGGCGCTACATCAGCAAGGCTGCCGCCGCGCGCCACCCCCAAACCTCCGTCTCGCATGCGGGAGGGTCTTCGAGCAGCAAGGGGGCCCGCAGCTCTATCACCGGGCGTTTCGTGAGGGAGTCCACCGCGAAACGCCACCCCGACACGACGATCCAGGAGGGCTGAGCGGGCCGGCAACCGATGCGCTACATCAGACTCCAGGAGCCGCCGCGAACACGCCTGCGGGCGCGCGAAATTGCCAGACAGATCGGAGTTCCGCCGTCAGAGGTCCTCCAAGTGCTCGCAGACATGGGTGAGTACGTCCGGTCGGCGGCCAGTTACGTGGAAGCCCCGATTATCCGCGAGGTGCATGAGCGCTTCGGCGTCAAGTACGCAGTCGAGGTCTGTCCCTCGCCGCCCATGGAGGGCTCAGTGGCCGATCATCACCCGGGAGGGCTCCAATCGCCGACGAGGCGCGTCAAGCGGGACAACCACCCGCTCATGGGAGAGGTCACCCCTCGGCGCGATCACGACGCTTCCAATGATTCTGATGGGGCAAGCGGGTCTCCACGAACGGCGTCTTGGGCCGGCCGCAACGTGGACCAGCAGTGGGCCGACCTTGCGGGAGGCGACGCTTCGCACGCCTTCGAGTTCGAGGAATGGAAGTTGCGGGGCTTCTCGGAACTTGAGCGTGACGTTTGGATGGCCGCCGGCCTCCGGGCCGGACAAGCGCGATGGGCGGCGGATCTTCGCGACGGTGGTCTCTCGCCAACGGATCTCGGCGTTGATCTTCATGGGTGGAGGGTGGTCGACCGGCTTCAGCGCGGAGAGGGCGCCGCAGCGGTCGCGCGGTTGCTCACGGCGATGCGGGCCTCCGAGGCCGGCTGATAAACGTGCGGATGCCGCCCCGCGTGATTCTTGGCGGCTGGGGCGGCATCCGGCTGGGCGGCCTCGCCCGCCACGAACGTTACAGAGCCCTCCGCCTGTTTGCCCCTAGCTCGAGCGTCCGACACGGCCACGGGGCGAGCGGCGGGCGGGCGACCTTCTGGTTGCGAGGAGAGGCGCCGTCAGCTCCTCGTATGAGGTGAACAGGACGTCTTGCCGTTGCAGATTGGTCGGCCTCTCTGCCCTGATTCCGAACAAGCGGTCCACCCGGCGATCGAGTTCCCTATGCGCATCGAGCAGCTCGCCGGACATGCCGGCGGGGGTGTAGAGGTCGGCGAGGGCCATGTCGGGTTGGAGGTGGCGGGCGTCGAGCAAGCCGGCTCCGGCGTGGATGATCGCGGTGCGATCCGCTTCGCTGGTGTGCGGAAGCGGGAACGTGTTCCAGGTCAGCAACTTGTTGAATCGGAGACGGGACTCCAGTCGTCCTCCTACGGTGCGTTGCCAGGTGATGAACATGGTTGAGGAGATCACGGCGAACATGAAGCCGTCCTCGTCCGGGGCGAGGAAGTTCGCGTTGCTTGTGATGACATCTGAGTCAAAGCGAGCCGCCAAGAAGAACGGGCGTCCCTCAGACACGTGGGCCGGTATGCAGAGGTAGGGGGTGTCGGGTTGGGCGATCTGCCGGAACAGGTGTGCGGTGGTCGCGGCGGCGCGGGTCGATGCGGCCTTGCTCCTGGCGCGGAAAGCTCGGACGCCTTCCACGCGTTCGCGAAGGACAGGGCTGTTGCGTAGGTCGGCTGGGGTGGCGTCCGTGAGCCAGAGGCAGTGCCGGTCCCCGTCGTGTAGGAGTTCGCGGGCTCCGATGTAGGGGCGGACGTACCTTGCGGCGATCGGGTCGGCCATGACGTGGGCGTAGTCGTCGGGTTCCACGATGAGGCACCCGTCGTCGGTGGGCTTGTTGCCGTAGGCGACCTCCCCGAGCTGGGGATTGAGTGGTCGAGTCGCCGGGTGCACGATGACGGTCGGGCCGTCGGTCAGGTACGGGGTGATGTTGCTGACCGCGGGGAGTTCAGCGGGTGGGGAGTCGGGTGTTGCGTAGTCGAAGAGTCGTGCCTGACCCTCGGCCTTTGTGAACCCGATGATGACGCAGTGCACGGCGGCTGCGCCGGTTGCTTCTGACGTCCATCGGAAGGTGCGGTGGGCGAACGCTATTCGCCAGCCCTCGTTCAGGATGGCTGCGAAGAGTGGGGCGACGACTTCGCCCTGCGTGATCGAGCTTGTTGTCACGAACGCCCATCGACCGGTCGTGGATTTGTAGTAGTCAAGGGCTTTGGCGTGCCACCCGGTGACGTAGTCCAAGGTGCCGTGATATCTCGTGCCCCAGACTTCCCGCAGTTCGGTCGTTTGCTCGGCCGAGCGAAGTGAGATTCCGAGGAACGGCGGATTGCCGGCGACGACGGCGTCTTCGCTGGGCGGGCAGATGGTCGACCAGTCGAGCTTGAGGGCGTTGCCGACGACGATGGTGGCCTGTTCCTGGATGGGGAGTCGGTCGGGTGCCCAGCCGAGTGAAGCCGTGAGTTTGAGGTCGCACTGTCGGTCGATGAGGAACATTGCGGTTTCGGCGATCCGGGCTGGCCATTCGTCGATCTCGATGCCGTAGAAGTGGTCGAGGGTGACCTTGAGTCCGACGTTGGCCATGAGCATGGCTTGGTCGCCGGTGATCTGTTGGAGGCGTTCCATGATGGCGAGCTCGAGGTCGCGAAGTTCGCGGTAGGCGACGATGATGAAGTTGCCGCAGCCGCAGGCGGGGTCCATGTAGCGGATGCGGCCGAGCTTGTCGCGCAGCTTGCGAAGCCGGTCGGCTTCGTACTTGCCAAGGGTCTTGACGTGCTCGAACTCGGCGCGAAGTTCGTCGAGGAAGAGCGGGTTGAGGGTCTTGAGGATGTTCTCTTCGGATGTGTAGTGCTCACCGAGCTCCCGGCGGGTCTTGGCATCGCGGACGGATTGGAACATCGAGCCGAAAATGGCTGGGCTGATGGTCTTCCAGTCCCGGTCGCAGGCGTCCAGGACCGCGGAGCGGAACTCGGCGTTGATCTCGGGCAGGCGGAGTCGTTCTTTGAAGATCCCGCCGTTGACGTACCGGAACCCGTCGAACGCGGCTGGAGCGTTTGCGCGGTCTTCGGGGCGGGTGTCGAGGTAGGCGAACAGGGCGGTGAGCTGGGCGCCGATGTCGGAGCCGTCGGGGTCGGTGTGGTCGAGGATGAAGTCCTGGAAGAGGTTCTCGGGCCACATGTCGGTGTCGTCGCCGAACATCAGGAACAGGATCCTGGCGAGGGTGACTGAGATCTCGTGGTCGCGCGCCTTCTCGTCGATACCGGCCGGGTAAGCCTTCTCCATCGCCGTGTAGAGGCGAGCCATGAGCTTGGAGGCGTGCTTGGTCTCGTTCTGTGTCTCGACGTCGAACGCCTGGCGGACCTTGGCCAGGACGGCGTTGCTGTCGAGGGTCACATCGAACGGGAGGCGTATGACGTCAAGCTTGTTCGCGAAACGGGGGTCGGTGTCGCCGGTGCGGTGCCGGTGCCGGCTGAGCCGGGTGGTGGTGCTGTTGCCGTTGGAGCGGCGCACGGGCCAGCGCCAGACCTGCTGGGTGTCGTCGTGGAAGATCAGGATGCGGTCGATGCTCGCTTGTGCCAGGACACGATCGAGCTCGGCTTCGAGTTTGGAGTCGGGTGCCTCTTCGACGACCCAGACGCGGATTCCCTTGTACTGCGAGACGTTCGTCGCGGTGACATGCCGGTCGTCGTACTCGATGGTGATGGGCGGCTGGTCGGGGCGGGACCAGTTCAGGTCGTGAATGAACAGCTGCTGGTACTGGTGCTGCTCGGCGCGTTCGATGAGTGGGCTGGTCATGCGTCCTGGACTCCTAGCGAGCAGACGACCTTGATGGCGTCGTGGTCGGTGCTGCCGATGACGAGCCGGTCCTCGTCGTGCAGCTGGTTGATGAGGTCGGCGAGGTCGTCGAGGCTGTACTTATGCCTGCGGGCCTGGGTCAGCCGCATCGTGGCGTGCTCGGTGAGCGGCTGGGCGTGCAGCGCGTCGAGCCCCTCGGTGGCCTTCTGCCCGAAGACGGTGCCGCCGAGCCGCTGCCACGCCCACTTACGGATGCCTTTGAGGTTGCCGGCGGCGATGGTTTCGGTCTTGAGCGTGCCTTGCACGAGGGTCTTCTCGCGCTCGAAGTGGTCGGCGCGCAGTGGCGCGGTGGGGGTGTCGGGGTCGGCCCGGAAGACGCGGAGGGCTTCGAGCGGGGTGAGGATGCGCTCTCCGGTTCTGTCGCTGGTGGCGAACGCGTCGACGCCGGAGGCGGTGGCGACGTAGCAGGTAACGCTACCGTGCTCGTCGAGGCGCTGGTTGCGGGTGGAGTGGACCATGTCCTGCATCCGCAGGACCTTCTCGGCAATGGTGGGGAACTGGTCTTGGGCGCTGGACCAGACCAACCAGGCCTCGCTGACAGAGTCCGCTTCGGCTTCGTCGTCGGTGTCGTCGTCGGTGACGCGGCCCTTGTAGAAGTCGTCGAGGATCTTGATCTCGCGGTCACCGCCAAAGAACTTCTCGTCGGAGCCGAAGGCTTCGGCCGCGGCGCCGAGGCGGTCCTTGATGCGCTGGCGCAGCCGGATCTGTTGCTCGATCTTCTCGTGGGTGATCAGGTACACGTGGACGGTGTCGGACTTCTGGCCGATACGGTCGACACGGCCCGCGCGTTGGATGATTCGGATGATGGCCCACGGCAGGTCGTAGTTGACGATGATGTGGCTGTCCTGCAGGTTCTGTCCCTCGGAGAGCACGTCGGTAGCGACCAGGACATCGATCGGGTCGTCGACGGCGTGCACGTCGTCCTCGGACTGGCTGGGCAGCTTGTTCGACAAGGGTGAGAACCGGCGGGCGATGTCGGCGGGGTTTTCGGAGTCGCCGGTGGCCAGGCCTACGTTGGGGACGCCGGCATCGGTCAGGGCGGCGGTGATGTATTCGGCGGTGTCGCTGTACTCGGTGAAGATCAGCACCTTCTCCCCGGCGTGCTCGTTGGTCAGCAGGTCGACCAAGGCGTTCATCTTGGAGTCGCGGGTGGAGTCCCAGTTTCCGAAGCGGCTCAGGAGCGTGGTGATGCTCGCGTTGTCTTTGGCGAGGTCCTTGCGCAAGGTGGGCTTGAACACGGTCGTGTTCACCCATTTGGTCTTGGCCGGGAGTGACTTTCTGAGTGTCTCGTAGCGGGTGGCGACGCTGCCGTGCAGGTCGCCGTCGCCTTCGATGTCCTCGTCGGTGACGGCGATCTGCCGGTCGGTGAACGCGCCGAGGGGAATCGGCAGCCGGTGGTCGATGGCGTGGATGAACAGCTCGTTGCGGGCCCGCTGCCGCTGCAGGGACAGGATGAATGAGTGTCCGGAGGAGGAGAGCCGCTTGAACAGGCTGATCCGGACGAATCCGCTGACGTTGCCGCGTCCGGAGCGGATGTCGTCGAGGTTCTTGGTGTCGCTGGGGGTGTGCTGCGCCTTGGGGTTGTCGTAATCGGCGAGCCGGTACCGAGGAAGGATGAGGTCCCTGATGGCGTCGAGGGTGGTGTCGTCCTCCATGAGCGCTGCCGGGTCGTCCGTGCTGAAGGCGTGGCTCAGCGGTGTCGCGATCCGGGTCGGAAAGTGGAACCTCTGGCCGTTGGCGAACTGCAGATACTCGCGCTGTTCCACCGTGCCGTCCGCGCGGGTGACGTTCTCCTGCTTGGCGGTTCGCTTGATGAACGAGCGGGTCCGGCGCACGAGGTGGTCGCTCATCAGGCGTTTCCAGTCCTCGGGCTCTTCGGACTTGCGGAACGCGGTGAGGGTGTTGATCTTTCCGTCGACCTTCCCGGCCAGCGCGGGGTCTTTGCGGAGGGCCTCGGTGGGGACGATGCCCAGGTCGTCGTCCTCGTCGATGTACAACCCGATCTGGTTGGCGACGTCGGTGAAGGCGAGGTTGTACGGGGTGGCGGTGAGCAGCAGGGCCTTCGAGCCGTTGGCGCGGATGTACTGGTGGATGGCGTCGTAGGCGATGGTGGCGTTGTTGCGGAGGTTGTGGGACTCGTCGCAGATGACGAGGTTGAACCGTTTGAGCTCGGGCAGGACCTTGTCGGCCATCGAGTAGGGAACGACCCGGCCGTTGATGTCGTACTCCTCGAGGTGCTGTTCCCACATGGGTTGCAGGTTCTTGGGGCAGAGCACGAGGGTCGAGTAGTCCTCGGCGGCCTGGAGCATCAGGGCGGTGGCGACGGCGGTGAGGGTCTTGCCGAGGCCGACGACGTCGCCGAGCATCGTGCCGCCGCGGCGGACGATGCGTCGGGAGAGGGTGCGTACGGCGCTCTCCTGGTAGTCCAGGAGCAGGTCGCTCATCGATTTGGGCAGGACGTAGCCCATGCCGTCCCTGGCGTCCTGGGAGAGGGAGTGGCAGACCTTGAGGTAGACCTCGAACGGGGTGGGCTGGGACTCGTCGGCCCAGGACTGTTCGATCAGGTCGATGATCTCGGCGGTGATGTCGAGGGAGAAGCGGTCGGCCCAGCGTTCGTCGAACCAGGTGGCGAGCTTGCTGGTCGCGTCAGAGTCCTGGACGTCGATGTTCAGTTCGAGGTTGCGGTGCAGGCCCGCGCCGGTGAGGTTCGAGGAGCCGACGTAGGCCCAACGGGAGCCGTGCTTCTTGTTCGGGGCGTGGAAGATGTAGGTCTTGCCGTGGAGAGGCTTTTCGGTGAAGACCTTCATGGCGACCACGCCATCGCGCAGTTGCCGCTTCAGCGTTTGGAGGGTGGCCTGGCCCTCGGTCGTGGCCAGGCCCCGCATGAGCTGGTTGCGCAGGTGTGCGACGAGCTGGTCCCGGCGGGCCAGGGCTCGTTCGCGGTCGTGGATGTCGGCGCCGTACTCGGGGGGTTGCACTTGGTCCTGGAGGCTGTCGAGCAGCTGTTGGGAGTCGGAGGGGGCGACCATGCCCACCAGCACCCTCGCGGTCGCCCGGGCTCCGTCAGGAGCGGGTTTGGTGTCGAGGATGTCGGCCATGCTGGACCAGCCGCGCAGGTCGATGTAGCCGGTGGCGACATCGACCGCGTCGAAGTCGGACAGTGAGTCACGCAGGGCGAGCCCGAGGCGGGTCTCGTCGGTGATGTTGTCGTAGATGTTGGGCACGTCTCGGGTCCTCAGGTGCGATTGACGGTGTCGGTGGGGACGGCGCGCAGCCGGTCGTGTCTGTCGTCGCCGGTTGGCCGGCGCAGCTGCTCGAGGGCGTCGACGGCGATGTGCCGCTCGAGCAGGGCGACGGTGGCTTTGGCCTGCCTCAGGTCCTCGCGCAGGCGCTTGTTGTCCTGCTCGAGGTGTTGCAGCTCCTGCTTGAGTCGCTGCACCGGTTCCGGGTCGCGGCCGTGGCTGTCGATGCGGGCACGGAACTCCGCTTGAAGGTCGGTGTGTCGGTGTGTGAGGAGCCAGCGTTTGACGCCGGCTTCGTCGGCGAGGGACTTGATGGTGAGCTTGCCGTCGGAGCGGATCGGCGCGCCGTCGAGGAGCCTGGTCATGGCGTCGCGGATGGCTGCCCGTTCGGTGGCGTGGTCACTCATGGGCACCTGCCTGGTGGGCGTCGATGAGGGCTTGGTGCCGTTCGGCCCGGAGCGAGAGGCGTGGCCTCAGCGGTTCCGGTGTTGTCGGGGCGGCGATCTCGTCGTGCAGTCGCTCGACCTCACGGCGGAGGGTGTCGATGTGGGCGTCGGTGCGGGCAATGTTGGCGCAGCGGGCGTCGCAGGCTGTCAGGTCCGGGGTGGACGTGGGCTGGGACGCCGGGGTCCCGCGCCGGCACAGGGCCTTGGCGGGGTCGAAGCAGCAGGCGAGGAGCTGGCCGGGGCTGTCGTAGATGCGCATGGCGGGGTTTCGGGCCATCTCGGCTGCTTGTCGTGCCGTGAGGCTGACCCCGGCGTAGCGGGCGGTGTACTGCTCGACGGCGGCCCGGTATCGGGACGCGGCCGGCCCGCTGACGGTGGGTTGGGCCTCGAGCGTGGTGGCCGCTTGGGCGAGGGTGTCGCTCAGGGCCAGAGTTTCTTCCATGGGGAACAGGTCGCGCAGGCCGACCGAGGTTCGCGAGCCGTACCCGTCGGTGGTGGCGGCGTGGAGGTGGCCGTACTGGATGCCGAGGGCGACCCTGCCGCGGGGGCGGCGGTAGATGAACCAGGCGAGGGTTCGGCGCAGGCGGCGCAGGCTGACGGCTCCGTCGGGGTCCTCGGGGATGGCTTCATGGTCCCTGCCCAGTTGGGTAGCCCGGGTGTTGGCCCAGCCGATGAGGGCCTCGATGGCGACGCCGCGGGCGTTGGACGCCGGTGGTGTGTCATTGACGGGGGCCTGTCGGGTGCGTCGGAACAGGCTGCCGGGGAAGATGAGCGAGGAGTCGTGCAGGTTCTCCATCGCGGTGATGGCGTCGGCGACGGGCTTGATGGCCACCCACGGGTGCTCCCGGTCGAGGCCTTCGGCGACGGCGCGCCCGTTGACGACGGCGGACTTGAAGGTGCGGCCGCGGATGGTGAAGCCGCCGCGTGCGGCGGGGGTGCAGCAGCCACGTCGCAGGGCCAGGACCTCGTCGGCGCGCATTCCGGTCAGGTAGGCGGTGACGATCAGGGAGGCTGCGCTGAGCAGTTGGCGGGACCTGCGGGGGTTGGTGGCGGTCGGGGGATCGAGCCACGCGAGGGCATGGTCGGCCGGTGCTGGGGCGGTGGGTGTCGTGCCGATGGCGTGCTGAGCGACGACGGCGGGTGCGTCCTCCAGGATCCTCAGGCACCACACCAGCAGTGCGGACATGGTGGCGGGGTGGATCGGCGGGGTCTTGTTCTCTGGGGACCACTGGTTGGGGCCGAGGATCTCGGCGACGCCGTCGCGTTCCCAGAACGGCTGAATCAGTCGGGCCTCGGGTCGCAGGTATGGCGCGTAGAGCCAGAGGCGGGTGACCGCGAACAGACGCCGGCCGCGGGTGGGTTGGGTGACGGGTGCGTCTTGGACGGTTTGGGCGTAGTGGCGTAGGTCGTGTTCGTCGAGGTCGGCGATCCGCTGGGTGCCGCGCTCGTCGAGCCAGTCGAGGAAGGGACTCAGGTCCTCCCACAGGGCCTTGACGCTGGTCGGGGTAAGCCGTGCGCGTGTCGAGACCGGTCGCTCCAGCGCGCCGATGGGCGTGTCCGTGGTCAGGACGAGGTAGATGAAGTGGCGAAGGCTTTCGCGTACCGGTTCGGGGGCTCGGGAGAAGTCGATGGTGAGCCATCTGGCCGTGGGGCGACCCGACAGCGGCGTGAGGTCCCAGATCATGTCCCCGTACGCGGAGCCGTCGGGGACGACCGAGGCGGTGGCCTTCGGGATGAGTAGCGCGGCAACTGCTGTCGTCGGCCTTGGGGCGGGTGCGCCCGCGGGGATGGCGGTCATCCGTCGAGCTCCCGCCTGAGGAGGCGTTCGATCATGTCGCGGTCCTCATCGGTGGCGTGAGCTGACGCCTGCTGGAGTTCCGTGGGGGTGCCTGCCTGGTGCAGGACGTCGGTGAGGCGGTCACGGTGTGTCTTGTAGAGCCGGGTGAACCGAGCCGGTGCCACGGTGGCGAGATTGCCGAGGGCTCTCTCGAGGGTGACCAAGCGGGGTAGGTGGGCGGGCGTTGCGACGGCGTTCGGGCAGGCTAAGCACGTCAGAAAGGACGCGGTGCATGCCGATCCGGTCGGTGTGTGCGGTGAGTGAAGGTGGTCGAGGCAGGCGCCGGTGGCGGTGTCGATCCGGCCCTCGGTCAAGGCCTGACGGGTCTCGTCCGAGACCGCCAGCTCGGTCGGGTCGGCGACGAACCGCATCCTCACCGTCTGGTTCGCGTGATCGATGGCGTCGTGTTGTCCATCGAGGATGACGTCGCTGACCATGGCCGCGGTGAGTGCCTCGGGAGAGCGGTAGATGTCCTCGCTGACCGCGTCGGTGTTCTGGCTTGCTTTGCGGTTGACGACCTGCTCGGTCAGGCGCAGCCGGGCCAACGACACCAGGAGCGGGGCGCCGTCCTCGCCTCGCAGGTTATGACGGGTGGACCATTCACGGGCGGTTCCGCCGTTGGTGAAGTTCTCGGTGACGAATGTCCCCGTCGGATGCCGGGAGGTGCCCCTGGGCGTGGCCGCAATGAACAGTTGGTCCGTGGGGTGGCCCAACAGCTCCAGAGCTGTGCGGGCTGGTTCGGTCAACGACACGACCAGTTCGATGGCGCGTGCTCCGGGCCCGGCGTGTGAATGGGTGAAGTGTCGCAGCGAGCGGCGTCGCGGCTTGTCCAGGTGGGTGATGAGGACTGCACCGCCGTCAGAGTCCTCGCCCGCCGACTCGGGCACCTGAAGGGAGGCGAGTGTGGACAGGTTGTAGCCGCGGTCGCAGACCAACAGGACCATGGCAGAGAAGATCTCAAGCTTGGTGGGAAACATCGCGTTGGTGGGCGCGACCTCGGGGTGCCCGAGCAACTCGCTCACCGACGCGACCGGTTTGCGGTAGCCGTGCTTCGGGAAGAGCCGGCCGAGCCGGTAGAGGCGGTCGAGGACTTCTCCCGCGGTCCAGTGCCGACCATTCATGAAGACAGTCCCGGGGACGTCAACAGGGTCACCCGCCCAGTGAGCGTGCAGACGTGCGGCGTTGCGGCGTACCCGTGCCTCGGCGGTCCGCAGGTCGTCCAGGGCGGCCGCGCGGACCGCCGCGAACTCCGTGGGGGTGTACGCCCCGTAGAGGCGGCGCTTGGGTTTGCTCGTGCGGTGCGTCATCGCCTTGAGCGTCAGTGGGCCGACCTCGGGGCAATGACGCAGCAGGGTGCGCATGATGGAGATCTGGCCCGGCCACCGGTTGCGTGACTCAACATCGGCGCGCCATGCCCACCAGTGCTCTGGCGTGAAGTCGGCCAGCGTGCCGATCCGGACCTCCAGCCCTTCGAGTTGCCTCAGGAAGTGCCGGACGGTGCTGTGGGCCGTGCGCACGGATGACGGTGACTGCCAAGGCCCGTCAGCGCTCGTCGCGGCGACGAACGCCCCAACGAGTTCCTTGCGAACCTGCCCGTGGGTGGGTAGGTCGGCGAACCCGAAGGGTCCGTGGGTGCGGCCCGCCCCGTCGACAATGGTCACTTCGAGAGCGGAGGCGTCCAGAGGCGACTGACGCCGGTACCCCCGCTCCGGCAGGATCGCTCGGCTACTCATTCCTGGCCTCCGACATTGACCAGACCGGTGCCTGCCAGGTACTTGGTGACGGTCGTGGAGAAGGCGATGTCTTCCTGGAGTTCGTCGTCGTTGAGGAACAGGTCGACCTGCAGCCCGCTCACCGGCTCCAGGTAGATGTTGCGGGTCGTTTCCGGGCTGGTGTGCCCCAGCAGTGTTTGCACGAGCACCCACGGGTCGCCGAACAGGAGGCGGTACTCACGCCTCTCCTCAGCGGTGAGCCCCATCCGCCGGTCGAAGGCATGCGTCAGCGTGAGCAGCATGCGCAACGCGAAGGAGTGGCGCAGCATGTGCGGGTGGCACGTCACCGGGACCCCCAACGACAGGCACCGGCGTGACGCCCCTGCGAAGACGCGTTCCCACGTGTCGGGAGCCATCGGCAGACCCGACTCGCCGAGGAACACCATGGTGGGCTCCCACCCGGCGTCCGTTCTGTCGAACAGCCGCATACGGTCCCGCAGCGCGAGGTCTCCGACGAGCACCGTCCGCTCCTGACCACGTGCCTCGTCCTCGACGGTGAGCCGCTGCCCCTGGCGCGCCTTGATCAGTAGGCGACCCGCCACGTCGTACCGGCCGGCGCGACGAGCTCGGTCCACCGCCAGCCCACGGCTCGAAACCATGTATCCCTGAATGCCCTGTCGAGCGGTGCGGCTGACCCAGAAGTCTCGACCTCGCCGCATCTTCGCCACGCCCGACCCGACCCGGCCGCGCAGATAGTGGCTAGCCGAATCGATCTCGGGGAGCTCGACCGTGAGCAACGAGCCGGCCTCGCGCAAGCGGAGCCCACTGCTCCACAGCAGGTCGGCGAACGCCGCGTTGCGACCTCCGTTCCGGCCGCGCCAGCTCTGATCCCGGTCGCCGCCGGGCCCAAGCCCGGCGAGGCCGACGTCGCGCCATTGGGTGTAGGCCGTCGGCAGCAGCCACTTGACCCTGTTGCTACGCGACTCGCGGTGAGGCCTGAGCGCAAGATCCACGACGCCGGCCAGACCTCCACCAGACGAGGACAGTACGCCGCGGCGCTCCTGCCACGCATAGAACCGCTGGCACGCGGCCCACTCCCGAGCGAACTTGCTGGCCGACACCCGACGCGGGTTCCGCTCATCGCGCCGGCGCCAGAACTCGTAATCCAAACCGTCGTCCGCCGAGGCCTCGCGCCACTGACGACCCTGGCCCTCCATGAAGCTCAAGAAGAGGCGCAGATCCTTGGCGTACGACAACTGACTCTGCTCCGACAACAAGCCGAAACTCGGTGAGAAGAAGTACGCCAGAACATCAAGATCGGGGCCCCCGTCGGGCGGCAACAGGAACGGTTGACCCGGTCGCAGACCCAACGCCACCTCCCGCTTCCTCAGCGATTCCTCGCCGACCACCTTCGGGGCGCCGACGGTCCGCTCAGGCAGCGACCGACCGAGCCTCCACATCGGCGAGGACTCGGTCGTTGGCACACCCACAACCTAGCGCGCAACACGCCAACTGTCCGGGGAACGGCGGGTTCGACATGCAAAAGTCGAAGTGTTTGCCCTTGAAAGCGTCCTCGGTCAGCGTGTTTCCGAAGGCGACGTTTGTCGCGTCGTGGCCCTTGGCGATCAGGTCGGACTTGCAGATCGCGTAGGACTGCGGGTTGTACTCCTGGCCGTAGAGCGTGAGTTTCGCGTCCGGGTTATAGGCGAGCAGGTGCTCCTCGGCGAGCGAGAGCATGCCACCCGTTCCAGCCGTCGGGTCGTAGAGCGTCCGCACGATGCCTTCTGCGCTGAGACCTTCGTTGTCCTCCGCGAAGAGGAGGTCGACGAGGAGTTTGATCGCGTCGCGCGGCGTGTAGTGGTCCCCAGAAGTCTCGTTCGCCGCCTCGTTGAACTTGCGGATGATGTATTCGAAGGCGTCACCCATGTCTGAGTTCGACACGACCTCGGGGTGCAGGTCAACGGTGGCGAAGGATTTGATGACCTCGCGCAGGAGCTCGGCCTTCTCGAGCGCCAGGATCTCCTTCTTGAAGTCGAAGTATTCGAAGACGTCGATGTCGGGCGAGAAGCGGTCGATGTAGTCGTTCAGGTTGTCGGCCAAGCCATCAGCGTCGGTGAGCAAGTTGGCGAGCGAAAAGTTCGACGTGTTGTAGAACGACCGGCCAGTGGCCTTCTTGACTTCGACCTTGAGCCGGTTGGGGTTGTCGAACCTCGTGGCCAGTTCACGTACGGAGTCCCGGTCGGGCTCGAGGATGCAGTCGAGACGACGGAGGATCGTCAGCGGCAGGATCACGTTGCCGTATTGGTTCGGTCGATAAGGCCCTCGCAGTTGATCAGCGATCGACCAGATGAAACTGCCTAGCGTGCTCAAAACGACCCCGGAATCCGTTGACTGACGACGTACGAGGCCAGTGTGTCCGATCGCTGGCGTGGGCGCGCGCATATCCCGCCGGGCCTTCCTCATCCGCATACGTTGAGGGTCCTCCTGCGTCACAGCCGAAGCCCTTCACGGCGGGCCACCATGGTCGCGACACCTTGGGCTTCGAGGCGCCAGGGAGAGCGGGCCGCGGCTTCCTCGGCGTGCCGGGTCTCGGTGGCGGAGAGGTCGGCTCCGCTGGTGGTGATCGCTGCCTGGAGGACCTCGATCGGGTCAGACTGAATGTCCTCGCCGTGGCTGGTTGCCGCGTCGGGGTCGAAGGCTGTGTCGACGTAGAGGCGGTTCGACTCTCGCCCGCGCGTGGCCATGACGTAGAGCGGTTCTCGGACTGTTGTCGCGGTGACATAGGCGTGGGCTGTGTCGACAGTTCGGCCTTGAGCCCGGTGGGCTGTCGTGGCGTAGCCGAGCTCGAGGTTCTCGGTGACGTAGTCCTGCGGAAGCACTGCTACCGCTCCCCCATTGGCGCGACGGACCCGCATCACCCCTCGCTCGTCGACGGACTCGACGATCCAGTCGTCGCCGTTCTTGACCCACCCGCTCCCCGTCACGAGGGCGCGCCGGTTCTGACGGGTGACGACGACGTCGCCCACCCCGACGACTGACCCGTCTGCGAGCCGAGCGCCGGTGTCGCTGACCTCTCCTGCAGCGACTCGGTGTGCCCGGGCGCGCGCGTTCAGGGCGCGCACTGTCTCTGCGTCTGCCGCGAGCATCAGTGACGTCTGGCCGGCATTCACGTCCCGCTTCCACCCGTCGAAGATGAGGTCGACCATGTCCTCGCGCGACCCCGACTCGACCCGCCCCTGACCGGCATACGTCGCTGCGACCGAAGTCCGACCGGCACGTAGATCGAGGCTGGCGTCGCGCTCCCACTCGTTGCGGAACCTGCGTACGTCGTGAAGCGCCGGCGCATCCGGCCGAGCATCCGCAAGGAGCTTGAATGCTCCCCCGGCCTGCACCGGCGACAGCTGCGCCCAGTCCCCCACGAGCAATACCTTCGCGCCCGCAGTCGTGGCCGCAGTCGCGATGCGGTCCAGGTCGAACGTGCCCGCCATCGATGCCTCGTCGACGATCACCAGTTGCCCGGGACGCAGAGCCCAGCGCTGGTAGGCGGCCTGAACGGCATACGCCTCCTTCTCCAGTCGTCGAGTGGCAGGTGAGGGGTACGCGCGAGCCAGCCGGCCGGCATACTCATCGGCTTTTGATTTCAGTTCGGGGAGTCGGTCTTGCTCGCTGATCCACTTGGCCGTGTTCTCGGTGGGGACGCCGACTGCATCGGCGAGCACCTCGGCGGCTGCGGCTGAGGGGGCCAGTCCCACAACGGATCCGGGGCCGTGGGTGGCTTCCCAGGCGGCGCGTACTCCGGCCATCGCGGTGGACTTCCCTGTGCCGGCGGCACCGACGAGGAGGTCGACGCGTCGGCCGGAGGTGACGGTCGCGGTGACCGCCGCGGCCTGCTCGGCGGACAGGTGGTGGGTGCGCCCGGGCAGGGGTTGCTCGGTGACGGCGGAGGCGGTCGCGGCGGGTACAACGGGCGCGTCTTCTGCAGCGGCGGCGTCGAGAAGGCGGGCCTCGGCGTCGAGGAGTGCCCGGGTGGCGAAGTCCTCACTGTCGCGGGCGACGAACTTGGTGGTGCCGTCGGCGCGGCGCAGCCCGTCGGGTACGCGACCGACGTCGGGCGGGGTGAGCTGAACGGCGAGTTCGGTGGCGAAGGTGGCGGTCTTGCCGGCCACGGTGGTGCGGTCGGCGGGCGTGGCGAAGCGGACGCCGTGGAGCTCGCGGAGGGCTTCGGCGAAGAGGTTGGCGCGGGTGAAGGTGGCTCGTTTGTCTGCAACCTTGGATAGCACGACTTTGGCGGTGTCGCGGAGGAATCCGTCGTCGATGTCGTGGGCGGAACGGAGCGTGGGTGCGGTGGCGCTGGTGAGGTTGGCGGCCCACGCTTCTGGTGCTTGGTCGAGGTAGGGGTGGGCGCGGTTGCGCCACTCGGTGATGAGGTCGCGCAGGGGTCGGAGGTGCTTGTCCTCGCGGGTGGTGAGGGTGGCCTGCTGCCGCATTTGGATGACTTCGCGGGCGGTGGGTTCGCGGCCGTGGCTGGCCGTGAAAGTGGCGACGAGCTCGTCCTTGGCGGCCTCGATCGCGGTGGTGCGCTGGGAGAAGTGGTCGCGGAGTTCTTGGGGTACGCCGGCGACTTCCCACTTGGGTTCGGCGGAGCGGCGGCGCTGCTCCGGGGTCCAGGTCCAGCCGAGATCGGCCGTGAGCTGGTCGGCGAGGATGCCGTTGTAGAGCTCGGACATCCCGACGGCTGCGCGGAAGAGGGCCTTGGAGTCGAGGGTGCGCCACTTGCCGTCGCTGATCGCTTGGACGCGGTTGAGGACGACGACGTGGGTGTGGAGTTGGGGGTCGCCGGAGCGGGAATCCCAGTGATCGAACGCGGTCGCGACGATGCCGCGGATGTCCTCCTGGACAACGCCGCCCTTGCCGAGTCTGGTTGCGAATACTTGCGATTCGCCGTATTCGATGACGGCCTCGAGGGCTCGACGGTGGGCGGCGTAGATGCGGGCGCGGGTGGCGTCGTCGGCCAGGGCCCAAGCAACGCTGACGGACTTGGGGGCGGAGAAGGTGAGGTCGAAACCGGCGACGGTCTTGGGGGTCTTGCGGGTGCGGCCGAAGCGGTTGATGACAGTGGTGGGATGGGTGCGTGGGATCTGGCCGAGGGGCTCGCCGGTGACGGGGTCCTGGAGCATCCCGAGCATGCGCCAGAGGGCTTCCTCGGTGACTTCGGTGTTTGGTTCGATGCCTGCGCCGTTGGCCAGGCTGGCGAGGCCGGCGCCGAGGAATCGACCGGGCGGGGTTCCTTCGACCGCGTAGTAGGCGGCAAGGCCGGCGGCCGGGCCGGCCTCGTCGAGGCGGGCGACCGAGGACATCAGGTAGCGGTAGCCCGACCCCAAAGTCATCCGCCGGATCGACATCGTCATGCGGGGACAACGGGGCGGGCGGGGCACTACGGGAGGTGGGCCGGGCGACCACCCGCGAGAGCGGGTGCCAGACGTGTGGCGCTCAGGTTGAGGCTGAAACGGATGGTCGGCCAGCCTGCCCACGGATGAGACCAAGATCTGCTGACTGGAGCGGCAAGAAGTGGGCACAGTGATCGGGAAAGGAAGGCCTGGCCAGCGCGGGCCCGAGAAGAAGCTCAACCGGTCGCGATGTGCCTGAACAACGAGCACGGTGACGACGAAGTGCATAAAGAGCGCCCCGACGAGCAAGATCAAGAATGAGCCAGAAGCCGTGACGTCGTCACGCCCTCGTAAGTGATGCGCCTGACCCTCTGCCCTCCTGTCACACTGCGATCAAAGCCTGCGCTCAGGCGCCTACGGGCCGCGAAACCTCAATCACTTCGCGACCAGGCGTGCGGTCGACGACTCTGGTCGCCAGGCACCGTGCACTGTTCCACTCCAGTAGTGCGGCGAACCCGGTGTCATCGACCACGCAGATGTGGTTGCCGTCGCGCCTCTGTTCGTCGACGAACACAACCTTCTGGCTTCGTTGATTGATTGGATCGACGATGACTTGACCGTCTAGATCCCCGATAACCAGCAGCGTCACTCGTCGTGAACGGTCCGGAGCATTCGTCCCTCCGTGGTTCGTCACCATCTCGCGCAGATCGGACTTGAACACGTGCACCCCAAGCACAAACGTCTTGCCAGTGAAGAGAACGTGATGACCAGGCAGCCGCTCAACTGTGCCATTGCAACTTTTCCGACCCATGCGACACCAGCTAGCTCGACGCGGTCCGCGTGTGTAGCCCGTGGGCCCACCGCGCGGGGGTTTTCAATAGAACAGTGATGACTGTACGGCTCGATTCATGCACGACGACCGACATCTGCCCTCGCTGATACATACGTCTATCGGCGCCGTAGTAGGGATGACAGGAGTAGGTCTGTTGAGGGCGAGCTACGCATGTGAGGACCTCGTCGATGGCGAAGCCCAGTTCGGTCGCACGCTCCAAACTGTGCCTGCAGAGAACAACGTTGGCGTCCTGCTCGAGACGAATTCGAGCTCGTGCTTGTCGTGCCCGTCGGGGGTTCATTGCGCCTCCTCAAAGGCGGCACGCGCCGCCTTTGTGTACCAGCGAACCCGGCCTGAGAGGTTGCGGTAGCCCTCGACCGACAGTTGCTGGCCAGCCTCTGTCGCGCTGAGCCCGAGGGACCCCATCAGAGTCTGGACACGCGCGGACGTCTCCGACGCCCCCCGCGAGAGGCTAGTAGGAAGGAACCAATTCGGTTGCTTGAGGAGCTCGGGGCGGTGCTGTTCGAGGACGGCTGGCAGCGTGTCTAGGTCCTCCATGCGTTCGGTCATTTCATCGACGGTCGTTCGCCCGACCCTCTCGAGACCCTCGAAGTACCAGCGCTGCGGTAGGTCCTTGTAGTCCACGTCAATCTGGAAGTCGAAATCGAACATGGCACCCACAACGCCCAACTGGGACGACAAGCCATCGGCAAGTGACTCGATTCGGTCGATGATGACGGTACGAGGCACTTCGACTTCTCCCAGCTCGGCCTGAGAGGCAGCAGCCTGGCAGAGCCAAAGCAGCCTGCGCAGAATGGGGCGCTGGTCGGGCGGCCGCCCAAAATCCTCTACTGACTCCGTGACGTCGTCCCATCGGTACAGGCCGCGATCGCGCAGGTAATGATCGATGTCCACTCGCGACTCAGGTTGCGCGTAGACCAAAGCAGGTTGCGGGGCCATGGGTCCCTCACTCTCCAAGTCGCGAACCTCCAAGTGAGGTCTTCGTATCGAGATCATGGTCCGCGACCGCCGTCCCGCGCTAGCAACTCCTTAGCGGCGCGGAGCTATCGCGAAATCTAATCCGCGGCGCGAATCACATTCGACAAGGGTTAAAGACTGACATCACTTCGACACCGGCTGATCCGCCGAGGCATCTTGAGATCTCGCAACGCGACCACCCGTAGAACGCGTTGGAGCCTGACCAGTGCCACCAGTACGGCGAAAAGTTTGTGCATCGTTGCCCTGCGCTGGGTCCGCCTCCCCCAGGTACCCAGCGCTGCGTTGGAGATCCGCCACTCGGCTTACGCGGCACGGAACGGCAATCACTCGTTGCTCTCACGGATCCTTGTCTGACGCAGTGCCCCGACGAGCGGGTGATCCTTCTGAAGCCGATCCTAGACAAGGAGGAATCTTGAATTCGCATCCCACACGCGAGGACGCTCGTCGGCGACTGCAGGAAGCGCAACGCGCCGAGGCGGTCGCTCTCGCCGATACGACTAAGGCGTATGCCGCTCGCGCTCGGGCGCAGAAGCGCATCGACGCTGCAGACCAGGTCATCGCTGATGCTGTCGCAAAATTGGCGGAGGTCTCGGGACTCGACCGGGCTGCGCATCTCCTCGACGAGCCGCTCGGAGCCGTCAAGCGGGCGGTCAGATCATCCGAGCGGAACGGCTCGCAAGCGGTCCTTGAGCGCGGATCTCCAGCCTGACTTCGTGCCAGGTCATCGCGATAAGCGGGCCGACTGCGGCAGGATGGCGAGTCATGTGGCAGACGGAGCAGGCCTCGGAGCTCGCTGCCGAGCACCTGAGTGATCTCGGCCCTCGTTGGTCGCACATCCAGACCGTCGGGCGACTCGCCGATCGCATGGTCATGGACCACGGGCTCTCTACAGAAATCGCGGCGGCCGCCTGGCTTCATGACATCGGCTACGCGCCCGCGCTGGTGGCCACCGGCTTCCACCCCATGGACGGGGCAGCATTCCTCGCCGACGAAGGCGCGCCCGATCAGGTGGTGAGCCTGGTCGCCCACCACACAGGAGCGAGGTTCGAAGCGGAGGAGCGTGGTCTCCAAGCCGACCTCGCCCGGTTCCCCCTGCCGAACGCAGACGACCTCGACACTCTGACGCTGCTCGACCTGGTGACCTCGCCAACGGGTGAGCTCACGACTCCAGAGGAGCGCATCGAGGAGATCCTGTCGCGCTACCCCGAGGCGCACCCGGTCACGCGTGCGGTGACGCGATCGCAGCCGGAGCTCCTTGCCTCCGCCGCCCGGGCCCGGGCCCGGCTTGGTCTATCCGATGTGTGGCCGACCGGTTTCCTCGAGGGCGTGGGTGAGACGCTGCCGCATTGACGGGTGGAGGTTGAGGCTCGCGATCTCGTCCGGGGTCAGCCACTCGACCTCACTGCTCTCGGCGCTTGTGCGCTTCGCACCACCAATCAGCCTGGCGCGGAAGGCAATTGAGAACTGCTGGCGGACCTCGCCGTCGTCGTAGGCCATGACGTGCCGCGGGTTGGTGTAGGTGCCAGTGATCGTCTCGACCACCACGTCGTAGCCGGTCTCCTCTTTGACCTCTCGCACGACGGTGTCGGCGATCGACTCGCCCGGATCGTGCCCTCCCCCCGGCAGCGCCCAGCGATCGTTGTCGGTCTTGTGGATCATCAGCACCCGGCCCTCGTCGTCCCGGACGATGGCCACGACGGAGGGCACGACGCTGTTGATCGCCGGCGCGGCGGGGTCGTCGATGTAGTCGATGCGTCCCATGCAGGCGACATTACGCCGATCGAACCGTCTCAGCCTCCTGCCACGTGCGCTCGAACGAATCCAGGTAATGCGAGAAGACCCGACCGCCAGGAACCCGATTGAAGTGCAGGACAGGCGAATTGCCGGCGGCCGCACCATAGGCGTGCGGGTTGACCAGAAGCGTGTCGTCGAACCGGAAGAGCGAGGCATACAAAGTGCAGCCATGCTGTCGGGCTTGTACCCCTCCCCCGCCGTCCATGCCGTCCATGGCTCCGCGCACGGCCCCGCCGACAGCCCCGTTCAGCATCGGCGCGTAGTAGGTCCAGGTGAGGGCACAGCGGGCCGCCATCAACTCGCCGATGCCCTCCTCTCTGCCGCGCAACGCGACCGCGTCGCTCGCGGGGTCCCCGAACAGGAGCCGCACGGAGACGCCTTGGGCGGCTCGCTCTAAAAGTCGCTCGGCGAACGACGGCACGCTGTCGTGAAGGAAGCTGCCGGCATACCCCAAAAAATCGATCGATTCCTGGGCTGAGTCGAGCAACTCGACCCACGTCGAACTCGGAACGCTCCCGCGGCTGGGGTACAGGTCCACGAACTCCGCTTTGGCTGCGGCATGGGATCGTGGGTCGGATTCCGTTGTGGGCCAGAGGAATACGTCAGTCTTGCCGAGCACGCCGGCGGACTTCAACCGGTGGGCACGGTGAGGCACCCGGTCCTTGGTGATCCAGCGCTCGACGGTTTTGGGGTCGACGCCGACCGCCTCACCAAACTCCGCCATGGACATGCCGGCCTCGACAATCGCCGACCGGAGTCGCTCGTTGGACATGACCCTCCCTCGTCAACCTGCAGGGACGTTCTATCGAATCTCAGACGTCCTCGAACGTCCTGCTACGTGGTGACCGCGTCCTGACCTCTCGCGATGTGCTGTTCACGGCACCGGGGCCAATCGGCCCCAACAGCCACCATGCCGGATCTGATGACTCACTGGGGCACCCGCAGTTGTCGCTTGTGGATAACCGTGGACGCCGAGGCTCGCTGTGGATAACTTCCCGGGCGATTTCTCAACCAGTGATTTCCTGAAAGGCACCGGCGATCGGCACCCAGACAGGGAGAAAATCGACATGACGACCGGACAGTTGGAGAAGGGCGCGGAGCTCAAAACAGCGCTGCAGGGGTGCGGGGCGTTGGATTGCCCCGGGCCCGAAGTGGCTCGCCTGTGGCTCGCGATCCGGGATTGCATTTGCACCCGGGGTCGTGTCGACGTCGTGCCGTACGGCTCGAGTCGGCCGGTCACGGTCACCGATGAGTACGCCAGCGATGAGCTCGCGTCGGCGATGGAGTGGCTCGTCAAAAACGAGGAGCTGGCGCGCAGCCTTGATGCGGAGTCACTGTTCGCGCACATCCACGCCGAGGCCAAGAAGAGCGCGAAGGGATCCGGTCGCGCCGCCAGGAACGACCAGCTGCACGGCATGACCGGCGTGTCCGCGGGCGAACCAATCCGTTTCGTCGAACTCGATGCCCCGAGGGAGGAGCAATGAGCTGCCTCGACCTGGACCGCTGGATCGCCGACGAACTCGACCTTGAACCAGGCGATTCGAGGATGGACGTCATCATCCCTGCGATCGACATTCTCATCTCCCGGCTGGAGGAAGCCAGACGTCGAGGTGCCGGCGACCCGCTCGTGACGATCACGGCCAAGAGCGCCGGCGGCAACTCTCGAGAGTGCACCAAGCGAATGCTCAAGCAGCTGGGACTCGACCCGAACTCCCGGCGAGCGGTCCATCGACTGCTCGGCGGCTCACCGTCGGGCTGGCCGGGACTCCTGAGGATCTTCTCGGAGCGCCGGCCGCTGACCGATGATGAGTCTGTCTACGCGCGACGTCAGCTCCTCTGCATCAACCCGGCTCACGCAGTCGCCCAGGAGAGCAAGGGCGCGTAGGGCCTCAGCTCGGGGACGGGGCCGCGTGCGCTCGCAGGGGCTCCAGGCTGGGGTGCCTGATCAGGGCCTCCGTGCCATAGAGGGCGTGGATGCCCGCGACTGCGACGACGGCCGCAGCGGGTCCCGAGATCTGCCGCGGGCGTCCGTCGCCGTAGTCGAGCACAACGTGCCCGGCCTCAAGGTCGGCGTCGAAACCCACGGCGGTGGACCACCACTGAGAACGCAGACTGCCATCGGGAAGGCGCACGAGCAGACGCTGGGTCGTCACGATCCCTTGGCACCAGAGGGCTTCGCTCCACTGGCCATCGACACGCCACCGAACCCAGCACATCGCCAGCCGCAGGACCTCCTCCCCCGGCTCGGTCACCACACCCAGTGTCATGACGTCGACGCGCAGGGGAGGACTCATGCCCGCGAGTTCCAGGGCGAGTGCGCGCGCGTCCTCGGCCGCTGCCGAAACAACAGCCTTTGGGTATGCCGCTCGCTCACTCGCGCGCACGTGCCCTCCTTGGTCTGGGCGCACCCTTGTTGACAACACTCTCGCGCGGGGGCCCGACATCGCAATAGGGACAACGGAAAGTGCCCCGCGCGCATCGTGTGCCCGACATGCCCTTCGCGCGCCTCGCTGCTGCCCTCACTGCTGCTGCCGCAGCCGTGGCACTGGTGGGCTTCGTGGTCATTTTCGGATCGATGCCGCAGTCCGCATCAGGTGCTGGAATTTGCGCGAGCTCCGGGCCCGTTGCCACTCTCTCGGAGGTTCAAGCCAAGAACGCGCGGACCATCGTGGCCGTTGCCACGCCGCGTGGCGGGCGGATCGCTGCCCAGATCGCGATCATGACCGCGATCACCGAGTCCAACCTGAAAAGACTCGGTAACCCGAACGACCCCAATGGGACTCAGTTGCCCAACGAGGGGTGGGGTTACGACCACGACTCGCTCGGACTGTTCCAGCAGCGGCCGAGCTGGGGCAGCGCAGCACAACGGATGGACCCGATCGTCTCGACGGGGCTCTTCCT
>Ga0073899_10001244_pt1 | contig 23378 bp, 16 predicted proteins | sample KloWWTmetaKNB5Ph_FD_88975 | JGI IMG/M metagenome (GOLD analysis project Ga0073899, IMG submission 88975) | Active sludge microbial communities from Klosterneuburg, Austria, studying microevolution and ecology of nitrifiers - Klosterneuburg... | ecosystem: Engineered > WWTP > Aerobic digester >... | reverse complement strand
TGGAGGCACGGTTCGGGAATGGGTCCTCGAAGCCGTCTTCAAACAGCCGCACGACGTTGGTGAAGCAAGGACCGATCTCCGACGAGTTTCCGTTCGCCATGTCGCGCACGCTGGCGCTGAATCGTGGCAACGTGATCGCCGGCCCCAGCCAAGCGCCCTGGCCGATGCCAGCGGCATTGGTCTGTAAGGTCAGCGACAGCAACGCGAAGCCACTGCCGCGGCCGTTCTGTTCGCAACCGGTATCGCCGTAGATGGTGACGCGGTAGTCACGCAGTGACAGCGAATTCAGCGAGACCGTCACCTGGGTCATGTTCTGGCTGAGGTTGGTGTAGGTGGAGACGATGATCGGGTGGTTCTGCAGGTCGTTGGGCCCGGTGTCGACATCGCCCGGGTCGTTGGGCGTCGGACCATCGTCGCCGAGATCGATCTCGTCCTCGTCATTGGCGAAAAGATCATTGCCCTCGATGCGATGCCCGCTTCCATCGCGGATGGCGATACCGTCGCCGCCGTTGGCGTAGATCTGGTTGCCATCGTCAGGCGCGCCGATGCTGTTGTTGATGCTGCCGCCCTGGACCAGCACGCCTTCGAGGCCGTTGTAGGCCACGACGTTTGCGAACAGGTCGTTGGCATCGCTGCCCAGTCCGGAGATCGTCGCGCCCTGACTGCTGTTGCCGAGCGGCGCGCTTCCGCTTGCGGTGGTGCCGATGCGGTTCGAGTCGACCAGGTTTCCGGAGGCGCCGGCATACAGGTACAGCCCGCTGCCGAGGTTGCCCGACACCAGGTTGCCGACGACGACATTGTTGTCGGCGTTCTCCAGCACGATGCCGAAGTTGCCATTGCCGCGGGCGGTCAGACCGTCGGCGTCGACGCCGACGTGATTGTTGCGGATGGTGGTGCCGCTGCTTCCCGGCAGCAGGCCGATGCCGTAGTTCGGATTGCTGATCACGAGATTGCGGTCGGCCGCGCTGGCGCCACCGATCTGGGTGCCGTTGGCGCTGCTGACGCGAATGCCGCGGGCATTGCCGAAGTAGTAGCCGTTGCGCGTGCGGCCGACGATGTTGCCGATGATCAAGGTGTTGTTGGCGCCGGCCACTTCGATGCCGGCGAATCCGCTGGCGCCGATGGCATTGCCGCGAAGGGTGTTGCCGTGCGCCGACGCCAGCACGTGAATGCCACGACCGTCGTTGCCAACGGCGATGCCCGGGGCAAGTCCCCATCCGGTGCCGAGGTTGTTGCCCTCGATCACGTTGCCAGTGGTGCCGCTGTCGGCGATGAACAGCGCGTCGCCGGTGCCCACGATCAGGTTGGGTGCCGCGACCGTGCCAATCTGGTTGGTGTTGGCGCCGCTGAGCAGGGCGATGCCCGAGAAGCCGTTGCTGATGCGTCCTGGCGCGAACGGGTCGCCGTCGGTGCCGACTTCGTTGCCGATCAGCTGCCAGCCGCTGGCGCTCCCGGCGAGTTGGATTCCGTCCCATCCGTTTCCGGATACCAGGTTGGATTGCACGATGCCGCCATCGCCGTCGCCGATTCGCACGCCGTGCTGGGCGTTGCTGCGGGCAACACCTTCGTAGTCGCTCAACCCGATCACGTTGCCGACGACCTTGGTGCCGTCGCTGGCGTCGTCGGAGATGTCGATGCCATCGCCTGAGTTGCTGCCGATGCGATTGCGCTGGTTGCCGCTGCCGCCGATCTCGGTGTTGTCAGCACCGCCGGAGACGACGATGCCATCGGCGCCGTTGCCGAGTGCGGCGCCTGCCGGCGTGAAACCGATGTCGTTGCGGCGGATGAGGTTGGCATCCGAGCCCTCGCCGTCGACGACGATGCCGGGACCGCCATTCCCCGCGACGTGCTGGGCGGCGTCGCTGGCCGCGGTGCCGATCAGGTTGGCGGCGGCATCGTAACGGACGCGGATGCCTCCGAGCCGATTGCCCGCCGCCGCGCCATTCGCATGCACGCCGATGCGGTTGTCGGCGATCTCGTTGCCGTTGCTGCCGGCGTCCTGGATCTGCACGCCCCAGCCGTAGTTCGCGTCGCTGCCGGCACCGTTGTCGACGATGACGTTATCGTGCACGAAGTTGCCGTAGGCACCGAGGTTGATCAGCACGCCGTCGAGGCCGTTGCCGGAGCTGGTGTCGCCGACCGCGAGCGCGCCGATCAGGTTGCCCTCGATGCTGTTGCCATGCGTGGTTGCGCCGGTGATGTAGACGCCCTCCGAGCCATTGAGCGCGATGCGGTTGGCCTGCGCGGCGTCGGTGGCGCTGCCGATCGTGATCTGTTGCGCTCCGCCACTGAGCTGGATGCCCTTGCCGTTGTTGAAGACCAGACTGCCGACGACGCGTCCGTCCGCGGTGTTCGCGCCATCGAACAGGATGCCGGGGTCGCCGCCATGGCCGTTGACTTCGACGGCGTCGGCCGCACCGTTCAACCCGATCGCAACGTCGGGCACGTTGACCACGCGTATGCCAATGCCGGAGTTGTCGGCAACCAGCGTCTTCGTGATCAGGAAATTGGTTGGCGGCGTGCTGGCGTTTCCGGAAATGAAGACGCCGTCGCCGCGATTGTTCGCGACTTCGCTGCGGCCGTAGCCGTTGCCGGACAGTCGGAATCCACTCGGCTGGTTGCCGGTGTAGGAGGTATACACCGCGATGCCGGTATTGCAGGACTTCGCCAGCACGTGCTCCAACGTGATGTCGTCGGAGGCGCCCAGGTTGAAGCAGTCGCCGTTGAAATCCTCGACGACGAGGTTGCGGAAGGTGACGTCGTTCTCGTAGCACTCGGTGCAGTTTTCGATCTCGGTGGAGATGCCGTGGCGCGACGCGTTGTTGCCGTCGATCACCACCAGTACGCCATCGGGACGCCGCCCATCCAGCGTGTCCAGACTGTCGAGGATGAGGGTCGCGGCCGGGTTGAGGATGTTGCTGCCGGAGAAGTTGTTGAACTTGATCAGGTCGGCGACGCCGTTGCCGAAGTTGTCGGGCTGCGCCGGATGGCCGATCCAGCGGCTGCCGCCAATCGGAACGGTGCAGCCTGGCGCGCTCACGAAAATTTCCTGCCAGTTGCCGCCGCTGACGTGGCTGTGTTCGCCGGGCGTCAGGCAGCGGCCGTTGCCGGCCGCGACATCGATCGCCTCGCGCAGGCTGAGATCCCCGTCCTGGGAGTCGTTCCAGTCCCGGGTCGAGACTTCGAAGTCGGCCGCGGCTGCCGCGAACGCGATCGACCCCATCCACAAGCCACCAAACAGCCGAGCGATGACCATGACCGAACCCCTGCAGCACCCGATGGCGGCGATTCTGCGCCGTTGCGGCACAACTGCAAGCTCGCCGGCGCTCGGCCTATACTGCCGCCGCGGCAAACCGCCGCGCGAATGGGAAGGTCCGACTTGAACACCACCTCGAAGCCCAGGGCGAAAGCGAAGACCAGCGCGCGCAAGGCGCCAGCGAAGAAGGCCGCGAGCGGCGCGCGCAAGGCGCCCTCAAAGAAGAAGGCGGCAGCGAAGAAGCCGGCGAAGAAGGCAGCGGTCAGGAAGGTCGCGGCACCGCGCAAGCCGTTGGCGAAGCCGGAGGTGGCGGTCACGGCACCGGTACCCGCGGCGCTGGCCAAGGAAACCGCATTGTTGCGCCGGCAGGTGGTGGCAGCGCTCGACGAACTGAAGGCGAAGGACGTGAGCGAGATCGACATCCGCGCCAAGGCTTCGTTCGCGGACCTGCTGTTCGTCGCCAGCGGCACGTCGACGCGCCACGTCAAGTCGATTGCCGACGAAGTCGTCAAGTTCGTCAAGAAGGCCGGGATGATGCCGCTCGGCATCGAGGGTGAGAAGGAAGCCGAGTGGGTGCTGGTCGATCTCGGCGATATCGTCGTGCACGTGATGCTGCCGCGCATCCGCGAGTTCTACGGGCTGGAACGCCTGTGGAGCGTGGGCGGTGACGAAGACCTCGAAGCCGCGCCCTGATCCGCCCGCGCCATGCGCATCCGCCTGTTGACGGTCAGCGAGCGCCAGCCGGCCTGGATCAACGACGGCTTCGCCGAATACGCACGGCGGCTGCCGAAGCACCTGGCGCCGGAGCTGGTCGAGTTGCCGCTGGCGAGGCGCGGCAAGTCGGGCGATACCGCGAAGTACAAGGATGAAGAGTCGCAACGACTGCTAGCCGCAGCCGGACGCGACGTGCAACTGATCGCGCTCGACGAGCGCGGTGCCGCCTGGACCAGCGTGCAGCTGGCCGAACAGGTGCGACGCTGGACGCTGGACGGGCGCGACGTCGCGCTCGCCATCGGCGGCCCCGACGGGCACGCCGCGGCGCTGCTCGAACGCGCCAGTGCGCGCTGGTCGCTGTCACCACTCACGCTGCCGCACGGCATGGTGCGCGTGCTCGTCGCCGAACAGATCTACCGCGCCCATTCGATTCTCGAAGGGCATCCCTATCACCGCGCATGAGCCCAAACCGATGCCCCTGTTCCTCGCTTCCCAGTCGCCGCGTCGGCGCGAGTTGCTAACCCAGATCGGGGTGGTGTTCGAGCCGCTGGATGTGCTCGTGGACGAGACGCCGGCGGCGGGCGAGCCGGCGCTGGACTATGTACGTCGGGTGGCGCGCGAGAAAGCCGGAGCCGGGTTGCTGCAAGTGTCGGCGGTGGCCGGGGCGCTGGTGCTCGGCGCTGATACCGAAGTGGTGCTGGATGGTGTGGTGTTCGGCAAACCGCGGGATGCCGCCGATGCGTCACGCATGCTGCGCCTGCTGGCCGGACGCAGTCACCAGGTGATTTCGGCGGTGGCGGTGGTCAGTGCCGGGCGCGAAGACGAAGCGGTGGCGATTTCCGAGGTCACTTTCGCGGCGCTCGATGAAGCCACCATTGGCGCCTACGTTGCGAGCGGCGAGCCGTTCGGCAAGGCCGGCGGCTATGCCATCCAGGGACGTGGCGCGACGCTGGTGGCGCATTTGTCCGGCAGTTACTCCGGGGTGATGGGCCTGCCGCTGTTCGAAACTGCCGCATTGCTGCGTGGCTTCGGATTCGCGTTGTAAGAAATTCGTGAGTCGCGTTTGTTTGCGGCGCACGCGATTGCGGACTATCGCGGTTCATCGCTCCCGGGCTATAAAGCAGCAAAGCAGAATGGAAGAACCGCGTGAGCGAAGAGATCCTGATCAATGTGACGCCGCGCGAGACGCGTGTCGCCATCGTCGAGAACGGCATGCTGCAGGAGGTGTACGTCGAGCGTGCATCGCGCCGCGGCTATGTCGGCAACATTTACAAGGGCCGCGTGCAGCGGGTGATGCCGGGGATGCAGGCGGCGTTCGTCGAGGTCGGCCTGGAACGCGCCGCGTTCCTGCATGCCTCCGACATCCTGCGTACGCCTTCGGCCGATGTCGAGCCGGAAGCGAACTCGTTCACGCCGCCGATCAACGAGCTGCTGCACGAGGGCCAGGAGATCGTGGTCCAGATCGTGAAGGACCCGATCGGCAGCAAGGGCGCGCGCCTGACCACGCACCTGTCGCTGCCGTCGCGCTTCCTGGTGCTGCTTGCGACCAGCAAGCAGGTCGGCGTTTCGGCGCGCATCGAGGATGAAGTCGAGCGCGCGCGCCTGAAGGAGCAGGTGCAGGCCCTGGCCGGAGAGCGCGAACACGGCTACATCGTGCGCACCAATGCCGATGGCGTCGGCGACGAGGCCCTGCGCGACGACATCGCCTATCTGCAGAAGGTCTGGCGCGCGGTCAGTGCGCGCTTCGCCAATGCCAAGGTCGGCGACTGCGTGTACGAAGACCTGAGCCTGCCGCTGCGCTCGGTACGCGACCACATGCGCAACGCCATCGTCAAGGTGCGCGTCGATTCGCGCGAGACCTTCGAGCGCCTGCTCAAGTTCGCGCGCCAGTTCATGCCGGACTGGGTCGAACGCGTCGAGCACTATCCCGGCGAGCGCCCGATCTTCGACCTCTACGGCGTCGAGGACGAAATGCAGCGCGCGCTGAAGAAGGAGGTGCCGTTGAAGTCGGGTGGTTATCTGATCGTCGACCAGACCGAAGCGATGACCACGGTCGACGTGAACACCGGTGCCTTCCTCGGTACGCGCAACCTCGAAGAGACGGTCTATCGCACCAACCTCGAAGCCGCCCAGGCGGTGGCGCGGCAGCTGCGCCTGCGCAATCTCGGCGGCATCATCATCATCGACTTCATCGACATGACCGACGAGGAACATCGGCGCCAAGTGCTGCGGCAGCTGGAAAAGCTGCTGGCGCGCGACCACGCCAAGACCACGGTCTACGAGATGTCGCCGCTCGGTCTGGTCGAAATGACGCGCAAGCGCACCACCGAGAGCCTGGAACGCCAGTTGTGCGAGCCGTGTCCATGCTGCTCCGGACGCGGCACCATGAAGACCGCAGAAACCGTGTGCTACGAGATCTTCCGCGAGATCACCCGCGCGGTGCGCCAGTTCGATGCCGAGAAGTTGCTGGTGCTGGCGGCGCCGAAGGTGGTGGCCAAGATCCTGGACGAGGAGTCGGCCGCAGTCGCAGAGCTTGAGGAGTTCACCGGCAAGAGCATCAGCTTCCAGCCGGAGGACCAGTACGCACAGGAACAGTACGACGTGGTGCTGTTATGAGCCTGTCGCGCGCCGGACGCCGGGAACCGGGCGGGTGAACCCCGAGCGCGCCCGTCGCCGCCGCATTCGTCGCCGCCTCCTGTTCGCGGTCGGTGGCCTGCTGATTCTGGCGGCGACCCTGGTCGGAGGCATGAGCCTGATGTTTCCGTGGGTGCTGGCGCATCCGGAGCGCGTGCAGGCATTTCTGTCCGATCGCCTGCAACGGCCGGTCAACTTCGCGCGACTGGACGGCGAATGGTTGCCCGGCGGTCCGCTGTTCCGGCTGGATGCACTGCGCATTGGTGGCGACGCCGGGCATCCAGCGCTGGAGCTGGAGCGCGCCGAACTGGTCATCGATTTTTACGCGCCGTTCAAGCGCGGCGTGTCCTGGCATGAACTGCGCATCATCGGCCTCGACATCGACGCCGAGCGCGATGCCGATGGCCACTTCCGCATCGTGCAATGGCGCGGCTCCGCCGATGCCATGGGCGATCCGCTCGATGCCTTGCGCTCGCTCGGCGCGTTTCGCATCAGTCGATCTTCGCTGGCCCTGCACGATGTCGGCAGCGGCAGTCGCCTGCGCTTCAGCGACATCGACGTCGCCGTCGGCAAGCGCGTTGGCGGCCAGCGCATCCTCGGCAGCGTGCGTCTGGGGGCCAATGCCGACCTCGGCGTGCGCTGCGACCTGGCCGCAGACTTCCATTCCGGACGCTGCTACGCGCAAGCGCGGGGCCTGCCGGTTGCGGCTGCGCTCGGTGAGTTGAACATCGGCGGGATTGCATTTGCCGGCGGCAGCGCCGATGTCTCGATGTGGCTGGACCTGCAGCTGAGCGAAGTCGCCGAGGCGCGCATCGAATTGGCGGCCGACGAACTGGCCTTGCGCGGTCTGAACGCGGTGCGTCTGGCGAACGGGGCCGAGATCGAGGCTCGTTACAGCCCGGACCGCACCCACTTGTCGCTGCATTGGACGCGCAGCGCCGAGCGCGAGCATCTGGCGCTCCTGGAGGGGCCGGATCTCGGCGTCGACGAACCGGCGCGCAGCAAGCTCGAGTTCACCCGCGACCGTTCCAGCGGCGCCTGGTCGCTGGACGTCGAGCAGTTGGCGCTGGAGCGCTTGATGCCGTGGCTGAGCCTGAGCAGCCTGGCGTCGCCGGGCGCCGCCGGCTGGTTGTTCGAAGCGGCGCCGAGCGGACACCTGCGCGGACTGCGCATGGCCGGTCGCGGCGGCGACATCGCCTCGATCAGCGGCGCGCTGCAGGGGCTGTCGCTGCAGTCGACGCGGCACAGCCCGCGCCTGACCGGAATCGATGCGCGCATCCACGGCGACGCTGATGCGGTGGCGCTGCGCATCGAGCCGGTCGAGACCGTGATCGACTTCCCCGGCATGTTTCCGGCGCCGTTCCCGGTGCTGATCGAACGCGCGCAACTGGTGCTCACTCGCGATGGCGAGGCGGTGCGCGTCGAGTTTCCCGAGCTGGCGCTGCAGGGCGAGGACTTCGGGCTCTACGGCTGGCTGGCGCTGTTGTTCGAAAACGGTGGGCGACGGCCGTACATCGAAGGGGCGGTGACTGTGCGCGACAGTGCCGTGGTCGCGGCCAAGGCTTTCTGGCCAATCGCGGTGATGCCCGCGGGCACGCGCCAGTGGCTCGATACTTCGCTGCTGTCCGGGCGCATCGCGCGTGGCCTCGCCAGCATTCGCGGCGATCTCGACGACTGGCCGTTCACCCACGACGAAGGCCGTTTCATGGCCGACGCCGAGATTGTCGATCTGGTGCTCGACTACCACCGCGACTGGCCGCGCGGCGAGGTGCGTCGTACCGAGGCGCGCTTTCGCAACGGCGGCATGCGCGCCACCGCGCGCGATGGCCGCGTTCTTGGCGTCGCCGTGCGCGCGGTCGAGGCCGACCTGCCGAGCTTCCGCGATCCGGTTCTGCGCATCAGCGGCAACGGCGGCGGCGAGGGCGCGGCCCTGCTCGAATTTCTGCGTGCCACGCCGTTGAACCAGCACTATCGAGACGAACTGCTGGCGTTGAAGATCGGCGGCAGCGGGAGTGCCGATTTCGACCTGACCCTGCCGTTGGCGGCGCGGCTTGGCGAGCCCGAACTATCCGGAGGCGTGGCGTTGCAGGACGCCGACCTCGTCGACGCCCGCTGGGGCCTGAAGTTCGATCGCGCCAGTGGCAGCGTGCGTTATTCGCGGCAGGGATTTTCGGCAGACGCGCTGGACGTGCTGGTCGATGGCGACGCCGCGAAGTTCAGCATCGCTGTCGGCGCGTTCGTGTCCGACCCGAAGAACCAGGTCGAGGCGAGCCTGCGCGGCAGCATGCAGGCATCGTCGGCGATGAGTGCATTCCACGCACTCGATCCGTACTGGAACCGCATGCCGGGGCGGGCGTACTTCGACCTTGCGCTGGCGGTGCCGCGCGCCGCCGATCCGGAACTGCCGCCGTTGTCGACGCTGACTCTGGCCTCGGACCTGCGCGGCATCGCGCTGGATTTGCCGGCGCCGCTCGGCAAGGACGCCGAGTCGCCGCTGCCCTTGCGCATGGCGGTGCAGTTGCCGGTGGCCGGCAATGAACTCGACGTGCAGCTCGGGGCGATGGCGCGGTTCAAGGCGCGCATCGAGTCGGAGCAGCACCCATTTGCAGGCCATCTTGCGCTTGGTGGCGAATTGGCGGCGTTGCCGTCGCGGCCGGGGCTGCGCATCAGCGGCACTGCACCGAGCATCGATCTGGGCGGCTGGAGTGCGTTTGGTGCTGGCGGCGAATCCGGCATGGACCTTTCGGTCGAGATCAGCACCAGCGAACTCGACATCATGGGGCGTGCGTTCCCGGACACTTCATTGCGCATCGAACGCGATGCGCAGATGACCCGCGTCGATCTTGACGGTGCCGGCATCGCCGGCAATTTCGAGGTGCCGCGCGCCGATCTCGGCATGCGTGGCCTGACCCTGCAATTTGAAAAACTGCACTGGCCCGAAGCGCACGCGCAGGAGCGCCAGCGCGCGACGCGACCGGCTGATCCGGCGCAGTTGCCGCCGCTGCACATCTGGGTGCGCGATCTCAAACTCGGCAACGCCAGCTTCGGCGAAGCGCGCATCGAGACCCAGCCGATGCTCGACGGCCTGCGCATCGAACAGTTCGACGCGCGCTCGCCGACGCTGACCATGCGCGCCAGCGGCGAATGGAAACTGGTCGACGGCGACGAACGCAGCATGCTCGACATCACGCTCAGCTCCGAGAGTCTCGGGGACATGCTTGGCTCGCTCGGTTACTCGGGCGTGATTGACGGTGGCCAGACGGTCGCGCACGTGCGCGGCAGCTGGGCGGGTTCGCCGGCGCTGTTCGGACTCGATCGCATCGACGGCGAACTGTCCGGCGAGGTCGGCGAAGGCCGCATCCTCAACGTCGATCCGGGCGCCGGGCGCATCTTTGGTCTGGTCAATTTCAGCGCCATCCCGCGCCGACTATCGCTCGACTTTCGCGACTTCTTCCAGAGCGGCATGGCCTTCGACAGCATCCACGGCAGCTTCACCCTCAGCGACGGCAGCGCACACACCGAAAATCTGCTGATCAAGGGGCCGGCGGCCGAAATCCGCGTCAGCGGGCGTACCGGGCTGCGCGACAAGGACTACGAGCAGGAAATGGAAGTCACGCCCAAGCTGCGCGGCGCCCTGCCGATCGTCGGCGCCGTCGCCGGCGGCCCGGTCGGCGCGGTGGTCGGCGTGCTGGCGCAGGAAGTCATGCGCAAACCGATCGACGACGTCATTTCCACCCGCTACCGCGTGCGCGGAACCTGGGACAAACCCGACATCACCCTGATCGGCAAGAGCTCACCACGCGAGCGTGCCGCCGAAGGCGGTTCGGGCTGATCGCGGGCGGGGCGGGACTTCGGGGACTACGCATGCGTCTGCATGCTTTCTTGCCTGTGAATGAAACTTGACGTAACTCGCCAAGAAGAGAATTTGGCAGTGTGACACGGCTTGCGAGTTGAACGACCCGCAGATTTCGGGGGCGGGATCAACGACTCTTCTTTTTCGTCATCCGGGCGTTGCTCTTGGTTGGCTCAAGCACGACAGCTCTCGCCTGCTCGAGTTGTTCGATGATCTTCTCGCGGGGCAATCGCGGCCCGCCGGTGAGTCTCGACACCCAAGGACGCCCAGGATGCAGCGTGTCCCACGGCGAGATGGCGCTGCTGTGTCTTCCCTTACCGGGATCGTGGTTGCCGAAGCCATCGAGCCATTGGTTCCAGAGCGGTTGGAAGCGATGGATCAATATGCTTTCACCGAGCGGAATCCAGATGTCGTCCACAACCAATGCGCGAAACCAGAAATCCTCCAGCTTGAGCGTGGATGAGGCTTGCTTGATCGACTCCCGGTGATCCTCCAGTCGTGATCTGAGCGCGCTGCCACGCGAAGCATCGAGGTTCTCAAGCCCTCTCCGCGCCCCTGCAGGAACCGCCTTGCCCACATAGATGGGCCATTGAAATCGCTTATCCCGATTTGCAGCGCTCACTGCAGCGTACGGAACGAAACTGCCCGTGTAGTAGATCGCGTAAACACCTGCTCCCGCGAGACTTCCGATGGCAGCCAGAGATTTGATCTCAGTGGACAGCAGCGCCTGACCTACGCTCAGCGCGAGATTCTTCTTGTCGAGGGGATTGAACATTCCGGCTATCGCTCGCCTTCTGCAACTGTTCCCACACGCTCGTGGCAACAACCCTCGCAAGTGTAACCGGAACCGCGTTGCCCAATTGGCGCATGGACTCGGACCATGAACCATGAAAGGTGTAGTCGTCGGGAAATGTTTGAATGCGGGCGGTTTCACGCACACTGAAGTAGCGGACACTTCCGTCGGGCAAGGCCAGCATGTTTTCGCCGCCCGGGACCCCGTGATCTCCCGCCTTGATCGTCTTGGCCGGTTCGTCGATCGGGCTGCCGGTGTGTCCGGGGTAGGACTTGGCGCCCTCCTGAAAGCGATGATTGGCAATGGCGCGTGCCATTTTGCTTCGAGGGTCGGGCAAGTCTGAAATCGCATCGCGAATCGTCTTCCAGGGCGATGGCTCAGGCTTCTCGCGCAAGGCGCGCGCGCGCTTGGACCAAGCGTCACCTACACGCCACTGAGCTTTTGCCACGCTGTGGCGGTCCCAGTAGGCCCCGTCGCGGCATTGGCTCCAGATAAGCGCATCGCGCGAATGCGTCTGCGCGGGGGGCTGCCATTCGATACCAAGATCAGCTCTGAATCCTACGATCACAACTCGCTCGCGTTTTTGTGGCACGCCGTGGTTGGCGGCATTGAGCAAGCGCGCGACGACGCGGTAGCGCAGTCCGACCATCTCCGGAGCCTTTTCGGATCGGACGATGCGTTTGTAGTGACACTGCCAATCCTCCCCAGGCCTGAGAGCGATCTCAGGACAGCGTAGCTGGGTCTGGATATAAGCAAAGTAATCGGCGAATGCGGCGCGCGTCAGTCCCTTGACGTTTTCGAAGATGAAGGCGCGCGGTGCGGTTTCTCGAATCGCACGAACCGCTTGTGGCCACATGTCGCGATCATCCGCATGGCTACGATGCTTTCCGCCGATGCTAAACGGTTGGCAGGGTGGTCCCCCGGTAACCAGGTCGAGGCCGGAGGGGATGCCGCGAAAATCAAATTGCCTGATATCCATCACGTGCAACGGCCAATGACGCACAGTCTCGTGCCCGAAAAACTGGTTCTCCCGGATCGTGTTCGCGCAAAAACGGTCCCATTCGATGACCGCTTCGGGGCAGAATCCTACGCTGCTTACGCCTAGCCCCAGGCCGCCAGCCCCCGCGAATAACTCAATTGCACGCATAGTCCGATACCCAATGTCAGGGTTTTCTTACCCCGGAAGTACTACTTCTTGCCTCGAGTCGGCTTGTCGCCATACGGTGGTGAAGGCGGTTCGGCTAGCCTGAGGGGCAAGTCTTGTTGCTCCGGATCGAGATACGACCCTGCGCATTCGAGGAACCAGTCTTTCAGGGATCTCCCTTCCGCTGCCAGACGTGCGTGTAGCGCCCGTTTCACTGACGGTTCCATTTCGATGATGACTCTGCCGCTCGGACCCCTTGCCATGTCGCTTATGTAACATGACATGGGATGGCTGGCAAGTATTTCAGCTCCTGACCATTCGGAGCACGACCGACTCAGCCGGTGCGAACGCGCGCCGAGGTTCATGCGACGTAGAAACGAGGCCCTGTTGGAACGGGTTTTGGTGTTGGCGTGACCGGGCTTGGGTGGCTGACTACAATGCCCGTCCTTTTTTCCCTGCCGGATGCGCTGCCATGGCCCTGAATCCCTACGACCTGTTCGACATCCGCTCGCTGCTGACGGAGGAAGAGCGCGCGGTGCAGGATGCGGTGGCGCGGTTCACCGACGAGCGTGTGATCCCGATCATCGGCGACTGCTTCGACAAGGGCGAGTTTCCGCAGCACCTGATTGCGGAAATGGCTGAGATGGGCCTGCTCGGTTCCTCGCTTCCGGTCGAGTGCGGTTGCGCCGGCATGAATGGCGTCAGCTACGGACTGATCTGCCAGGAACTCGAGCGCGGCGACTCCGGCATCCGCAGTTTCGCCTCGGTGCAGAGTTCGCTGTGCATGTACCCGATCTACGCCTACGGCTCGGAAGAGCAGCGCCGCAAGTGGCTGCCGCCAATGGCGCGCGGTGAAGTGATCGGCTGCTTCGGCCTGACCGAACCGCATGGCGGCTCCGACCCGGCGAACATGAAGACGCACGCCAAGCGCGACGGTGGCGACTGGCTGATCAACGGCGCCAAGATGTGGATCACCAACGGCAACCTGGCCAACATCGCGATCGTCTGGGCACAGACCGAGGACGGCATCAACGGTTTCATCCTGGAGAAGGGCATGCCCGGCTTCACGGCACAGGTCGTGCACCGCAAGATGTCGCTGCGCGCGTCGGTCACGTCGGCCTTGTTCTTCGACAACGTGCGCGTGCCGGAAGCGAACCGGCTGCCGAACGTGAAGGGTCTCAAGGGGCCACTCGGCTGCCTGACGCAGGCGCGCTACGGCATCACCTGGGGGCCGATCGGCGCCGCCATCGACTGCCTGCACACCGCGAACGAATACGCGAAGTCGCGCATCCTGTTCGGCAAGCCCATTGCCTCGACCCAGGCGGTGCAGCTCAAGCTCGCCGACATGGCACGTCGAATCACGCTGGCGCAGTTGCTGTCGCTGCAGCTCGGCCGGCTCAAGGACCAGGGCACGATGCAGCCGACCCAGGTTTCGCTCGCGAAGTGGAACAACGTGCGCATGGCGCTCGACATCGCCCGCGAGGCCCGCGACATCCTCGGCGGTGCCGGCATCACCACCGAATACAGCCCGATCCGCCACGCCCTGAACCTGGAATCGGTGATCACCTACGAGGGCACCGAAACCGTGCACCAACTCGTGGTCGGCCGCGAACTGACGGGGATCAACGCGTTTTGAGGAGCGCCGCATGATCGAACGGCACGACAGCCTGCTGCAGTCGGCGGTGGCCGTGGATTCTGCATTGCAGCGCCGCGGCATCGAGCATGCGCTGATCGGCGGCCTGGCCGTGCTGCTGCGCGCGCGCGAACGGGCGACGTTCGACGTCGACTTTCTGGTCGATGGCAGTCGGCATCAGGAGTTCCTGGAGTTGCTGCGGGAGTCCGGATTCGAGGTGCTCACGGACAACCTGAACTTCGGCAATTTCGTCGGTCCAGGTGGGCTCAGGGTGGATGCGCTGTACGCGGTGCGCATGCACGGCAAGGCGATGCTGGCGCGGGCCGCCGAGATCAGCGCGGCGGGTGTGAGCTTGCGCGTCGTCCAGGCCGAGGACTTGATCGGGCTGAAGCTTCAGGCGCTACGCAACAATCCGGCACGACATCGCGATTGGGACGACATCCGCGCGCTGTATCGTATGCGCGACGCGAGTTTCGATGACGCGCGAGTGCGGGAGTTCGTGGCCATGTTCGGATTCGAAGATGAATACCGTCGCATCCTCGTCCTTGAGTCCTGAGGAGCGCGCGTCCTGGCTTGCCGAGTCGGAGGACGCGGCCCGCGCCGGTCAGTTCCGGGTTGCCGAGCAGGTGGCCGACGCCTACCAGCGCAGCCTGTCGGTGGCGCAGCGCATCGCCGCTTTCGAGTCGTTCTGGTTATCGGTGGTCGGCACCGAACTGGCGCGGCCAGACATGACACCGTGGCGCGCGGACGGTTGTTTCCTGATCTGATTTCGTCGCGACTGCGAGGGGTGCCCGTCAACACCCCGTGCCAGCCTACTCGGTATCGGTGATCGCGTGGATCAGTTCAGCGAGCACGCGCTCGCTGTTTTCGAGGTCGATCTGGCAGGTGCCGGCGGCGAGGTGGCCGCCGCCGCCGTACTTGAGACAAAGCTCGCCGACGTCGACGCGCGAGCTGCGGTTGACGATTGAGCGGCCGACGGCGAATGCGGTGTTCTGCCGCTTCAAACCCCAGAGCACGTGGATCGAGATGTTGCAGGCCGGGTACAGCGCATACAGCATGAAACGGTTGGTCGCGTAGATGGTCTCCTCGTCGCGCAGGTCGAGCACCACCAGCGGGCCGTGCACCTTGGCGCAATCGCGGATCTGGTCCTCGGCGCGCTCGCGGTGCGCGAAGTACAGGTCGGAGCGCTCGCGCACGTCGGGCAGGGCCAGGATCTCGTCGATGCTGTGCGTCGCGCAGTAGTCGATCAGCTCCATCATCAGCTGGTAGTTCGAGACGCGGAAATAGCGGAAGCGGCCGAGCCCGGTGCGCGCGTCCATCAGGTAGTTCAGCAGCACCCAGCCTTGCGGGTTCAGGATCTCGTCGACCGAGTAGTGCGCCGAGTCGGCCTGGTCGACCGCGGCCATCATTTCCTCGGTGATGTTCGGGAATGCCTCGGCGCCGCCGAAGTGGTCGTAGACGACGCGCGCCGCCGAGGGCGCGCCGGCATCGATCACCAGGTTCGCGGGGCGGTCGCCACCGAGACGAATGATCTCGCTGGCATGGTGGTCGAAGGCCATGTGGCAGCCGTCGACGTAAGGCAGGTTGGTGGTGATGTCGCGCGGCCCGATCTCGACCTTGCCATCCTGCATGTCCTTCGGGTGCACGAAGGTGATGTCGTCGATGATTCCGCGTTGCTTGAGCAGCACCGCACACACCAGGCCGTCGAAGTCGCTGCGGGTGACCAGGCGGAAGCGCTGGGAATTGCTCATGGCGGATGTCTCCGGAGAACGGGCCTGGCGGGAGTCTAGCGCCCTCGCGCGCGCCACGGCGAGTCGGGTTTGCGCTCGGCCGACCGGCGCGCCAAGCTCGGCGCCGGCCGGCTTCGGCCGCTGTCGCGAGCGACCCGCATGTCCGCCATCGAAGACCCGCCCGACGTCCCCCTGCAGACCGAGCGCTTGCTGCTGCGCCGGCCACTGGCCGAGGACTTCGAGCGGTTCGCCGAGATGCTCGGCGACGACGCCAGCGCCCGCCATATCGGTGGCGTGCTGCCGCGCGCGGCAGCCTGGCGCCGTTTCCTGCAGATGCCGGGCGCCTGGGCGGTGCAGGGATTCGCGATGTTCAGCGTGGTCGAGAAGGCCAGCGGCCGCTGGGTTGGCCAGACCGGGCCGTGGTTTCCCGACGGCTGGCCTGGAACCGAGGTTGGCTGGTCCTTCCATCGCGATGCCTGGGGACAGGGCTACGCCAGCGAAGCCGCCACCGCGGCGATCGCTTGGACCTTTGCCCACTTGGACTGGAGCGAGGTGATCCACAGCATCGATCCGGACAACACCGCGTCCATCCGCCTCGCCGAGCGTCTGGGCGCCCGCTACCGCGGCCCCGGGCAACTGCCCGAACCGTTTGCGCAGGCAAGGGTCGGCATCTGGGCGCAGTCGCGCGAGCAATGGCTCGCACGGCGCCGCGCGTCGGGTCTGGAGAGCGCATGATCACCCTCCATGGCATGTCCGCCTCGGGCAATTGCTACAAGCTGCAGTTGCTGCTGGCGCAACTGGAGCGGCCCTATCGCTGGGTCGAAGTGGACACGCTGAGCGGCGCCACGCGCACGCCGGAGTTCCTCGCCAAGAATGCGAATGGCAAGGTGCCCCTGCTCGAACTCGAAGACGGCCGTTGCCTGGCCGAGTCGAACGCGATCCTGTGTTATCTCGCGGAGGGTTCGGCTTACTACCCGGCGGAGCCCTGGCTGCGCGCGCAGACGCTGCAATGGCTGTTCTTCGAGCAATACAGCCACGAACCCTATGTCGCGGTCGCGCGCTTCATCGCGAAGTTCCTGCCGCCCGACCACCCGCGCCGCGCCGAATTGCCGCGCTTGCAGGAGCGTGGTCACCAGGCGCTGGCGGTGATGGAAGGTGAACTGGCGACCCGAGACTTCATGCTCGCGAGCGGTTATTCAATCGCCGACATCGCGCTGTATGCCTATACCCACGACGCGCCTGCCGGTGGCGTCGGTCTCGATGCATACCCGCGCCTGCGAGCGTGGCTGGCGCGGGTCGAGGGGCAGCCGCGCTTCATCGCGCAGCAAGCCTGAGCGCCAAGCTCCGTCCTCAGCGCTGCTGGGCTTCGGCGCGCACGGCGCGGCGGATCGGCCGCCAGTAGTTGGCGCGATTGCGTTCTTCGTGGCGGATGTGGCTGTCGGGCAGGCCGGTGCGCGCGGCGAGCCACGGGACCACGGCCAGGTGACGGGTCGGGGTCACCACGCCGGCCTGGAACCAGTCGCGAAGGATGCGCCCGATGCGGTCGGGATGGCGCCAGGACGCCATGTCCCCGGCCACCACCAGCGGCTGTAGCAACTTGGCGTGCTCGAGCAGGGCGTGAAAGCCGACCGCGAGCGAGGGCCATTCGACGCGCGAGCAGTGCGCCTCCCAGCGCGTCGCCAGTTCGTCCTCGCAACGCCGCAGCTCCAGGTGCTCGGGCGAACCGAGCGCCTTGCCGCGCGCGGCATGGCGCACCGCATGCAACTCGAACTCCAGGCGACTCACGCCGGCCAGCGCGGGCGTCCACCATTCCTCGATGGTCCAGTCCTGCGGCTCGGCGGCCGCGTCCCAGCCGCGCGCGAGCGCGCAGCGGCGCTGCAGTCGTTGCAACTCCGTCCAGGCGGCTTCGTCGTCGGGCTTCCGATTCAGGATCTCGATGCAAGCTTGCATTTCGCGATCGAGCGCCGCGCGCGTGTTGCGCGCGAGCTTGACCGAACGCGCCGTGCTCTCGGACAGCATTTGCGTGGCGGCGCTGCGCGCGCCGAGTTCGATGCAGCGCGCCACGCCGCGACCGTCGTCCTTGCGCGCGTAGCGGTCGCGCACCGCGAGCGCCTCCTGGTACTCGGCCCACCACGAGGTCAATGCGTGCGCTTCGTCGTGATCGGCGCAACGCACCGCCGAGCTGAGCTCGACGTGGACCGAACCCACCGGAACCGTGTTGTCGCTGTCGCGGGCGTAGGTGATGTCGACGCGCGAGCTGCGCTCGGCCCACCACCACTGGCCGCAATCCGGGCATTGCCGCACTTCGATCGTGTACTGCGCCCGTGAGTGGCCTGCATCCAGCGAGAGTTCGAGTGGCTGCGCATCCACGAGCCGGGTGTGCACCAGTTCTTCGAGGATGGTCGGGTATTCGAGCGGCAGCAGCACGCAGTCGCAGACCCCGTCGGGGAAGGGCGGGTACAGCGGTCGAACAGCGCGTCGGTAGGAGGGCGCGGCGGGCATGGCGATGCAAAGACTAGCCGCTGGTCGCGGTCGCGAACAGCGGAGGGTCCCGCGGGACTCCGGCGCCATGGGCAGCCGCGGGCAGCTTGCGTAGAATCGGGCGACGCCGGTGTGGGCGGCGCGATGGCGACGGGGAAACTTTGTTCACCGGTGAATCGATCGACGAGGAACTGCGCAGTGCGCGCGGCGGCGATGCGGCGGCGCTCGATCGACTGTTGCCGCGCATCTACGACGAGCTCAAGCGCATCGCGCGCGGGCTGATGCGGCGCGAGCGCGACAACCACACCCTGCAGACCACCGCGCTGGTGCACGAGGCCTGGCTGCGCATGGCCGCGCAGGACGCCGCCGGCAGTGGCGACCGCCTGTACTTCTTCAGCCTGGCGGCGACGATGATGCGGCGCATCCTGGTCAACCACGCGCGCGATCGCGCGGCGCAGAAGCGCGGCGATGGCGTCGACCTGGTCAGTCTGTCGGCGGCCGAACAGGTGGCCGCGAACGAGTTCGATCTGCTCGGCCTGCACGAAGCGCTGGAGGTGCTGGCCCGGCTCGATGCACGCCAGGCGCGGGTGGTCGAGATGAAGTTCTTCGCCGGCCTGGAACTGGCCGAGATCGCGGAACTGCTCGGCGTCTCGCTGGCCACGGTGAAACGCGACTGGACCATGGCGCGGCTGTGGCTGTCGCGCGAGCTGTCGACATGAGTTCGCGCGCGGACGCCGCCCGCTGGCGTGAGCTGCAAGACGAACTCGATCACTTGCTGGAGCTGGATGCGCAGACACGTCGGACGCGACTGGATGCCCTGTCGGCATCGTCACCCGAGCTGGCGATGGAGCTGGCTTCGCTGCTGGCGCAGCTGGATCGTGATGCGCTGCCCGAGGCCTTGCCGCTGTCGGCCTTGGCCGTGCTCGAGGACGGCGACGAACGCATCGGACAACGATTCGGTCCATTCGTGCTCGACGCGCACCTCGGCGAAGGCGGCTCGGGCAGCGTCTACCGCGCTCACCGCGAGGGCGACTACGCGCAGACCGTCGCGATCAAGCTGCTGCACGGCGGACGCCTCGACGCCGCCGGCGCGCGACGGCTCGAACACGAACGCGATTTGCTGGCGCGACTCGATCATCCCGGCATCGTGCGTCTGGTCGATGCCGGCGTGGCCGCCGACGGACGACCCTACCTCGCGCTCGAATGCGTCGACGGCGAGACCCTGGATCGCTACCTGGCCGCGGCGAACCCGGGTGTCGGGCCAAGACTCGAACTGTTCGCGCAGGTCTGTGATGCCGTCGCCTACGCGCACCAGCGCCTGCTGGTGCATCGCGATATCAAGCCCGGCAACCTCATGGTCAGCGACGCCGGGTTGCCCAAGCTGCTCGACTACGGCATCGGCAAGCTCATCGGCGAGGGCGGCGACAGCACGCTGACGCGCGACTTCGGCACTTCGCTGACCCCAGCCTACGCCGCGCCGGAGCAGTTGCGCGGCGAACCGGTCACCACCGCCACCGACGTGCACGCGCTCGGGCTGCTGCTGTTCGAGCTGCTGTGCAACGCGCATCCGTTCCGTCGCGATGGCCGTCGCGACGAGGCCTTGCGCCAGGCACTGCTGCACGAGGACGCACCGTCGCTGCTGCGCCAGGCCGGGCTGGTCGCGATGCCGAAGTCCTGGCGCATCGATCTGGACCGCATCGTCGCGATGGCGCTGGAGAAGGAGCCGCAGCGGCGCTATGCATCGGCGCGCGAACTGGCCGCCGACGTGCGTGCGGTGCTCGCCGGCCGTCCGGTATCGGCGCGTCGCGCCAGCGCCGGCTATGTGCTGCGTCGCTTCGTCGGGCGCCATCGCGTCGCGGTGGCCGCGCTCGGCGTGAGCCTGATGCTGCTGTTCGCGGCCACCACCGCGGCCTTGTGGCAGTCGCGCGTCGCGGCCGAGCAGCGCGCGCGCGCTGAGCGTCGCTTCGAGGACGTGCACCGCTTCGCCAACACCGTGCTGTTCGACTACCAGGAACGCATCCGCAAGCTTGCCGGGTCGCTGCCGATGCAGCAGCGCCTCGTGGCCGATGCGCTGGCCTACCTCGAATCGCTGCGGCGCGAAGCGGGAGAGGACACCGCGCTGCTCGCCGATCTCGCCGCCGCCTACCTCAAGGTCGGCGACCTGCAGGGCAATCCCTACGGCCCGAACATCGCCGACCTGGAGGGCGCCACGCGCAGTTACGACACCGCTGCGGGCCTGCTCCTGCGTCTGCGCGGAATGGGGCCGGAGGTCGAGTCGCTGCGCCTGCTCGATGCGCGCCTGCAGTCGCGCCAGGCCGAGCTGTTGCATCAGGCTGGCGAACTCGACGTTGCGAAGACGCAGTTCGAGCGTGCGCTGGCGAGCTTCGCGGCGCTGCCACCGGCGTTGCAACAGCGCCACGAGGTCGTGATCGAGCAGGCCAACGTCCTCGACCACTATGGCGATCTGCTCGGTCGCGAGAGCGCGGCCTCGCTCAACCAGGTCGATGCCGCGCGCCAGGCCCACCAGCGCGCGCGGGCGCTGCGCGAGGCAGCGCTGGTCGCGCATCCGGACGATGCCGGCTTGCGCTTTGGTCGCTACCAGAGCGAACTGCGCGAAGGCGAGTACTGGATCGGCCAGGGCGACATGGCGCAGGCGGAGCGCGCGCTGGACGCGGCGTTGCAGACGATTTCCGCGCTGGTTGCAGCCGATCCGGACGACAGCTTCTATCGCTACGAACAGGCGCTGGTGCATTCGCGCCGGGTGCCGGTGTTCGAGGCGCAGGGCCGGCTCGATGCGTCCGTCGAGGCGGCGTTGCAGGCTCTCGCCACAACCGAGGCGATGCTCGCGCGCGATCCCGGCAACGACATGCTGTGGCAGGCGGTGTCAGCCAGTTGCGGCTGGGCCGCGCGGCAACTGCTGAAGGCCGATCGTGCCGCCGAAGCAGCGCCTGTGGTGGCGCGCCAGATCGAGGTCAACGAGCTGTGGACCCGGGCCGCGCCGGACAATCCGGAAGCGCGCTTCGCGCTCTCGCTGGCGCATCGTCGCCAGGGTGAACTGCACGAAGCCCAGCGTGATTTCGCTGCCGCCGCGAGCAGCCATCGCACGGCGCTGGAGTTGCAGGACTCGCTGGTGGCGACCTCGCCCGACTTCGCCCTCGGCCACGCGCTGTCGCGGATGCACCTCGGGCGCAACCTGGCGGCGGCGGGCGAGGTTGCTGCGGCGCGCGAATCGCTGCGTGCGGCGGCGGAGGCAATCACCGCGCTGGTCGCCGCAAATCCCGAGGCGACGCGCTATCGCGACTATCTGGCCGAGGCCTGGGCGCAGCTGGCCGAAGCCTGCTGGCAAGCCCCAGCCGATGCGCCTCAGGCGAGCTCAGCCGCACAGTCCGCGCTCGCGATCTGGGACGCCTTCGCCGCCGAAGGCAAGTTGTCGGTGCCGGCCACCGCGCGCAGCGACGCCCTGCGCGCGCGGCTCTCGCGCGACTGAGCGTTTTCGCCACGATTCCGTGCGTGTACCGGAAACGACGCCCTCGCGTCGCATCTGGAGACGACCGACATGGCTACCCACTCGCTTTCCTCCCGGGCGCTGGCGGCAGCGCTGTTCGGCCTCGCCGTGCTGCTGCTGCAGCCGGTCACGGCACAGGCACAGCAAATGGCCGCCGGTGCTGGGCACACCTGCGCGATCGTCCCCGGCGGCAACCTGCACTGCTGGGGTTGGGACGAGCAGGGGCAACTCGGCGACAGCGCGCCGCACTACAGCATCGCCGAGCCGGTGCGCGTCGAAGCACTGACCAACGTGATCTCCGTCGATGGCGGTAGCCAGCACACTTGCGCTGTAACCAGTGGTGGCGGTGTCTGGTGTTGGGGCTACAACCTCTGGGGCCAGGCCGGCAGCACTCCGAACCAGGGCACTCCATTGGCGATCGGCGGCATTGGGGCTGCGGTGGCCGTGGCTGCCGGCGGGAGCCACAGTTGCGCCTTGCTTGCGGATGGCGAGGTCTGGTGCTGGGGCCACGGCTACCACGGTCAGCTCGGCTCGGGCAGCTTCATCGAAAGCAATGTCCCGGTGCAGGCCGTGGGCATCAGTGGCGCCTCGGCCATCGCGACCGGGGGAAATCACAGTTGCGCCATCGTCGGCGGTGGCGCGATCAAGTGCTGGGGACGCAACCACAAGGGGCAACTCGGCAATGGGGCCATCGACCCTGACCCGGGGGTACTCGGTGCCGTCGATGTGATCGGGATCAGCACAGCGATCGCGCTCAGCGCCGGCAGCGATCATACCTGCGCGCTGCTGCAGGGCGGTTCAGTGCGCTGCTGGGGTTACGGTTTCCGCGGCAGTCTGGGCAATGGCGCCACCGTCGACAGCCCGGTGCCGGTGCTGGTCAGCGGCATCAACGATGCCACCGCGCTCGCTTCCGGCGACCTGCACAACTGCGTCATCCGCACTGGCGGCGGCATGAGCTGCTGGGGCTACAACTACTGGGGCACCGTCGGCGATGAAAGCAACCGCAACGACCGCGAAACGGCGGTGGCCGTGACCCGGGTCAGCGATGTGACCGCGATCACCGCGGGCGCGGAACACACCTGTGCGCGCGTGCGCCAAGACCCGATCAACGTCATGTGCTGGGGTCATGGCACCTTCGGCCAGTTGAGCACCGGCCAGCTCGGCGGCGCCTACGAGACGCCGATTCCGGTATTCGTGCTCGGCGGTCCGCTCGACATCGTCTTCGGCGGCGATCCCGGCGACTTCGAGTAACCGAAACGCGGGTCCGCGGTGTCAGCGCAGTTGCGCGGCGACGCGGACCACGGGATCGATCGATACCGAGCCGTCGTTGTTCATCAGTTGCACGTGCCGGTCCTCGATCATGCACTGCAGGCGCATGGTGCGTGCGGCGAGGCCGGCGAGGGCTTGCACGGATTCCTCCGGCAGGTCGATCACGCTCAGGTTCCTGCGATTCAGGCCAGAGCCGATCTTGTCCCACCACACCTGGGCGCTGCGGCCGCTGTAGGTGTAGACGATCACGTGGCGGGCGCGGCCGCAGGCGCGGCGGATGTCGGCTTCGTCGGGCTGTCCGGTCTCGATCCACAGGTCGATCTCGCCGGTGTCGTCGCGTTGCCAGAGGTCGGGCTCGTCCTCGGT
>Ga0073899_10001240_pt1 | contig 23460 bp, 16 predicted proteins | sample KloWWTmetaKNB5Ph_FD_88975 | JGI IMG/M metagenome (GOLD analysis project Ga0073899, IMG submission 88975) | Active sludge microbial communities from Klosterneuburg, Austria, studying microevolution and ecology of nitrifiers - Klosterneuburg... | ecosystem: Engineered > WWTP > Aerobic digester >... | reverse complement strand
GGCGGCGCCGGCGCGCCGGGCTTGGGCTTGGGCGGCTGATCGGTGACGACGAAGACGAACGCCGCGCCGCCCTGGCGGACCACCGCGAGCGCCGGCACCTGCAGCGCTTGACCGACCGCGTAGACGACGCGGGCGCGCACCAGCTCGCCCGGGCGCAGGCCGAGCGTCGATGGCACCGCGGCCTTGACCGCGACCAGCTGGGTGCGCGGGTCGGCCTCCGCCGCGACGTAGAACGCGGTCGTGGCGTGCAGCACCTGGCCGTCGTCGTCGAGCACCTCGATCGGCGCGCCGACCGTGAGCGTGCGGGCCCGCGGCGCCGGCACCGCCAGCGTCAGCTCGAGGCCGTCGCTGCCGGCGATCGTGGTCAGCCGCGAGGTGGCGGTGACGTAGTCGCCGATGCGCACGACGACGTCGCCGATCACGCCGGGCACGGCGGCGCGCACGACGCGGTTGCCGACCGCGACCCGGCGCTGCGAGACCTGCGCCCCGGCGGCGCGCACCGCGGCGGTGGCGGCGGCGACGTCGGCGCGGCTCTTGTCGAGCTCCTGGGCGGTGGCCAGGCCCTCCTGGTGCAGCGCCTCGATCCGGGCCCGCGACTGCTCGGCCAGCGCCAGCGCCGCCCCCGCCGAGTCGGCCTGGGCCGCCGCCGACGACAGCGCCGCCGACTCCTCGCGGGCGTCGATCTCGACCAGCGGATCGCCGATCGCGACCGGCTGCCCGGGCTTGACGTGGATCTTGCGGACGTAGCCCGCGACCTGGGGCAGCACCGTGAGGCTGGCCCGCGACAGCAGCGCCCCGAGGTACTCGCCCTGCACGCGGGCCTCGCTCGGCGCCATCGTCAACACCTGCACCTCGCGCGGCGGCGGGGGCGGCGGCTGCTTCGCGGGGGCGCCGCCGCAGGCGACGACGGTCAGCGACAGCACCAGGGCGATCAAGGGACGCATCGGGCCTCCGTGAGCAACGCCTCGACCTCGGCGGCGAGCCGCGCCGCCTCGCGCTGGGCCAGCGTGAGCTCGGCCTGGCGCAGCACGCCGGCGCTCTGCACCAGCTCGAGGCTGGTGGCCCGGCCCATCTCGAACGAGCGGCGCGTCATCGCGTCGACCCGGGCCGCGAGATCGCGGGCCTCGGTGGCCGCGGCCAGGAGCTCGGTCGCGACCGCGCCGCCGCGCCGGGCCCGGGCGATCTCGAGCGTCGCGGCGCGGCGCACCGCCTCGGTCACCGCGCGGGCGTCGTCGACGGCGGCGGCGCGCTGGGCGGCCGCGGCGGCCCGGCGACCGCCGTCCCAGATCGGCACCCGCAGCACCAGCGCCAGCGTCCACGCCGGGACGCGGCCGGGCGCGGGATCGGTGGTGTACGCGGACAGGGTCGACGTCAGCTCGAGCGCGGGCAGCTTGGTGGCCTCGACCTCGGCCTGCCGGGCCCGCGCGGCGTCGACGTCGGCGCGGGCGCTGACCACGTCGGCGCGCTCCTCGCCGGCGGCCAGCGGGCGGCACTGGCCGGCCAGCTGGGCCAGCAGCGCGTCGGCGGCCAGCGTCGGCGCGACGTCGACCTCGCCATCGAGGCCGAGCGCGGCGGCCAGCGCCTCGCGCGCCACGCGCAGCTGCTCGTCGCCGGCGATCACCGCGGCGCGCGCCACCGCGACGTCCTGGCGGGTGCGGATCGCGTCGAGCTCGGTGGCGGCGCCGAGCTCGTGGGTGCGCTCGCCCAGCGCGGCGCGCTCGAGCGCGAGCTGCAGGCCCTGGCGGGTGAGCGCGGCGGCGCGGGTCGCGGCCAGCACCGCGACCACGGCGTCGGCGGCGACCAGCGCGGTGCGCCGCTCGACGTCGAGCTGGCTGGCCTCGGCGCCGCGCAGATCGGCGGCGGCGCTGGCGCGGGCGCGGCGGGCGGCGACGTCGAGCAGCGGCCAGCTCGCGGTGATCGCCGCCGAACCGAGCGGCGCGGTCGGGGTGTAGTCGGGGCCGGCCGGCACGCCGGGCGCGACCGTCGGGTGGGCCAGATCGATCGCCAGCGTCGCGGAGGCCGAGACGGTGGGGCGGCGCGCGGCGGCGGCGGCCCGGGCGGCGGCCCGGCTGCGCGCGACCTCGGCGGTGGCGCGGCCGCGGGGCGGCGCGGCGGCCACGAGGCCCCAGGCCTCGGCCCACGATCCGAGCGCCCGCGGGGCCGGCGCCGGCGGCGCCAGCAGCGGATCGTCGACGGTCGGCGCGAACGCCGGCCGCGGCGCCGGCGGGGGGGCGGGTGGCGGGGCGGGTGGGGCCGGCTGCGCGGCGGCGGGTGTCAGCGCGGCCAGGGCGGCGGCCGCGACGGTCACCGAGAGGATGCGACCCATCGGCGCGACTATGCCCCGATCAGTGCAGTTGGCACTGTCGCGAGACGCAATAGTGCAGCGGGGTGCGAATGGTACGCTGGCGGCGGAGGTCTCGATGCACGCTGTCCCTGCCTGGTTCGTCGTCGCTGCGCTCGCCGTGTCGGCGTGCGCGAAGCCGACCGCCCCGACCACCCCGACCACCCCGACCACCCCGACCACCCCGACCGCCGCAGGTGATGTCGTCGTGGCGATCGCGTCGGTCACGCTGGCCGACGACTGCCCCGACGGTCGCGGGCCGGCGTGGTCGCTGCCGCCGCCGGCGTCGCCGAGCTCGGCCGGGCCGTCGGTGCCCAGCGCCCCGCCGGCGGCGGACGTCGCGGCGAGCCAGAGCGCGCCGAAGCGCGCGGCGGGCCAGGCGTCGGTGCCCTACGGCGAGGCCGCGTGCCAGCAGTCGTTCGTGCAGCTGCGCGTGCGCGGGCCGGCGAGCGGCGCGCCGACCCGGTTCGCGATCAAGAAGGTCGAGCTGCTCGACGACGCCGGCGCGGTGCTCGGCGAGCTGACCGCCCGCGCGCCGACCGCGTGGCAGGGCGATCACTACGCGCCGTGGACCGAGGCGATCGCGCCGGGCGACGAGCTGGCAACTGCGTACGAGCTGACCGCGCCGGCGTGGGCCACCTACGGCGAGGGCCCGTTCGCGTCGCACGACGGCGTCTACACGCTGCGCGTGACCGTCGCGGTCGGCGACGACGAGCGCACGCTGACCCAGCAGACCGTCGTGTCGGGCCCCGCGGTGCTGCCGCCCGGCGCCGTGACCTGAAGCGCCGGATCAACGCGACGCGAGGAACGCGATCAAGGCCGCGCGATCGACGGCCGGCAGGTGCTCGCCGAAACGGTGGCCGCGGCCCGGCGGCGGTGCGAGCAGGTCGGCGAGCGACGCGACCGAGCCGTCGTGGAGGTACGGCGCGCTGGCCGCGAGGCCGAGCAGCGCCGGCGTGCGGTAGCGGCCGGTGCCGCGGGCGCGGCCGTTGGCGAGCGCGGGATCGGTGCCGATCTGCGCGGCCGGCAGCGCGTCGCCGCCGCCGGCGGGATCGCGGTGGCAGCGGCGGCAGTGCTGGTCGAACAGCGCCGCCCCGCGCGCCCGCGCGCGCGCGTCGCCGACCGGCGCCGGCGGCGGCGGGGTCAGGCTGTACAGGTACATCGCCAGCGCCCACGCCAGCTCGCGCGGCGGGCGGACGCGCTCGCCGCCGGCGTGCAGCAGCTGGGTCTCCTGGCGGATCGCCAGCGCCGCCGGCCCGCCGTGGCGGATGGTCCCGGCCTGGGTCAGGTAGCGGCGCTCGCGCAGCCCCCACAGCTCGGGGATCGCCACCGGATCCTCGTCCTCGTCCTCGGTCACGTCGGCGCGGCCCGGGCCCCAGCTCGCCATCCGCGCCGCCAGCGCCGGAGCGATCGGCGCGCCGGTGTCGCGGTGGTAGGCCAGCCGCAGCGCGCCGAGATCGAAGCGGCGGCGCGCGGTGCCGACCACCAGCGTCGCGCCGCGCCGCGCGCTGTGGCACAGCGCGCAGGTGATGCCGAGCCGGGTGACGCCGTCGACGTCGGCGAACACCACCAGCCCGGGGTAGCTGCCGTCGGCGGCGCGCTCGATCCCGAGCGCCTCGGCGGTGGCGTCGCGCGCGGTGGCCGCCGCGGCGCCGCGGGCCGCGAACAGGTGCGCGACGCCGACGTCGTCGCGCAGCGGGTACGCGAAGAACACCCGCCGGCCCAGCGCGATCCACGCGGCGTCGTCGGTCGGCCGCGCGCCGTCCCACAGCGGCGCGGTCGGCGTCGGCAGCGGCTGGCCCGCGGCGAGGCCGTCGACGACGGCGCGGTCGAGCGGCTGGGCGCGCGGGTTCCACGGCGGCAGCAGATCCCAGCCGGCGTCGCCCAGCGCGTACTGCCCGAGCCGGTGGCGCGAGTAGGTGTTGCGCGGGTTGGTCAGCGACGCCACGAGCGCCTCGCGGCGCGCCGCCGGATCGTCGAGGTACGCCGCGCGCGCGGCGGCCAGCCAGGGCGGCGACCACCGCGGCGCCGCGGCGCGCCGGGGCGCCGCGCAGCCGGCCAGCACCGCCAGCACCGCCAGCGCCGCCAGCGCGCGCACGGCCCCGCGCCGTCGCGCTAGAAGCACGCGCCGTACTGCGCGCCGCCGATGATCACCGGCGTCGAGAACGCGCGGCAGCTGCCGGTCCCGCCGGCGCACATGCCGGCCGCGCAGTTGCCGCCCGGGCACAGGCAGGTCGGCCGGCACTGCATGCCGCCGGGCATCAGGTTGACGCAGTCGAGCCCGGGCGCGCAGCTGGGGTTGCCGGTGCAGGCGGCGCCGACGCCGCCGCCGGTGGCCGGTGGCGCGTTGCAGTCGGTCAGGAACCGGCCGGTCGGCTGGTCGGAGTAGACGTGGCAGGCCCAGCCGGCTGGGCAGGTGGCGTTGGTGGTCGACGGCGGCGCGCAGTCGGTCGTGCACATCGTGACGCCGGGGATCGTCGTCGTGCCGGTCGACACCGTCAGGATGCACAGCCCGCCCTCGCCGGGGCAGGTCGCGTCGTCCTGGCAGAACGTGCGGCAGCGCCCGCCGACGCACGAATGGCCGGCCAGGCAGGTGGTCGAGCGGGTGCACAGCGTCGCCTCGCCGCCGCCGAACTGATCGACCCGGCACGCGGTGCCGCCGGTCGGCAGGTTGGCGGGGTCGAGGTCGCACACCGGCGTGGCCGCGGTGCAGCCGCACTGGCTGTAGAGGTCGCATGGCGTGTTGGCGCAGGCCGCGGCGTCGGTCGCCGCGTCGGGCGACGACGTCGGCGCGTCGATCGCGGTCGCGGCGTCGGGATCGCCGGCGGGGGCGTCGTCACCGCTCGCGCCGTCGGCGCCGGCCACGGTGCCGGACGCGCAGCCAGCGATCAGCACCAGGATCAAGGCGGCACGCATGCACCCATCGTACACCGGGCGACGCCGGCCGCGCGCGACGGGAACAGCCCGCGCCGATCGCGCGTTGACGCGGGCATGCCGACCTTGATCTCGCGCGACGAGGCGCTGGCGCGGATCCGCGCCGAGGGCGGCGCGCCGCCGTGTCTGATGTGCGCGATCCGCGATCGCCAGGTGGGCGCGACCTACGCCGTCCACGAGGACGACGACATCCTGGTGCTGCTGCCGCGCTACGTCCGCCGCTGGGGCCACGTCGTCGTGATGCCGCGGGCCCACGTCGTCACCTACACCGGCGTCACGCCGGCGCTGTGGGCGCGGATCAACGCCGACGCGCTGCACGCGGCCAAGATGCTCGAGCGGATCCGCCAGCCGCTGCGGGTCTACGTGACCTCGACCGGCTCGAGCGCCGGCGAGCTGACCCAGACCTCGATGCACCTGCACGTCCACGTCATCCCGCTGTACGACGATCACGATCGCCCGGCCGACGTGTTCAGCTGGCAGGGCGGGGTGTGGGTGGGCGAGCCCGACGAGTGGCACGCGCTGCGCGACGAGTACGCGGCGGCGTGGCGGGCGGCGGTCACGGCCCAGGCGTGACCTCGAGCGGCGGCCCGGCCGGATCCCAGGCCGCGAGCGCGCGATCGATCCGCCGCAGGTTGGCGCGGGTCGGCCGGTAGCGCGGGTTGTCGAACGCCAGCGCCGCGCGCCACGCCGCGGCCAGGGCTGCGGTCGGCGCGCCGCGGCCCCACGCCGGCACCGCGCTGGCGGCGACGTCCGCGGGGTCGAGGGCGGCGACCGCGGGCTCGAGATCGGCGAGCAGCGCGCGCGCGGCCGCGAGCTCGGCGCGGATCGCCGGCGTCGCGATCGACCACGCCGCCACCATCGCCGGGCTGACCACGACGTACTCGCGGAACGCCACGCCCTGCCACGGATCGGTGCGCACGTGGAAGATCGCCCCCAGCCGCGCCGGCTGGGCCAGCACCGTCGCCATCGCCACCGGCTGGCCGCCGGCGTCGACGAACGCGAACGGCTCGCGCGCGGTCGGATCGAAGCGGCCGATCCACGCCTCGGGCGCCAGCTCGATCCGCACCAGCGCGGTGCCGTAGCTGCGCGGCCCCAGCCCGAGCACCGTCGCGAACGGCGCCGGCCATGCGTAGCGCCGGTGGATCAGCGCCGGATCGCTGGTGAGCGCGCGGGCGATCGCCTGCCCGCTGCCCGGCCGCCGCGCCACCTGCGCCAGCGCGCGGTTGAACGGCGACACGAAGCGGCCGGTGGTGGCGGTCGCCACCAGCAGCCGGCGGGTGTGGCGCAGCGCGGGGATCGACGCGGCCGGCGTCCAGGTATAGAGCACCGACCGGTAGAAGTCGTCGTCGCGCACCGCCAGCGCCGCCAGCCGATCGTCGACCGCGGGCGCGGGCGGCGGCGCGGCCGCGATCGGCGCCGCGATCGGGCTGGGCCCCGCCAGCGCGGCGACCCGCGGCGGCGCCGGCCGGTGGCAGCTCCCGCTGACCATCGCGGCGACGATCGCGGCGGCGACGGCCCGGTGCCCCATCCGCGGCCAACGCCGCGGCGGCCGCGGCTATTCCGCCGCGGGAGCGGCGGCCAGCGCGTCCATCGCCGCGACCAGCGACGGCGGCGCCGCCACCAGCTCGATCAGCACGCCGGCGCCGCCGTGGGGCGCCTCGGCCGAGCCCTTGGGGTGGATGAAGCACACGTCGAAGCCGGCGGCGCCCTTGCGGATGCCGCCCGGCGTGAACCGCACGCCGCGCGCGGTCAGCCACGCCACCGCCGCCGGCAGGTCGTCGATCCACAGGCCGAGGTGGTTGAGCGGCGGCTCGTGCACCCGCGGCGCCTTGGCCGGATCGATCGGCTCCATCAGATCGATCTCGACCCGCGCCGCGCCGGCGCCGACCGCGCAGATGTCCTCGTCGACGTTCTCGCGCTCGCTCCGGAACGAGCCCTCGACCGCGACGCCGAGCAGGTCGACCCACAGCGCGCGCAGCGCCGCCTTCGACGGGCCACCGATCGCGATCTGCTGCAGGCCCAGCACCCGGAACGGCCGCGCGCTCACCGCGCACCGCCCGCGGCGCGCACCTCGGCCAGGTCGCGCAGGCCGGGCCGCGGCGCGTTGACCAGGATCGCCATGTTGCCGCTGGGGTGCTTGTTCTCGCGCATCAGCTGGTGGCACGAGCCGGTCTCGGCGAACGCGAACGTCCGCGACAGGCACGGGTCGACCTTGCCGTCGATCACCAGCTGGTTGACGCCGGCCGCCTGCGCGTCGTTGGCGAAGTGCGAGCCCTGCAGGCGCTTCTGCCGCATCCAGTGGTAGCGCAGGTCGAGCGTCGCGTTGTAGCCGGTGGTGCCGGCGCAGATCACGATCATGCCGCCGGTCTCGGTCATGAAGCACGAGGTCGGCAGCGTCGTCTCGCCGGGGTGCTCGAAGACCAGCGTCGGGCTCTTCTTCTCGCCCAGCGCCTCCCAGAACGCCTTGCCGAACTCGCGCGCGCCCTTGAGCCACAGGCCGTACTCGAGCTCGTCGCTCCAGCGCGGCAGCTTGCCCCAGTGGGTGAACTTGCGGCGGTCGATGACGCCGACCGCGCCGAGCTGCTTGCAGTAGTCGATCTTGTCGTCGCCCGAGACCACCGCGACGGCGCGGCCGCCGGCGGCCTTGATGATCTGGATCGCCATCGAGCCGAGCCCGCCGGCGCCGCCCCACACCAGCACCGGCTCGCCGGGGCCGACGACGTTGGGCGGCCAGCCGTGCAGCATGCGGTAGGCGGTGGCGCCGACCAGCATGTACGCCGCGGCCTCCTCCCAGGTCAGCTGCGGCGGCTTGGGCAGGCACTGGTGGTCCTGGACCCGCGTGTACTGCGCGAAGCTGCCCCAGTTGGACTCGTAGCCCCAGATGATCTGCGACGACGCCAGCATCGGGTCCTTGCCGGCGGCGACCCACGGATCGTCGCGGTTCCACATGCCGCAGTGGACCACCACCTCGTCGCCGACCTTGACGTTCTCGACCGCGGCGCCGACCGCCCACACCACGCCCGACGCGTCGGAGCCGCCGATGTGGAAGTCCTCGGGCTCGCCCTTCTTCTGCCGGGTCTTGATGACGTCGATCGGCACGCCCATCGCCGCCCACACGTTGTTGTAGTTGACGCCGGCGGCCATCACGTAGACCAGCACGTCGTGGGGGGCCAGCGCCGGGGTGGCGATGGCCTCCTCGCGGAAGGCGTCGATCGGCTCGCCGAAACGATCGGCGCGGATCACCTGGGCCAGCATCTTGGCGGGCACCACGCCCAGGTCGGGGACGTCACCGAGTGGGTAGAGGTCGCGGGTCACGGCTGTCCTTTCGGGTGGCGGTCGGCGTCGACGAGCGGCGAGAAGAAGTTGTCCTTCTTGACGTTCTCGTCGATGGTCAGCGGGAACTTGTAGCTGGGCGCGGCGCGTTGCGAGCAGTCGGTGCGCTCGCAGAAGCGGCAGGTCAGGCCCACCGGCACCGGCCGATCGCGCGGCACGTCGTCGGCGTAGACCATCGCGCGCGCGGCCTCGGCCTGGGTGCCGAGGCCGATCGCGTAGTTGACGCCGCGGACCAGCGAGCCGGCCATCGGCTGCGAGATCACCTTGGCGAAGCAGAAGTAGGTGTGGCCGTCGGGCATCGCCGAGTACTGCTTGGTGATCAGCGCCGGCGTCATGAACGCCGCGTGGACCGCCCACTTGGGGCACGAGCCGTGGCCGGCCGGGAAGCGCAGCCCCGACGCCGAGTAGCGCTTCGACACGTTGCCGGCGGCGTCGACCCGCAGGAAGTGCAGCGGCAGGCCGGCGGCCCGCGGGTCGCCGAGGTTGCACATCCGGTGCGCGACCGCCTCCCACGACGACGCGAACAGCCCGACCAGGCGCGCGACGTCGTAGCGGGTGCGCTGCACCTCGGCGAAGAACTCGCGGTAGGGCAGGAGCAGCGCGCCGGCGAAGTAGTTGGCCAGGTGGATCTTGATCAGGTGGCCGGTCTCGGTGTGGCGCGGCGCGCTGGCCTCGGTCAGCCGCTCGTGCAGGCGGTTGCCATCGAGCACGCACAGCCCGATCACGTGGGCCAGCTGGAACTTCAGCGCCTGGTCGCTGAGGTCGGTCGACAGGGTCAGCCGCCGCGCCGCGGGATCGAACGCGCGCACGACGCTCGACGCGCCGGCCGGCGGCGTCACCGCGACGGTCACGCCGAACTGATCGGCCAGGAGCGCGGCCAGCGCCTCGGCCGGGTAGCGCCGCGGCAGCGCGGCCTTGGCGCGGACCTCGTCGGCGGCGGCCTCGAGCTCGGGGAAGTAGTTGCGGTGGCGCTCGAGGAAGTCGGTGACCTCGTCGCCGGGCGCGTAGCCCAGCGGCACCGGCCCGCCGGCCTCGAGCTTGGACATCGCGACGTCGAGCTGGGCCCGGGTGTTCTTGTACAGGTGGTAGAGCGCCGCGATCGTGGTGGCGACCCGCGGCTCGGAGCGCAGCCGCGCCAGGTCGTGCTCGTCGAGCGCCAACGTCGCGGTCAGCGGATCGTCGAGGAGGTGCGCCAGCGCGTCCTCGGGCCGCGCGCCGGCGGCGTCGGCCATGAACGCCTCGAGATCGGCGCCCAGCAAGGTCAGCGCCCGCAGGAGCAGCGGGAACTGCATCGTCCGCCGGCCCTTCTCGAGCAGGTTCAGGTAGGCGGGCGAGATGGCCAGCTGCTTGGCCAGATCGGCCTGGGTCAGCTCACGGGCGAGCCGGAGCTGACGGAGGCGCTGACCGATCAGGGCAGAGTCCATGGCGCACTGCGCCGTGAAGGCGCATGCTGAGTATCGACAGCAGCTTACGCCGTTGGCAAGGCCGATCTCACAGGAATCGGCCTCAACTTGTCAACGCGTCAATCGGCCACGTCGGGCTCGATGAACGACCACCGGATCTCGGGGCGTGCCGCCTGGAGCTTGGCCTCGAAGCCGTTGATCGCCGCGCACAGCGAGCCGCCGGTGGTGAGGCCGGGCTTCATCTTGAGCTTCATCGCGACGACCACCTCGCCGGGGCCCTGCTGGATGGTCAGCACCCGCAGCACCGCGTCGATCGCGGGATCCTCGGCGGCGAGCTGCTTCACCGCCGCCTCGATCGTCGGGTCGGCGCTCTCGCCGACCAAGAGCGACTTGATCTCCTTGGCCAGGAACACCGCGACCGCCACCAGCACGATGCCGACCGCCAGCGAACCGACGCCGTCCCAGCGCCCGTCGCCGGTGGTCTTGGCCAGCACGAGCGAGCCCATCGCCAGCACCAGGCCCAGCACCGCGGCCGAGTTCTCGCCGAACACCACGACCAGATCCGAGTCCTTGGTCTCGCGCAGGTAGCGGAACAGCGGCGTCGCGCCGCGCCGGGCCTTCATCTCGCGCAGGTTGCCGATCGTGGCGTAGCCCTCGAGCGCGATCGCCAGGCCGAGCACGATCACGCCGGCCAGGATGTCGGTCACCGGCTCGGGGTGCTGGATCTTGTGCAGGCCCTCGTAGATCGAGAACACGCCGCCGCCCGAGAACAGCAGCAGCGCGACCATGAACGACCAGAAGTACAGCGCGCGGCCGTGGCCGAGCGGGTGGGTCGGCGTCGGCGGTCGCTGCGCCTGCTTGATCCCGAACAGCAGCAGGCCCTGGTTGGCGCAGTCGGCGAACGAGTGGATCGTCTCGGCGAGCATCGCGCCCGAGCCGGTGAGCACCGCGGCCACGCCCTTGCTGGCGGCGATCACCAGGTTGACGACCAGCGAGGTGAGGACCTGTCCTGTCGAGCCGGCCATGGCGCTCGGTTCTATCCGATCCGCCGCGCGCCCGCCATCGACGTCACTCGTCGAACCACGCGACGTCGGTCGCGCCGAGCGCGTCGAGGGTGGTCTTGGCCGCGGCCGGCTGGCCGTCGACCGACACCACCATCCGCGCCGGATCGAGATCGGCCTGCGCGACCGCCGCCACCTGATCGAGCGTGACGGTGGCGAGGTCGCTGGCGACGGTGGTGAGGCGGCCCAGGTCGCCGCCGTGGCGCACCGCCCAGTCGAGCCGCCGCGCCACCGCCTCGACGTCGATCGACGAGGCCAGCGCGTCGCTGACCAGCCGGCGCCGGGCGCGGACGAAGTCGGCGGCGGCGGCCTGGGGATCGGCGCGCAGCGCGGTCAGCGCCGCCAGCACCGCGGCGGCGGCCTTGGGGGCGCGCGCGGGATCGAGCGCGGCGTAGACGTCCAGGCTCGAGCCGGCGGCGCGCTCGGCGTAGCCGCTCGACGCGCCGTAGCTCGCGCCCATGCCCTCGCGCACCACCCGCAGGCGATCGTCGATCATCTCGCTGAGGATCCGGCGCGCGGCGTTGTCGCGATCGCGATCGGAGGCGGCGGTGAAGCTGACGTACAGGCTGACCTGGGGCTCGTCGGGCTCGCGGGTGCCGATCCAGCTGGGGCCGGCCGCTGGGCGCGGGCGCGGCAGGGTGGCGCGCGCCGGCGGGGTGTGCTTGCCGATCGCCCCGAACAGGTCGACGACGTGCGCGTGCATGGCGGCGCGATCGAAGCCGCCGCTGACGATCAGCGTGGCGCCGTCGAGGCCGAGGTTGCGGCGGCGCCACGCCTCGAGCTGGCCGGCGCTGATCGCGGCGATCGCGGCGCGCGCCGGCGGCTCCTGCGCGTACGGGTGGTCGGCGCCGAACAGCCGCTGGCGGAACGCCCGGCCCGACGGCGAGCTCGCGCGGTCGTCGGCCTCGCGCAGCTCGCGCCGCCAGCTGGCGAGCGCGGCGCCGCTGTACACGCCCTGATCGATCAGCCAGGCCAGCCGCCACAGGTGCCAGTCGGCGAACATCGCCAGGCCGCGGCTGCCGAACTCGGTGGCCTCCTCGTCGGCGTCGGCGGTGAGCTGGGTGCCGAGCCGCAGCGCCCAGTTGATCGTGTCGCTGGTCCGCGCCGGGTACAGGCGGTCGAAGTCGTGGTCGAGCATCGAGGCGGCCAGCGTGGCCACGCCGCGCTGATCGACGGGCTCGTCGACGGTGCCGCGCGGCAACACCAGCCGGGCCTCGAACGCGGCGCTGCGCGGCTCGGCGTACAGCAGCACCCGCAGGCCGTTGACCAGGCGGAAGTCCTCGATGGCCAGCGCCGGCGGCGCCGGCGGCACCGCCTCGGGGCGCGCCGCGGCCGCCGGGTCGACCGGGGTCCGCCACGCCGGCAGGTCGTACTCGTGGGCCGACGCCGCGATGGTGCGGACCGCGCCGGCGCCCGAGCCGGCGGCGCCGGTGGGCGTCACCCGCGCGACGTGCAGGCGGGCCGGGTCGAACAGCTGGTGGGCGTAGGCGACGATCTGGTTGCCGGTGAGCGCGTCGGTGGCGCGCATCCGAGCGAACGCGAAGTCGTAGTGATCGGTGTACGTGAGGTAGTCGGCGATGGCCTCGCCCTTGCCCCAGAAGCGATCGTTGGCGGTGATGGTCCGGGTCTGCAGCCGCCCGCGCAGCGACGCCAGGTAGTGCGCGATCGTGCGGTCGTCGGGGTCGTCGTCGTCGTCGGCGTTGCCGTCGTGGTCGTCGTCGGCCAGCACGCCCTGGCCAGCCTTCAGCACCGCGGCCACCGCCGCGTCGAGGCGGGCGGCGTCGGTGACCTCGACCACGATCATCGTGGTCCGCTGGTAGCTGTCGCCGCCGTAGCCCATGCCGACGTCGAGGATCCAGTCGGTGCGCGCGTCGAGCGCGTACAGCTCGGCGCTGACCGCCGCCAGCGTGGCGTCGTGGACGACCTCGTCCGGCGAGCCCCACGGCGGCGCCGGCAGCACGATCACCGCGGTCGGGTGGTCGACGTCGCCGGTGTGCGCGCTGCGGGTGCCGACCAGGCGGGCCGGCTCGATCGGATCGAGGATCTTGGGCACGTCGGAGGTGCGCGCGATCGGTCCGAACCGCCGGCCGATGCGCGGCTGCAGCGCGTCGGGGTTGATGTTGCCGGACACCACCAGGATCGCGCGCTTGGGGGTGTAGTAGCGATCGACCAGCGCGCACACCTCGGCCTTGGTCGCCTTGGCGACCTCGCGGGTGCCGACCGGGTGCCCGTACGGGTGCGAGGTGCCCCACACCGCGCGCTCGACCTCGCTCAGCACCCGGGACCACGACGAGTCGCGCTGGGCGTCCTCCTCGAGCACGACGTCGCGCTCGCGCACGAACGCCGGCTCGGGGACCGACGCGCACGGCGTCTCCAGGCGGCGGGCCTCGAGCTCGAGCAGCGCGTCGACCCGGTTGGCCAGCGCGGTCGACGTGTAGTGGGTGACGTCGTGGCCGGTGAACGCGTTGAAGGTCAGCGCCAGCGCGGCGAACTTGTCGTAGAGCGGCGTGCCCTGGCTGTCGCCCGCGGTCTGGAACAGCAGGTGCTCGGCGAGGTGGGCCAGGCCGGCGCGCCCGGCCGGGTCCTGGTTGCTGCCGACGCGGTAGCGGACGTCGACCGACACCAGGTTGGTGCGGTCGTCGGGCACCAGCGCCACCTGCATGCCGTTGGTGAGCTCGAGGAGGCGCACGTCGTTCTTGACCTTGAGCGTGCGCGCGTCGGGCTCGAGCCCGCCGAAGTTGGGCAGCGCGGTCGGGCCGCACGCGGCGAGCGCGACGGCCGCGACGGCGACGGGGAGGGAGCGGGGACGTCTCGACATCGGGTTCCTGCCTTGCACAGCGGTCGGGCGGCGCGGGCCGCGGCGGATACGTAGAGCCAGATCGGGCCTGGGTGTGACGCGGTCGGCGCGCTAGAAGCTGCCGCTCACGGTGAGCCCGGTGGTCTGGCCGTCGGTGGTCGGCCGGATCCGCAGGTCGTGGGCGGCCGCGGCGCCGCGCAGCCGGTGGCGGTAGTTGTAGCGGGACGCCGCCTGGCGCAGCTCGGCCTTGGTCGGCGCCTGGTTCGAGATGTAGTAGGCCGCGATCTCGAGCACCGCGCCGCCGAGCATCACGAGGCTGCCCGTGGTGCGCTGGCCGTCGCGCTCGGCGATGCACTTGTCGAGCTCGCGGCCAGGCGTGGGCAGCTCGACCACGTCGTCGCACGACCGCGCGTCGAGCAGGTACAGCAGCCCGCCGCCGATCGTCGCGGCGCCGGCCGCGGCCAGCCCGACGCGCAGCCACCAGCGGCGCCGCATGCGATCGCGCAGATCGTCGCGGCCGGCCACCGCGAGGAACGCGTCGAGCGACAGCCGCGCCTGGCCCTGGTACAGGCCGTCGTGGCGCTCGCCCTCCTCGTCCCAGCGATCGACGCTCAACGCCTCGACCGGGGGGCCGTCGTCCACCGGCGGGGGCGTCGGGGCGGCCGGGCGTGGGGTCGGCGCCCGCGGCGGATGGGTGGGCGCGGGCTCGAGGAACCACTCGGGCTCGCGGCCCAGCGCGACGAACGCCGCGTCGACCGCGGGCGCCCGGCCGACGAGCCGCACCACCATGCGATCGGGATCGAGGTCGTGCATCAGCACCTCGGTGACCTCGGCCAGCGTGGCGCTGGCGACCGCGGCGGCCTGCACGCGATCGAGCGCCGCGGTGACGCCGGCCGCCGCGGCGCGCTCGCGCTCGTCGGCGATCGCGCTCGCGCCCGCGGTCCGGGCCGTCAGGCGCGCCACCAGGGCGCGGCGCGCGCGCACGAAGGCGGCGCGGACCACCGCGGGATCCGAGCGCAGCTCGTCGATGATCGCCAGCATGCGCGCGACCCCGGCGCCGGCCAGCGGCGGGGCCAGCCGGCCGCCGACCACCAGCGCGCCGCCGGTGGTGACGCTGCCGAGGTGACCCGCGGCGATGCCGTAGCTGGCGCCCAGCTGCTCGCGCACGTCGCGCATCTGGTCGTCGAGGATCGCCTCGGCGATCTGCCGCGCCGGGCCGCGATCGGCGGTCGGCGCCAGCGGGAACGCGACGGTCGCCGCGACCTGCAGCGCGTCGCGGTCCTCGACCGCGAGCCAGCTGGCGGTGGGCGCGGGCTGCACCGGCGGCATCGCCGGCAGCGGCGCCGGCGCCGCGTCGGCCCACGGCGCGAACAGCTCGTCGACCTCCCGGCGCATCGCCGCCTCGTCGAACTTGCCGCTGATGATCAGCGTCGCGCCGCGCGGCCGGTAGTGCGCGCGCTTCCACGCGGTCAGCTGACCGGCGGTGACCGCGGCCAGGGCGGGGCCCAGCCGCCGCGCCGGCGCGGCCAGCGGATGGCCGGCGCCGAACAAGCGCTCGCGGAAGGTGCGCTCGATCGTCGCGCGGCGGGCGTCGGCCTTGACCTCGTCGTCGTCGATCGCCCGCGCGACCCGGTGGAGCGCGTCGAGCGCGACCTGGTTGTAGCGCCCGCGATCGAGCAGCGCCGACAGCCGCCACACGTGCCAGTCGGCGTAGTTGGCCAGCCCCTGCACCTGGAACGTCGTGCTGGTGCTGTCGACCCGCGCGTCCTGCATCGTGTCGACGTCGAGCGCCCACATCATCCGGTCGTACTCGGCGCGGTTGTCGATCCAGCCCTCGGCGTCGAAGTCGAGCAGCCAGGCGGCGGCGTCGGGCACCAGCGGGGCGGCGGCGTCGGCGTGGGCGCGGCCCACCGGGTAGACCAGCCGCGCGTCGACGATCGCCGCGCTGGGGTCGGGGGCCAGCTCGACGGTCAGGCCGTTGGCCAGCTGGTAGCGGGCCACGGCGATCGGCGCGGCGTCGTCGGGCAGCGGCACCGGGCGGTCGGCCTCGGCGGGATCGACCGGGCGCCGCCACACGTGCTCGGCGTGGGCCACCGCCGCGACCACGCCGGCGGTGCGGGCGCCGGCGGTGGCGCTCGGGGTGATCAGCACCTGGCGCGCGCGCGGCGGCGTGAACGCGTCGGTCAGCTCGCGGCGCAGCTCGCCCCACGGGCGGGCCACGCCGGCCAGCTCGTCGAGCATGAACCGCTCGTGGTCGGCGTACTGCAGGAAGCGCGCGATCCACGGGCCGCGGCTCGCCACGTCGTCCCACTGCTGCATGTAGTCGAGCGCCATCCGGGTCCGCAGCCGCCCGCTGTCGCGGCCGCCGACCTCGAACAGCGCCCGCGCCTGCGCGAACACCTCGTCGGCCGCCGCGCCGAGCTCCTCGGGGCGGCGCACCGTGACCACCGCGACGGTGGTCGGCGCGCGGTCGTCGCCGATCTCGACCACGTCGGTGCCGATGATCCAGTCGTTGTCCCGGTCGGCGTCGGCCAGGGCCTCGGCCAGGAGCGCGCGGGCCACCTGGGCGGCGGCCACGCCGCGGCTGCCGAACGGCGGCGCCGCGAACGCCACCAGCGCGGTCGGCTCGTCGATCGGCGCCCGGATCGCGATCTCGCCGCGCAGCGTCGGCGGCGACGGGTGGAGCGGCGGGCGGGGCGCGCGGCGCGCGAAGCCGCCGAACACCGCGCCGGTGAGCTTGGCGACCCGATCGACGTCGACCGCGCCGGTGATGACCAGCGACGCGCGGGCCGGGACGTAGTGCTCGGCGATGAACCCGCAGATCTCGGCGCGGGTGGCGCCGGCGATCTCGTCGGTGGAGATCGGTCGCGCGTACGGGTGATCGTCGCCGTAGATCGCGCGGCTGACCAGGTCGTAGACCACCGCGCGGTCGGCGGTCTGCGCGTTCTCGGCCAGCACGACGTCGCGCTCGCGGGCGATCGTCGCGTCGTCGAGCTGCTCGCAGGTCGCGGCCATCCGCCGCCCCTCGATGGCGATCAGCCTGGCGATCGCCGCGGCCGGCACGGTCGCGGTGTAGTGGGTGCCGTCCCAGCTCGTGAACGCGTTGGAGGTCAGCGCCACGGCCTCGAGGTCGGCCGCCAGCGGCGGCGCGCCGGGCGCCGGCCGCAGCTCGAACATCAGGTGCTCGACCAGGTGCGCCAGCCCGGCCCGGCCCGGCGGATCGTCCTTGGCGCCGACGTCGTAGCGGAGATCGACGGTCGCCAGGTTGGTGCGGGTGTCGCGCAGGATCGCGAACCGCATGCCGTTGGCCGCCTTGAACACCTGCAGGCCGTGCTCGAAGTGGAACGGTCGACCGTCGTCCTGCTGGAGGCTGCCGTAGCGCAGCGGCTCGGCCCACCGCGAGCACGCGCCGAGCGCGATCAACGACACCAACGCCGCGCGGCGCCCCGCCGCGACCCAGGCTGCTTGCATCACGTCACCTTGCCAGAACCGCCGCCGCGATTCACGGGCGTTCGGGCGAAATCGGGACCTGTGCCGGCAGTGGCCGGACTATCGAATCAGCCGAGACAGCGCCTTGAAGTCGTCGGTGCCGGCCTTGCCCAGCAGGTCGAACACCACCGTCTCGGTGTTGGCGATGGTCGCGCCGGTGCGCGCGCACAGCTCCAGGCCGTTCTTCCAGTTGCCCTCGCTGCGGCTCGCCACGGCGTCGGCCAGCACGATCACCTCGTGGCCACGGCTGCGCAGCGCGCGCACCGTCTGGAACACGCAGACGTGGGTCTCCATCCCCGTGATCAACCACGTCGACCGCGGGTGCGGCCCGACCGCTTCGCCCCAGGCCGGCGCGGCGCACGCCGCGAACTCGACCTTCTCGAAGAAGCACACGCCGCGCACCGCCTCGAGGGCGCCGGCCACCGCGGCGGTGGTCCGGCCCAGGCCCTTGGGGTACTGCTCGCTCACCACCACCGGCAGGCCGAACCGCTCGGCGGCGGCGGCCAGCGTGATCAGGTTGCGCTCGACCGCGGCGGCGGCGTCGGGCGCCATCGCGGCGGCGAGCCGCTCCTGCACGTCGATGATGAGGAGCGCGAGCGTGGACGGATCGAGCGGCGCGGCGAACATCGGCCGGGCTACCTCACCACAGTCGCGGCGGCGGTGCCACTGCGGTCGCCGATCCTCCGATCCAAGGTCGAGCCTGCGGGGAAGGTCCAAGCGCTCGCATGGGAACTTCGTCAGCGCTCGGATGGTGCGCGCTCGCGCTGGTCGCGGCCTGTCGCGGCCCGGACGCCCCGCGGGCGCCCGCGCCGCCGGCGCCCTGCGGCGACACCGTCGGGGCGTGGTCGGCGCCGGTCGACGGGCTGCGCGCGCGGCTGATCACGTCGGGCGCGCGGGCCGATCGCGCGTCGCTGCAGGTGGCGCTCGAGCTCGAGCCGGTGGCCGGGCCGCGCGCGATCCACTGGGCCGGCATGCTCGAGCTCGGCTACGTCACGTTCGCCCTCGACGACGCGGCCGGCGCGCCGGTGGCCGCGGTGCTGGCGTGGGGCGGCAACGGGCCCAGCGGCAGCTTCCGCGAGGCGCTGCGCGGCCCGGTCCGCCACCTGGTGGCGTCGAACCTGTTCGTCCCGGTCGACGGCCAGCGGCTGGTGCGCATCGGCGCGTTCGGCGGCGGCTGGCCGATGGCGACCGACGGGACGTCGCGCCGGCTGCGCGCGCGCCTGACCGGCGCCGCGCCGGCGCCCGACGAGCTGGAGGCGTACGTCGTCGATCCCGCAGTCGGCAGCCTGGGCGCGCGGGTGGTCGGCGCCGACGCGGCGGCGCCGCCGGCGTGGATCGGCGCGCTCGACGTGCCCGCGGTGTGCGTCGACTGACGCGTCGCCGCTGTGATCGACGCACGCCGCGCGGCGGTCGGGGCGGCCGCCCGCGCGCGCACCTGGTGCCGCGCGCGCATACTGGCCGCCATGCGCACGGGAGACGTTCGTCGGGCCGCGCTCGCGGCGGTGATCTCGATCGCCGGCTGTGGCGACGAGGCCGCGCCCGCGCTCGACGCGCCGCCGGCGGTGGACGCCGCGGTCGACGCCGCCGCGGCGTGCGTCGTCGAGGTCCCCGCGTGCACGCCGGCGCCGACGCCGGCGCCGGCGCTGTGCGAGGCCGCCGTCGAGCTCACGCCGGGGGCGCCGCGGGTCGGCCAGGACTCGGCGAATGGCGGGTTCGGCGACTGCGCCGCGTCGGGCAGCGGCGTGGGCGGGCCCAGCAGCTACTACCGGATCGCCGTGCCGCCGGGGATGATCGCCCGGGTCGAGGCGGTGCCGGCCGACCCCGCGACGCCGGGGCTGGTGCGGGCGTTCGACGAGTGCGCCGCCATCGCCGCCACCGCGTCGGCGCGCGGCGGTGACCTCACCCGTGGCCGCGCCGCGGTGTGCCTGCCCAACCCCGACGCGGCCCCGCGCGCCTACGTGATCGCCGTGAGCCAGTACTCCGGCGAGGCCGACTGCCTGCCGCTCGCCTTCGACGTCGCGATCGAGCTGCGGCTGCCCGCCGTGGGCTGCCAGCAGATCGAGTAGCGCCGGGCGGCGCCGCGCGCTCGGCGCCAATCGCGCTGCGGTCGACCACCGCCCCACGCGCCAGGCCGCTCGCGGCGCGGGGGAGGCTCGATCCCGGCTTCGCCGGGAATCGAGGGGGGCTCGGCGACGAGCTTGTAGGTCTTTCGGAGGAGAATTCAGTGGCGCAGATCGTGCCGGGGAGGCGGCCAGCTCCGAGCGCGCTGTGGAGTTGCCGGCGGTGGTGGACAACCGTGCCTGGACGCGCGCCGGCGGGCGCGCATCGTCGGCGTCGCGCGGTTGCCCACACCGCCTTGAAGAACGGCGCGGCGACGGTGGCGTGGTGCACGCCATGGCGGGGGCGCCGTTCTTCACAACCCACACAGCGCGGATCGCCGGGCCCTGATCAATTCGTTTGGTTGGAGAGAGAGAACGCGAGGGCGGCGAGGGTCGCGGCCCACGCCGCGACGATCGCGAGGCCGACGGGGTGGCCGCGTGGATCGGGCCCGGGCTCAGCGGCCTCTGGTTCTGGGATCACCACGAAGTGATCCGGGATAGCGGCGCGCGCTGTGTGGGTTGTGAAGAACGGCGCCCCGGCGATCGCGGTCGGAGCGCGCTCCTGGCCGCGCCGTTCTTCAAGGCGGTGTGGGCAACCGCGCGACGGCATCGACGCGGGCTCGCCGGCGCGCGTCCAGGCGCGGTTGTCCATCACCGCCGGCAACTCCACAGCGCACTCGGAGCTGGCCGCCTCCCCGGCACGATCGCCGGCCCGCGCGGCGATCGCCGGTCGATTCGCGCCACCGAATTCTCCTCGGCGCTTGACGTCGGGCTCGTCGGTGTTATATTCGCCTAATCAAGATGGCGGCGAAGCGGGCGCGACAGCTGGGGTTGCCAAGGACCGAGGGGGCGCCACGCCGCGCGAGCAACCCGACCGGCCACGGCGGCAAGCGCGCCGGCGCGGGGCGCAAGCGCGCGCTACCCGGCCCGGCGCGCGGCAAGCACCGCGCGCGGCCGTTCCACGATCGCCGCCTACCGGTGCACGTCGTCCTGCGCGTCACGCGGCAGGTCGGCCGCCTGCGTCGGCCGCAGGCGTACGCGGCGGTGCGGGCCGCGATGATCGCGCTGGTCGGCCGCGCCGACTTCCGCGTCGTCCATCTGTCGATCCAGCGCCACCACATCCACCTGCTCTGCGAGGCCGACGATCGCCGCGCGCTCGCCAACGGCGTCCGCGCGCTGTGCGTCTCCGCCGCACGCCGCCTCAACGCGATGGTCACCGAGGCGCCCGGCGTGCCGCGCCGCGGCCGGGTCTTCACCGACCGCTACCACGCGACGACGCTCGAGAAGCCGCGCCAGGCGCGCCACGCGCTGGCCTACGTGCTCAACAACTGGCGCCGCCACCGCGAGGATCACGCCGGCCTCGGGCAGCGTCGCGCGCCGCTCGACCGCTACGCCAGCGGCGTCGCCTTCGCCGGCTGGGCCGAGCGAGATGGCGTGCCGTTCGCGTGGCCCAAGGACTTCGAGCCGATGCCGACGGCGGCGCCGCAGACCTGGCTCATGCAGGGCGGCTGGAAGCGCGGCGGCCCGCCGCCCAGCCTGTGGGAGCGCCCTGGCCCGCTGGCGTGACCGGGAGGCGCGCAGGATGCGCGAGGCGGTCCATCGCGCGAGGCCGTTCGCGGCGTCGGCGGTTGCGCGCGCCAGGTCGCCGTGGAGATGTGATGAATGATCAGGTGGCGACACGCCCCCCAGAAACTCACCCCAGCTGCGCGAGCGCGTCCTCGAGCCGGTGCTTGCGGTGCTGCTCCTCGGCCAGCCGCCCGCGCTGCTCGGCCACGACCTCCTCGGGCGCGCGCTCGAGGAACTGCGGGTTGGCCAGCTTCTTCTCCAGCGCCGCGATCTCCTTGTCGGCCTTGCCGATGTCCTTGGCGATGCGCGCCTGCTCGGCGGCCACGTCGATCAGCCCGGCCAGCGGCATGACGATCTCGGCGATGTCGCGCACCAGCTCCTTGGCGCTGCCCGGCACCGGGCCGCCGCTCGCCTGCAGGTTCATCGTCACGCGCGCCGAGTTCTCGATCAGCGCGCGGTAGCGATCGACGATCGCGCGGGTGGCGTCGTCGGCGATCCGCACCTCGACCGGCACGCTCCACGACGGCGGCACGTTGTAGGTCGAGCGCAGCATGCGCACGCCGACCGCCAGCTCCTGCACCAGCGCCATCTCGCGCTCGGCCTCGGCGTCGACCAGCGGGTCCTCGCAGCGCGGGTAGACCGTGATCATCAGCGACGCCGGCAGGTGCGCCGGCTTGGGCAGCTTCTGCCAGATCTCCTCGGTGACGAACGGGATGATCGGGTGGAGCATGCGCAGCGTGCGCTCGAGCACCAGCGCCAGCACGCCCTGCGCGACCTTGCGCTGCGGCGACGGCGGGCTGCCGTCGTGGGGCAGGCGCAGGTGGGGCTTGGCCAGCTCGATGTACCAGTCGCACAGCTCGTGCCACACGAACTGGTACAGCGCGTTGGCGGCGTCGCTGAAGCGGAAGCTCTCGAGCGCGGCCTCGACCTCGGTGGCCACCCGCTGCAGCCGCGACAGGATCCAGCGGTCGGCCAGGGTCAGGCTGAGCTGCTGCTTGCCGGCCAGCTGGCTCTCGAAGCCGTCGGCGTCGTGGCCGTCGAGGTTCATCAGCGCGAACCGCGACGCGTTCCACAGCTTGTTGATGAAGTTGCGGTAGCCCTCGACGCGGTCGACCGACAGCCGGATGTAGCGGCCCGAGGTGTTGAGCGCGGCCAGCGTGAACCGCAGCGCGTCGGCGCCCATCGGCGGCACGCCCTTGGCGAAGTTCTTGCGGATGTTCTTCTGCGCCGCGTCGCGGTTCTTGGGATCGGGGACGTCGTTCTCGGTGCGCTCGATCAGCTGCTCGATCGTGGCGCCGTGGATCACGTCGAGCGGATCGATGACGTTGCCCTTGGTCTTGGACATCTTGTCACCGTTCTCGTCGGTGACGATCGACGTCAGGTAGACGGTGCGGAACGGCACCTTGCCCATGAAGTGCAGGCCCATCATCATCATCCGGGCCACCCAGAAGAAGATGATGTCGGGGCCGGTGACCAGCACCGAGTTCGGGTAGAAGGTCGTCAGGTCGCGGCTCTTGTCGGGCCAGCCCAGCGTCGAGAAGGGCCACAGCCCCGACGAGAACCAGGTGTCGAGGATGTCGTCGTCCTGGCGCAGGTCGGCGCCGCCGCAGCCGCCGCAGGTGGTGGCGTCGGTGCGGCTGACGGTGATGTGGGCGCAGGCGCCGCAGTACCAGGCCGGGATGCGATGGCCCCACCACAGCTGGCGCGAGATGCACCAGTCCTTGATGTTGGTCATCCAGTGCATGTAGGTCTTGGTCCACAGCTCGGGCACGAACTTGGTCTTGCCCGACTCGACCGCGGCGATCGCCGGCGCCGCCAGCGGCTCGGTCTTGACGAACCACTGCTCCATCAGCATCGGCTCCACCACCGCGCCCGAGCGCTGCGAGCGGCCGCGCGGCACCGCGTGGTCCTTGACCAGGCCGAGGAAGCCGGCGGCCTCGAGGTCGGCGACGATCTGCGTGCGGCACTGCTCGACGGTCAGGCCGACGTAGGCGGCCGGCGCCGGCGCGCACATCTTGCCGTCGGCGTCGATCACCTGGATCGCCGGCAGGCCGCAGCGCTGGCTGCACTCGTAGTCGTTGAAGTCGTGGGCCGGCGTGACCTTGACCGCGCCCGAGCCGAACGCCGGGTCGACGAAGGTGTCGGCGACGATCGGGATGCGGCGGCCGGTGAGCGGCAGCTCGACCTCCTGGCCGACCAGGTGGCGGTAGCGCTCGTCGTCGGGGTGGACCGCGACGCCGGTGTCGCCGAGCATCGTCTCGGGGCGGGTGGTGGCGACGACGATCACCGCGTCGGAGCCGACCACCGGGTAGCGCAGCTCCCACAGGTGGCCCTTCTCCTCGGCGCGGTCGACCTCGAGGTCGCTGACCACGGTCTGGCTGGCCGGGTCCCAGTTGATCATCCGCTTGGCGCGGTAGATCAGGCCCTCGTCGTACAG
>Ga0073899_10001239_pt1 | contig 23471 bp, 17 predicted proteins | sample KloWWTmetaKNB5Ph_FD_88975 | JGI IMG/M metagenome (GOLD analysis project Ga0073899, IMG submission 88975) | Active sludge microbial communities from Klosterneuburg, Austria, studying microevolution and ecology of nitrifiers - Klosterneuburg... | ecosystem: Engineered > WWTP > Aerobic digester >... | reverse complement strand
TGACCGATCGATCGTTCCACGTGGAACAGCACACCCAAGAAACCCTGGACCGCTGCCCCCTCTGCGGAGCGGCGAACCTCCGGACCGCACTGAAGGTCGAGGACCATTCCATCTCCCACGAGCGCTTCCACCTGGCGGATTGTGCGACATGCGGGTTCCGGTTCACCAACCCGAGACCCGGCCCTCAGGTCATCGGACGCTACTACGAGAGCGACGACTACATCAGCCACAGCAACAGCCGCCGGACCCTCTCCGATCGTCTGTACCAGCTGGCCCGCCGATGGGCCCTTGCCCGCAAACATGCCCTGGTGGCCACCCATCGCAGCAACGGCCGCGTGCTGGATGTGGGGTGTGGTACCGGCGAGTTCCTCGGTCACCTCAAGCGAAAGGGGTACCTGGTAACGGGGGTGGAGCCCGCCCTGAACGCCCGCGAACAAGCCATTGCCCACCACGCGATACCCGTGCTGCCGTCCTTGGAGCAGGTGCCGGGCCGGGAGCAGTTCCACGTGGTCACCCTCTGGCACGTCCTGGAACACCTGTCCGACCTGCGCGGTACACTGAAACGGCTCTACGCCGTGACCGCGGACGACGGGCTATTGGTGATCGCGGTGCCCGATCGCGAAAGCTGGGACGCGCACCACTACGGGAGCGCCTGGGCGGCGTACGATGTGCCGCGCCACCTCTCCCACTTTCGACGCAGCGATGTGAAGCGGCTTGCGACCGAACACGGGTTTGAGCTGATCTCGGTGCGGCCCATGTGGCTGGACGCACCCTACATCGCCCTGCTCAGCGAACGATACCGCGGGCACGGTGCGCTGATGGCGCTGCTTCGCGGCATGCTCCTCGGCACCTGGTCCAACCTCGTGAGCGCCTTCACCCAGCGGCCGACTTCGAGCTCCTTGTTCCTCTTCCGGAAGGTGGCCGTCTGAGAAGGCCTGTTTTCTTCGGTCTGCTGCGCTCGGGGGCTCGGTTAATGGTGCACCCATCCCTAGAGGCCGATCGGCCGGCAGCGCGCGATCGGTGAGGTCGCCATGAGAACGGATCAATCCCCTGTGGGTCAGCCGCTTATGAACTCCGCGCCGATCCTTCGGCCCCGGGAACCCCGCGAGCTGACCGAACGCACCGGCCCCCGGACCACTCAGGTTACCTTTGCGGCCCTTTTCCACCCCCATGAGCACCATGACCCTCCCCAGCCCACGGATCGGCGACCTGCTGCGCACCCTCGGCGTCCAGGACCAGAACCCCGGCGTCTCCACCGGTAGCCAATGGATCCCCGGCGGAGGTACGGTGCTCGAAAGCCGCAGCCCGGTGGACGGTGCGCTGATCGGCACGGTACACGGCGCCACCCGCGCGGAATACGACCAGGTGGTGACCACCGCGCAGAAGGCCTTCGCCGAATGGCGCACCTGGCCCGCACCGAAGCGCGGCGAGGTGGTGCGCCAGCTGGGCGAGGAACTGCGCAGGCACAAGGCCGCCCTGGGCAAGCTGGTGAGCTACGAAATGGGCAAGAGCTACCAGGAGGGCCTGGGCGAAGTGCAGGAGATGATCGACATCTGCGACTTCGCCGTGGGCCTGAGCCGCCAGCTGCATGGGCTTACCATGCACAGCGAACGCCCGGACCACCGCATGTACGAGCAGTGGCACCCGGTGGGGCTTGTGGGCATCATCACCGCGTTCAACTTCCCGGTGGCCGTGTGGAGCTGGAACACCGCCCTGGCCTGGGTCTGCGGCGACGTCACCCTGTGGAAGCCCAGCGAGAAGGCCCCCTTGTGCAGCATCGCCTGCCAGCACATCACCGCCGAGGTGTTCCAGCGCAACGGCGTGCCCGAGGGCGTGAGCAGCATCGTGAACGGTGGCCGCGAGGTCGGCGAGTGGATGAGCCACGACGGGCGCATCCCCCTGGTGAGCGCCACCGGCAGCACCCGCATGGGCAAGGCCGTGGGCGCGGCCGTGGGTGAGCGGCTGGGCCGCTCGCTGCTGGAGCTGGGCGGCAACAACGCGATCATCATCAGCGACAAGGCCGACCTGGACATGTCCCTCATCGGCTGCGTGTTCGGCGCGGTGGGCACGGCCGGCCAACGCTGCACCAGCACCCGCCGCCTCATCATCCACGAGACGGTGTACGACACCTTCAAACAGAAACTGGTGAAGGCCTACGCGCAGTTGCGCATCGGTGATCCTTTGGACGAGCACAACCACGTGGGCCCGCTGATCGACACCGCCGCCGTGACCATGTACCTGAACGCCCTGGAGGCCGCGAAGGCACAAGGCGGTCGGCTGGCCGTGGAAGGCGGCGTGCTGGAGGGCAAGGGGTACGAGAGCGGGTGCTACGTGAAGCCCGCCGTGGTGGAGGCCACGCCGGACATGGCCATCGTGCAGGAGGAGACCTTCGCGCCCATCCTCTACCTGCTGAAGTACAGCGGCGACCTGCAGGAGGCCATCGCCATCCAGAACAACGTGAAACAGGGCCTGAGCAGCGCCATCATGACGCTCGACCTGCGCGAGGCCGAGCGCTTCCTGAGCGCGGCCGGCAGCGATTGCGGCATCGCCAACGTGAACATCGGCACCAGCGGGGCGGAGATCGGCGGGGCCTTCGGCGGCGAGAAGGAGACCGGCGGCGGCCGCGAGAGCGGAAGCGATGCCTGGAAGGCCTACATGCGCCGCCAGACCAACACCATCAACTACGGGACCAAGCTGCCGCTGGCGCAGGGCATCACCTTCGACCTGTAGGTTTCCCCGCCCTCGGCGCAAGCGTCCATGGCCGGTCCGCGCAGGCTTCTAGCTTTGCCGGCCTTTCCATGGCGTTGCGCACCGCTCTGTTCCTCGTGATCGCCGCCCTCGGGTGGGACGGCTGTTCCAGCAGGACCAACGGGCCGACCCCCGCTCCCCGGACCGGTCCCTGGCGCATGGCCCTCGACCTGAACGGCCAGGAGCTGCCCTTCCTGTTCGACCTGGAGCACGACAGCGCATGGCGCCTGCTGGTGCACAACGGCGAGGAACGGATCACGGTGGACGACCTCACCCTGCGCGCGGACTCGATCCGGGTGCGCATGCCCTTGTTCGACTCGGAGTTCCGCGGCCGCGTGCTCAATGACAGCACCATCACCGGCCACTGGCACAACTACCTCAAGGGCCCCGACTACCGCATCGCCTTCACGGCCCGCGCCGGACGCGCACAGCGCTTCGAACATGACGGGGAACCGGTCGCCGACCTCTCCGGCCAGTGGCGCACGCATTTCAGCCATGGCACCCCGGAGGCCTATGATGCCCTGGGTCTGTTCACCCAGCACGACGGTCAGCTCACCGGCACCTTCGGGACCGAAACGGGCGATTACCGCTTCCTGGAGGGCGTGGTGGACGGCGACTCCTTGAAACTCTCGTGCTTCGACGGCTCGCACGCCTTCCTGTTCAAGGCCCAGCTGCGCCACGACAGCCTGATCGGCCGCTATTGGAGCGGCACCCATTGGCAGGAGCCCTGGATCGCGGTGCGCGATCCGCAGTTCCACCTGCGCGACCCGGATTCGCTCACCTTCCTGAAGGAGGGTCATGACATGGTGGATTTCCGGTTCCCTGGCCTGGACGGCGGAACGGTGAGCCCCAAGGACGCACGGTTCGCCGGCAAGGTGCTGATGGTGCAGGTGATGGGCAGCTGGTGCCCCAACTGTGTGGACGAGACCCTGCTGCTGGACGAGCTCTACGCGAAGCACAACGCCAACGGGCTTGAGGTGATCGCCATCGCCTTCGAGAAGTACGAGGATGAGGCCCGCTCCATCGCCGCGCTGAAGCACTTCCGCGACCGCCTGCAGGTGAAGTACCCCATCGTGTACGCCGGCAACGCCAACAAGGAGGTGGCCAGCGCCAAGCTGCCCTTCCTGGACCACGTGATGAGCTACCCCACCTGCATCTTCATCGACCGCAAGGGCAAGGTGCGGCGCATCCGCACAGGCTTCTACGGACCGGGGACAGGCGAGCACTACACGCACTACAAGCGCAACCTCGAGCGCTTCCTGCAGGACCTGCTCGCCGAGCAGCCGCAGGCCTCCTAGGAGCTACTTGCCTCCCTCGGGTCGATCCACCGCGATCCGTTCCGCCCGGTTGGCCAGCAGCCACGCCGTATGGAACACCAGCCGTGTGCGTTGTTCCAGCAGGTCCGGCAGGATCTTGTCCACTTCATCGCCGGGGCCGTGGTAGTCCTCGTGCACACCGCTGAAGTAGAAGATGGCCGGCACCCCGTTGCGCGTGAAGTTGTAGTGGTCGCTGCGGTAGTAGTACTTGTTGGGGTCGTCGGGCGCGTTGTAGGTGTAATCCAGCTCCAGGGCGGTGTAGGTGCGGTTGGCCTGCTCGTTGATCGCATGCAGCTCGGTGCTCATGCGGTCGCTGCCGATCACGTACACGTAGGGCGCCCCGGTGGCATGCGCGCTGTCCCGCCGACCGATCATGTCGATGTTGAGGTCGGCCACCGTGCGGTCCAGCGGAAAGACCGGATGCTCGCTGTAGTACTGCGAACCGAGCAGGCCTTTCTCCTCGGCGCTCACCGGCATGAAGAGCACGCTGCGGCGAGGGCCATGCCCGTCGGCCTTCGCGCGGGCGAACGCCTCGGCCATTTCCAACAGCGCCACCGTGCCGCTGCCATCGTCGTCGGCCCCGTTGTACACCTCGCTGCCGTCCTTGCCGATGTGGTCGTAGTGCGCGGTCACCACGACAAGCTCCTCCTTGAGGTCGCCCCCCTCCACATAGGCCAGCACGTTCTCGCTGATCAGCTCGCTCCGCAGGGGTGTGGCGCTCAGGACCAGGTCGGGCGCGAACGCGGCCGTGACCGGGCGGCGGCGGGCGCGTTTCAGCAGGCGGGCCTGGGTCCAACCCGCGCGGTCCAGCAACGCATCGCGCAGGCCGGGTCCCGCCACGATCACCTGCAGCGCGCCCGCGCGTTCGGGCCGTCGCCGGGCCCGTTCACCTTCGTCGCCCGCCAGCCGCATGCGTGCACTGGAGAGGTGGTGGCCATAGGTGCTGCGAAGCTCCTCGAAGGCCGGGGTGGCGAAGAAGAGCACTGCGGCCCCGGCCTGCTCGGCGGCCGCGGTCCATGCGCTCATGGTGGCCAGGGGGGATGTGCCGGTCGACCCGCGGTCCACCACCAGCAGGGCCGTCCCTTTCAGGTCGTGGCCGCGCAGCACGGTGTCCGGCGGCAGCCCTGCGGGGGCGCACACCATCAGCGCCTGTTCCACGCGCAGCTCCTGTTCCAGCCGCTCGTTGAAGTAGAACATCCCCTCCAGGTAGCGGAAGGGCTTGCCGGCCACCTTCACCACGATGCCACCGGGGCGCCGCACCTCCAGCACGAAGGGCTGGAAATAGCCCTGCTTGATGCCGCGGGCGGCGCCGTCCGGCACCTCGGGGATGCCGAAGGCCTGGAACTGTTCACGCAGGTAATCCGCGGCCATCTTCTGCCCGCGCTGGCCGGCCTCACGGCCCTCATAGGCATCGCTGGCCAGGATGCCCAGATGCCGCATGAGGTCCACCGCCGTGATGGTGGAGGCGTACCGCAGGGCCACGCTGTCCACCTGGGCCTGTGCGGCACCCAGCAGCAGGACGGCGAGGAGCCCGCACCCGAGGAGCCTCTTCATGCCTGTTCGATCTTCTCCACCCGCACCTGATGGCGGCCTCCTTCGAAGCGGGCATCAAGAAAGGCATCCACCACGGCAAGGGCCTGCTCCACGCTGATGAACCGGGCCGGAAGGGCCAGCACGTTGGCGTTGTTGTGCTCGCGGGCCAGGCGGCCGAGCTCGGGCAGCCAGGCCAGGGCTGCCCGCACACCCCGGTGCTTGTTGGCGGTGATGGCCACCCCGTTGCCACTGCCGCAGATGAGAATGCCCAGCTCGGCCTGGTGCCCAGCCACTGCGGCCGCCACTGCATGCGCATGGTCCGGATAGTCCACGCTCTCCCGCACGTGGGTGCCCTTGTCCGTCACCTCCACCCCTCGTGCCCGAAGATGATCCTTCACCGCGTGCTTCAGGTCCAAACCCGCATGATCGCTGCCTACGGCGATGTGTTGTGTCATGCCTCAAAGATACCCCCGGCCACTTGTCCACGATCCGATCGTCGATCATGGTCGATCACTGTGGATGATCGACCAACAACTATTGTGGTGCACGAGTTATCCACGTCTTCATACGCCAGGGGATCGTCAACAGCAAGCGGATCTTCTACCGGGTTGTGCACCGACGATCCCACCGGAACGGACCCGGGCAAGGGGTGCGGGTTTTCAACCGTGCCGCCACCGGGCGTTCTCCACGATCGTGGATGACCGATGCCTGTTCCACGCCCACCGCGGGTCAGCGAAGTACCCGCCATCCACAGGACCGCGCGCCACGGTGAACTACTTTTGATAACCCGTTCCGGCAAGCCGACGGCCCACCGATCATCCACCGTGTTCACAGCCCCTACTATATCATCCATTCTCTTTAAAGAATGTATTCATGGGATACGTGCCATGTATCGGATGATCGTTGTGGCCGTGACGTTGTGCTCCACCTTTGTGGCGACCGCTCAGGACGGCTTCACCCAATACCGCCATGCCAACGGCACCGTCAGCAGCGAGGGCATGCTGGTGGACGGCAAACCCGAAGGCTACTGGAAGACCTACTACGAGAACGGCGTGCTGCGCTCCGAAGGTGGCCGCCAACGGTTCCAACTGGACAGCCTGTGGAAGTTCTATGCGCCGGAGGGCTGGCTCAGTTCCACGATCGAGTACACCGAAGGCCGCAAGAACGGCGCGCAGCGCAAGTACGACGCTTCCGGTGCTCTGGTGAGCGAAGAACGTTTCGTGGCCGATGTGCGCGAGGGCAACAGCACCTATTACCACGCCAACGGTAAGGTGCACAAGGTGGTGCCCTTCGTGGCCGGCAAGGAGGAGGGGAGGGGGTACGAGTATGCCGAGGATGGCCGGTTGGTCGCCTTGCTGAGCTATGGTGGCGGCATGCTCCGCAAGCGTGAGCCCATCAACCGCATCGATGCCGCCGGGCTGAAGCAGGGACCCTGGAAGGAGTTCCACGCCAATGGAAGGGTGAGGTGGGAATGCACCTATGTGGACGACAAGCGGCAGGGCATCTACAAGGAGTATGACGCCAGCGGCAGCCTGAAGCAGATGGTGAAGTACGACCAGGACCAGGTGGACACCGGCTCACGCGCGGCGATGACGCTGACCATCAAGAACACCTATCACCCCAACGGGCGTGTGGCCAGCATCGGCAGCTACAGCAAGCAGGGCACCCGGGAAGGCCTGTTCCGTGAATACGACGAGCAGGGCCAGGTGCGGTCCGCGGCCATCTTCACCGATGACCGCCTGATGCGCGAGGGACCGGTGGATGAGCGGGGTGTGCCCCAGGGTCGCTGGACGGAATACTATGTGACCGGGGAGAAGCGCGCTGAAGGCGAGTACAAGGACGGCAAACGGGAAGGCGAGTGGACCTTCTTCCACCGAAGTGGTGCCGTGGAGCAGAAGGGGCGCTACCAGGCGGGTCAGGCCCAGAACCTGTGGAAGTGGTTCTACGAGAGCGGCAAGCTGCATCGGGAGGAGAACTATCGGAAAGGCCGGGAGGATGGGGCCTCGGTGGAGTATGACGAAGAGGGCCACGTGATCACCCAGGGCGAGTACATCGATGGCAAGCGCGAGGGAAGGTGGTTCTACCGCGTGGGCGACCATACCGAGGAAGGGGCCTACCGGGACGGGTTGAAGGATGGGGAGTGGCGCCACACCTACGAGAACGGCAAGCGCAGCTTCGAGGGCTCCTTTGTGGGCGATGAGCCCAACGGACGGCATCGGTGGTGGTGGCCCAACGGGCAGTTGCGCCTGGAGGGTCGCTATGCCATGGGTCTTCAGCAGGGTGACTTCGAGCACTGGTCGCCCGAAGGGCAGCTGCTGATCACCATCCGGTACAAGGACGGCCAGGAGGTGAAGATCGACGGCACCCGGGTACCGCCGCCGTTCGACAGCGGAGGCGACACGCCGTGATCGAACGCAGGCGCGATCGACAGCTGCCTGTGTAAGTTCGACCCGATGAGCGGAACGGCCGGAGCGGACGCGTCACGGACCCAGGAGCTGGCCAAGGCCTACCTGGACCTTCGGCGTCAGTACGAGGACCTGGTGGACCGCAACATGGCCGGGGTGTTCCGCACCACGCTGGACGGGCGCTTCCTGGAGTGCAACGCCTCGATGGCCCGCATCCTGGGCTATCCCGATCGTGATGCGTTGATGCGGGTGAACGCCGTCGTGCTGTACCTGAACGAAGCGGACCGCACCGAATACCTGCGCGAGCTCACCGATCGCGGGCACCTGATCAACCACACCATCCGCCTGCGCCATTACAGCGGCCGCACCGTGCATGTGCTGGAGAACGTCTACCTGGACCGTACCGAGGAAGGCATCACCACCATCGCGGGCACGTTGATCGACCGCTCGCCCCAGGTGCAGGCGGAGCTGGAACAACAGGCGCTGCTCGACAACTACCGCCGCCTGGTGGAGCATGCGCCCGAGGGCATCCTCATCGTCCAGGAGGGCGTCGTGCGCTATGGCAATCCCGCGGCCGACCTGTTGTTGGGTGCACCCAGCGCCGGAGCGATCCTGGCCGATGCCGTGGAACCCGCCCAGCGTTCCGTGCTGTCCGGCTGCCTGTCCGATGCACGGCGCGATGGCCAGGGGACGCCCGTGGAACTGGACCTGGTGCGGGCCGACGGCTCACGGTCACGCGTTCTCCTGTCCGCTTCCCGCACCTTCCATGAAGGCGCCCCGGCCGTTCAGGTGCATCTGCGCGACGCCGAACGCATGCGCGCCACCATGCATGCGGGTCTGCGCGCCCAGATGGCCGAGGAGGTGAACCGCGTGCTGCGGCAGGAGATCATGGACCACCGGCGCACGCAGGAGGAACTGCGCCGGTCGCGCCGGTTCGCCCGCAGCCTGGTGGACAGCTCCCTGGACATGATCATCGCCGTGGACGAGGCCGGGCTCATCACCGAGTTCAACCCGGCGGCCATGGTGCGCTTCGGATATGAAGCGGAGGAGGTGCTCGGCCGCCCCGCCCGCATGCTCTACGCCCGGGAGGAGGAGCATGCCCGCATCCAGGCCGAGCTCAACGCCCACGGGGCCTTTGCCGGCGAAGTGCACAACATCGACCATCGCGGCGAGACCTTCCTCACCTTCCTGGCCGCCTCCCGGTTGTACGACGAGCAGGGATCGCTGCTGGGCAGCATGGGCGTGAGCCGCGACATCACCCACGCCAAACGGGACCAGGAGGCGTTGCGGGCCAGCGAGGAGCGGTACCGCGACCTGTTCGAGAACGCCACGGACCTGATCCAGAGCGTGACCCCCGAAGGCCGCTTCGAGTACGTGAACAGGGCCTGGCGCGAAGCGCTCGGCTACACCGCCGAGGAGGTCGCGCACCTCATGGTGTGGGATGTGGTGCATCCGGATCATCGGGAGGCTTTTCGCGCCCAGTTCGAGGAGGCCTTCGCCGGGGATCCGGGCGGAACCATCACCACCGTGCTGCTGGCCAAGGACGGCAGGCGCATCACCGTGGAGGGCAAGCGCAATGTGCGCCGGGTGGATGGACGGCCCGTGGCCACGCGCGGCATCTTCCGCGATGTCACCCGCGAGCACGAGGCCCGTGGGCAGGTGGAGAAACAGGAGGCCAAGCTCCGTGCGCTCTTTGAGAGCAGCGAGCACATGTTCTGGAGCGTGGATGAACGCATCGCCCTCACCAGTTTCAACCAGGGCTATGCACGCATGATCGAACGCCTCTATGGCACACGCCCGGAGGTCAACCGCGACGGCAACATCCCCCGCAGGCGCTTTGCCAGCGAGTCGTATCACGCGTTCTGGGAGGAGAAATACCGCGAGGCCTTCACGGGCCGGCCGCTCCGCTTCGAGACCGAACTCACCGACGCACAAGGACGGTATGTGAGCAATGAGGTCTTCCTGAGCCCGGTGTTCAGCGCCGACGGGCGCGTGCGCGAGGTCTTCGGCGTGGGGCACGAGATCACCGAACAGAAACTGGCCGAACGCACCGTGCGCGACCAGGCCGCCCGCCTGACGGCCATCTTCGAGAACAGCGCCAACATGATGGTGTGGACCCTTGACCGGGAATTCCGCATCACCTCGTTGAACGACCATTTCCGCGAGAGCAGTGCGGAAGCCTTCGGTTACACCCCACGGGTGGGCGACGCCTTCCTGGAGCACATGCTCGAACGCGTGGCCCCGGCCGAGCGCCGTTCGATCCGCACGCACTATGAGGCCGCCATGAAGGGGAAGCCCCGCCAGTTCGAGGTGGAGATGCACGACACCGACGGCCGTACCCGCTGGGTGGAGAACTTCCTGAACCCCATCCGGGTGGACGGTCACGTGTCCGAGATCAGCTGCCTGGCCTACGGGATCACCGACAAGAAGGAGGCCGAGCGCCAGCTGATCGAACGCCTGCGCGAGAACGAGGTGTTGCTCAAGGAGGTGCACCACCGCGTGAAGAACAACCTCCAGATCATTAGCAGCATCCTCAACCTGCAGACCGCCTACGTGGGGCACGATCCGCGCATGCTCGACCTGATCCGCGAGAGCCAGGACCGCATCCGATCGATGAGCTTCATCCACGAGAGCCTGTACCAGAACAAGACCTTTAGCAGCGTCGACCTGTCGACGTACATCGATCGCCTGGCCCGCAACCTGGTGCTCAGCTACAGCCTCAGCGGCAAGGTGGAGCTGCGCACCAACCTGGAGCGGGTGGAGCTTGTGCTGGACCAGGCCATCCCGTGCGGGCTCATCCTCAACGAACTGATCAGCAACGCCCTCAAGCACGGCTATCCGGACGGTGAGGCGGGCGTCATCACCATCGCATTGTCCTGCCGGGATGGGCGCGTCACCGTGGAGGTGGCCGATGATGGCATCGGGCTGCCCCAGGGCTTCGATGCCGAACGCGACGCGAACCTCGGCCTGCAGCTCGTGGCCACCCTCAGCGAACAGCTCGATGCCCGCCTGGAACGCCACAGCGGCCCCGGGGTGCGGTATTTCCTTACTTTTGATCGCATCAAGTAGCGCGCGCACATGGCCCAGACCAATGTCCTGGTCGTTGAGGACGAAAGCATCGTGAGCAAGGACATCCAGCACAGCCTCAAGAAGCTGGGCTACAATGTCGTGGGCGCCGCAGCAACGGGCGAACAGGCCGTGAAGCTGGCCGTGGAGGCCCAACCGGACATCATCCTCATGGACATCATGCTCAAGGGGGAGATGAACGGGATCGAGGCCGCCACGCAGATCCGCCAGGAGACCAACATCCCGGTGATCTTCCTGACGGCCTATGCCGACGAGAGCACCCTGAACAAGGCCAAGGTCACCCAGCCCTACGGGTACATCATCAAGCCCTTCAAGGAGATCGACATCCACACGTCGATCGAGATGGCGCTGTACAAGCACAAGAAGGAGGCCGAGGTGCTCAAGGAGCGCGACCTGCTGTTCAACCTGGTGGAGAACCAGGGCAGCGCCAACGACCTGCTTTTCGTGAAGAGCAACAGCCGCCTGGTGAAGCTGCGCATCAGCGACATCTACTACATCGAGGCGCTGAAGGATTACGTGGTCATCAACACGCTCAACGCCCGCTACACGGTGCACAGCACCATGAAGGACATCGAGAGCAAGCTGCCCGAGAGCGAGTTCGCCCGGGTGCACCGCTCCTTCATCGTGCGCATCGACAAGATCGTGGCCATCGAGCAGCCCAACCTGATCCTGGAGAACGACAAGAAGGTGATCCCGATCGGAGGCAGCTACAAGGACGACCTGTCGCGCCGCCTCAAGCTCGTTTAGTCCGGCCCTTCGTGGAGCCGCGCGCCGCGCGTTCCTCGTCCAGCACCAGGTCCACGGTGCGGCGGTCCATGTCCACCGCCTTGATGCGCACCGCCACCTCATCGCCCAGCCTGAACCGACGACCCGTGCGCTGCCCGGACACCTGGTAGCGTTCGGGGTCGAAGCGATACGCGTCGCCCGGCAGTTCGCGCAGCGGGATCATGCCCTCGCAGCGGTTGGCCTTCAGCTCCACATACACGCCCCAGTTGGTGAGGCCGCTGATGGTGCCCTCGAAGCGTTCGCCCACGCGGGCCAGCAGATACTCGGCCTGTTTGTAGCGGATGCTCGCCCGCTCGGCGTCGGCCGCCCGCTTCTCCATGTTGCTGCTGTGCCGGCAGCTCACCTCCAGCGCCTCCTTGTCCAGGTGGCGACCACCTCCCAGGTAGTGCGCCATGGCCCGGTGCACGAGCAGGTCCGGGTAGCGGCGGATGGGGCTGGTGAAGTGGGTGTAGTGCTCGAAGGCCAGCCCGTAGTGGCCGATGTTGTCCGTGCTGTAGGTGGCCTTGGCCATGCTGCGGATGGCCACCTGCTTGATGATGTTCTCCTCCTCGCGGCCCTTCACGGCCCGCAACAGCCGGTTGATCGCGTGCGGCAGGTCCTCGCCCTTGCCGATGCTGAGCTCGTGCCCGAAGCTGCGGGCCAGCGCGCGCAGCTGCTCCACCTTCTCGGCGTCGGGCAGGTCGTGCACGCGGTACACGAAGGGGGGCGCCCCGCCCTTGCGTTGACGGCCCACCCAGCCGGCCACGCGCTTGTTGGCCAGCAACATGAACTCCTCGATCAACCAGTTGGCCGGCCCCATCACCTTCTCGTACACCTCGATCGGCCGCCCCTTCTCGTCCAGCCGGAACTTCACCTCGTTGCCGCCGATCTCCAGCGCCCCGTTGGCGATGCGCTCGCTGCGCAGCACCTGCGCCAGCTGGTGCAGGGTGAGCACCTCGGGGCCGAACTCGCCCGCGGCCCCGTCGATGATCGCCTGGGCCTCGGCGTAGGCGAAGCGCCGCTGGCTGCGCATCACCGTGCGGCCGAACCATTCGGCCTTCACCCGGGCGCGGTCGTCCAGCTCGAAGATGGCGCTGAAGCTCAGCTTGTCCGTGTGGGGGTTCAGGGAGCACAGGTCGTTGCTCAACCGCTCGGGCAGCATGGGCACCACGCGATCCACCAGGTAGACGCTTGTGGCGCGTGTGGCGCCCTCCATGTCGATCACCGAGCCGGGGTGCACGTAATGGCTCACATCGGCGATGTGCACGCCCACCTCCCAATGGCCGTTGTCCAACCGTCTCACGCTCAGGGCGTCGTCCAGGTCCTTGGCATCCTCCGGATCGATCGTGAGGGTGGGGATGGAGCGGATGTCGCGCCGGCGAGCGATCTCCTCGGGTGTGCACCCGTCAGGGATGGTGGCGGCCACGGCGAGCACGCTTTCGGGGAACTCCAGCGGCAGGCCGAACTCGGCCAGAATGGCGTGCATCTCGACCTGGTGCTCACCGGCGCGGCCCAGTACGCGTACCACGCTGCCGCGCGGCAGGTCGCGCGCATCCTTCCAGTCGCCGAGGGCGATGATGGCTTTGTCGCCTTCACGCGCACCGCGGCCCTCGTTGGCCGGGATCAGGAAGGGGCGTTGCACCCGTTGATCGTCGGCCACCAGCATCAACCGCCCCTGGCGCAGGTGCACCGTGCCCACGAACTCCGTCCTCCGGCGGCGCAGCACCTCCACCACCCGTCCTTCGGGCCGCGACCCTCGTCCTCCGGTGAGCTTCACCCGAACGGCGTCGCCGTGCAGTGCGATGCCCACGTTGCGGGGGTGCACGAACACATCGCCCTGGCCCATGTCGCTGGCCGGATCGGGCCGCACGTAGCCGCCCCCGCTGCCGATGATGTCGATGGTGCCTTCCAGGGTGTCGGCTCCGCCCGCCGCGATGTACCGTCCCTTTTTGCCGCTGCGGATGCGTCCATCGTCCAACAGGGCCTCCAAGGCGTCGTACAGCAGGTAGCGCTGGCTCTTGTCGCGGAAGCCCAGCTGCAGCGCCAACTGCTGGCTGGTGACCCCGGCGTGGCCGGCGCGCCGGACGGCGGCCAGCACGCGTGTGGCCAGTTCACCGTCGGTGGGGGAGGGGCGTCGGGCAGGCATCCGGAACGAGGTCGGCCACGAAGGTCGTTCAAACGCGCGCCCACCCCGGTGCCCGGGGTCCACCAACGATCGTTGATAACCTCCCGGAGATCACTACCTTTGCAGCCCTTTCGCGGGAAGCCATGTACGAATCCGCCAAGATCTTCAGCGGTACCGCCACGCGGTATCTCGCCGAGAAGATCGCCGCCTATTCCGGCGAGCGGCTCGGAGAGGTGTCCGTGAGCCGCTTCAGCGATGGGGAATTCCAGCCCAGCTTCGAGGAGACCGTTCGCGGCGAGCTGGTCTTCATCGTGCAGAGCACGTTTCCGCCCAGCGACAACCTGTTCGAGCTGCTGATGATGGTGGATGCCGCCAAGCGCGCCAGCGCGAAGCGCATCGTGGCGGTGATCCCCTACTTCGGGTTCGCCCGGCAGGACCGCAAGGACAAACCGCGCGTGAGCATCGGCGCCAAATTGGTGGCCAACATGCTGACCGCCGCCGGCGTGGACCGCGTGATGACGATGGACCTGCATGCCGACCAGATCCAGGGCTTCTTCGAGGTGCCGGTCGATCACCTGTTCGCCAGCAGCATCTTCCTGCCCTACATCAAGGAGCTCGGGCTGAAGGACCTGGTGATCGCCGCGCCGGACACGGGCGGCACCAAGCGGGCCAACGCCTACAGCAAGCACCTGGGCTGCGACATGGCCATCTGCTACAAGCAGCGGAAGGTGGCCAACCAGATCGAGAAGATGACCGTGATCGGCGATGTCAAGGACAAGGACGTGGTGCTGATCGACGACATGGTGGACACGGCCGGCACGCTGACCAAGGCCGCCGACATGATGACCGACCTGGGTGCCAAGAGCGTGCGCGCCGTGTGCACGCACGCCGTGCTGAGCGGCGAGGCCTGCGACCGGCTGCAGCGCTCCAGCCTTGCGGAGCTCATCGTCACCGACACCATCCCCATCGGGCCCGATAAGCTGGCCCGCACCACGAAGATCAAGCCGCTCACCGTGGCCCAGTTGTTCGCCGACGTCATCAAGCGCGTCCGCAGCCACGAGAGCATCAGCAGCCATTTCATCATCGCCTAACCCCCCCGACCCATGAAGAAGGTAGAACTCACCGGCGCCGTGCGCACCACCACCGGCACCAAGAACGCCGACCAGCTTCGCCGCGAGAAGCAGGTGCCCTGCGTGCTCTACGGCGGAGGCAGCGTCACCCATTTCGCCACCGACGCGGCCGCCCTGGGCAAGGTGGTGCACACCCCCGACGCCTACCGCGTCGAATTGGACCTGGGAGGCCGGAAGGTGATGGCCAAGCTGCAGGAAACCCAGTTCCACCCGGTGTCCGATGCGATCCTGCACGCCGACTTCATCGAACTGGCCGAGGACAAGCCCGCCCGGGTGACCCTGAGCCTGCGCCTGAAGGGACAGCCTGCCGGTGTGCGCAAGGGTGGCAAGCTGAACCAGACCCTGCGCAAGCTGGAGGTGGTCGGCCTGCCGAGCCAGCTTCCCGAGCACTTGGAATACGATGTGGAACATGTGGAGATCGGCCAGAACGTGCGTGTGCGCGACCTGAAGTTCGCCGGCATCGAGGTGCTGAACAAACCCGAGGAGGTGGTGCTGAAGGTGAGCGTGCCGAAGAAGGAGGCCGAAGCCGCCCCGACCGCCGCCGCCGCCCCGGCCGCCGCCGCTCCCGCTGCCGACGCCAAGAAGGCCGAGGCCAAGCCCGCCGCCAAGAAGTGATGACCCGGCCCACCGGGCCGCATACCCCCTCCACGGACCCCGCGACCACGGGGTCCGTGCGCATGGCACCCCATGAAGTACCTGATCGTGGGCCTGGGCAACCCCGGCCCGGAATACGCCGGCACCCGCCACAACATCGGGTTCGAGGTGCTGGACCATCTGGCCCGGACCTTCGAGGTGCGGTTCGCCCCGGCCCGCTACGCCGACCACGCCGAGTTCCGCCACAAGGGCCGCACCTTCATCCTGGTGAAACCGCAGACCTTCATGAACCTCAGCGGCAAGGCCGTGCGCTACTGGATGGACCAGGAGGATGTGCCCCTGGAGCGCGTGCTGGTGGTGAGCGATGACCTGGCCCTGCCGTACGGCAAGGTGCGCCTGCGGTCCAGCGGGGGCGCCGGCGGCCACAACGGGCTCAGCCACATCATCGGAACGCTGGGCACCGAAGCCTTCCCCCGGCTGCGGTTCGGCATCGGAAGTGAGTTCCCAAGAGGGCGCCAGAGCGATTTCGTTCTGGGTCGATGGACGACCGAGGAACAGGCCCTGCTGCCCGACCGGGTGGAGTTGGCCGCCAAGGCGGTGGTGCAAGTGGGCCTTCTGGGCATCGCCCAAGCCATGAACCACTTCAACAACCGCTGATCGGCCCGCTACCTTTGCCCCATGCTTTCCAAGAAGATCGAGACCGCCCTCAACGGGCAGATCGCCATTGAGGCCGGCAGCAGCCAGGCCTATCTCGCCATGGCCAGCTGGGCCGAGAACCAGGGCCTCAGCGGAACGGCGGCCTTCCTCTACCGCCACAGCGACGAGGAGCGCATGCACATGCTGAAGCTGATCAAGTTCGTGAACGAACGCGGCGGCCGCGCGGTGGTCCCCGCCCTCAAGCAGCCCTCCACGGCGTTCAAGAGCATCACCGACATCTTCCGCAGCCTGCTGGAGCACGAGACGCACGTGACGGCCACCATCAACCAGGTGGTGGACACCTGCCTGAAGGAGAAGGACTACACCACGCACAACTTCATGCAGTGGTACGTGAGCGAACAGATCGAGGAGGAGGCGCTGGCCCGCACCCTCATCGACAAGCTCAACCTGATCGGGAACGACAAGGGTGGCCTCTACCTCTTCGACCGCGATCTGGAGGGCATGATCGCGGCCCCCGGCGAGGGCAAGGCCTGACCCGGTCGCGCTTCACCAGCGCCACTGTCCGGCCATCCGGAGCTTCTCCTCCAGCCCATCGGCACGCAGCCGCGCGCCAAGCTCCGCTTCCGTGAAATGCCGCGGAAGTGCGGGCGCATCGGCCAGCTGCAACAGCAACGCCCCCACGAAGCGCACGTTGTTCACCATGTCCCGCGGGTCCACCAGGTGCACATCGTCGCAACTGCTGTGGTAGCAGCCGTACACGTGCCCGCCCAGGTCACAGAGCGGGTTGATCACCGGCACGCCGGCCAGCAGGAACGACTGGTGGTCGCTGTGCAGCCAGGCCTGCTCCTTCAGGTCCTTTCTGAACACCGTGTCCAGCGCGTGGATGGGTGCCATCAGCGTGTCCACCAGCGGGCCCCAGCCCGCCGGCCCCACCACGCCGAAGCCGAAGGGGTCGCCGGTCATGTCCATGTTGACCATGCACCGTACGCGGCCCAGTTCGCCGGAGGCCTTGAGGTCGGCCACCAGGGCCTCGGAGCCCAGCAGACCCTGCTCCTCGCCCATGAAGAGCACGAAGCGCAGGGTGCGCCGTGGCCGATGCCCGCTGGCCACCACGGCACGGGCCATGTCCACGATGGAGAAGGCGCCCAGCCCATTGTCCGTGGCGCCCGTGGCCAGGTCCCAGCTGTCCAGGTGACCGCCGACCATGACCACCTCATGGGCGAGGTCCGATCCAGGGATCTCGGCCACCACGTTCCGCGCCTGCACGGTGCCGATGTGATTGGTCATCCGCAGTCCGATGCGAAGGGACGCCCCGACCTTGAGGCGCTCGCGCATCCGCAGCCCATCCTCGGAGGCGATGCACGCGGCCGGCACCGGTATGGTGGCCCCGTCGATCGAGGCGGTCCCGGTCAGCAGCACCCCGCCCTCCACATTGTTGACGAACACGATGCCGATGGCGCCATGCCGGATGGCCAGCGCGGCCTTTTCGCTGCGGTGCAGGTTGCCGGTGCCCTGGGGCGCATCCACCAGCCCGATGTTCATCAGCACCACCCGGCCGGCCACCCGGTCCTTCCACTGTGCGAACTGCTCCGCCAGGCCATTGCCCAGGTCCAGGAGCTCGCCCTCCACATCGGCGCTATCCGGTGTCTGCGCCAGGGCGACGGCCGCCAGATGCTCGGTGCCGGTCCCATCGCCGACCCTCAGCATCACCGTACCTCGGGCCCAGGCCTGAGCGGTGAAGGGGTGCTGTGACACGCGCTCCACACCGGCCACCCGGAACAGGCTGTCGGCCACCTCCTGGGCGCGGACGCCCTGCGGACTGCCCGTGAGGCGGTGCCCGATGGCGGTGGTGCTCCACGCCAGCCACTCATATCCCCGTGCGTTCTCGCGGGCCTCCGCCTCGAAGCGGGACAGGTCTGCGCCTTGACCGTGAACAACGCCGTGTGAAAAGATGCTGAGGGCCAGCGCCGAACAGGCCCTCCATCGGCATCTACTTTGCCCGCTGTTGGGGACGATCATGGCCATGTGGGACGCGACGGGCAAAGGTAGCCCGCGAACAATGCCGACCTGGGCATGGCGTGCGCTGATGCTTCTCCTGGTGGGCCCGGTCATCGCAGCCGCCCCCCCTCAACTGGACGTGGAAAAGGACACCACGGCCATCGTCCAGGCCAGCTACATCTACAACATCGCCAAGCTGGTGGAATGGAAGGACCCGGGGATGAGCTCGGGCACCTTCGTGATCGGCGTCATCGGCGGAGCCAACCTGTACCAGGAGCTGATCAAGAAGTACAGCACGAAGGCCATCGGGAAGCAGCCGATCGAGGTGCGCAAACTGCCCCGGTCGCCCAACATCGACCGTTGCCATATTCTTTTCGTGGGCCAGTCCGACCTGGCCCTGATGCCCGAGATCTACCGCAACCTGGCCAACAAGCCCACCCTGATCGTCACCGAGTACGCGGACGCCCTGGAGGACGGCGCGGTGGCCAACTTCGTGAAGGTGGCCAGCACGCTGAAGTATGAGCTGAGCGTGACCAACGCGCGCAAGCACAAGCTGGAAGTGGCCCTGACCCTGAAACAACTGGCCCACCGCGTGGTGGAATGACATGAGCGGCCGCCTCCATATCGCCCTTCTGCTGCTCGCCCTACCGGTGCTGGGCGCGGCGCAGACGGACCTGTTGGCCGAAGCCCTGCGCAAGTACCAGGCCGGAGCCCTCAACGAGGCCCGGGCCCTGGTGGACGAGGCGGTGCAGGAACCGGCCCACCAGCGTGACCCGGAAGCCTGGCTGCTGCGCGGCTTCATCCTCAAGGACCTCTACAAGGCCAGGACCGGGACGCCGGAGGGGGAGGCCGACCGGGACAGTGCGCTGGCGAGCCTGGACCGTTGCCTGACCCATGATCAGGGAGGGACGTACACCGAGAACGCCGCGCAGGCGTATGACTTCCTCAGCAAGACCTACTTCAACGACGCGGCCAGGGCCCTGAATGAACTCCGGCCCGACGATGCCCTGGCCCTTTACGGCAAGTACACCGCCGCCACGGACCGCCGGGGCGCACCGCCCGACCGAGCGGCCAAGGATGTGGAGTTCCACAACGCCCTCGGTACGGTGTACACCAAGCTCTACAACCAGGACCGGGAGCAGTTGTCCTGGTACGACAAGGCCGTGGCCACCTATGAGCAGGTGCTGCGCATTGACACGGGCAACTATGGCGCCAACTACAATCTGGCCACGCTCTATTACAACCGGGGGGTGTACAACATCCAGCGGGTAGGGGCGGAGTACGACATCCCCAGCCTGCAGCGGATCCAGGAGGTGAGCCGCGAGTTCTTCCTTCAGGCGCTCCCTTATATGCTGAAGGCGTTCCGGATGAACCCGAAGCGCCGCGAAACGCTCCTGGGGCTGGAGGGGATCTACTACAGCCTTCAGGACGCCGAACGCTCCGAGCACTACCGCAAACTCTTCGAGGAACTGGGTCCGGAGGAGGACCGCTGACCGCCATGGCCAGGCTGCGCATGACCATCGGCAGGAAGATCGGGATGGGCTTCGGCCTGTTCATCTTCTTCGCCGCCCTGGTGCTGCTGCTCACCAACCGCACCCTGGAGCGGAGCCGGCAGATCAACGACGAGATCAACCAGGTGTACAGCCCCAGCGTCGACGCCCTGGTGCGGCTGCGCAACCTGGTGGTGAACGCCCACATGCTGATCAAGCACTGGGCCCTGGTGGAGAGCCGACCGGACGCGCGGGAGAAGACCTCCCTGGTGGAGGTCACCGGCGAGGACCTGCCCGCGTTGTTGGACCGCATCGACACCCTGTCGGCCAACTGGGACCGCCAGGAAGTGGAACTGGCCAACCGGGTGTTCGGCGAGATGGATGCCATGTTCCTGCTTCACACGCGCATCAAGGAGATGCTGCCCGACATGGAGAGCTACAGCGATCCACTGGTCTTCCTGGAGCGCAACGACCTGGCCGAGGAGGGCGGACCGCTGGACGAGCAGACGGACAAGGTGCTCGCCGACCTGGATGTGCTGCTGGCCATGCAGGAGAGCAAGCGCCGCCAGCTGAGCAGCGGCATGATCCGGAGCTTCGACTCGCTGAAGTTCTTCGTGCTTTACCTGGGTATGGGCCTCATCGCCGTGGGGCTCATCGTCGCCGTGGTCATCATCCGTGGCATCGTGGGGCCCGTGCAGCGCCTGCGCACCGTGCTCCTGGGCCTCGGCCGGGGCGTGTTCCCGCGGGGCCGCATCCGCACCGGCAACGACGAGATCGGCGAGATGACCAGTGCCCTCATGGGCCTGATCGAGGGCCTCAAGCGCACAACGGACTTCAGCCACGCGGTGGCCGCCGGCGACTTCGACGCGGACTACAAACCCCTGAGCGAGGAGGACGTCCTGGGTCATGCTTTGCTGAAGATGCGCGCCGAGCTGGGCGAACGCGAGCGGGTCCTTGAGCAGAAGGTGCGGGAGCGCACCGAGGAGGTGGTGCGACAGAAGGAGGAGGTGGAGCGCCAGAGCCGCAAGGTGGTGGAGCTGTACAAGAACGTCACCGACAGCATCCGCTACGCCAAACGCCTGCAGGAGTCGATCCTGCCGCCCGAGCGCAAGATCCGTGAACTGCTGCCGCGCTCCTTCGTGTTCTACCGGCCCAAGGACATCGTCTCAGGCGACTTCTACTGGTTCGAGCGCGTGGCCGACCTCACGGTGTTCGCGGCGGTGGACTGCACCGGCCACGGTGTCCCGGGCGCCTTCATGAGCCTGGTGGGCCACAACGGCCTCAACCAGGCCGTGCGCGAGAGCGAGGCCCTTCGCCCCAGCGCCATCCTCCGCGCTCTGAACCGCATCGCCTTCGATGCCCTGCACAAGGACCGCGACCAATCCATCGTGCGCGACGGCATGGACATGGCGCTGTGCGTCTACGACCCCGCCACCCTCACCCTGGACTACGCCGGGGCCAACTGCCCGCTCTATCTGGTGCGCGACCGGGATGTGATCCAGTACGCGCCGGACAAGATCCCCATCGGGGGCTTCGAGCTGCATGGCCAGTCATTCACCGACCACCGCATCCAGCTGCAGGAGGGCGATGTCGTGTACATCTTCAGCGATGGTTACGCCGACCAGTTCGGCGGGCCCAAGGGCAAGAAGTTCCTCTATCGCCGCTTCCGTGAACTGCTGGTGGCCATCAGCAATGAACCGCTCGAGGCCCAGAAACGGGCGCTTCTGGAAGCCTTCATGGACTGGAAGGGCGCCCACGAACAGGTGGACGACATCCTGGTGATCGGCATGCGCGCCTGAGGCCTACGGCCCCCAGATCGGCATGTCCGACGTGGTGTTGTTCAGCGGGTTCATGCACATCACCGGGATCATTGGCTCGTTGGTGATGATCTCCTGTTCGTTGGGCACGCCCAACACGCCGAACAGGCTGTTCTGAAGCATGTTCACGATGGCGATCAGGTCCGCATCCACCTTCACCGCGTAACGGATCACCCCCTTCACGAAGTCGTCACTGTCCTCCTCCAGGATGTGCGCCGCGTGCTCGATGCCGCGCTCGCGCAGGAACTGACCGGCGAATTTGATGTGGTTGTGCAGCTGGTTGTGGAGGAACTCGTCGCTCTCCTTGGGAACCACCACATGCACCTTGCTGTGGAAGTACTTGGCCATGTCGGCCACCAGGCTCAGCTTGTGCCGGCTCTCCTTGTGCAGGTCCAGGGGCACCACGATGTCCCGATAACCGTCCGACTTGATGTTGCGCTCCTGCACCACGATGAAGGGCACCGAACTGTTGGTGATCACCCGCAACGCACGGCTTCCGGTGATGAACTGCATGCCCCGCATGCCGTGGGTGCCCATGATGATCAAGGAGGCGCCGATCTCCGCAGCGGCTTCGCCGATGTCCTCGTACACGCTGCCGACCCGCACCAGGGTCTCCACCCGCACGGTCGTGCTCCACTGCGCGGCCCGCTTGGCCTCCATCTCCAGCTTGGTCCGGGCCTCGTCCATGAGGGGGGCCTTGTCCACGATGTGCAGAAGGGTCACGCCGGCATCGACGCGCTCCGCCAGCTTCATGGCGTGGTTCATGGCACAATCGGCCACCTTGGTGAAATCCGTGGGGACCAGGATCGTCTTGCGCGTGCTCATTGGCGCGGTCTCGGTTGGGGCGCCAAGATAGGCGAGCCCCGCCGTCAACGCCATGCCTTCACCGCACGCATCCGATGGACGCGGCCATCGACCGTGATCAGAACGGCATAGGCACCGGGGGCGAGGGCGCTGGTGTTCAGCTCCAGGATGGGGCCCGCATGGTCCGTACGTCGCAGGACCGTGCGTCCAGTGCCGTCCACCAGATCCACGCTCTTCGCGGTGCCGGAGAGCCCGCCCACCATCAACCGGTCGGCGAAGGGTTGCGGGGACAGGGTCGGCACCGCCTGGTCCCCGGTGTCGCCAACGGCCATTCCGCCCACGAGCACGTTCTCACAAAGGACCACCACGCAGCTGTCCTGTGACCAGGGGTCGAGGCCCACCACCGTCATGCATACCGTGTAGGTGCCCGGACCCGCATAGGTGTGCGCCGCCGACCCGCCGCTGGCCGTGCCGCCATCGCCGAAGTCCCAGTTCACCGACAGGATGGGCCCGTTGGCCTGTGTGTTGTTCTGGACCGCGATCGCCGTTCCCACGCCCGTCCAGACGAAGTCCGCTACGAACAGGCTGTCGCAGGAGGCGGTGGAGGCGATACTGATCCACTGGCAATGCGTGGCCCAGCAGGTATCCTGCCCCAGCGGCTCCCAGTACCAGGTGCTGAGGCACGCGTAGTATGCACCAGGCCCGGGATAGACATGCTGCGTGTTCTGGCCACCGCCGGATGTGCCATCGCCAAAGTCCCACGACCACCCAACGGTGGGCAGGGTGGAGAGCCCGTGGAAGGCCACTGAACCGCCCATGACCAGAGCGGTGTACGTCGCCACATAGGTGCTGTCACATCCCCCGCCGGCCGGCACGGTCACCGGTGCACAGGTGCTGTCCACACAGGTGATCACCCCGCCGCCGGGCTGCTGGAGAATGCTGATGGCCGTGAGGCAGACGGTGTAGGTGCCGGGCTGTGGATAGGTGTGGACGGGCTGCGGG
>Ga0073899_10001238_pt1 | contig 23478 bp, 16 predicted proteins | sample KloWWTmetaKNB5Ph_FD_88975 | JGI IMG/M metagenome (GOLD analysis project Ga0073899, IMG submission 88975) | Active sludge microbial communities from Klosterneuburg, Austria, studying microevolution and ecology of nitrifiers - Klosterneuburg... | ecosystem: Engineered > WWTP > Aerobic digester >... | reverse complement strand
TTTAGTCGCACAAGGACGCCAATGGCTCTAAATCCATCACTGCAGCTCGCGCGGTCAGCCCTGCTCGTCGCGGAGTTTCCAGCCGTTCAGCAGCAGGTACAGCGACGGTATGATGACCAGTGTCAGCACCGTGGCCGACACCATGCCGCCGACCATCGGCGCCGCGATGCGGCGCATGACGTCCGCGCCCGTGCCCGATCCCCACATGATGGGCAGCAGGCCGACGATGATCGTGATCACCGTCATCAGCTTTGGCCGCAGCCGCAGCAGCGCGCCGTCGACGATCGCCTCACGCAACTCGCGCCGCGTCGGTGCACGGTTCTCGGCGGCGGCGCACGCACGGCGTTCGGCCCATGAGTGCTCCAGGTACATGACCATGACCACGCCGGTTTCCGCCGCCACCCCCGCCAGGGCGATGAAACCCACGACCGCCGCGATCGACAAGTCGTAGTCGAGGAAGTAGAGCAGCCAGACGCCACCGACAAGCGCGAATGGCAAGGTGAAGAGGATCAGTCCGACGTCGCGCACATTACGGAAATTCAGGTAGAGCAGCAGCACGATGATGCCGAGCGTGAGCGGCACGACCAGCTGCAGGCGCTCGACCGCCCGCTGCAGGTATTCGTACTGCCCTGACCAGCTCAGGCTGTAGCCAGCGGGCAGCGCCAGCTCATCCGCGATGCGCGCCTTTGCTTCGTCGACGTAGCCACCGAGGTCGCGGCCCTGGATGTCGACGAAAACCCAGCCCGACGGGCGCGCGTTCTCGCTGCGGATCATGCCGGGGCCGTCGGCGATGTCGACCCGGGCGACGTCCTGCAGCGTCACGTTCGCGCCGGTGGGTGCAACGATCGGCAGTTGCCGCAGCTTCTCCAGCGAATCACGGAAATCCTGCGGATAACGCAGGTTGATCGGGTACCGCTCGAGGCCCTCCACGGTGTAGCTGACTGTCATGCCGCCGACGGCGCTGCCGACGATGTCCTGCACGTCCTTGATGTTGAGTCCGTAGCGCCCGGCCGCCACGCGGTCGATGTCGATGTCGACGTAACGCCCCGTCGCCGTCCGCTCGGCATAGACCGACGTGGTCCCGGGCACGGCCTTCACGATCGTCTCGATCTGCTGGCCGAGTTGCTGGATCGTCGCCAGGTCCGGACCCATGATCTTGATGCCCACGGGCGTGCGGATGCCGGTCGCGAGCATGTCGATGCGGGTCTTGATCGGATACCCCCATGCGTTCGACACCCCGGGGAACTTCACCAGCGCATCGAGCTCGGCCTTGAGCTTCTCCGGCGTCATGCCATCGCGCCACTGGTCGCGCGGCTTGAGCATGATGGTCGTCTCGAACATCTCGATCGGCGCCGGATCCGTCGCGCTCTCGGCGCGCCCGGCCTTGCCGAAGACGCGTTCAACCTCGGGCACCGTCTTGATCAGCCGGTCGGTCTGCTGCAGCAACGACCGCGCCGCATCCGTCGACAGGCCCGGCAACGTGGTCGGCATGTAGAGCAGGTCGCCTTCATCCAGTTCCGGCATGAACTCGCGGCCGAGCCGCGAGGCGGGCCACAGCGTCGCCAGGATCAGCACGGTGGCCGCCGCCGTCACGGCCCAGGGGTGGCGCAACGCAATCTCCAGGAACGGCCGGTAGATGGCTGCCGCCGCGCGGTTCACCGGGTTGGCGTGCTCGGGCCGGATGCGCCCGCGCACCAGGTACCAGATCAGCACCGGCACCAGCGTGATCGAAAGCAGCGACGCCGCCACCATCGCGTAGGTCTTGGTGTAGGCGAGCGGCGCGAACAGGCGGCCTTCCTGTGCCTCGAGCGTGAACACCGGCAGGAACGACAGCGCCACGATCATCAGCGAGAAGAACAGCGACGGCCCGACTTCGCGGCACCCGGCGTAAATCGTCTCCATGCGCCGGGATTCGTCCGGCGCGTGCTCGAGCTTCTTGTGCACGTTCTCGATCATCACGATCGCCGCGTCGACCAGCGTGCCGATCGCGATCGCAATGCCGCCGAGCGACATGACGTTGGCGTTGATGCCCTGCGCTCGCATCACGATGAAGGCTGACGCCACGGCGATCGGCGTGACGATCACGACGATCAGCCCCGAGCGCACGTGGAACAGGAAGACGAAGCAGACCAGCGCCACGACCAGGAACTCGTCGAGCAGCTTGCCCTTGAGGTGGTCGACGGCGCGCTGGATCAGCGACGAACGGTCGTACGTGGTGACGATCTCCACGCCTTGCGGCAAACCCGCGCGCAGTTCATCGAGTTTCGCCTTGACCCGCACGATGGTCTCGCGCGCGTTGTCGCCGTTGCGCATGACGACCACGCCACCGACCGCCTCGCCCTCGCCGTCGAGTTCGCCGATTCCCCGTCGCATCTCGGGGCCGAGCCGCACTTCCGCCACGTCGCGCAGCAGCACGGCCGTGCCGTCCTTGGTCGTCATCACCGGGATGCGCTCGAGGTCGCCGATGCTCTTGACGTAGCCCGTGGCACGCACCATGTACTCGGCCTCGGCCATCTCGACCACGGAGCCGCCAACCTCCTGGTTGCCTTCGCGGATCGCCTTCTCGACCATCATCAGCGGGATGCCATAGCCGCGCAGGCGCAGTGGATCGACGACCACCTGGTACTGCTTGACCATGCCGCCGATGGTCGCGACCTCGGCCACGCCATCGAGCGCTTGCAGCTCGAACTTGAGGAACCAGTCCTGCAGGCTGCGCAGCTGTGCGAGGTCGTGCGCTCCCGTGCGGTCGATGAGCGCGTATTGGTAGATCCAGCCCACGCCCGTGGCATCGGGTCCCAGCGCCGGGCGCACGCCTTCGGGCAAGCGGGCAGCCGCCTGGCTCAGGTACTCGAGCACGCGCGAACGTGCCCAGTACGGATCGGTGCCGTCGGCGAACAGCACGCTGACGAACGAGTCGCCGTAGAACGAATAGCCGCGCACCGTGGCTGCCCCTGGTACGGAGAGCAGCGCCGTGGTGAGCGGATACGTGACCTGGTCCTCGACCACGCGCGGAGCCTGGCCAGGAAACGGCGTGCGCACGATGACCTGCACGTCGGAGAGGTCGGGCAGCGCGTCAACCGGCGTGCGCAGCACGGCGTGCACGCCGATTGCCGTGAGCATGAATGCCAGCAGCAACACCAGCGCCCGGTTCTCGAGCGAGGCACGAATGATCCTGTTGATCATGAGCGGCTCAGTGCGCGGCGTGGGGGTCGGGTTGCGCGGCTGCCGCCGGTGCGGACGAGCCGTCGTCGAGTCGATCGAGTCCCGTGCCCAGGTTCGCTTCCGAATCGAGCAGGAACTGCGCGGCCACCACGACCCGCTCGCCTTCCTGCAGCCCTTCGCGGATCGCGATGCGATCACCGACTTCGGCGCCTGCGACGACGTTGCGTGACCTGAACCGCCCGTCACCCAGCGAGATCACCACGCGGTCGCGGGTACCATTGCGAATCAAGGCACTGCGTGGAACGTGCAGGACCGCCTCGCCGTCAGCAGCCGTCAGGCTGACAGTTGCCAGCATGTTGGGCCGCACGTCCTGCGGCGGCGAGTCGAGCACGATGCGGGCGCGCACCGTGCGCGTCTCCATGTTGAGTTCCGGATAGACATACTCGACGCGACCGCGAATCGCCGCACCGGGCTGCGAGGGGAATCGCACTTCGGCCTGCGTACCCTGCCTGACCCAGGCGGACTGGGACTCGGGTACCTCGGCGACGACCCACAGGCTGCCGAGTTCGGTGATCGTCAAGGCCGCCATGTCGGGGCTCAGCATCGCACCCTCGCGCGCCTCGAGCTCCGTGATGACGCCGGAAATCGGCGCGTAGAACGGCACGCGGCCCGCGGCACGACCTGACTTGGCGAGTCGCGATGCGGTGCCGGCATCGAGCCCGACGGCCCGCAGCCGGTCGCGCGACGCATCGATCAGTTCACGATTGCCGATCTTGAGGGCGTCGAGGTATTCCTGCTGCACGCTCTCGAGCATGGGCGAATACAGCGTGAAGAGCAGCTGGCCCGCCTGCACGGTCTCACCCAGCGCGCGCACGGATAGCCCCTCGACCCAGCCCTCGGCACGCGGACGCACCTGCTGCACCTTGCGCTCGTCGAACTGCACGAAGCCGACGACGTTGCTGCTGCGCGGCAAGCTGCCACGGACGACCGGCTCCGTGCGCACCCCCAGGTTGTTCGTCACCGCCGCCGAAATCCGCACCTCTCCGCCGACGTCCTCCGCGTAGACCGGCACGTAGTCCATGCCCATCTCATCCTTTGCCGGCACCGGCGAGCGCCGGTTGGGAGCCATCGGATTGCGGTAATACAGCGGCGTGCGCGCGGCCGCCGCCGGTGCTGGAGCAGTTGCCGGCGGCGGCTCGACCTCCACCAGCGTCATGCCGCAGATCGGGCACACCCCCGGCTCGTCGCGCACGATGTCCGGGTGCATCGGGCAACGGTACGTCGGGTTGGCGTGCTTCAGTGCGTGCCCGGCGGGTGCGTCGTCGGCAGCGGTGCGGAGCGGCGCGCTCGGCGTCTGCTTCGAACAACCCACGAGAACGAATGCGAGCAGCAGGATTCCGGCGAGGCGTCCCAATGAGAGAGTCATCGTGCGTCACCTGCGAGGTAGTCGATATCGTGCTGCGCCAGCGCGCGATCGGCGGCGAGGCGCAGGTGTTTCATCCGGGTTTCGAGCGTGAGCCGACGCGCCATGACGACTTCGTCGAACATGGTGCGATTGGAGCGCCAGCCGAGCAGCGCCGCGGTCACCGACTGTTCGGCCAGCGGCAACAGGTCGGTCTCGTAGAAGCGTTCGAGTTCGGCCGTGCGATGGGCGGTGTTCCACGCCTCCGACAGCATCGCCTGCATTTCACGCTGGTGATCGTCGTGCCGTTCGCTGAGGCCCTGTTCGTCCAGCTTCGCGGCGCTTACGGCGCGATCCTGCCGATCGCCCCGGAAGAGCGGCAAACCCACCGTGACCATCGCGCTCAGCAGGTCCGGGCGCGACATGCCATCCGGCGCGTCCTGCCGGAAGCCGTAGCTGACGTCGAGCATCCACGCGGGCTTTCGCAGCTCGCGCGCCACGTCTGCCGCCGTGCGGGCGGCATCGATGCGACGCATGTAATCGAGTTGCGCCGGATGCCGGGCGAGCCGCGCCTCGAGCGCCGCGAGCGGTTCGAGTTCGGCCCGCGGCGAGAGACCCTCCGGCTGCGCGCGCGCGGCCTCGTCGGCGCCAAGCCAGAACGACAACTGCGCGCGGTACATCGCCTCTTCACGGTCGAGATCGAGCTGCTGCTCACGCAGCATCGCCGCGTCGAGGCCTGCCTGCAGCACATCGAGTTGCCTGCCCTCGCCCGACGCATACCGCGCCCGCGCGGACTGGCGCATCTGCTCGACCCAGCCAGCCTGGTCAGCGAGCAGCGCCTTTGCCGAGCCCACGAAGGCGAGTTGCGTCCAGAGCTTGCGCACCTCGCGCCGCACGATCCACTCACGGTCGAGCGCGGTCGCATCCATGGCCGTCGCCAGTTGCAGCATCTGCTTGCGCGACAACTGCCGCGACCGGCCCGGCTTGAACTCCTGCACGACGCCCACTTCGAACATCGTCATGTCCTCGGCGTCGAGGCTGAAGGAATCCACCGGCACGTTGACCGCGCCGACCCGCAATTGCGGATCCATCAGTTCGCCGTCCATGACGGCGCGCTCGCGCATCGCGGCGCCCTGCGCGCGCATCTCGCGCAGCATCGCGTCGCGGTCGATGGCGATGCGCTCGGAGTCAGCGAGGGTCAGGCCCTGGGCCACGGCTCGCGCCGGCAGCGAGCCGCCGGCGAGCACTGCAGCGAGCGTGAGCACGCCCGCGCAACGATGAAGAAACAGCAACATGCACGCACTCCGGATGGTCACAGCGCGCCGACGGACGAGCCGCTGGCGGTCAGACGACGACGGAAGTGCGGGCTATTTCAGGAACCGGCAGAAACTGACGGCGAGCGATGTGCACGGCGCCGGGACGGGGACCAGCGCAGCGATCGAGTCCGCTGCGGACTGCGCCGTGTCGGTCGCGACGAAAAGCACAAGCGTTGGCGGCGGTACCAGCAGGACAGCGGTCAGTCCCACGCGCAAATCCACCTGCGGATCGTGCGGGAACGAGCAGGGAGCCTGGTCCATGCCCGGTTCCGACTGCGGCGGCGGGCAATACGGGCAGTGCTCACCCGGCGCCATCACCATGCCGTCCGGCATGGACGCCACGGACGGTGCCGGGTCGAACTTCGCCAGGGCTGCCATCCCCGGCTCGGAATCGAATGCCATCACGCACGGGGTCGCCGCGATCTGCAGCCACGTCAGGCAGAACGCCGCCAGCACGACCCGCGACAGGCAGCGCTGCTTGCGACGGAACCAGTGGAGACCTGCGGGTTGCATTGCGGACTCGGTCAGTAGGTGCGTGAAACGTACGCCGCTGGTGCAGGCGAGGCAAGCCATGGCCTGCACGGAATGCCCAAAACCTGCGGCAAGTCCTTAATTCCATGCAAGAATCCTGTGATGACTCGCGCTCCACTTGCAGCGGCCTGCGCTTTCCCGTCCTTCCCGTCCTTCCCGTCCTTCCCGTCCTTCCCGTCCTTCCCGTCCTTCCTGTCCTTCCTGTCCTTCCTGTCCTTCCTCACCTTCACGACGGGCTGCAGCCGTGAGCCCGTGCCGGCCCGCCCCTGGCTGGGCGCGGCAACGCTCGTCGCGACGCCGGCTGCAACCGGCGCGCGCTTTCCGAACCTGGCCACCGACGGCCAGTCGGTCGTGATGAGCTGGCTCGAACCCGGCGCGGGTGACGATTTCCGCCTGAGGTACGCAGAGTGGCAGCCCACGCAGGGCTGGGGTAGACCGGTCGAGGTGGCGTCCGGCAAAGACTGGTTCATCAACTGGGCCGACTTTCCATCGGTCGTTCCGGCGAATGACGGGCCGTGGACCGCGCACTGGCTGCAGCAGAAGCCGGGTGAGGTCTATGCCTACGACGTAATGACACGTCTGAGCACCGACGGTGGCCGTACCTGGAGCGAGCCGCGTTCACCACACGACGACGGCACCGCCACGGAACACGGCTTCGTCTCCATCGCGAGCATCGGCGGCCGCTCTTACGGCGTCTGGCTCGACGGACGCAACACCGCCGGCGAAGGTCACGATCATGCTGCGGACGATCACGCCGCGGCGCAGGGCGCGATGACGTTGCGCGGCGCCGTGCTGACGCCCGCAGGTGCGATCGACGGCAGCGAAATCGACGCGCGCGTCTGTGACTGCTGCCAGACCGATGTGGCGGTGAGCGGGGCCGCGCTGCTGGTCGTGTACCGCAATCGCAGCGAGGACGACACACGCGACATCCAGGCTGCACGGCTCGAGAATGGCGCCTGGACGGTGCCGGTCACCGTGCATGCGGACGAGTGGCGCATCGACGCGTGCCCGGTCAACGGACCCGCCGTGGCGGCGCGCGATGACGACGTGGCCGTGGCCTGGTTCACCGCGCCGGACCAGCCGCGCGTGCGCCTGGCTTTCTCCGCGGACGGCGGGCGCACCTTCGGCCCGCCGCTCGAAGTGGCGAGCGGCAGAGTCATCGGTCGCGTCGACGTCGTCCTGCTGCAGGACGGGCATGCCGTGGTCAGCTGGCTCGCCGCGACCGCGAACGGTGCCGTGATCCGCGCGCAGCCGTTCAACCGCGCGGGCGCGGCGGACGTCGCCCGGGACGTTGCGACAGCCAACGTCGCCCGTTCCTCGGGATTTCCGCAGATGGTCCAGGTGGCGGGCGGCCTGCTGTTCGCGTGGACCGAGAATGGATCGACCCCGGCAGTCCGCACGGCCCTCGCGCCACTGCGCTGCCCCGCACGCCCGGTCCCGGCGAGGGGGCCGCTGTGCTAGCATTTCAGCCCCGTTTTTCCACAAAACCAGACCCAACGGAGCCAGGTGATGTCCACCGCGGTCAAGCTCGACGTGCCCACGCAGGGCCAGAAGATCACGATTACGAACGGCAACCTGATCTTGCCGGACCAGCCCATCATTCCGTTCATCGAAGGCGACGGCACCGGCCCCGACATCTGGCGTGCCTCCGTGCGCGTGCTCGACGCCGCAGTTGCCAAGGCCTACGGCGGCAAGCGCAAGATCCACTGGATGGAGGTCTACGCCGGCCAGAAGGCGAACGACCTTTTCAACACCTGGCTGCCGGACGAAACGGTCGAGGCCTGCCGCGAATACCTGGTTTCCATCAAGGGTCCGCTGACCACGCCGATCGGCGGCGGCATCCGCTCGCTGAACGTCGCGCTGCGCCAGATGCTCGATCTCTATGTCTGCCTGCGTCCGGTGCGCTGGTTCGAGGGCGTGCCTTCGCCGGTCAAGAACCCGGGCAAGGTCGACATGGTTATCTTTCGCGAAAACACCGAGGACATCTACGCCGGCATCGAATTCGAGGCGGGCAGCCCCGAGAACGAGAAGTTCAAGAAGCTGTTCAAGGAAGCGTTCCCGAAACTCTACGGCAAGATCCGCTTCCCGGACACCTCAGGCATAGGCATCAAGGCCATTTCCCAGGAAGGCACCGAGCGGCTGTTCCGCTCCGCCATCGAATATGCAGTCGTCAACAAGCGCAAGAGCGTGACGATCGTGCACAAGGGCAACATCATGAAGTTCACGGAAGGAGCGTTCCGTAACTGGTGCTACGCCCTCGCCGAGCGCGAATTCGCGGCCCAGACCTACACCTGGGACCAGTGGGAGCGCACCAAGGCCGCCAAGGGCGAGAAGGCCGCCAACGCCGAGCAGGACGCGGCGAAGGCCGCCGGCAAGGTCATCATCAAGGATGCCATCGCCGACATCACGCTGCAGCAGGTGCTGACGCGCCCCGAGGAGTTCGACGTCATCGCGACAATGAACCTCAACGGCGACTACCTCTCGGACGCACTTGCGGCGCAGGTGGGCGGCATCGGCATCGCGCCGGGCGGCAACGTCAACTACATGACGGGCCACGCGGTGTTCGAAGCCACGCACGGCACGGCGCCGAAATACGCCAACCTCGACAAGGTGAACCCGGGCTCGGTGATCCTGTCGGGCGAGATGATGCTGCGCTACATGGGATGGTTCGAGGCAGCGGATGCGGTCATCGCTGCGATGGACAAGAGCATCGGCCAGAAGACGGTCACTTACGATTTCGCGCGGCTCATGGCAGGCGCCACCGAGGTCAAGTGCAGCGAATTCGGCGACGTGCTGATCCGCAACCTCTGAGCGGAGCGGGGCCGGGCCGGGCGACGCAAGGAACGTTTCGACGATGAACCTGTCCGTCGCACAGCCCTCCTCGCGCGACACGCTGGTCGCCGACTGTGCCCGGCTGCTGGTCGACGCCTTCGCGGACTACAACGAGGAGTTCCGCTCGATCACGCGGCGGGCGCCGCAGCGCTTCGAGGAGCGCGACTGGCGTGCCAGCCAGAAAGATGCGGTGGAGCGCATCGAGCTCTACGACAAATACGTCACGGGCAGCGTCGAGTTCATGCGCCAGCGCCTGGGCGAGGACGTGCACGAGCGCGCCATCTGGTCGAGCGTCAAGCGCCGGTTCGACGAGATCATCGATCCGCTGCCGGACAACGAGTTCACCAAGACGTTTTTCAGCTCGGTCACGCGCAAGACCTTCGGCACGGTCGGCGTCGATCCGGCGGTCGAGTTCATCGCGCTGGACCTCGACCCGCTCGGCAGCGTGCGCACGCACGTCGAGACCAAGATCTACGCCAACCGCGGCGACATCGAACTGCTCGCCGAGGAGCTGCTTGCCGATTTCAGCTTCCGCACTCCGTATCGCGACTTCGAGCACAGCGTCAAGATGATTGCCGACGAGGTGAAGGCCCTCGTCAACTCCGGCAAGGAGCGCCGCGCGATCGAATCGGTCGAGGTCATCAAGAAAGTCTTCTACCAGATGACGCGCGCCTACCTCGTCGGCCGCATCAACGGTCGCGGCTGGACGATGCCGTTCGTGGTCTCGCTGCGCAACGGCGACAGTGGCGTGGTGGTCGACGCCATCATGCTCGAGGAAGGCACGGTCAGCGTGCTGTTCAGCTTCACGCGCTCGTATTTCCACGTCGACCTCGCGCACGTCGGCGAAGTCGTCAAGTTCCTGAAGACGATCCTCCCGCTCAAGCGCGTCAGCGAACTGTTCACCGTGCTCGGCCGTGCCAAGCAGGGCAAGACCGAGCGCTACCGTGAGCTGTTCGGCCACCTGCAGCAGTCGGACGACGAGTTCATCGTCGCGCCGGGCGAACGCGGGCTGGTAATGATCTGCTTCACGCTGCAGTCGTTCGACGTCGTCTTCAAGCTGATCCGCGACAGGTTTCCGTACCAGAAGAACATCCTGCGCGAGGACGTGCTGACCAAGTACGAGCTCGTCTTCAAGCACGACCGCGCCGGCCGCCTGGTCGATGCGCAGGAATTCAAGCGCATCAAGTTCCCGCGCTCGCGTTTCTCGGCGGGCCTGCTCGAGGAACTGCAGAAGGAGGCCGCGCGCACGGTGCACTTCGAGGGTGACGACGTCATCATCGACCACGTGTACATCGAGCGGCGCATGACGCCGCTCAACCTGTACCTGCGTTCGGCCTCGCGCGAGGACGCCGAGAAGGCCGTCATCGAGTATGGCCAGGCCATCCGCGATCTCGCCGTCACCAACATCTTCCCGGGCGACCTGCTGCTGAAGAACTTCGGCGTGACGCGCCACGGGCGCGTGATCTTCTACGACTACGACGAACTGTGCCTGGTCACGGACTGCCGTTTCCGCGAGATCCCGCAGTCGCAGCACGACGAGGACGACATGCGTGCGGACGCCTGGTTTTACGTCGGCGAGAGCGACGTATTTCCCGAGACCTTCATCAACTTCCTCGGGTTCGATCCGCAACTGAAGCAGGTGTTCCTCGATGCGCATGCCGAGGTGCTCACGGCCGACTGGTGGCGCGGCATCCAGGAACGCCTGCGCGAAGGCGAATTGCTCGAGGTCCTGCCGTATCACCGGCACCGTGTCCGGGTCTTCAGCAGCCTGTAGCGCCGTCCTGCGCACCCACCGCACAAACTGCCAATGAACACCGCCCGCACTCACGTGCCGATGTGGCTGCTCGCCCTGCTGTGCCTCGTGGCCTTCGCCTTCCAGGGTACGCGGGGAATCTGGGAACCTGACGAGGGTCGCTACAGTTCCGGCGGCATCAACATGCACGAAAGCGGCAACTGGCTCATCCCCACGATCGACGGCAAGCATCCGCACCTGACCAAGCCGCCGATGACGTACTGGGCCCTCGCCGCGAGCTTTGCCGCGTTCGGTCACAACGAATGGGCCGCGCGCCTGCCGGGCGCGCTCGCGTACATCGGGACGGGACTGTTCGTCTTCGGCCTCGGCCGCCGGCTGTGTCCCGAGCGTCCCTGGCTGCCTGCGCTGGTCTGGGGACTGTCGTTCGCCCCGGCCATTGCCGCCAACGTCGTCTCGACCGACCCCCCGCTCGTGCTGTTCGAGACGGCCGCGATGCATGCCTTCGTCGAGGCGTGGTCGCGCGAGGGGCCCGACGCGCGGCGCTGGTTCGTGCTCATGTGGCTGGCCTGGGGCCTAGCATTCATGACCAAGGGACCGCCCGGCCTGCTGCCGCTGTTTGCGGCGATGCTCTACCTGGGCATCCACGATCGACCGCGTTTCAGGTCGATGTTCGTGCCCGCCGGGCTGCTGACGTTCGCCGTCGTCGCGTTCACCTGGTTCGGCGTGGTCATCGCCCGGGAACCCGGCCGGCTCGGCTATTTCCTGGGCTACGAGGTCTATGATCGTGTCTTCACGTCCGTCCATGACCGCAATGCGCAATGGTACGGAGCGTTCGAGGTCTACCTGCCGATGCTCATCGTCGGCACGCTGCCGTGGTCGCCGCTGGCAGTGATCGCGGCAGGCGGTCCGGCCGCTGCCTGGCGGAAGTTGGGGACCCGCCTGCGCGAGCGCAACCGCGACTGGCTGCTGCTCGGCTACTGGCTGGTGCTGCCGCTTGCAGTCTTCTTCCTCGCGCGATCGAGACTGCAACTGTACGTGCTGCCGCTGTTCGTGCCGCTGGCGCTGATGATGGCGCGCGCGCTGTCGGGATCACGCCCGAACCCGGACCGGTGGATCGCCTGGACCGCGGGCATCACCCTTGGCGCCCTGGTCACGCTCAAGGGCGTGCTGGCGTACTGGCACACGGACCGGGACGCGCGGCATATCGCTGCACAGGTCTCGACGCTGCTGCAGGGCCGCGCGGTCGACCGCATCGTCTTCGTCGGCATGCGTCCGTACTACGGCCTGAAAGTCTATCTCGACATCCCGATCGATGGCATCCAGCTCGGCGAGCATCGATTCGAGTATTCGAAGTACCTGTCGGAAGAAGCGCTATGCGACGAGGTCCGGGACAAGGAGCGGGACGTGTTCGCCATCAAGGCACTGCGCACGGAGAAGTTCGACGCCGCGCTGGCGGCCTGTGGCGCCTTGCCGGTGGCAATCGGCACCGTCTTCGCCGACGGCAACGACATCCGGTTCTTCACCGTGGGACCTTCGACGCGATAATTTTTTCGGTCTACGATGGCGCACCCGGGAGAGCAGCCGCAGTCGCCGGCCCGGCGAGGGAGAAGGACCGATGTACACCAGCAAGAAGCCGGCGCGATCGCCGGCCCTGCCATTGCTGCTGGCGCTGGCATTCACGGCGGCGGCACAGGATTCCAACATCACGCAACCCATCGCGGACCTCGAACGGCTGCTCGCCGCCGAACCGCTCGTGATCACCCAGGCCGAGATCAGCCGCCCCAAGGCGAAAGGCGACATCACGCTCAAGGCGGACGTCTCGTTCGGCGGCGCGCCACCGTTGCGCGTCAAGCTTCGCAAGGCGGAACCAGGCGCCAACACGTTCAACAACGTGCCGCGTTACGACCTTGCCGCCTACGAGCTGCAGAAGCTCTTCATCGAACCCGCCGAGTACGTCGTGCCGCCGACCGCGCTGCGCTTCGTCCCGCTCGCGGATTTCGCGAAGTACCAGCCCGACGTCGCCAGGACCTTCTCGTCCGCCGACCAGGTGCTGGCCGTGCTGCAGTACTGGCTGAGCGACATCGCCGTGATCGCCGACGTCTACAACCCCACCCGGTTCAGCGCCGACCCGCTGTATGCGCGCCACATCGGGCAACTGAACGTGCTCACCTACCTGATCGAGCACCGCGATTCGAACGCGGGCAATTTCCTCATCGGCAGGACCCCGACGGGAGCGCGCGTCTTCTCCATCGACCACGGCGTCGCGTTCGCTTCCGAGGACAGTGATCGCGGCGAAGCCTGGAAAGTCATGCGCGTCGACCGCCTCCCGGCCGACACGGTCACACGACTTCGCACCGTCACCGTGCCGGTGCTCGAGCAGCGCCTCGGCGTGCTGGCGCAATGGCAGCTCGAGGGCGACCGCTACGTCCCGGTTGCACCGGGACCCAACCTTGCGCCCAACCGTGGCGTTTGGCGCGAGGGCAGGGACCTGCAGATGGGCCTGACCCGAAGTGAAATCCTGGCCGTGAACCGGCTGCTCACTCGCCTGCTCGAGCGCGTCGATGCGGGCGAGATCACCGTCGTGGCCGCCCCGAACTGAGGAACGCAGAAATGACAAGGTGCCGTCTGCCGGGATTCGCGCTCGCGTCGCTGCTCGGTCTCGCTGCGATCATTGGATTCGTCCACCCGTCTCCGGCGGTCGCGCAGGCGGCGCAGGTGCAATGGAACGGCGTGGAGCGGGTGGTCGCGTTCGCCGACGTGCACGGTGCCTACACCGAACTGGTCACGCTGCTCCGCGAAACCGGCATCGTCGACGCGCGGGACCGCTGGGCAGCCGGACAGACGCACGTCGTGAGCCTGGGCGACCTGCTCGATCGCGGCGCTGATTCGCGCAAAGTCATGGACCTGCTGATGCGATTGCAGGGCGAGGCCCAGTCGGCCGGCGGGCAACTGCACGTGGTGCTCGGCAACCACGAAGCGATGAACGTGCTCGGCGACCTGCGTTACGTCGACCCCGGTGAGTTCGCCGCCTACACGGACGTCGAATCCGCGACCGAGCGCGCGGGCCTGCGCAAGGCCTGGGAGGCGGCACAGGGCGCCGGGTCCGGGCCTGCATTCGACCGGAAGTTTCCGCCAGGGTATTTCGGTCACCGCGCCGCACTGTCGCCCAGGGGCACCTACGGCCAGTGGCTGCTGTCGCTGCCGGTTGCAATCGCGATCAACGACACGCTTTTCATGCACGCCGGCCCGTCGAATGTCCTGCGCGGCATGAGCCTGCAGGAAGTCAACCTGCGCTATCGCACGGCGCTCACCGGATACCTCGGCCTCGCCGGACGGCTGGAGCAGGCCAGGCTGCTGCAGCCCGGCGATGAATTCCGTGCCCGCCCGCAGCTGGCGCGGGAGCGCCTCGCGGCGAAGACGACGGCCGCGGCGGCGGACGGCGGAACGACCGATAGCACACTCGTCGATGCGGTACAGCGGTTCCAGGCGGCCGACGACGACCCCCTGCTCTCCCCGGACGGCCCCAACTGGTATCGCGGCGCCGCACTGTGCAACGAGGCAGCGGAAGCCGACGTGCTGCACCCTCTGCTGCAGCAGTTCGGGGCGGCGCGACTGGTCGTTGGACACACTCCCACTCGCAACCTGCGGGCGGTCACGCGCTTCGACGGGCGGGTCGTAAAGCTCGACGCCGGCATGAACCGCGCTGCCTACAAGGGTCGTGCCGTTGCGCTCTTCCTGCAGCCGGACGGACTCAGCGTGCGCTACGCCGGCGAACCGGATGCTGCGTCTCTGCGGCCGGAAGGCCTCTTCGTCGCGCCCGACGAAATCGACGATGCCAGCGTGCTGGCCGCCCTCGGCGACGGTCAGGTTACGGCTGCGGGTCCACGCGGGCCGAATGAGCTGAACGTCTCGGTGAGTCACGCCGGCAAGCGGATTCCCGCGGTGTTCCAGGTACGCACGGCCGATGCTGCCCGCAAGGAAGTCGCGGCCTATCGCCTCGATCGCCAGCTCGGCCTCGGCATCGTGCCGGTCACGGTCGAGCGCGAGGTGCAGGGACAGCGGGGCGTGCTGCAGGGGCGTCCGGTCAAGTGGGTGTCGCAGACCGAGGTGCAGCAGCAGCAATTGCGCGGTGGCGGCTGGTGCAGCACCGAGCCCCAGTTCCAGCTCGTCTATGCCTTCGATACACTGATCGGTAACGAGGGCCGCACGCCCGATTCACTGTTGTTCGATTCCAGCGCCTGGTTCGTCTACGTGACGGCGCACGATCGCGCTTTCGGCTCGACGAAGTCGCTGCCCGCCTACCTCAAGGCGCGGCCGCCGGCGCCGGGCGCCGACTTCAGGCGCCGAGCCGCAGCGCTGAACGAAGCCAATCTCTCTACGTCGCTCGGCGAGCTGGTCGATGCGAAGGGGCGCAAGGCGATCCTGCAACGCCGCGACGTGCTGCTGGCGCTGCCTGCCGCGGCGAGTGCTGCCGCGAAGAGTCCATGACGCAGACACGGACACCACGCACCCTCGCTGACGCATCTTGCGCGCGAGGCAGCGTCAGGTCACCACGAACCGCCGGACGACGAACGTGGCGCGCGCCTCAAGCCCGTCGACGTCACTGGCGATCACCGCGACGCGCAGTTCGTCGATCTGGACGTCGACCGGCGCCGTGCCGATGAACGCACGCTGACGCTCGTCGAACCGCACCCAGCGCGGCAGTGGTTTGCCATCATCCAGGCAGGCGCGGAGGTTCAGCACGTCGCCGGGATCCGCGTCCCGGAACGTGCCCGGTGAGACCAGGTGCAGGAACGGCTGTCCGGGCGAAAAGACCAGGTCGGGGATGTCCTCGACGGCCTCAGGCGCCACGTTCATGATGTTCCCGAGTGCCTTGCGACTGAAACCACGGCCGATCGCCACCGCCAGCGCAATCCACGCGAACGCCAGCACGAAGTTCAGCAGCGCGAAGTGTGGCGCCGTCCAGTGCAGGACGTTGAGCCCGACGTACACCGCCAGCGCCTGGATGAGGTCGCCGAAACGCCAGAAAAAAGTGTCGATGGCGGTCTTGCCGTCGTATTTCGAGTCGCGGTCGACCGGCAGGAACAGCGCCTGCCGCGTCGTGTTCATCAGCGAGTAGTCGATGCTGTTTTCCGCGATCTTGATCAAGCGGATCAGCGTGAAGATCGGCACGAAGCCACCCAGCATCGGCGCCAGCGCCAGCAGTCCGTATCCCGCCGCCACGACGAGCGGGTGGATCAGCAGGGCGCCACGCACGCCGACGAGCTGGTAGATGCGCGACACGAGGAACAGCTGGATGCCGAGGCTGCACAGCGTCACCCAGAACTGGAAGTCGCCGTAGAACGCGGTGATCAGCGAACCCATGTCCAGCGTGCCGCCGTTCGCCGCAACGCGCGCCACGGCATCGACCTTGACGTAGTCGGCCAGGATGAACTCGCCCGTCGTGTTGATCCAGTTGAGCAGCACGACGAGCAGCGCGATCAGCCGTAGATAGCGGTCGCGCAGGACCAGACCGATGCCACCGAACAGGCGCGGCACTGGTAGACCGTGCTCGGTCGAGATGGCGCGCGAGCCTTCGGGGACGGCAGCGCGTTCGGGTCCGGCGAGAAACAGGGTGGCGCCGAGGATGCCGGTCGCGAGGAACATCAGCCCCATCGGCGACAGCGCCGTCACCGCGAGCTGCGTCACTTTCGCGCCGACCAGCGCGCCAAAGTTGGCCCCCAGCATGATCACGACGAACAGGCGCTGGCCGCTCTTCACGTTGAAGGAATCTGCCGCGAACGCCCACATCTGCGACACCACCATCAGCCCGTAGATGCTGACCCAGACGTAGAACGGAAACGCGATCGACACACCCTGGTGCGCGAGCGTGGCGAAGAGCGGCATCGTCACCACGAAGAAGATCGTCACCGCGCGCAGCAGCCGGGCGCCGTCGAGATGGCGCCGCACCCAGCCGTAGAACGGGACCACGAACATCAGTACCAGCGCCGTGATCGCCACGGCGTACGAGCGGGTCTCGGCCGAGAATTTCGTCAGCATGAAGGCTTCGCGCAGCGCCTTCACCACCTGGTATGACGAGAGCAGCAGGAACCCGTGCAGGAAGAACAGGAACGCGGCGCGGCCCTCCCCGGGCCGCACGCGCGTGACGAGCGACAGCAACCGCTCGAAGCGACTGAGTTCAGCGTGGTCGGAGATCACCCGCACCCTGCCTCAGCGATCCACGATGATGACGGGGTCGAGTTCGAAGCCGAGAGCCTTCCTGGGATCCCGCGGATCCACTCCGGACACGGTCAGGAAATATTTGGCTGACTCGGTCTTGCCGCCACCCCCCGGCAATTCCAGTTCAAAGTGATACTTGAACGGGTCCGTGCCGTCATCGCTCGATTTCGTGAAATCCGCCGGACCGAACCTGTTGCCGCCGTTTCCCCTGTTCGACTTCATGTCTTCGAACCGGATCCAGAACGGACTGTCTGATTTCCAGGCGATGACGTTCTTGTCACGGGACGACTTTGACTCGATGCGGGCATTGCCGCCGCCGTACAAGCCTTCCGTCGGAGCGAGCGGCCGGACGTCGATGCTGGTCGGGTTACCCGTGGCAGGCACCGACGCAACAGCAAAGGTGAAGGTACCGGTCAACGGCACCGCTCCGGTGTCGACACATGCAGCAAGCAGAACCGCGCTGAGCAAGACAGTCGTGAGGCCCAATAGCCGATTCATTGCCGTGAAGTTCATTGCACAACCTCCCTCGTTCGTCAGACTCACCTAACCGCCGCAATCGATCATCCAGTCGCAGGCAGTCGCAGGGTCCGGAATCGTCCGATGGTCAGCCGGCGCCGATGATCTTCTTGTACTCGGCGTCCTGCAGCAGGCTGCGGAACTCCGGCGCCGAACGCAACAGCGCCAACGGGAACCCCAGCCGCACCAGGGCGGTGACGGCCTGGAGCGCAGTCTTGCGGTCGCCTTTGTCGGCGGCAGAGACGCCGACAAAATACTGCACGTAGAGCAACTCCGGGCCGGCGGCAAGCGCCTCGGACAATTGACGCCCGGACTGGTCCTGGTCGCCGACGCGGCCGTAGTAGTATCCCAACTGCGCGTGCAAGGCGGCATCGGCCGGCCTGGCCTCGAGTTCAGTCTCGGCCAGCAGGATCGCACGCCGATAGCGCGCGATGGCTTCGTTCCTGCGACCCTCGACCTGCCAGAGTGCATCGCCGAGGTTGCCCTGGATGACGTGGTCGTGCTCCCCGAGCGCGGCCGCACGCTCGTACTGAGCGACGGCGGCGGCAAACTGGCCGAGGTAGAAGTAGGAAGTCGCCAGGTTCGAGTAGGCATCCTTCGACGGCTCGAGCTGCAGCGAGCGGTTGTATGCTTCCACCGCCTTGCTGAAGTCCCCCTCCATCTGCAGCGCCCCGCCCAGATTGCTCCAGGCATTCGCGCTCGAAGGCACCAGCTCGGTCACCTTGCGCAGGGCGATGGCGGCCTCGCCGATCCTGCCACGCTGGAACAGGTGCGATCCGAGCGCGGCCTGGGCGCCCCAATAGGCCGGCTCGACTGCGATCGCCTTGCGATAGGACGCCTCGGCGTCCTCGCTCCTGCCCATGCCCTCGAACGCGTCGCCGAGACCGATGTAGGCATCGGCGTCCTGCGGGTTGCGCCCGATCAGCCCGCGGTAGGTCTCCGCGGCGGAATCGAACCTCCCCGCAACGACGGCCATGCTGGCGAGCGCCTTCTCGGTCTCGACCAGCGAGGGATCGAGTTCGAGAGCCTTCCGACAGATCCGGTCCGCAGCTGAAAGTGGTGCCGGGTCATCGGTGCGCTCGAACTGCCGGGCATAGGTCCGGCACAGTCCCGCATAGGCTCCCGCGAACTCCGGATCGATGTCGATCGCCGCCTTGAACGAGTTCTCCGCCTGTTGCAGCCGACTGAGGTCGCCCGGCTGACGCAGAGCGCCGAGACCGGCCAGGTATGGGTCGATGGCGCGCGAGTCGAGCTGATGCTCCTGGTCCTTGCTGCGTCGCAAGTCCGTGTCCTTGAGGACGACCTGCAGCGCATCCGTCACCGCGATGGCAATGTCGTCCTGCAGCTCCAGGACGTCGCGCCACGCAGTATCGAAATCGCCGGCCCACACGTGATAGCCGGTCGCCGTGTCGATCAACTGCACGGTCACCCGCACGTTGGCGCCGTTGCGACGCACGCTGCCTTCGAGCACGTGCCGCACGCCGAGTGACTGGCCTATCTTGCGCACGTCGAGGTTCCTGTCCTTGAACTCGAGCGCGGACGTGCGAGCAGCCACGCGCATCCCCGGCAGTTGCGCGAGCTTCGTCGAGAGTTCCTCGCTCAGTCCGTCGCCGAGGTACGAATTCCCGCCACCGGCGCTCATGTCGACCAGGGGCAGCACCGCAATCGAGCGTGGCCCGGGTTCCAGCGGCGGGACGGGCTTGCGGCCCGCGGTCGCGGTGACGTCGAGCGAGCGCCACCAGGCGAAACCCGTCACCGTCGACATCAGCGCAACGCCTGCGACGATGGCAGGCCCGATGGACTGCCGTGGGCGTGGCAGCCTGCGCACGACGCCCGTGCCATCGACCCCCGCGTCGAGCACGACGCCTTCCGGCGTGATTTCGTAGGTCCACGCCAGTACCAGGACGATCGGCAGCCCGATCACCGCCAGGATGGTCAATGCCGTCATCCACCATTCCGGGAACCGCAAAGGCTCGAATGTGACCTCGGCGACCTGCAGCACGATCCACATGCCGACCAGGTAGGAGGCCGCTACCTTGAAGACGTGCCGGCGCCGGAGTTCCACGAGCAGGTGCTGCGCGCGACCGCTCAATGTCGTCGGCGCGGCGTAGCCGGACGCGAGAAAAGCCGGCTCCCCGGCAACCGGCGCCACCTGTTCGAAGTGAGCGATCAGCGCGTACGAGTCGTTGCCGACACTGGCGATGTAACGGGGATGGCGGGGCTTGTCGCCGAACAGTTCGCGCAACGCGCCAACGGTGTGACGCAGCTTCTCTTCAGCACCCTGGCGACCGGACCAGATCTCGCTACGCAGGGTGCGGTGGTGCACTGCCTCGCCATGCCGCGAGGCCAGGACGATGAGCACTTCGATCTGGTCATCCGTGAGGCGGACGGTCTGGTCGGATTTTGACGCGCGGGATTCCCCGGGCTCTATGAGCCATTCTCCGACACGAAAACCGTTCCGAAGGCCCCCGGCATCCATTGCCAATTGCCATCCCCCGCTTCAGGCGCAGCATAGCAAACCGACCCGCAGGACTAGTCTAGCTCAGGCTGGCCGAGGGCGCCCTCAAGGTCCGCGACGAGATCGTCGACGTCCTCGAGACCGATGGACAGTCGCACGGTACCCGGGCCGATGTCGGCCCAGCGCTGCTGCTCGGCAGTCAACCGACTTGCGTCCTGCAGGGCCGTGGGCACGACCAGTGACTCGGTCGACCCGAGACTCGCGGCGATCGCGAACAATTCCAGCCTCTCTGCAAACCGTGACCCGGCCTGCTCCCCTCCAGCAACGTCGATCGTGACGATGGTGCCAAAGTCAGTCATTTGCCGCAGGGCAAGGGCGTGGCCGGGGTCACCCGGCAGGCCGGGATAGCGGACGCGCGCGATCCGCGGATGCTGCGCCAGGTGCTGCGCCACGCGCAGGGCATTCCGGCACTGGGCGTCCCAGCGCACGAAATAGGTCTTCATGCCGCGCTGCAAGAGAAACGCAGCGTGAGGATCGAGTGTCGGCCCGAGGATCGCCACGTCGCTGCGCATCGCATCGATGAGTTCGGCGCGACCGATCACGGCGCCGCCCATCACGTCGCCATGCCCGGACGCGTACTTGGTCAGGCTGTGCGCAAACAGGTCGACGCCGAACTGTCCGTGGTTGTGAAAACCGGCTAGCGTGTTGTCGAGCAGGGTCACTGCGCCGTGGCGGCGCGCGATCGACGAGAGTCGTTCGATGTCGGCGATCTTGAGCACCGGGTTCGTCGGCGACTCGAACACGACGAGGCGAGTCGGCGTGGCAGCCAGCGTACGTTCGAGGCCATCGAGATCGTCGATCGACAGCATCGTGCTGGTGACTCCGTATCGGCGCAGCAGGCGGCCGATCAGCGCACGCGTGGGCTGGTACTGCTCGACGAAGTGCACCACGTGATCGCCTGACTTGAGCAGCGCGATCAGCGGCATCGCGATTGCCGCAACACCCGATCCGGTGAGCAGGCACGCGTCGCGTCCCTGCAACCCGGCCAGCAGCAGTTCGAGCTGCCGCAGCGTGGGATTCGAGACACGCGAGTAGTAGAACCCCGCGCGTCTTCCCTTGAACTGCTCGAGCGTCGCACCGACGTCGTCGAACGTGAACTTCACCGACTGGTAGATCGGCGCGACCAGCGGACGGTTGTCCGCCGGCACTTTCACCTCCGGGGGATGGGTGACCAGCGTGCGTTTCTTCATCGAGTGTCCGCCCGCAGTTCGAAGTCGTCGGCATCGAGGTGCGCGGGGAAATCGCGGCGGAACGTGGCGAGGGACTCGCGGTCGAGCACCACGGTCTCGACCAGGACACCGTCGCGGTCGCCAGCAAGCACCTGGCCCAGGAAATCGAGCGCGACGCTGTCGCCGGAGTAGTTCGCGCCGTTGCCGTCCTTGCCCACGCGATTGACGCCGACCACATAGCAGACGTTTTCGATGGCCCGCGCGCGCAGCAGCGCACTCCAGGCGGAACGCCGCCGCGATGGCCAGTTAGCGACGTACAGCAGGACGTCGTAGTCACCGCGATTGCGGCTCCACACCGGGAAACGCAGGTCGTAGCAGACCAATGGGCACAGGCGCCAACCCTTGATCTCGACGACCAGCCGCCGGTTGCCCGACGAGTAGTGCTCCTGCTCGCGTGCCATGCGGAACAGGTGACGCTTGTCGTAGTGCGCGCAGCCACCGTCGGGCGTCGCCAAGACCAGCCGGTTGTAGTGCCGCCCCCCTTCCTCGACGATCAGGCTGCCGGTGATGGCACAGCCAATCGCTGCCGCCTCTTCGCGCAGCCATCCGACCGTGGCGCCTGCCATCGTCTCCGCAAGCGAGCTGGCTGCCATCGAGAATCCGGTCGTGAACATTTCCGGCAGCACGATCAGGTCGGTGTGCCCCGCCAGTCCGCGAAAATGCGCAGCCAGGTTGCGGCGGTTGGTGGCGGGATCCTGCCAGGCGAGATCGGCCTGGATCATGGTGACACGCAGGTTTGCAGTCATAGCACCCTCAGTCTGGCAGCGGCTGCTTCCAGCGTGGCCTCGTGCTTGGCAAAACAGAACCGGACGATGCGTTCGTTCTTCGCAGCAGTATCCGCTGAAAAGACCGAAATCGGGATCGCAGCCACGCCGTGCCGCGTCGTGAGCAGACGCGCGAACTCGGTATCGGGCAGGTCGCTCACTGCCGAGTAGTCGACCAGCTGGAAATACGTGCTGTGCGCGGGCTCGAACCGCAACCGGGTCCGGGCCAGCAGGCCGGCGAAGTGATCGCGCTTGCGCTGGTAGAAGTCCGGCAGTTCCCGCGCGTGCTCCGGGCATGAGCGCATGAAATCTGCGATCGCCGCCTGCAGGGGAGTGGCAACGACGAACTGCACGAACTGGTGCACCTTCCGGAATTCCTGCGTCAGCGGCGACGGCGCGATGCAGTAGCCGACCTTCCAGCCCGTCGCGTGACACGTCTTGCCGAAAGACGAAACGACGAAACTGCGCGCGGCCAGTTCGGCATGCCACAACAGGCTTTGGTGGCGACGCCCGTCGAACAGCATGTGCTCGTAGACCTCGTCGGCGAGCACGAAGATACCGGTGCCGCGCAGCCGTTCGGCGAGCTGCTCGAGGTCCGCCGCTGCGAGCGTCGCGCCACTCGGGTTGTGCGGAAAGTTGACGACGAGCAGGCGCGTGCGCGGGCTGATCGAATCGCCCAGGCGCTGCCAATCGATGCCGAAGCCCGGGCGCTGCAGCGGCACGTGCACCGCGCGGCCACCGGCCAGCTCGACCGCAGGCTCGTACGAATCGTAGGCCGGGTCGAGCAGGATGACTTCGTCGCCGGCACGGACGATGGCCTGGATGGCACAGAAGAGCGCCTCGGTGCCACCCGAGGTCACCGTGATCTCGTCCTCGGGGTCAACCGTGCGACCGTAGTACTCGGCGACCTTGGCGGCAATCGCGTGCCGCAGACCGGGCAGGCCGGCCATTGGTGCGTACTGGTTGCCGGCACCGCCCTTGCGCATGTGCTGGCTGGCGAGATCGAGCAGGCGCTCGGGCGGATCGAAGTCGGGGAACCCCTGGGAAAGATTGATGGCACCGTGTTCCGCGGCAAGACGCGACATGACCGTGAAGATCGTGGTGCCGACTCGCGGCAACTTGCTGTCGATCGGCGGGGGCATGAGCCGCATTGTAGCAGCGGCTCGGCGCTGCCTTCCTCGTTTACGAACCAGGACGGTCGGTCGATGAGGGCGATCGTTCCGGGTCTTTTCCGGG
>Ga0073899_10001236_pt1 | contig 23508 bp, 21 predicted proteins | sample KloWWTmetaKNB5Ph_FD_88975 | JGI IMG/M metagenome (GOLD analysis project Ga0073899, IMG submission 88975) | Active sludge microbial communities from Klosterneuburg, Austria, studying microevolution and ecology of nitrifiers - Klosterneuburg... | ecosystem: Engineered > WWTP > Aerobic digester >... | reverse complement strand
ATGTTCCGGCGCGTGATTCCCCGCAGCCCGGTATTTCAGTGGTGTCGGAGTCGTTTCTCAATAACTTGCTAGGGACGCTCTGGTGAATCTTCAGAATATTCTGATCATCAAGTTGCGGCATATCGGCGACGTGCTTCTGTCGACGCCGGTGTTGCGCGGGTTGAGGGCCTCGTTTCCCGATGCGCGACTGACCATGCTGGTCAATCGCGGGACTGAGGGGATCTTAAAGCACAATCCGGATGTGAACGAGGTGTTGTGTCTGGAGAAGGGCTCCTGGGACGCCCAGTTGAGGTTTGTGCAGAGGCTGCGGCGTCGAAGGTTTGACGGCGTCATCGACCTGACCGACGGCGATCGCTCGGCCGTCATCAGTCTGGCGACCGGTGCGCCTGTCCGTATCGGATTCAATGCGGAGCATCGCTGGCGGGGACTCTTATACAGCCGGGTGGCCAGACCGCGTCCGATGGATCAGCATCGGGTAGATTATGACCTCTGCGCCCTGCGGGCGCTGGGGCTGGACCCGAAGCCGGGTACGCCCGCACTGTACGCGTCGTCGTCGGAGGAGCAGGTGGTGGAGACTTGGCTGCAGGAGGCCGGCCTGCTGGCTGAGCGGGACTCTCCGTTGTTGGTGCTGTTGCAACCGGGGGCGCGATACTCGCTGAAAGTCTGGTCGCATGAACGGTTCGTTCAGCTGGCCGATCGCCTCGCCGACAAGTTTGCCTGCCGGATTCTCCTGGGTGGCGATCAGCGGGAACGCGAGGTCGCCGAACAGGTCGCTCGCAAGACGCGCTGCGCTCCCACGGTGATAGCGGGGAAATTTTCACTGCTGCAGTTTGCCGCGTTGGTGAAACGTTGTGCCTTGTTCGTGGGAAACGACGGCGGCGCCATGCATATTGCCGCAACGATGGGAACCCCGGTCGTGGCACTCTTCGGGCCGACCTATCCGCAACGGTGGGGGCCGCGTGGTGGGCCGGCGCAGGTGATCTATAAAGGCCTGGATTGTCGGGCCTGTTATCATCCGACCTGTTTGCGCGGGGACGATAGTTGCATGCAGCAAATCACGGTGGACGAAGTGTTTGCGGCGGCCAGCCGGATGTTGGAGCGGACGATTGCGGGGACCGGGGCATGAGCGATGAGTTGGTCAGCGTGGTCATCCCTGTGTTCAACGGCGCGCCGTTTGTCGCGAAGGCCGTGGCCAGCGTGCGGGCGCAGGGACACGATGCCGTGGAAATACTCGTGGTGGATGACGGATCAACCGACGGGACGCAGGAGGTGTTGAAACGTCTTGAGCAGAGCGACGGCGTTCGATGGTTTCAGCGCAGCCACGGCGGGCCGGCGCGTTCACGCAATTACGGCATCGAGGCTGCGCGAGGACAATTTATTGCTTTATTGGACTGTGACGATGAATGGTTGCCGGGCAAACTCGCCGCGCAGTTGGCGATCATGCACGCAAGGCCGGACGTGGGGCTGGTCCATACGGATTTCGAGGTGCGTTTTGAAGACGGCACGTTGGAGGAGCGGGTGTCGGCGCGATCGAGCCGCGAACCGATGGTCCAGGCCTTTGCCGGAGGTCATGTCGCTCTGCCGTCGACGCTCCTGATCAGGAAAACGGTTCTTGATCAGATCGGGAGCCTGGATCCTGAACTGTACGGGTCGGAGGATTCAGACCTCACGATCCGGTTGTTTCGGGTGACCAGCTTCGAGTGCATCGATCAGGTGTTGGTGAACAAACTGCAACGGGGGCACGGTTATCGAGACATGGCCTTCGACGAGCAGACCCATCGGGAGCGCGTTCTTGCCAGTCGCGACCGCTTTCTGATGCGTCTCGAGGGGTTCGCACCGTTGACTGCGGCGCAACGAGCCGCATTGGATCGGGAATGGGCGAACTATTTTCTGCTGAAGGGGGCGGCGGCGGAACGGGCCGGCCGGCGCGGAGAGGCGCGGCGACACTATTGGGATGCGATCCGCAAGGCACCGACACGGATTCGATGTTATACGCGCTGGTTGCGCACATGGATGCCCTAACCGGCTGTCTAGGCGCCTATGATGAAGGATATGGAACAAACCGGTTGTGAAGTATGCGGCTGTGCCTCGACCACAGCGCTCTTCAGTCAATATGACCTCGCGCACCACGTGACGAATGATTTGTTTACCGTGGTTCGTTGCCTGGACTGTCGTCAGTTATTCCTGAATCCCCGCCCCACGCGTGAGGACATCGGCAATTATTATCCGGCCACCTATTATCCCGATGCTCCCCCGCGCCAGAGGGGCGATCTTCGCCGCGCGGCGAAGCGCTGGTCCGGTACGATCAGGCGATGGGTCGCCCAGGACTTTTACGGCTATCCGGCGCCGGAGCAGGCGCGTCGATGGCAATGGGCGCGGAGGCTGTTGCTCTGGCCGGAGTATCTGTGGCGTGGCTGGCGAGGGCGTGGCCTGCTGCCCTGGGTCGGGCGGGGCCGTGTTTTGGATGTCGGTTGCGGCTCGGGCGGTAATTTGTCATCGCTGGAGGACCAAGGGTGGGAGGTGTCAGGAGTGGACGCCAGCGCCGTGGCTGTGGCTCAGGCACGGGCTCGTTTCGGTGATCGCGTGCGTCACGGTGATGTCGCGTCCATGGCCTATCCGGACCGGAACTTCGACACCGTGTTGTTCAGCCATGTGCTGGAGCATCTGCACGGTCCGTTGCCGCTGCTGAAAGAAGTGTGGCGCATTCTGGAATGGGAGGGCCGGGTTGTAATCCTGTGCCCCAATGCCGGCAGTCTGGAAGCGAAGATCTTTGGTCGATGGTGGTTTCCCTGGGAATTGCCACGCCACATGTTTCACTATGAGAAGGCGACGCTCACACGGATTTTAGAAGCGGCGGGGTTCCGGATCGAATCGATCAGCACCGGCCTGGGCTCGCTGTATTTTATGGCCAGCCTGGATCGGGTGTGGCAAGCGCGGTTCGGTCGAGCGATGCCCTGTCGCCGTCTTATCGAAAAACTGTTCGTTCGACCGTTCTGTTTCTGCGTCGGGCAACTGGGGTACGGGACTGAGTTGAAAGTCTACGCCAGGAAAGATCGGAGCGCCGGACAGGCCTAGCCCGGACTATTCTTGAATGCCGTAGGCGTTCGAGACCGAAGCCAGCCGGGGCTTCTCGCACGTGAGGCCGACGTAGGCGTACATCCAGTCCGTCGAGGAGGCCGAACGAGAAAAGCCCCGCCTGGCGAGAGGATCGGACGACGCAGCAGGTGTTTATGAATAGTCCGGGCTAGACAAAGTACGATCTGACGAGTCGCGACCAGGTCTTGAAGTTGAGTGGTTGGTGGCGCAGGGCGGATCGGAAGGCAGTTCGTGCCTGTTGCCGTGCCTGGGCTCGCAGATGGTGTTTGCCGAGGTCTGCATAAAAGACGGCCCAATCGCTCGACAGGGCATCGCCTTCAGGTGTGCCGGGACCGCAAGCGGCGGCGTGTTTTTCAAGAAATCGCCGCCGGCCCTCCAGTGCGCGCAGTGAGGGAATGTCCCGCGAGGCATTGTGTCCGTACAGCCGATGCCGGTATAGCGGTTTCGGGAGATGAATGAATCGATCCGGGCCATAGAGCCGGATGGCCAGATCAATGTCTTCCCAGATCGAAAGCTGCGTGTCGTAGCCTCCCACGGCATCAAAGCAGGTCTTGCGGAACAATGAGCCGGAGGTGGCGACATCATGCCCGCCCCGGAGCAGTTGCGTAATGCTCCGCTGATGTTTCATGGCGGCATCATACTCCAGGATCTCGTTCCGCTCATTGACCTGATACCCGTCACAATGGATGAGGGCCGCCTGTGTGGCTGGTTCGAGGATCGCGAGTGTCTCTTCCAGAAAGGTGGGCTCCCACAGGTCGTCCTGGTCCAAAAACGCCAGGTAGGGGCTCTGCGCAAGGTGCGCACCGGTATTGCGAGCCGCGGCTTGTCCGCTGTTTTTCGTATGGCGCACGTAGCGGACATGCGGGATTTTTTGCATCAATGCACCGGTGCCGTCCGTCGACGCATCGTCCACGACGATGATCTCGGAGGCGGCAACGGTTTGCGCGCGCACGGAATCAACAGCCTGTTCCAGATATCTGGAGGTGCCGTTGTAAGCAGGAATAACCACGCTGACCTGTGCCACGATCATGAGTTCCTTGGAAGCGTCAATCGGTAACATAGGCGGTAGAGCCAGTCAACCGCCTCGACGGTTCGCCGGTTCAGGTAAAGTGCATCCCGCCCGCCTTGACTTGCCGGGTAGGCTATGGTTCCATCCCCCCGAATCTTGCGCGCCTGCCTGTTGGTGGCGTCAAGGCTTTTCATAACTCATGACGTCGACCTGACGGGGCAGCAATCGGGTGTTGGTTTGTCCTCCACCATCATGGGTCGATCCAGCGCAACCTTGTGAAAATCGTCATCGCCGCCTGGCATCTCAAGAATGTGAACGTGGGGATCGGGCGGTATGCCCGGGAGCTGATTGAGGCACTCGGCCGCGTCGATCGCACGAATCAGTACCGGATTCTGCTGCCCCAGACCGATCATCCGTTTACGGCGCGTCCGAATATGCAGTATCGAGTGGTCCGGTTTCCGCTGTTCCGCCGGCGTTTCTGGGAACAGGTTGCGCCGCTGTTGGTCGGCCCTCACGATGTGCTGCATTTTCCTTACGATTCCTGTGTGGCGTGGAAACGCGGGAAATTTGTCTCCACGATCCACGACGTGAAGCCTTTGCTGTTTCCTGAACTCCGCACCCGTACCAATCTCAACAGCCGCATCGAGCAGTGGCTGGTAGGGGACCGCTGGAAGATGATCGACCACGTCATCACGATCTCTGAACATTCGCGGCGTGATCTGCTCGCGCACGTGCCGCTCCGCCCGGACCAGGTGAGCGTGACGCCGCTCGGCCTTGACGCGGAACGATTTCGGCCGGCCGAACATCGGCAGCCAGGAAAGCCCTATGTGTTTTGTGTCGCCGGGTCGGACCCGACCAAGAACGTCGGCACTCTCATCGATGCATTCGCGAAGCTCTCGGAGTCGCTGCGCGACCGGTTTGATCTGCTCCTGGCGGGAGATGTCTGCAAACGCGCGGATATTCGCGCGGCTATTGAACGACTGGGAATCAGCAGGCAGTCCAAGCTGGTCGGATTAGTGTCCGATGCGGAACTGGTCGCCTATTATCAACAGGCAACGGTGTTTGTGTTCCCCTCGCTCTATGAAGGGTTTGGCCTGCCGGTCTTGGAGGCGATGGGTTGCGGTTGTCCGGTCATCTGTTCGAACGTATCTTCGTTACCGGAGGTGGCAGGGGATGCGGCTGTGCTGGTCGACCCGAAGGACAGTGATCAACTCGCCGCAGCACTCTCCCGCGTCCTGGAATCCCCTGCGCTGCAGGGGGAATTGAAGGCTCGTGGCTTGGCGCGGGCAGGTGAATTTTCCTGGGACCGCACCGCCACGGAGACCTTGGCGGTCTATCGACGTGTAGTAGGATGAGAAGCCGTCGGTCGTGAGGTGCTTGTTGCTTGACAGGGTGGAACCCCTGTGTTGTCATTTGTTTCACTTCCGTGATGGTCCAACCCATAGGTGATGAAAGACATGGCTGAAGAAACCTGTGATTTTCTGATTGCCGGGGCCGGAGTGATCGGTGTCGCCATCGCAAGGGAACTCAGGCGTCGGCATGGCGCAAAGGTGGTGGTGCTGGAGAAAGAAACCACGGCCGGCCAGCATGCAAGCGGCCGCAACAGCGGGGTGCTGCATGCTGGTGTCTACTATAAGGCCGGGACGCTCAAGGCCAAGTTGTGCGTGGAGGGCAACCGGCGGATGCGGGCCTATTGCCGGGAGAAGGCCATTCCGCTCAACGACTACGGCAAGGTGATCGTGGCGCGGACGGAAGCGGAGTTGCCGGCCTTGCGCGAGTTGTACGCACGTTCTCAGGCCAACGGCGTGCGGGTGAGTCTGCTCGATCAGCAGGCGTTGAGAGAGGTAGAGCCCTGCGCCAAGACGGTGCAACAGGCGCTGTACGTAAAAGACACGGCGGTGGTGAATCCTCAGCTGGTCATGGCTGCCATGGCGGCGGATGCCGAGCGTGAAGGGGTGCAGTTTCGGTTCGGCTGTGCGTGGCAAGGGCGCGAGGGGGAGGCGGTGGTGCGCACCGATCGAGGCCGTATCACCTATGGCCATTTCGTGAATTGCGGCGGACTCTTTGCCGATCGGATCGCGCATGCCTACGGAGTCGGCCTGCACTTCAAGATTCTGCCCTTTCGTGGGCAGTTTTACCGGCTGCGTCCCGAATCCAAGCTACAAGTCCGTGGCAACATCTATCCTGTGCCGGATCTTCGCAATCCGTTTCTGGGCGTGCACTTTACGCGCAGGCCGGAAGGTGAAGTGACGATCGGGCCCTCAGCCCTTCCACTGTTGGGGCGGGAGCAATACCGAGGCATGACCGGTGCGACATTCGGCGACAGTCTGACGATGCTGACCTATTTGATGAAACTGTTCGGGCGCAACCGGGACCATTTTCGCTCAATCGCCTGGACGGAAATGGTCAAACTCACGCGAACGGGTTTTTTTCGTGAGGCGGAGGATTTGGGGGTGGGGTTTGAGAAGGCGGATTTGTTGCCCGGTAAAGAGCCAGGCATTCGGGCGCAATTGATCGATACGAGAACGGCGGATCTCTTGAGTGACTTCGTCATTGAGCCGGGACCCCGCTCCACCCATGTGTTGAATGCCGTTTCACCGGCCTTTACCGGATCCCTTCCCTTTGCTGAGCATGTCGTCGATACGATGAAAATCGCGTAGCAGACCACTCTCCCCTGCGGCGGAGCAGGCGCATCAACTCCGAGACCTGCCGGCTGCATGAGCGAATTTTCTGGTTTGACGCCGGGCCTAAACGCTAAGATCCAATTCATCGGTGGTCGTCCGGCCCGCAGCGTCCGGATCGTCGTTGTGGGCAACGGCGCCTGTGACGGCTGCCGGTCACGTGATATAAGATACGGCGTTGTTTCGATCCAATCGTATAGTTACCTGGGGGGTGATGGATGAAGGGCGTCGTACTCGCCGGGGGGCTCGGATCTCGATTGTTGCCGCTCACCAAAGTGACGAACAAACATCTCCTGCCTGTCTATGACAAGCCGATGATCTATTACCCTATCCAGACGCTGGTGAACGCCGGTATTACCGAGGTGATGCTGGTGACAGGTGGAAACAGCGCCGGAGACTTTCTGAAGCTGCTGGGAAACGGTCGGGACTTCGGTCTGAAGCACCTCAGCTATACCTATCAGCAGGGAGAGGGGGGCATTGCTGACGCGTTGCGACTGGCGGAGCATTTCGCCGACCAGGGCCCGATCTGCGTGGTGCTGGGCGACAATTTAATACAGGGCAATATCGCTCAGGCAGCCGAGGCGTTTCGCATGCAGCGGAAGGGTGCCAAGATCCTCCTCAAGGAAGTGAAAGATCCACAGCGCTTCGGCGTGCCGCATCTCGAAGGGAATCGGGTGCTGAGCATCGAAGAGAAGCCGGCTCAGCCGCGCTCGTCCTATGCGGTGACCGGGATCTATTTTTATGATGCGCGGGTGTTTGAGATTACCCGGACGCTCAAACCGTCGGGACGCGGCGAGCTGGAAATTACCGATGTCAACAACGCCTATATTGCCTCCGGCGAGTTGACGTGGAATGTGCTGGACGGTTGGTGGACGGACGCCGGGACGATTGAATCCCTCCTTGCCGCCAACCAGCTTGTCGCCCAGACCGGGGCGAACAGGATGGAGTTGTAAATGCGCATTCTGGTCACAGGAGGCGCCGGTTTTATCGGATCTCACCTGGTCCGTCGCTTGATCCAAAGTGGCCGTCATTCGGTCGTGAACCTCGATGCCCTCAAATATTCCGGCAATCTAGAAAATCTCGCGGACCTCGCCGGCCATCCGCAGTACACGTTCGTGCATGCCGATATCGGTGACCAGAAAGTCGTGCATGCCACGTTGCAAGAGCATCGGATCGAGGGGATCATCAATTGCGCGGCGGAAACCCACGTTGATCGGTCGATTCTCGATCCCGGGGCCTTTGCCCGCACGGATGTGGTGGGCACAGGTATTCTGTTGGAGGAAGCGCGGCAGGCCGCGGTGCAACGGTTTCTACAAGTCAGCACCGACGAGGTGTATGGCAGCGTGGAGCAGGGAAGCTCCACCGAGGGAGACCGGCTGGAACCACGAAGTCCCTATTCGGCGAGCAAGGCCGGCGGGGACTTGCTGGTCCTGAGTTATTGGACGACCTACCGGTTTCCGGTGTTGGTCACCCGCGGCAGCAATACCTACGGGCCGAATCAATACCCCGAGAAATTTATTCCGCTGTTTGCCACGAACGCGATCGATGGGGAGCCGCTTCCGTTGTACGGCGACGGCAAACAATGCCGCGATTGGTTGTCGGTCTATGACCATGCGGCAGGAATCCAGCATGTGTTTGAGCAGGGCCAACCGGGAACGATCTACAACGTCGGCGGCGGGAATGAGCGTGAGAATATCACGGTGGCCGAACAGATCGTGGCGACGCTGGGAAAGGCTCGCTCGTTGATTCGCTTTGTGCAGGACCGTCCGGGACACGATCGTCGCTATTCGATCGATTGCAGTCGTCTGCGCGCCTTGGGATGGACCCCGAAGGTGCCGTTTGAAGAGGGACTGAAGCAGACCGTCGAATGGTATCGCACGCATGAGAGTTGGTGGCGGACGATCAAGTCCGGGGAATTTAAGGAGTATTACCAGCAGCAATATGGAACGCGTCTGCAGAAAGGGACGGCGTGCGGATCGTAATCACCGGCGCGCAGGGACAGTTGGGGACAGACCTTCAGCAGGCACTGCGGAGGCACCAGCTGACATTGCTTGATCTCCCGACGTTTGACCTTACGAATCCGGACTGCGGACGCGTCATTGTCGAGGCGGTGCCTGAGGTCGTGATTCACGCAGGCGCGCATACGGACGTGGATGGAGCCGAACGTAATCCAGCCTTGGCCATGGCGGTGAATGCCGAGGGGACTGAGCGAGTGGCCCGTGCGGCCGCTCAGGTCGGAGCGAGGCTGATCTATATTTCGACCGATTATGTGTTTGATGGCCGGGGAACTCGTCCCTATGTCGAAACCGATCAGACCAACCCTATCAGTGCCTATGGCGAGTCGAAACGGGCGGGTGAGCAGCGGGCCTTGGCCTGCTGTGAAAATACCCTGATTGTCCGCACCGCTTGGCTCTACGGACGGCACGGCAAGAATTTCGTCAAGACCATGTTGCAAATGGCGGCTGAACGGCCCTGTTTGAAAGTTGTGGCCGACCAGCGGGGTTGTCCGACCTTTGCCGAGGATCTTGCGGACATGATCGGAAAGCTCGTGGCGCATCCGGCACAGGGCGTGCTGCATGTGACGAACGAGGGCGACTGCACCTGGCATGAATTTGCCACGGAGATTGTCCGGTTGTCGGGGTATCGGGTTCCCGTCGAGCCGATCACGACGGCAGATATGCCGAGACCAGCGATGCGACCGGCCTATTCTGTGCTGTCCGCAGATCGTCTCCATCACCTTGGCTTCAGCATGCCGACCTGGGAGGATGGATTGCAGCGATTCATGAAAGCCCTGCCGGCGGAATCCTCAGCGGCCCCTCAGCACAGGTAGTCTCGTGTTCGCCACTCCCTGCTCCATGCGACTCTGTGGTGCATGGAGGAGTGGCCTGTCATTGCGACCATTTCTTGTGCAACCCTCGTGATTTCTCTATACTGCAATCCCGCAGAGCCCCCGCATTCTCCTGATTCCCGTGCACGGCGAACGTGATCGGATGAGGTCGAGCCCATACAGGTACCTGTTCTATCAGCCCAATGAATGGGTGATCTGCTCTCATGCGAATGCCCGACATGCCGCGAAGGTGCCGTTATCCTCTGGCAGAGGGGTGGTCTTGGGCGTGGACAACCATGCCGGCTCTGGTTCTTGTGCCGGTCCCGTCACTGTGCGAGGTTGAGAGGATGAAGGCGCCGGTGCGGGATTGCCCGGGTCGATCTTCGTGAACAGCGGTCGCTGATGGTATGAAAGCAGCTACTTCATCACCCGTCGATTCAGCTGTCCGGTCTGATCAGATGGGAGAGAGGCGCGCCCCCGCGCACGCATTCTTTTGGGGACTCCAGAGGTATGCGACGGCTGCCATCGCCGAGAGAATTTTCGACAGAAAATGTTCTGGTCTCTGATAGCGGGCAATGGCCGAATGTTGTGGAAGGCGGCAGCTTGGGTGGAAAACGAGCGTGGATGTTCATCGGCTGGCGATTATGACGGTCGAGGCGGATGTGGAAGCCGAGCGGCTCAAACTACAGGGCACCGCATCGAAGGGGACGTAGGTGATGGATAAGCACGCGCGTATCTACATTGCCGGGCATCGGGGGATGGTCGGATCTGCGATTGTGCGGGCTCTCACTGCCGGCGGGTTCGACAATTTGATTGTCCGGACCAGCAAGGAACTGGATTTACGCGACAATGGCTGCGTCGCCGCATTTTTTGCAGAGGCCAAGCCTGCATACGTCTTCCTGGCTGCAGCGAAGGTGGGCGGCATTCTGGCGAACAGCACGTTCCCAGCCGAGTTTATCTATGACAACCTGGCGATCCAGACGAACGTGATCCATCAGGCCTACGTTCATGGTGTCAAAAAACTGCTGCTGTTGGGTTTATCCTGTATCTATCCAAGAGATGCCCCTCAGCCGATGAAAGAAGAGTACCTGTTGACCGGGCCGCTGGAGCCGACCAATGAGTGGTATGCCGTGGCGAAGATCGCCGGCATCAAGATGTGTCAAGCGTATCGTCGGCAATATGGGTGCGATTTCATTGCGGCGATGCCCACCAATCTGTATGGCCCGAACGACAATTTTGATCTCCAGACGGCCCATGTGTTAGCGGCGTTACTCCGGCGATTCCACGAAGCACGAGAGCAGGGGAGTGAGCCAACGCTCTGGGGCTCCGGATCCCCGCGAAGGGAATTTTTGCATGTGGACGATTGTGCGGCGGCCTGTCTATTTCTGATGGAGCATTACTCCGATCCCATGATCCTGAACGTCGGTGCGGGGGAGGAGATTTCGATTGCTGATCTGGCGGCATTAGTAGCCGAGGTGGTCGGCTATCGGGGAGATATTCATTGGGATCGTACCAAGCCTGATGGCACTCCACGGAAGTGGTTGGACTCGAGCCGTATCATGGAATTGGGGTGGAAGCCCCTCATTTCACTGACTCAAGGGGTGCGGGAGACCTACGCATGGTACCGGGCCCAGGGAATTGCAAACTCAGTGGCCGGGTCCTGACTCGCGATCGCGCCGGTTTTTCAATTGAGATTGTTTTCCTCGTGTCCTGATGGTTCGGTCATCGGATGAGGGATATTGCAGAAAGTTTGTGCCGGGGGAGCGCGACAGGGAAAACAATATCGGTCGTCCGGGTTATGCCGATCGATCACAAAACATCATGAAAAGGATCGCAATTCTCCAATCCAACTACATCCCGTGGAAGGGCTACTTCGACTTGATCGCTGCGGTGGATGAATTCATTCTCTATGACGACATGCAGTACACCAAACGAGACTGGCGCAACAGAAACCTCATCAAGACCCCGCAAGGCCTGCAGTGGCTCACCGTTCCGGTCAAGGTTAAGGGGAAGTATTCCCAGACCATTCGTGAGACCGAAATCGACGAGGCCGATTGGGAAAAAACGCACTGGGAAGGGCTCGTTCGGAACTACCGCCGCGCTCCGCACTTTGAGGAGATAGCCGCGCTGTTCGAGCCGCTCTACTTGCAGCGCAAGTACACCCACTTATCCGCGCTCAACCGGGAATTGATCGAGGTTGTGTGCGCGTATTTAGGGATCAGGACCAAGATCAGCAATTCTTGGGACTATGTCCTGACCGACGGGAAAACCGAGCGTCTTGCCGATCTATGCGTGCAGGCCGGGGGGGCAGAATACATTTCCGGTCCCGCTGCCAAGGACTACATCGAAGAGCAGCATTTTGCCAACCGCGGCATCAAGCTGACCTGGTTCGATTATTCCGGGTATGCTGAATATCCGCAACTATGGGGAGAATTCACCCACGGCGTTTCCATTCTTGATTTGTTATTCAACTGCGGCAAGGATGCGCCACGTTATATGAGATATGTGCGGTCATGACTTCTTCCGATAAGAAAACGTCAATCGGGATGTCGGACATGCTCAGCCAGGTGGCTACCTACTACTCCAACAAGCTGGCCGAGCACGGTGAAACTGCGCGTGGGGTGGATTGGAATGGCGAAGAAAGTCAGACGGTTCGTTTCGAGCAGTTGTGCAAGATCATCGAGAACTCTGGCCCATTTTCCCTCAACGATCTGGGTTGTGGCTACGGTGCACTCTACGATTACTTGAGCGCTCGTTACCAGAATTACGCCTACCACGGCTGCGATGTTTCAGACGACATGATTCGAGCCGCCAGAGATCGCTACGTCCGAAAACCGAACGCTACCTTTGCTGTTGCCGCCGAGCCGACGGCTGCGGCGGATTTCGGCATGGCCAGCGGCATTTTCAATGTCCGGCTTGGGCACAGCGATGCAAAGTGGCGCGAGTATCTACTGGCCACACTCGATATCCTTGATCGCACCAGCACAAGGGGTTTCGCATTCAACTGTCTGACGTCTTACTCGGATGCGGATAAAATGCGGGACTATCTTTACTACGCTGATCCTTGCGCACTGTTTGACCTTTGCAAACGCCGCTACTCTCGCCATGTGGCATTGCTGCACGACTATGGCCTGTACGAATTTACAATCCTGGTGAGAAAGCTCCCATGAAGAAACCGCTGGTCATTTTCGGTGCCGGCGACATTGCCCAGCTGGCCCACTTCTATTTCTGCACGGACTCGAATTACGAAGTCGTGGCCTTCACGGTGGATGCAGCTTACATGACTGGGGCCGAGTTCTGCGGACTACCTGTTGTGTCTTTCGAGGAGCTGCCAAGCCGCTTTTTACCCGATGCGCATGAAATGTTTATCGCGCTGAGCTATTCCAAGCTTAACGAGGTTCGCAAAGAGAAATATCTCGCCGCAAAGGCCTTGGGCTACCGGCTTGCCACATATGTCAGTTCGCGCGCGACCGTTCTGAATGAAGGCAGGATAGGCGACAACTGCTTTATCTTCGAAGACAACACGATTCAGCCCTTTGTCACCATCGGCAACAACGTCACCTTGTGGAGCGGCAACCACATTGGCCACCACTCGATCATTCACGACCATTGCTTCATTGCTTCGCATGTCGTGATCTCCGGCGGTGTCGAAATCGGCGAATCCTGCTTTATCGGCGTCAACGCTGCGTTGCGGGACCATATCAAGGTGGGACAGAAATGCGTGATTGGCGCCGGGGCATTGTTGCTGGCCGATGCCGAGCCGGAAGGGGTTTATATCGGTCAAGCAACTGAGCGCGCCAAGGTGCCAAGCACCAGGCTGAGAAAAATCTAGGGATACGTCGGATGCGGTGGAAAAAACTCGGCCTACTCTACACCCCGCAATCGATGCATCCGAAACTTGCGACCCACGCGGCAAATCCGGTGGGGATACTTCTGCATGGTGATGTGTATCGAGTCTTTTTCAGCGGGCGTGATACTCAGAACCGTTCGTCAGTCGGATTTGTAGACGTCGACATCCTAAAGCACCGCGTGGTGTATATCCATGACAAGCCCGTGTTCGAACATGGACCCGAAGCAAGTTTTTACTCCCATGGAGTCAGCATCGGGAGCTGGTATGAGGCCGACGGGCATCGCTATATCTTGTTTATGGGGTGGCAGATTCCGGAAGGACAGCACTGGCGAGGCGATATAGGGCGCCTGCGACTGCAGAACGATTTCTCCATGGAGTTGGACGTCGGCGGGCCCTTTATGGGTTCAGATGCCACAGACCAAGTGAGTTTGTCTTATCCGTGGGTATTGCGAGAGCGCGATCGGTATCGGATGTGGTACGGATCAACTATCACGTGGGATGCAGGCAACGGTGAAATGCTCCACGTCATCAATCACGCCACGTCGGTGAATGGCCACGAATGGAATCGACTTGGATTGGCTGTTCCCTATGCAATCGGGGAGGCTCAGGCGTTTTCGCGTCCTACAGTGGTCGTTGATTCAGAGGATTATCATATGTGGTTCTCCTATCGTAGCGGCAAGCCGGGCCGGCAATACAGGATCGGCTATGCACACAGCGCGTCGGGGGAGAACTGGGAGTTACGCCTCGCTGATGCCGGCATTGATATCTCCGAGTCTGGCTGGGACTCAGAAATGATAGAATACCCCTTCGTTTTTGACCATAAAGGTCAGCGCTTCATGCTCTACAACGGAAATGGCCATGGACGAACGGGGTTCGGACTTGCCCTGCTCGAATCCTGACGAATCGGCCGTTCTTCGACCGCAGACAATCGGGTTGGCAAGAAGTTCATCCTTCTCGGCAAGTTAGCAGACGGCCTTCTGTACGCAGGAAAGAAGCAATCATTGTTTTTGAAAGAGACAATCACATGAGCAAGAGGCCCATTCCATTCGGCTGGCCACACATGACCGGCAAAGAGCTGTATTACATTGCCGAGGCCCATTTTAATGGTCACCTCGCAGGGGACGGCCCTTTTACCAAGAAATGCCACGGCTGGCTCGAAGCGCATAGTGGGTGCACGAAGGCATTACTCACCCATTCGTGTACAGCGGCGTTGGAGATGACGGCGCTCTTGCTGGATATTCAGCCTGGCGACGAAATCATTATGCCGTCGTACACATTTGTCTCGACAGCCAATGCGTTTGTGTTGCGAGGCGGTGTGCCGGTTTTCGTGGATATTCGGGAAGACACCCTCAACCTGAACGAGCAATTGATAGAGTCAGCTATCACACCACGTACTCGGGCGATCGTCCCGGTGCATTATGCCGGCGTAGCTTGTGAAATGGATGCGATCATGGCGATCGCCAGACGCCATGGGCTCAGGGTGGTAGAGGATGCCGCTCAAGGTATGATGGCAACCTATAAGGGGCGCGCTCTGGGCAGCATCGGGGACCTGGGGGCGTATAGTTTTCATCAGACCAAAAATGTCATTTCCGGTGAAGGCGGCACCTTGCTGGTCAATGATCCGACCATGGTCATGCGGGCAGAGATCATTCGCGAGAAGGGAACAGATCGCAGCCGGTTTTTTCGAGGGGAGGTGGATAAATACACTTGGCAGGAAGCAGGATCCTCATTTTTGCCGGGTGAACTAATCGCCGCCTTTCTCTGGGCACAGTTGGAAGAGGCCGACAGAATTACGCAGCAGCGCTTGGTCAGTTGGCAACGGTACCACGATCTCCTGAAGCCGCTGGAGGCCAAGGGAATATTGCGATGTCCCATTGTGCCGGAGAAATGCCAGCACAATGCACATATGTATTATGTGCTGCTCCAGCCAGGTTCAGACCGTCAGGCAGTTCTGAATGAGTTCAGACGCAATGATATTTGGGCCGTCTTTCACTATGTGCCGCTGCATTCATCTCCAGCGGGAAGGCGGTATGGCCGGGCACAGGGCGCGCTTTCTCAAACCGATTCGGTCTCAGAACGCTTGATTCGCTTGCCGCTGTTTGTTGGTTTGACGGAGGAACAGCAGCAGGAGGTTGTGTTGGTGCTTGAACGGGCACTTCAGCAGTGACTGATGTAACCTCTCTATTCGACAATGTGACCTCAGCCTTGTGGCGCTCGCAAGACTTAAGCGCTCGGTCAGTGGACCAGCAGGCTGCAGAAAAATTCGTTTTTGTACAATAGGTCGCGATCGGTTCACGCGTCGTGTTGGCGTCAGAATCGCCCGCAGGATGCGCAAAAAGGCCGTCCAGCAAGGCCGTAGCGAGCGAAGAGGCGAATCGTATTCGTGCCGTACGGTGAGCCTCTGAGCGATGAGAGAACGCCGCTGGCGGACTTTTTGCGCATCCTGCTAAAGGATTGTTGGAGGAACAGTGTGAGTTTGTCGAAGGACTCGTTCGATGCGGCCTTGCTTCCAGGGGTACGGGAGCGACTAGCTGAGGCATATGGCTCTCTGCGTGAGAGCGAGCAAGACGTGTTTCAAAGCGTGCTCGACGACAGCGGCCTGTTCCGCGAAGGGGTCGTGCACGTCAGGGATTGTCCGTTGTGTGCCACGCCATCTCATGACGCATCGCTGGTTTACTGTGCTCACGGCATGCACATCATGCAATGCGTGCAATGCGACTTGGTTTACAGCCGAGAAGTCATCAACCGGGACGCGGACAACTCCCGCTATCGGCAGAGCAATGCCATGGATGCCCATATGGCTCTGCATACCAACAGTGTTTATGCTGAATTGGAATTAGCCAAGGCGCGCTATATCGTCACGTGTCTCAGAGAGGCCGGTGATGGAAGCAACGTCACCCTGCTGGACATCGGATGCAGCACAGGGGCGATCCTGCAAGCAGCCGCGGAGGTCGGGTGGCAAGCTCTCGGCATCGATCTCAATTGCGCCGGGGTGCAGATTGCTCGATCTCGCGGGCTTGACGCCATCGAGGGCTATTTCCCCGAGGATCTCCCGTCTAGTGCAGGACCGTTCCGCGCGATAACGATGCTTGACGTGCTCGAGCATGCCGAGGATCCCGTAAGCCTCTTGCGATCTGTTACCAGATACCTTGCGCCAGGAGGACTATTGGGTGTGCAGGTACCGAACTTCAACAGTCTCTTGATACGGATTGAAGGTGTGCGGAACAACAACATATGCCACGGACATTGGTCGTATTTCACTTCCGAGACTCTTATCAAGGCGGCGAACAAAGTTGGCCTGGAAGTGCTGTCGATCGAGACGATCATTAGCGAAATCGACCGCATTCGCGCGTATCCAGCCAAGCAAGTCATCGAGGCGGCACGGCTCCTTACCGGCAGGGATGTTGAACTAGCTGAGATTGATCACCGGTGGGTTCATGAGCACCTACTGGGATACAAGATTTTTGGAGTGTTTATGCGGCCTCTGACCTGACAAGGCCAAGCGGTCGCCAGGGAGGCGAGTTTGCCGCAGATGTGGATACCGCCAGCGCCATGTTGCCGGAACATTCATCCCTTGTCGAAGACACCTCTCAAGTCCGAGTTCAGTTACGTTCTCCATTGATAAGGTAATGAACCGCACAGGATGTAGTCTGCTTCATCAGAGTATTGCCCCCATTCTCTGGGCACGTTGAATGGAGACCATATGGGTATCGAGCCAATCAAACGCTATGGGGTCAAGGAGCAGCCAGTTGCTGCTGACGAGTTGGACCTCAAGCTGCAAGAGTTAGATCTATGCGGCTATACGGTGCTGCACAGCGGTTTTTCGGAAGCGGTCTTAAGTGACTTGCGTGAACGATTGGAACGTTTTCTGTCCGAGCAGGAGATCCGGTTCGGCGGACATGAGGCCCTGAAGCGGATGAACGAAGCCGATACGTTGCGGGCGCCCCTCATCTGGGACGAGGCTTTTCTCAATGTGGCGGTCCAGGCGCAGTTGATCGAGCTCTGTCGCCGGGCGCTCGGCGACTACTTCATCATTAATCAACAAAACGGGGTACGGAATCCGCCTGTGAGTCGTGGGCATCATCAGACTAGTTATCACCGGGATCTGCCGTATCAACATTTTGTCTCATCTCGTCCTTTGGCACTGAATGCGCTGCTCTGCCTGGATCCCTTCACGGCCGAGAACGGCGCGACCCGAGTTTTGCCCGGCTCGCACAAGATCGAATACTTCCCTGATGATCGGGTCGTTCGTTCGCTCGAAGTGGCGGCCAACGTGCCGGCCGGGGCCTATCTGGTTCTGAATTCCATGGTGTTTCATTGCGCCGGCGTCAATCATACAGAAGGACCAAGGCGCGCGATTAACACGGTGTTCACCGTTCCCATCATCAAACAGCAGATTGCCTTGCCGCCTAATCTTGAGGGGCGATATGCCAACGACCCCTGGTTGCGGCGGCTGCTTGGATTCGAGGTCGACTCTCCCAGAAGCCTTGAAGCATGGTTTGAGTCGCGTCAATCCCGTAAGGCCTGATGAACGAGAATGCCCGAATGATTGCCGAGTGTCTTTGGCCTCATCAAGACAGTGGTCCTCTCGTCGGTTGTGGCTCTTTAGCACGACTAGAGATGATGCGGGATTACAGTATTCGTTAACGCGTAACGAAAGACCGATCTTTGGACAAATGCCTGAAAAGATTGATTATCACAAGATTGTGCGTCTAGGCCGCACCTGCCCAGTCTGTAATGTCGATGCCTGGTTGTTGTTGCCGATCCCGGTGGCAGGTCGGTCAATGCTGAGTGACGGAAGTGTGCTCACGCAGCCGCTGAAAAAATGTACCTGCTCGACTTGTGGGTTAGTTCAGCATGTTGATGCACAACAGGATGGCAACGTACAGAACTATTTCGGGTCTTCATACTCGCTGGGTGACCACGAGCCGAACGTTGGATTTGAAGGGGGGAGACAAAGGCAGTATGCCGAATGGATCGGAAGCTCGCTTGGACAATTCAGTCCCGCCTCGATTCTGGAGCTGGGCTGCGGGAACGGGTCTCTTCTGAGGGAGCTCATGATTAAATTTCATTCGGCGGAGGCCATGGGTCTTGAGCCATCTGAGCGAGGAGTCAAGCGGGCGCAACAATCTGGACTCCCCGTTCATTGTGCGTACATTGAAGGCGAGGATTCCGTCAGGGGGTTTAGCGGGGACCTCGTTGTCAGTATTAACGTAATCGAACATACGTTGCGTCCAGTCAGCTTTCTGGGGGCAGCGAAGGCAGCGGTCAATGACGGAGGGCTGGTTCTGGTGGTTTGTCCGGACGGCTCAGAAGCTGGTTCTGAACTTTTGTTCTTTGACCACTTATACTCTTTTTGTCCGGCAAACATCGCCAATTTGGTCGGGAGGTCAGGTCTCAGGCCCGTTGATTATCGACGCTCTCCTCCTGAGTTGCCCGGTTTTCAAATGGTAATCGCTGCAACCTGTCCTCCGGATGAAGATAGCTCTCCACAAGAGGTTGCATCCGCTGACGTCGATGTGCAAAGGCTGCACGCCAGCCGTGTTTCGTATCTCACCGGATGGAAGGATCTGGATGCGAAGCTGTGCAGTACGATGGCCGGCTTTCGTAAGACGACCGTCTTCGGAGTTGGAGAAATGGCGCAACTGATGCGCGCGTACGCACCTTCCGCGTGGGAAAGAATCGACGGTTTCGTCGTTGATGATCCTATGGAAACCGAGTTTTTCGGGTATCCTGTCGTTCCATACAGGGAGTTGAAGATGGAGCCGAGCAACTTGGTGTTGCTCGCTGTGTCTCAGCGCTCAACCGAGAAGTTATCAGCACGCCTCAGAGCGGCAGGCCACAACGTGTTAGTTATAGATTCCCTCCATTTCTAAATGGGATGGTTAGTTCGTTGTCCGCAGGCCCCCGTCAGGGGGTGAGCCAGCCAGCCGGTATCGGCGGACACCTATTGTGGGTTCCTCGCACGTCGATTCTGTCTCGCTCTGATTTCCGGTACGATAAAGGCCCTCCATGAGAATCGGCTTCCTCGGTAATTCCAATAACTATCCGTTCCGGTTAGCGAAAGCGCTCCGCGCGCTCGGACATGAAGTGGTATTCTTCGTTGATCGACCGCCAAGCGAACCTCGCAATCGCCCCGAGTCCCACTACGCGGACGTGTTGTATCCTTATCCAGATTGGATCCGAGAGATAGAACCGCTGCACCCAAAGCAGATTGTCCTGTATCCATGGACAGTAAGGCCTGTCTTGCGCACCCTGGAGGGGTGCGACGGAGTGGTGCTCAATGGTTTTGGGCTGAGTCTCGGGCCGTTAATAGGTCGCCCGATTATCGGATTGCTCACAGGGTCGGACCTTGATGTCTATGCCAATCCTCATTTGGTGGATGTCCTCGCTGCGTCACCTTCTCGTTCGGACCGGCTTTCCGGGAAGGGAATCCTCAAGCACATGTTGTTCAAGTATAGGCGCATGCTGCTCATCCGATTTGTACGGCTCCAGCGTGCCGGCATCGCCAAGTGTTGCCTCGTGGAGTACGCAGTCCCTGGATTGTTGCCGGAGGGCGACGCACTGCTCGATGAAATCGGTGTAGACAGGAACAGGCGAACGAGTTTTATGCTCACGGATATAGAGCATTTACCATCGCCGCGTGCTCGCACCGATGGCGCGTTCCGAATATTCTGTGCGACGCGATTACAGTGGAAGCTGCATGCGGTTGGATCCAATGTATCTCCGCTGGACCTGAAGGGGACCGACGCGATGTTGAAGGGGCTGCAAATGTTCATTGCACATTCGCGCCGACCGGTGCAGATTCACCTGATTTCCGTCGGTGCCGATGTAGAATCGGCAGAGCGGTACGTCAACGAGCTGGGTCTCGCACCCTCTGTGTATTGGCATCCACAACTCACCCAAGCGGAGTTTCTTGATGAATTGGCGTCAGCTGATGTGGTGCTGGAAAACTTCGGGTGTGGTGGTTGCATAGGAATGGCTGGGCGGGATGCGATTGCCATGGGCAAACCGCTCATCGCTTGGGGCAAGAGCGCTGTGTTTGAGCGTGCCCTGGGTGAATCGCTTCCGATTTATGAAGCCCAGACTCCGGATGAGATCTGTGCTCGGCTACACGAAATTGTTCACGACTCGGTAGGGATCGCCGCGCATTCCTCACGCGCGCGTCTCTTTGCTGCACGCTGGTTTTCCGCTCGTCGAGCGGCGGAACGCTGTGTGGCTGTTTTTGAAGAGGCGCGGAAGGGAACCCTGGAATAGTGAGAGACGTTCTCGCCGGGCTTGTTGCGCGTTTGGGGATTGATCAGGCTGTGTTCTATGCCCTGCTTGCGAGGGGCTGGCGCGTGATCGGTGGCCTGATCAGCCTGCTGCTGATCGCGAAGTTTCTCACGCCGGAAACCCAAGGATATTACTACACCTTTCAGAGCCTGATCGCGCTACAAGTTTTCATCGAACTCGGGTTAGTGGTGGTGGTGGTGAGCATCACGAGCCATGAGTGGGCAAAGTTACAGCTCGACGAGGAGGGAGGTATTATCGGCGACCCTGATGCGTTGTCGCGCCTGGTCAGCTTCGGACGAAAACTTGCCTCCTGGTATGGTGTGGCAGCTCTAGTTTTTGTCCTCCTTGTTACGCCCAGCGGTGCATTGTTCCTTGCTCAGAAGGGGAGTCCTGAAGGCTGGTTGGCCCCATGGCTCGTGACCGTGCTGTTTCAAGCCCTGCTCCTGTGGGCCACACCCTTTCAGGCACTGTTCGAAGGTTGCAATCAAGTCGTTGCGATTCAACGTTTTCAGCTTTGGCAGGGCATTCTGGCCAATGTGGCTCTCTGGATATGTTTGGCCAGCGGCGCTGGACTCTGGTCGGTTGCGGCGCTCATAGGGACGCAGGCTGCGTCCACTATTTATTATCTGGGAGTCTTACAACGCTCGTTTTTCCTGCCGTTCTGGCACCCGCCTGGCGGCTCTCGAATAGACTGGAAGCGTGAGGTATGGCCGATGCAATGGAGGCTTGCCGTCCAAGGTGTGGTGAACTATTTCGTCTATTCGTTGTATACGCCGGTGATTTTTCACTACCACGGGGCCGTCGAAGCCGGTCGATTTGGTATGACCTGGCAAGTGTTTAGCGTGTTGCAGGTATTAGGTTTGGCGTGGGTCCAGACGCGAGTGCCTCGTTTTGGAATGCTGATCGCGAAGCGCGATTTTGCAGGATTGGATGTGCTGTGGCGCCACACGGCCCTGGTGGCGATCGGGGTATTCGCGCTGGGGATGGGAGCGTTTCTGCTGTTTCAGATGATGCTCAACTATTTTGACATTGAGTTTGCACGACGCTTGGTTGGAACTGAGTTGACCGTACTGCTGCTACCCACCGGTCTGCTTGCTCTGTGGGTGCAGTGCGCCGCCACCTACTGGCGCGCACACAAGGCAGAGCCTCTAGGATTCAGTGCGGCTATACCCGGCTTAATTAATGGCGCTTTGGTCTGGTGGTTGGGGATGAATTACGGAGCAGCGGGTGCCATCGCGGCCTATCTGCTCATGTTGGCATTGATTAGCACGCCCCTGTCACTCTATTTGAAGTACAAGGTCACACATGCCTACAGAGCGGGCTTCTGACGCCTTGGCAATTCGCGATGATGATCAAGAAATCTCAACTGCAGGGGACGGAAGCGTCGAACCTTCAGCACCTTGTGATCTAGTTTTCGCGGAAGGGCCAGGCGTGAGAGTGACTTTCATCATATCTGCGCTCTTGGCCGGTGGGGCGGAACGAGTTATCTCGATCATGGCCAATTATTGGGCCCGCAAAGGTTGGCGCGTGACCATCCTGTCTTTAGATAACGGCGCGATCCCGCCATTTTTCGAGATCGATAAGCTGATTCACCACGTTCCTTTAGGTGTTTCGGGCGATTCGACTGGCCTCATTTCAGGAATATGGAATAACCTGAAGAGGGTCCTGAGGCTGCGCCGGGCGATCGCTCAAAGTAAGCCCCAAGCCGTCATCAGTTTCGTCGACAAGACCAACGTCATTACCTTGTTCGCTACGTGGGGGCTAAATCTTCAAGTGATCGTGTCCGAGCGTACCGATCCGTTTATGTACTCAATCGGAACGATTTGGGATAGATTGCGCTGGTGGACCTATTCACGTGCGGATCGAATCGTGGTTCAGACCGTAAGCGCCCGAGAGTACTTCTTGCCGAAGTTTGAAGCTAAGACGACAGTCATTCCTAATCCCGTCCTCTTCGCATCAATCAAGCAAGCGACTTTGAAAGACCGTTCTGCGCAACGGATGATTCTGGCGATGGGCCGCTTATCCGAGGAGAAAGGATTTGAACATCTCTTGCGTGCGTTTCGGAGGGTCAAAGACCAATATCCTGACTGGACGCTCACAATAATAGGGGAAGGCCCGCAGCGGCCGGAGCTCGAATTGTTGCGTGAGAAGCTCGGTCTTTCTGGACGCCTCCTGCTGCCGGGGGTTGTGAAAACCCCATCGGAACTTCTTAATAAGGCAGGTCTCTTTGTGCTGAGTTCTCGCTTCGAGGGGTTTCCGAATGCCTTATGTGAAGCGATGGCTTGTGGGCTTCCAGTGATCGCAACGGACTGTCCGAGTGGTCCCCGTGAGATTATTGGTGACGGTAAGAATGGTGTGCTGGTCCCCCCTGGTGATGTGAATGCATTGGCAGCTGCCATGGATTCCCTCATGTCGGATCCAGACCAAAGGGCACGCTTGGGCAACCATGCCATGGAAATCACGCAGCGGTTCGGGTTGGAGAGGGTTATGGGGATGTGGGAGGATATCCTCAAACCTAACGCTAATTGAATGGGGAGCATGATGACGCAACAGGCTCAGGAAGTGGCAGATGGACAGCGCTTTGAGTTCGGTAAGAACTGGAGCCAGTTTCTTACAATGCTTGACGAGGAGCGGATTGCGAGAGCCGAACATTCACTTCGATCGATGCTTGAGGTCAAGGATCTCGCAGGGAAGACGTTTCTCGACATTGGATCTGGGAGTGGTCTCTTCTCGCTGGCTGCCAGGCGCTTGGGGGCAAAAGTGTACTCGT